>Ga0315288_10004712_pt1 | contig 17372 bp, 20 predicted proteins | sample YL17G11_20_MG_FD_203454 | JGI IMG/M metagenome (GOLD analysis project Ga0315288, IMG submission 203454) | Sediment microbial communities from Yellowstone Lake, YNP, Wyoming, USA - YL17G11_20 | ecosystem: Environmental > Aquatic > Freshwater > Lake > Sediment | place: USA: Wyoming | collected... | reverse complement strand
CTTGCGCCAGTCTGCATACAGGCCGATGGAGTCCGCCACATGACGGCCGTGTTGCCCATCCGTCATGGTCGTACGGCCTACGATGTGCCGGGTCATGCGGAACTGCGCCATCGAGGGCAGCAACAGCGGGTAGATCTTTGACCGACCGTCATCCCCCGCGGCGTGCTGCTTCTCTGCGAAGTGCTCGCGGAGCAGTCTGCGTCCGTCAAGCACGAACTCCGTCACGCTTTGCGGATCAGTCCCGGGTCTGCGGTGAAGAGCGACCGCCTCCATGAGGCCCTCCCAGTCGTCGCCCAGACTCACGAGGTCAATGAGAGGTTCGGCCGTGCCTTTCTGCACCGCCTTCCGAGCAGTCTCCAGAGAGGCCTGGAGCGCCCAGATCGAGAGGATGTTGCCACCCTCGACACACGGCGCGCCGGCCCGATAGGCGACGTCAGCACCCCCGGTAGCATCCACGACGCACTCCGCGCGGAGGCAGCCGCGCCCTCCCTTGGTCTCGACCTCGACTCCAGTGATCTGCCGGCCTTCCATTATGACGCCTGCCACAAGCGAGTCGAGCCACACGTAGACCCCGGCCTCGCTGAGCGCCTCGTCGAGCGCGAGCACGAAGGAGGCGGGGGAGAAGCAGAGGGAGTAACGCCCCTCCTCAGTGGCGTTCCTCGCCTGGCGCCAGCCCGCCGGCACCTTTCCCGGACCGTACCTGATGCTCAGGCGCAGCAACTCCTCCACGATGCCAAACGTGACTTGCGTTCCGTTGCCATCGCAGAGCGGCAGGTAGAGGAGAATAATCCCCGAGGTGGCAAGGCCTCCGGGCATGATGGTCTTCTCGACGAGCGCGGTCTTACATCCCCTGCGCGCGGCTTGCAGCGCGGCCGCGATGCCCGCGACGCCGCCGCCGCACACAACAACGTCATATTCCTCCTCAAACGCGATCATCTCTGGATTTCTTCCTCCGCGCTCTCACTCTCGGCGTACCCCGCGCTGGGCGTCCCACAGTGCTCAGATGACAATGGCCCCTTGTCGCCGCAGCTCATCTCGTAGCGAGGCTGGGTCTACATCTGCCACGCTTGTCCCGGCTTTCAGTGCTAGGAACGCGGCAATTGCGGCCGCCTGCCCAGTCTGGTTACAGCTCACCATCACCCGGATGGCCCCGTAGGCCGTGCGGTCGGCGTCCACGAGACGACCCGCTACGAGGACGTTCCCGGCGTTCCTGACCACGAGCGAGCGATACGGGATCTGCCAGAGGGCAGGGAGGGGTCCCGTCTCAGGGCGCCACCGCGACTCGACAGCCGGCTCGCCCGGCACAACATAGCGTTCTCGGCCATCCAGAAAACGAAAAGTCGTACCCGGTCGGTTGCTATGGTGGATGTCAACGCAATAGGTTCCGTTGGCGATCGCGTCCGGGAACCGCTGTCCGCCTAACAGCTCCTCCCCTGTGAGCTGGTGTCCGCACTCCACATGCCGCGTCTCGCGCACGCCAAGCTGGTCGGCCAGCCGGACGAGAGCCGTCTCTCCCCCGCCGGGGAGACGCTTGAGGAGATCACCGATGGCCCCAAGCTGGCGTCTGCCCTCCATCTCTGCCCTTGTCAGTTGATCGGCATCGGCGCAGTCTGCTCCGCTGACGCGGGTGCCGGCCAGCATGCGCAGCCCGGGGATTCCGGGCACCTGGCTATGCCAGAGGAACCCCCGCGGAAGCTCCTCCGCGGTGAGCAGGTCGAACAAGTCCGTCTCGAGACGGAAATCGGGATTAGCGAGATCAAGCGCGTCGAGTCCCACGAACCAAGCGCACATCGTCGGGGGCTGCGGGTCGTCGGGCGTTCGGAAGGGCAGCCTCGCGCGAGCGATGAGATCGCCGTCGCCGCTGGCATCTATGAAGCACCGGGCTTTGATGGCGCGGCGTCCGGTCTTGTCCTCGATCACGGCCGCGCGCACTCCATCCCCGTCCTTGAGTGCAGCGACACAGAGGGCGTACAGAAAAGGCTGCACCTCGGCTTCCCGGACGAGCGCGTCGAGTTCCAGTTTCAACTGCTCGGTGTTCAGGACCAGGTAGCCGCCGGGAGCCGGCTTGGCAGCCTGGTTTACGACGACCGCCCCGCGCCGGAGCAGACGGTCTACCACCTCCTGTGTGAGTCCAGCGATGATCTGGCGTTCGCCCGCGAGGTCATACAGCGAGTGCCAGTGGTTCACGAGTCCCGCGGTCGCGGCGCCGCCGAAGAATCCGTTGCGCTCGATGATCGCCACCTTCGCGCCAAGCCGCGCGGCGGCCACCGCGGCGAAGACGCCGGTGCAGCTCCCGCCAATCACACACACATCGCAGTCGGCGGCGACAGGCGTCTCTCTGGCTTCCTCCCATACTGCGTCGCTCATATCAGCCTCCGCCCCGGCGCACATGGCCGAATGGCAGACTCGCGCCGAGGCGGGAACATCCTATCAGACGGGATGGCGGGATTCCTGCCACGACAGGTGGCGAAGTTGCCACTTGCGCAGGCGCCGCTAGATCCCCGCCAACCTGCGCCGGTAGGTTCGGGGCGAGAGGCCGGTGGCCTGTCGGAAGGCGCGGGTGAAGTGGGCAGGATCAACGTATCCGACCGCGGTAGCGATCTCGCGAATGGGCAAGGAGGATCGCTCCAACAGGCGACGGGCCTCCAGCATGCGCAGATTCTGAAGGTGACCGGACAGCGAGTGGCCCAGGTGGGTGGACATGAGCTGGCCGAGGTGTCTCGCGCTGTACCCCACGGCCTCAGCGACATCCGAGCGCGTGATCCCGCTGCGATAGTTGGAATCACAGAACCGCAGCGCCGCCTCCAGGATCTCCCAGGTGCGCTCGTCCCCTACCGGTGGTATCGGTGTCTCGCGCTGAAGTGCATCCGCCACGCGCGAATGTGGCAGACGCCGCACAAGCACATATGCAAGGTACTTGAGCAGACTGGCCACAGCATTCTGATAGCCCCACTGCTTCCCGCCGAGTTCGGCGACGATAGCTGCACCGATGTTCTCGACATCGGTGCGTCCAGGCAGTTCGGTGAGCTGGTAGGAGAACCCGCCGATACTTGGAGATGTGTACACAGAGTCCACCAGGCCAGCCGTTGTTCGGCTCAGATGAACCCAGAGAACTCGATGCCCGGGGGCGGCAACGGCGGGAATCTGGGCATGATAGACGCCTCGTTCGATGATCAGCAGCCTCCCCGGAGTCATGCGGAACACTTCGCTTGGCGTCGCGACCCTCGCCTCACCGTTCACCACGAACGCCAACTCAGTGGTCTGCGCCAGATGACGGTACAGCGGAACCAACCGCGCGCCGAGCCTTTTTTCGCCGCTACTCGTTCTGGCCGCCGCAAGCAGCAGGTCCGCCGCCGGGCGCTCTGCACCGAGCTGAAGCAACATCTCCCCATAATCAAGCTGGGCGGATGTAAGCATATCGCACTTGCTTTTCGTCGGCCCGTGTGGCCACGGATGACAAGAGGGATTCGCCCCAGGGGGGCAGTTGACCTCTTAACCTGGCCGCGAGGGGGGCGCCCGGTCGCCTCGGCTACGTGACTCCCGGCGCCACCCACCGGGGCAGGTCGCGCTTCGCTGTGAGCCAGGTTCAACCTCGTAATCGCGCTAGCAGATGCTCGGCATTCCGGTGGAGAATGTTGTGACGATCCTCATCGGTGATGTGCGAGAAGCAGACGGCTCCGATGCCGTAGTGGGGGTCAAACCAGGGCAGGTCGGTCCCGAACGGGATCTTGTGCGAGCCGACTGTCTCCACCATCTGCTCGATAATCCCGCCTTCCCGGTAGGCGGCGGTCAGATCGAGATAGCAGTTCTCGTGTTCTCGGGCGACGGCGAAGGAGACCTCCCACTCTCCATACCCGGCGTGTCCCATGATGAAGGTGACGCGCGGATAGGCTGTAGCTAGCTCGCCAACAAACCGAGGGCCATCTACTTCGCTGAAGCCCCAGGTATGGCTCAGGACGAGGAGGTTGTGGTCGTTCGCGTATTCCAGCGCAGGCTTGTAGGCCTCGCCGGTGAGAGGGTACTGGTGCCATGAGGGATGGAACTTGAAACCGACGAAGTCTGCGTCTTCGCTGAACCTCTCCACCTCGCGGCTGACGCTGGCCGGGTAGTTCGGGTTGACTGCGCGGTAGCCAAAGAACCTGCCCGGGTGCATTCTGATGACTTCCGCGACGATCCTGTTCCCGCGCTCCGGTTCGACCAGCGCGGCGTGGCCCGCGACGACGATGCTCTTTACGCCGCAGCGGTCCATGGTGTGCAGCATGCCGTCGGCGTACGGGCTCGGGAAGTAGATCCCACGAAACGGACCGTAGTGGCCGTGCATGTCAATGACCGGACAGTCTTCGGAGCGGCCCTGAGCGACAAACTCGGCGGCAATGAGCGAATCGTTCTTCACAGTTCGACCTCAGAGAGGATACGGCGCAGATTGCCCCCCGCGATGAGCGCCTTGTCGGCCTCGCTGATCTCGGCATGGGCAACCGCGAGCAAAGCTGCGCCCATCTGAGTGGTGGGGTAGCCGCTCGCGTAGAGCAGCCGGCCCGCCCCGTACTCACGGACGATATCCGTGATCCCCATATCCTGGTGATAGCGAGACGTGTCCACATATAACCGGGGATACCTCTCGAGGAACGGGCGGAAAAACCGATCGTCACCCCAGCCACCGTGTTCCACGACGATGACGGTGAGATCGGCAAAATCCCTCATGACCGCGGCCAGGGTTGCCCACAGGCTGTCCGCAAGAAGCGGAACTATCAGCGGTATCCGGCGGGGTATCATCTGCTCGAACAGCGAGCCCATTGTGAGCGAGTCAAGTAGATACCGGTGGCTTTCGGGATAGGCCACCAGCGCCCTCACCCCATTGTCCCGCATTGCACCAAACAAGTCATGGACCGTTCCCATCTCGCCCGTCTGCGGGGGCAGCACCGCCCACAGAGGATGAAGCTGAGGATGCTCGCGAACCGCCCCGGCGACCAGGTTGTTCCCGGACTGAGCGGCCTCCTCGATGGCCGCAACGTGGTATACCAGAGCCTCGCTTACACCGCAGAAGCCAAGCTCGTCGAGTAATTCCGCCGCCGTGGCCGAGAACCGGGCCGGAGGCCGGTTGGCGATGCCCAGCCCTACGTACGCGTCGAACCAGTCTATGCCTTTGCCCACGTACAAGCCTCATGCGTGGCCACAGACGCCGAAGCTGCGATCACATCCCAGTCATCGCGCGAGTGGCACCTTGGCTTACATGCTAGGCTGCGGCGTGTTGCTTGTCAACGCTCCTGATTGCTTACCGTCACCTGCCCTCCTGTCCGAATCATCACATGCCAGCAACCGCGCTCGCTCGAACCGTTGGCCCCCAACCGGACGCCATCAACTGCCCCACGACCAGTCAGTCTCGGACCCTCAGCACCGAGTCGGCGGACAGGAATGAACCATTCCACATGCGACCACAAGCTCATAACGGAACGCCGCTCTCCTGCACGGCGCCGTCAATGGCCCGGTTGCTGAACTCCCAGCAGCCCGTTCAGCTTCCCGACGGCCGCCTGCTTGGTGCGCGTGTCTGAGTGCAGGTACTTCGCTGTCGTCTCCAGTTCTGAGTGCCCCATCAGTTCCTGCACCGTGCGGATGTCGACGCCGTTGCGGATCAGGTGGGTGGCGAAGGTGTGGCGCAGTTTGTGGGGCGTGATGCCCTGGCCCTCCATGCCCGCCTTCTCGATGACGATCTTGAGCATGCGGTTGATGCAGCGGCCATGGATGGGGTGGCCCTTCCAGGCGCTGACGAAGAGGTGGCGGCTCTGGGTCTTGGTGCGATGGGGGAGGTAGGCCTGGATGGCTTCCACGACCTGATCGGTGAGCGGCACGATCCGCTCCTTGTCACCCTTGCCCCGGATGAGCAGCTGCCGCTCATCCAGGTTCAGGTCGTCGAGCGTGATTCCGACGGCCTCGGACCGCCGGATGCCGGTGGAGAGCAGCAGTACCACCATCGCCTTCGTCCACGGTGCATCGGCCGCGGCAATCAGTTGTTGCGCCATCTCCTCGCTCAGGAACATCGGCACATACTCAGAGACCCGGGGCAGCGGGAGTCGGCGAGCGGGATTGCCCTGGAGGTATCCCATGTCCTGGAGGAACCCGAAGAGGGAGGCGAGGCAGGCGTACTTGCGCCGCAGGGTGAGCGGCGCTGCGCCTTTCCGGCTGACGCCGAACTGGATGATCTGCTCCCGCTTGATCTCGGCCGGCGCGGGGACCCGGCCCAGCCGGGTCTCCAGGAACTCCCGGAACATGCGCAGATCCGTGCCATACGCTCGCACTGTCAAGGGCGAGTACCCGCGGTAGTGGCGCACGTAGTCGAGGAACTCCTTGACAGCCTGATCGTAGCTGATGGCGGCGGGTGCTTCGTCAGGCACCGCTTCTGCTGCTGGTGAGCTGGTCATGCTGGCGCCTCCTATGGCGATGGTGCTGGGTGATTCATCACTTGGAGGCGGGCAACAAGTCCAGGGCTTGAGTGGGCTCTTTTTCCCTGCTTATGTGACACTTCCCAGACAGGCAGCGAGAGGCGAAGAATGCAGCAACTAGCGAGCTTTTCCGGCCCTTCGGACGGCAGTGGCGAGCAAGCCACAGCAAGCCTTCACGGGCCTGCTGCGGGACCTCGGATCGCGCTGGTGCGAGGGCCAGAAAAGCCAGCGATCATCGAGCCTTTCTGGGGGTAGGGGAGGACACGCGAAAAGGAGTGGAGTGGGCCGATAAGCCGAGTTCATGAGGCAGGCGCCAGCGCAATAAAAGCGCAATGAAAGCGCAATAACGCGGGGCACTTTTTCGCGACGGAGAACGGCGGTTCTCCCGGCGGAGCATCGCCACGACGCGAGTACGCGAGTCCGGCAGAGGAGATCGCGTGAGTCCCTTGGACTCAGCAAGCCCGAGCGCCAAGGAAGCGGACACACCAGGGCCCATCTCCAGGCTGCGCCCTGCCTCGCGGAGGCGCGGCCGCGTGGCGTGTCAGATCGCACCGGATCCAGACAGGGCCTTGCCGGCCCAAAAACACCAGTGCGTCCGCGCCAGATGTATCCAACACGGGATTGGCGGTCACACCGAGCGCGATCTGCGCTATAATCATGTGGCCCTTCAGGAGGCAGGTCCCCTGGAGGCCGCAGGAGACTGAGCGTGAAGAGAGTGAAAGGCAGGTACGACGGTTCGGCTGTCGTCCTTGAAGAGAAGCTCGACCTCCCCGCGAACACCGAGGTCGAGGTGCTCATCCCCGAGCGGCAGGAGCGGTCGCTCACGGCGCTACTGGATGAGTTCGATCGAATGCCGGTGGGCGAGACGATGTCGCTTGATGAGATCGTGGCGCTGGTGCACGAGGTCCGTGCGGCCCAGCGATGAGAGTGCTGCTGGACACCAATGTCGTCCTCTCGGCGCTGTTGTTCCCGGGCCCGCCCAGGCGTCTCTTGCGCATCCTGTCATCGCCGCCGTTCGAGCTCTGGACCTCCAGACCGCTGCTGCGTGAGCTGGCGGCCACGCTCGCATACCGGAAGCTCGCAGCAGCGGTAGCCAGGACGGGCCTGTCAGTGGAGGGTCTCGTCGAGAGCTATGCCAGTCAGACCCTCGTCGTGCCCGATGAGGAACTGACATCCGTGCCGTTTCCCGCGGATCCGTCTGATGCAGCGGTCGTCGCTGCGGCGAGAGCCGCCCGGGTCGAATGGCTGGTCACCGGTGACCGCCACCTGCTGGACGCTCGACAGCCAACGTCCTGTCTGGTGCTGAGAGTGACGGAGGCATTGGCGCGAGCAACTGACTTGTCCGCGAGGGGGTAGCGGCAGGCGGCGATCGGCCAGCACAATCCGGCTATACGTCTATGTCTCGCATGACATGCGCGCGGGCGAGGGTCGCAGGGCACGGGCGTCAGCATCCCAGTTCGTGGTGAACCCACCCGCTGACACCCGCCAGCCCGTCGCACGCTGAGAGAACAGACGCAGAGGATGCAGACGCCTTCACCTCGCACGCCGCCCGCTGCGACAGTCGGGCAGGCGGCAGCCGCAGCTCGAGGAGACCGTCGCCCAGGCAGCCAAGCTCGCGAAGGAGCAACGGCCGGCAAAGCGCATTGCCAACGGAGATGGGTGTCCGCTCCCGACGATCCACTCTGCTGGGAAGCCCGAGAACAGCGCGAGATGATTGGTGACTACCTGTGCCGCGAGGGGCTGGGGTTGTCGGGCCTGCGGGGCGTGGCTGAGTGGGGCTAGACGCTGGCGGCGGTGGGACGCGGCAACCAGATTCCTTCCCGCGAGCATTGGTATTTCTGGAACAGGTGTGGCAAATGACACTGTCACATGACACTGCGACAGAACGAGAGCCGCCAATGACCCGCAACGTGATACACCTCGGCCGTGTGCTGCGCTCACTACGTAAGGCGGCTGGCATGAGCCAAACTGACCTCGCGAAGCGGGCGGGGATAGCGCGCACCGTCGTCGTCGAGCTGGAGCAGGGCAGCGACGCCCGCTGTTTCAGCGGCTACGCCGCACAGCTCGCGTCGGTATTGGGCAAGGACATTCTCGACCTCGGCAGGTTCTGGCTGCTGTCATCGCTGGAGGGCATACAGGACGAGGCCGACAAAGTCGCGGAGAGGATCGTGGCCGAAATCGAAGGTAAGCGGGCCGGACTGCTAGCGGAACTCGGCAAGGCCGAGGCGCTGTTCGCCCGGATGGCGAGCGCGCGATGAAGCTGACATGGCGGCGGCATCCGGACTACGGGCATCCGCACAGGCGGGGAAACCAAGTCGTGGGCGGGGGCACGTTCGAGGCGACGCTGCTGATCGCCGCGGAGCAGCCGGGCCCCATTTCGATGATCATGGTAGCAGCGCGGACCGAGAAGCGGCTGTTGCGGACGGCGCGTCACATGCTCACCGTTTGGGAACGTCGCCATAACCGCAGCGACGGCGAGGCGTTGCTGACGGTATTGCCGGTTAGATAACGTAGGCCCCGCTGGGCAGCGGGTGCCATCGAATAGCACGCAGTCGGCGTGGCGCCGCTGGCCCCTGGGATCGTGCGCGACCCTGAGCCTGCCAGGTATTGCCTGGCGTGGAGCAGGGCCATGTCTACTAAGCGCACGAAGTCAGAGAAGCACAAGGCCGGACCCGAGGGGCCCACCTTCAGCATCACCAAGCGCCGGCCGGTGGGTGTCGCCGTCGAGCAGGCGAAGCCGACGGCCGCTGACCCCGCCGACGTGCTACGCATCGAGATGCGGCCGGTTGCGAGCCTCACCGCCCACCCCGCGAACTACCGCAGGCATCCGCCTGATCAGATCGAGGTGTTGCGCCGTTCGATCCGCGCGCACGGCCTGCAGAAGCCGGTCGTGATCAAGGCCGATGGCACCATGCTGGCCGGTCACGGATTGGTGGAGGCGGCGCGTCTGGAGGGCTACAGTCAGGTTCCCGTTCACGTCTATACGGGAAAGCACGCTGAAGCCTTCCTGATAGCCGACAACTTCTCTGCCCAGCTCGCGGTGGACGACGAGCCAGCCTTGGCCGCGTTGCTCAAGCGCCTGGCCGCCGACGATGAGCTCGCGGCGAGCGGGTACACCGATGACGATCTCGGCAGTCTTATCGCGAAGCTCGAGATGGAGGATGCCCAGCGGCGCGAAGAGACCTTCGATGCTCCGGCCGCCCTGGAAGCGACACCTGAAGGCCCCACGCGGGTACAGCCAGCAGAGCTCTGGCAACTCGGCCGGCACCGGCTCCTCTGCGGCGACTGCACACTCCCCGAGAACTGGGAGCGGCTCATGGGCGGAGAGGTGGCGCACGCCATCTCGACCGATCCGCCATATGGGGTGAACTATAGGGGCCAGAGAACACTCGATCCTCGAAGCGTGGGGGGCGCCACCGCGAGGAGAGCGCACGGCAGCGACACCAACGAGCGGCCCGACGCCTACTGGGATGAGATGACGCCCGAACAGTACCGGGCCCTGGTGACCGGGGCGCTTAGTCTCTCGTACACATATTCAGACGATGCCGCGCCTCTCTACGTCTGGTTCGCCTCCGCCCGCATCCGGGAGTTGCTGGCGGCGCTGGACGAGATCGGATGGCAGGACCGGAACTTGATCTGCTGGGCGAAGAACAACGGCACGGGGTCGCTCTTCGCGCAGTACAAACCCTGGTACGAACCGGTCTACTACTGCTTCAAGCGCGGGAAGACTCCCCGCTGGTATGGCGACACCACCCAGCGCACACTCTGGGAACACGACAAGCCGCTGAGGAACGAAGGCCATCCAACCATCAAGCCACTGGCGCTGATCGAACGCACCATCGTCAACTCCACCGAGACTGGAATGCTGGTGGTCGATCCCTTCCTGGGCAGCGGCACCTGCATCATCGCGGCCGAGCGCACCGGCCGGAGATGCTATGGCTTCGAGCTGGACCCCCACTACTGTTCAGTCATATTGGCCCGCTGGGAGGAATTCGCCCAGAGAGAGGCGGTGAGGATCGATGACTAGACACCCCTGGGAGTGCCAGCCGGGCGAGTCGGCGCAGGCCTTCGATGCCTTCGGCTACTATCTGCGCCTTGCTCCGGGCGAGCGGTCCCTGCGGCAGGCGTGGCAGGACTACTGGAACCGCCCGGGCAACGCGCTCCAGCGGAGCAGGAAGAGCGCCGGCAGACCCTACGGGCACTGGACCCGGTGGATGAGCAGGTGGCGCTGGCAAGAGCGGGCGCTGGCTTGGGACGCCGAACAGGCCGAGATCGAGCGCGATCAGCACCTCGACCGGGAGTTGCGGGAGCGAGCCCAGGTACACGAAGAGGAACTCCGCCAGCGCCAGCTTCGCCTGGAGGAGGCGCGGGGGGCCCGTGCCGTGGGGCGGCGGGGCCTGCTCCGCATCCTGCAGGAGATCGAAAGCCAGAAGCTTGAGGGGATGGGGCTGGCCCAACTGATCCCTCATCTCGGGAAGTTCTTGGAGGCGGTCAGCGAGGGGCAACGGCTGGAACGGCTGGAGGCGGGACAGCCGACCGAGATCGCCGGCGGCGCCTACAAAGAGGAGCAGGCGATGGAGGTGGCGCGCCGGGCGCTCGACCTGCTTGAGAGGCAGCATGTGCGCGAAGATGACTGAGCGGCAACTGACGCCGGCCGAGGAGGAGGGTGCGGCCCTCGCCGCGCGGTACTTCTGGCGCCGCCATGCACGGCCGAAGCAACTGCCGCCAGAGGGGAACTGGCGAGTGTGGCTCATTCGGACAGGTCGCGGGTGGGGGAAAACTCGCGCCGCGGCCGAGTGGGTGCGTGCTGAGGTCGAGAGTGGCCGGCGCGGACGGATCGCGCTCGTCGGCCGTACCGCGGCCGATGTTCGCGATGTGATCGTCGAGGGGGAGAGCGGACTGCTGGCGGTCTGCCCGCCTTGGAAACGGCCCGACTATGAACCATCGAAGCGCAGGTTGACTTGGCCCAACGGGGCCATTGCCACGACCTATTCTGCCGATGAACCGGACCTTCTGCGCGGCCCGCAGCATGACGGGGCGTGGGCGGACGAGCTCGCCTCATGGCGCTTCCCGGAAGCCTGGGACATGCTGATGATGGGCCTGCGCCTGGGCGAGAATCCGCAGGTCGTGGCAGTGACGACGCCGCGCCCGATCAAACTCATCCGCGACCTCATGGCCCAGCCGACCACGGTGACGGTCACCGGAGCGACATTCGAGAACAAAGAGAACCTCCCGGAACCATTCCTGCGAGAGATTATCGCGCGCTATGAGGGCACTCGGCTGGGCCGGCAGGAGCTCATGGGCGAACTGCTGGACGACGTGCCGGGGGCGCTGTGGACGAGAACCATGATCGAGCAGGCGCGGGTAGAGAAGGCGCCCGACATGACGCGGGTGGTGGTGGCCATCGACCCGGCAGTGACGAGCGGCGAGGACGCGGACGAGACTGGCATCCTCGTGGTCGGCAAGGGCGTGGACGGGCATGCATACGTACTGGCAGACCTGTCCTGCCGATTGTCGCCCGAGGGCTGGGGCCGGCGGGCGGTGGAGGCGTTCCGGGCATGGGGCGCTGATCGAATCGTCGCCGAGGTCAACAACGGCGGGGACTTGGTGGAGCGCAACATCCGGGCGATTGATCGGGGCGTCCCGTACAAGTCGGTGACCGCGAGTCGGGGCAAGAGGAAGCGGGCGGAGCCGGTAGCGGCACTATACGAGCAGAATCGCGTTCACCATCTGCGGGGGCTGGAGCGGTTGGAAGATCAGCTGTGCGCGTTCGCGCCGGATGGCTATGCGGGTGGTGACTCCCCGGATCACGCGGACGCGCTGGTCTGGGGCGTAACTGAGCTGATGCTGGGTCCATCGACGGATGTGGGAGGCTTTCTGGCATGAAGCAGCCACGCGATCAGCATTGGGCGGACCTGCTCACCGCGCTGGAGCGGGAGGCGGACGCGCTCCGTGGACACATATGTGGGATCTCGGCCCGCCGCTTCCTTGCCCCTCCGCTCTCCACCGGAGTCCCCAGACCCGCAGGGCCTCGCTCAGGCGGTTCCCTCGCCGCTTAACAGCCACAGACGGCATCGCGGCACCTACTGATCCTTTTCCCACTGGTCGAACGGGCTGCCACCCGGTCCGGACCGCGCCGCTGACTTTCTGGATAGCACGGGGTCTATCTGGCAGGTCCCGCTCTGCACCTGCCGAAGAAACCCTCAGATCAATTCTGGCATACTGCGCCTCGGAAATCATCAATCAAGCAGGAAACCGACAAGGCCAAGAAGGATAACTAACTGGCTGGTTTTGAACCGACCGCAAGTGGCTGGTTTTCAACCGACCGGTGACATCCTAAGCTGTCATTGTCGCACAGCCGTCCGCTCCCTCTGCATCGCGCCGATGGATTATTGGATGGCACGGGAGTGCCTGAATAGCATTTTTCGGGGGGACACGGTTGACACATACGCGCTGTCGCGCCCGTATCCCAATGCTAGAAGTGATCCAGTTCCCAGAAATGGGAGTTCAATCCCGGGAAGAGTTCGCTTAGTCGGCCGAGTGTGTCATCATCGGCCTCGATCTCTCCGCTGGCGCACAAATCTGCGGCAGATTGGAAGCCCAGCAACAATGAGGCGATCCCCCCCGGGGTCAACCGCGCCGCAGGGCCGTCCGCGGAATCATCCATGACCACGCGCCCATCCTCCCAAGTCAATCTTGCCGACCCTACGGGGGATTCGAGTCGCGCTTGTCCTTCACGTGTACCCCGCGCCCGCGTTTCCAGTTCGGGTCCCAGTTCTGCCAGCAGCCGTCGTAGATCCGTCACTAGGAGCATCCCGCACGGTACTGGCGACTTCAGTACTTCCGGCAGGTGGCAGACGAGCGGGTGGTCCACGGGAACATCTAGGCCTATATGGGTAGAGCGCTCAGTGCGTGCAACCCCAGCGACCAAGGCGTCAAATACATCCAAGAGCGCCTCTTCCTCTTCCGGAAACGCCCCGATCTCGGCGATCTTCGACTGACTGGCGATACCGTAGGCCACGGGCCGGGCTTCCCTCCATGCTACCGTCCAGCGGCTCATAGGCGCATCGCCGAGCGGGTTCTCCAGCGCCCAGCGATACCACACGCGCCAATAGGCTGGGGATCGGATCAGCGAGATCGGATGTCTGCCACAACTCTCATCGTAGATTGTACCGAGTCCGACCGGCGGCTCCGTGACTCGCACGTTCGTTATGCGGTACCGTCCCCGACCCAGACGCGTCAAAGAGCTCACAGGGACCGACAGCTTGACTTCCCGGACGTGGCCCCATCCCAGGCCGCTGTAAACCAACGGACTGGCGGTATAAAGGAGCGACACGCTGATACCCATGGACCTCATCCACTCAATGCCCGCCGACAGAACTCTGCTCGCCAAACCGCGCTTTCGGCAATCGGGATGGGTCACCACACCGGCGACCCCACCCATGCTGATCTGGGACCTTCCCACCCTCACGGGACGGTAGAGAAACAGGGCATATGACGTCAGCCGCCCTCCTCGGAAAGCGCCAAAGCCACACTGCTTACTTCGCCATGGGTCGAGTCTGATCATGGCCTCATGGCACGTCCTCCACTCAGGCCAAGCTAACGCCATCAGCTCCACGGCCTCAGGCACATCTGAGTCGCGCAGGGCTCGGATCGAGAACCCGTCGGACGTTGCCGGTATTTCATGCATTGTTCGCACTCGATATCGCCGCGGTTTTGTCCAATAGGCAGAGTTCGGCTGGCCGTCCACAGTCAGACCTATGGCTGGCAGCGATGCTTTCCGACATCCGCCCGAGATATGGCTGTCCCGCTCGCGACCGATTGCGCGAGCGTGGCGGAACCGAGCATCAACCCCTTCAGATTCGTCGTCTGCGCATCAGGCCGCCACTTCGCTTCCAGCACGCCATTCGCTGCCCACCAGGCCAGCGCGGCCGCGTCCCGGTGATCTGCCGTGGAGACGGCATGCTGCAGCCGTCTCACCTCTCCCGGATCGACGATCCACACCTCCTCCTCCGCCACCATCGACTCCAGCAGGCCCGCCATGTAGTAACTGCTCCGTCCAGCTTCCAGTACCACCGTCTTCGGAGAAGGCAGCTCCGCAAGCGCCTCCTCTATTGAGGCTCGCATATTACGGTGACTCTATTGGGGGCTTCAGAAGCCCCTGTACGGCGTTTGTGGGGCATTTGCGGTATCACCCGATTCTGCGAGACTCAATAGGGCCGATGCGTCGTTCCTCACCGTCGACGCGCGCACGAAGTCCTCCGGCGACGGGTTCCCGAGCGCGCTGTGCGGCCGTTCAGCATTGTAGTGGTTCCGCCACGCCTCGACCTTCTCCTGCGCGTCCGCCACCGCCAGGAACCAGTGCTCGTTCAGGCACTCTTGCCGGAATCGGCTGTTGAACGCCTCGATGAGCGCATTGTCCTGGGGCTTTCCGGGTCGGCTGAAGTCCAGCGTCACCCCGTTCCAGTAGGCCCATTGGTCCATCGCCACCGAGGTGAACTCCGTGCCGTTGTCCACCCGGATACTGCGGGGCGCACCCCGCTGGCAGATCACCTCGTTGAGCACTTCCACCACATCGTCACCCTTCAGGCTCATTCCCACCCGTAACGCGAGACACTCACGGCTGTAGTTGTCCACCGGCGTCAGAATTCGAATCCACCGCCCCGAGTACAACTGGTCCGACATGAAGTCCATGCTCCAGGTTTCGTTGGTCTGTTGAGCGGCCGCGATCTTCACCCTTCGCGCCGCGCTCACCCGTCTCCTGGGACGTCTCCGGCGCAATCCCAGCCCTTCCTCCCGGTAGAGCCGGAACACCAGCTTGTGGTTGGCCTCCCAGCCTTCTCGCCGCAACAGCAGGCCGAGCCGCCGATATCCGTAGCTGGGACGCGCCCCGGCGAGATCTCGTGGCCTCCCTCTCAAGTCAGCCCGCCTGTCCCCCAGGCTCCGGTAGCGGTGGCTCGCGCGAGGCACACGCAACACCGCACACGCCCGGCGCTCGCTCACCCGTAGCTCGCCACCAGGGACTGCACCAGCTCCCGCCGGCGAACAGGCGTCAGGCTTTTTTTCGCAGCACCTCCTGCAGCATCGCCTTGTCCAGCGTCAGATCAGCCACTAACTGCCGCGGCTTTCGGTTCCCATCTTCCACCTGCCGCAGCCGCCGGATCTCCGATACCCCCAGTCCCGCGTACCGCCCCTTCCAGCGGTAGAACGTCCGCTCCGCCACCCCACCTTCCGGCAGATCTCGGCCACCGACGTACCGCTTTCTGCCTGCTGCAAGGCAAATACGGTCTGGCGCTCCGTATGCCGCTTCCCCTTCATCCCAACATCCTCCCGGAATGAGTTTTCTTACGCTTGGTTCCTCTCATTCCGGGTAGATCAGGAACCGGGGTTCAGGCCCCGCGCTGAGGATAGATGACCTGGCCCGTCGCAGCCGACTCATAGGCGCCGAAGACGAGTCGCATCGTCGCCAGGTTGTTCTCGCCGGAGGTCTCCGCGGGGCAGCCTGAACGGAGTGCTTCCAACAAGTGCGCGTTGCAGGGCACAATACTCGCCTGCACCACTTCATATCTGGAGTCCATCCAGGAGTAGTGCGGCGGCACGTAGCGCCGGGCGAGCGTACCGTCAGCCGTGGTGACCCGGACCCATCCGTCTTGGGTGAGCGACACCGATCCCCTCCCGCACTCGATCAGAGCGTAGGTCTCCGGGTAGCGCTCATACTCTAGCCGGCTTGCATAGCTCATCTCACAGGTGACGGTGACCCCTTCGCCCATTTCCATCATTACGGTGGCGACATCTTCGCCCATGATCGCAGAATTCACTCGGCGCGTCTGACAGTTGAGACTGCGCGCCTCACCGAAGAGAAAGCGCGCCACATCGATGATATGACTGCCAATGTCCGTGATGATGAACTGGGGTGTCTGACGCAGGAAGGGCTGATTGTCGAAGACCGAGAAGCTGGTCGAGAAGGTGACCCGCCCACGGAACGGCCGGCCGATGGTTGCTTCTTCTATGGTGCGCTTCAGCTCACGAATACACTGCTGCCACCGCCAGTTCTCATGAACAGCGAAGAAGACACCCGCCTCTCGGCATGTCCGCACCATCGCCTCCGCGGTGGCGAGGTCCGACGCCATAGGCTTCTGACAGATGACTGGCACACGATAACGGGCTGCCAGTTCAACGAATTGGCTGTGTGTGCTGACATCGGTGATGATGTCCACGAAGTCCAGGGGCTCCTTGGCGAGAAGCGCCTCCGCATCATCATAGACTGCAGGCGCGCCGAAGCGGACTGCAGTTGCTTCAGCCTCACACTTGGTGCGGTTGTAGACGGCGATGAGTTCGACGCCGCCAACTTCTTGCCAGGCAGCGATCTGGAACTGGGACCAGAACCCGCATCCGAGAACGGCATACCGCAGTGGTCTCATCATATTCACCCCTTGAGCTTGAAGACAGCGATCGCACTGCGACCGAGCACCCAGCTTGACTCGTCATGTGTGAGGCCGGCGCCGCGGAACTTCGCAAGTTCGGTAGCAGCATTGTCTGCGTGATCTGACCCAAACATGATGCGGTGCGCCCCCAACTGGCGGACCCATCTGTGAACGATGAAACCGCCGACCCAACTCGGCTCGAGGTAGACGTTGCTGTGCCGCAACGCGAGGAGAGTCGCATCTCCCGCCAGCATCATGCCTCCGGCATGAGCGATGACCAGCTGCAAGGCTGGGAACCCCTCAGCAATCGGTCCCAGTAGCGACGGCGCAGCCCAAGGGATGCCAGAGCCGGTGTGGACGATAACTGGCAGATGGAGTTCACTCGCTAGAAACCCGGCCGAAAAGTCTCCTGCATTAACAAGGTAACGATTGATTGATGGCGAAGAGGAGAGGCAGACCTTGCATTGCTGGGAGCAGGAGATGTTAGGCAAGCGCAGCCCGCAGGGCGATC
>Ga0315288_10004711_pt1 | contig 17373 bp, 18 predicted proteins | sample YL17G11_20_MG_FD_203454 | JGI IMG/M metagenome (GOLD analysis project Ga0315288, IMG submission 203454) | Sediment microbial communities from Yellowstone Lake, YNP, Wyoming, USA - YL17G11_20 | ecosystem: Environmental > Aquatic > Freshwater > Lake > Sediment | place: USA: Wyoming | collected... | reverse complement strand
GCGTTCCTGCAAGTCCGCCTCTGCCTCTGCCACGCCTTGGATGAACCCGATCTCGTTCAGGGTCTTAAAGGGCTCATTCCATTCAAAATAGATTGGCGAGAGCGTCAAGGCCGGATCGTCCTCGACCGGCTGGACCAGGTCGTTTTTTCGGGCCAGCCGGACTGTTCTAAACATCAACTTATTGAGTTTTTCCCGTTTTTCGGGCGTCGAGGCTAAGTAATTGTCCTTCAACGATTTGGACAATTCTAAAGTATCGCGGATTTCCTCTACCGAGACGGCCTGCGCCCCGGTCCGGAGCTCCTCTAGCCGCCGGCTGATCTCGTCGTTCCGAGCGGCGAGGTGCTCGATCTGCCCCTCGTAGGCCTTGATGACCGAGGGGACCTTCGCCGCCGCGAGCCGCAGGGCAAGCTGGCCCTGGGTGTGGTCGTTCTCTCGGGCTTCGTGCTCCAGGGCCTCACGCTCTTGATCATTAAGGACCTTGAGGTTCTTGTAATCGGATTCGATTTCGCTCCGCACCCACTCGGCGACGTCGGGGTCGACATAAAGGGCTTCGATGAACGTTCCGAACAGGCGGTCCAGCTCGTCCTCTTTCCAGTAAGGGCCGAGGATCAGCGGACACTTGGATTGGTGGAAGTGCTCCTGGTAGAAGGCCTCGGCCTTGCCGCCTCCGCATCTGTAGTATTTGTGGGTCTTGGTCTCACCCGTGCGCTTGCTGGTCCTATGCTGGGGGTCGAAGACGACCGCGCATCCGCAGTAGTCGCAGATCATGAGGTCGGAGTATCGACTTTTCTTGCCGCCCTTTGAGATCGGGCGCTTGCCGCCGAGGATGGCCTGGACTTCCTGGAACTCTTCGGGCGTGACGATGGGCTCGTGTTCGCCCTTCTTACAATACATCGTGCCCTTGACCCAGACCTCGCCGCAGTAGATCGGGTTCCGCAGGAGGTCAATCACTGCCTGAAGGCCCAACACCAGACCTGTCGGTGATCTGAGGCCAAGCTCCTTGGCCTTCCTCCGCAGGGCGCTTCGGTTGCGCTCACCGGTGGTGAGGATGTGCTGGAACAGGAGCCGGATAATCGGTGCCCTTTCAGGGTCCTGGATGGTCGTGCTCTCCCACCTCTTGCCGACCAGAACTGGGGGACCGATGAGGTAGCCCAGGGCTCGACGATGGGGCCGCCTGCCTCGTATCGCCTGCGTAACCCAGGCATCGGAGACCAGGCGGCTGTTGCGGTCCGAGGACTCCGTAGCGGTAATCAGCGCCCGTTCGAAGTCCCGGGTCTTCTTATAGTCCCGGGGGTCGAGCGGATTGAAGCTGTCGTTCCCGACGACATCATGCAACCGGCACCCGACATTCCTCAGCGGTATCCAATCGTCCAGGTTCCGCGCGATTCGGTCGGGCAGGTAGAAGATGAGGTTCGAGACATTCTCTTTGCCCAGCCGGTCGATCATGCGGAAGTATTTAGGCCGGTTCTTAGCCTTCCACGCCGAGCCGGTTTCCTTGATGACGTCGTGGACTATCAGATGCTTCGCGTCGGCATAGGTTTGGCAGGCGGACAACTGGGTCTCGGGGCTATAAGTCTCTTGGCCTTCCGTCGAAACCCGGAGGTAGATAAAGGCAAGGCTATTCTCGGGACGAGGCCCCTTGCTATTAACGGCGGGACGGTGCTTTGTCTTCGTATCCATCTGTTTGTCGCTTCGTCATTTTGGTGTCGATTAAATTATAAGAGAAAGATCCCTCTGAATCAAGATAAATTATTGCCCTGCAGTAACTTACGAGCATGCAAAATGGCCGCTTCGTCCCAAACACATATGTATCTAATGCCATTTCAATAACCTAAAAAAATCATGAAGTTGAGTAGACCCACATAAAAAAATCTCCGAAATATCGCCTTATGCGAGTTGCAGCGACGTTTTCCGGACCTTTCCCGTATGAGGGTCCTACTTCCCACCAGCGCCGGGATGCTAACCAAATTTTTCATGGGAAAAGTCGGGCATGGGGTCACTTCCTGATGATCTTCCCGCCCCAGCCGCTCTCGGAGCCCGTAACGAACCGGTGCATCTCATCTTCGCAGGAGCGGCGAATCTCCTCACGCTTCCGGCTAGCGGCCAACGAGGGAGTCATGAGTCTATCCGCTGCATGATGGCCGAGAACAGGTAGCGCAGGCATCCGACTGCAAAACTGTCGGCGAATAAGGACGCAGACACCGGCCGCCGCGTTCGCGCAGTCGTCGTGACCGCCCTCGGGGTGAGTGACCTGATCGCGTCCGCCGCTCCTTGCCCGCCGCTCGAGTGCCCTTAATTGAAGATAGAGCTTCTCATGGTCGAGCAGTTTCACCTTATTCATCGACACCAAAACCTGAAACTCCAAGTAAATCTCACTTGCGGTTAACTCGGCCATCTCGATGACGATGCCTTGCTTTCGGAACGGCTCTTCGATCCAAGTCCCGCCGAACCGGTCGCTCGTACACCGCGAGATGCCGTACGACTTCATCAGGCCCGAAAAATGTGCCACGACCTCTTCGGGTGAGAATGGCGGAGTGAATTCTTCCAGCCGGTCCAGCACGATGCCGTCCTCTTCCTCGACGTGCGCGATGCCGAGAGTCATTGAATCCACGCGGCCGCCGCTAGGGTCCAAAAAGGCAAAATAGGCACGGCCAGATTCCGGCAAAGTCGGCTGGCGGGTCATGACGCCCTTGATCAAAGAGTCGGGCAAGAATGCTTCGATGTCGAATCTGAACTCCGCGTTCATCTCCGTTTCCATGTGGGCACGTCTCAGCTTGCTCTTGAACAATCGCGCAAAGGTGCCTTCGTGGAATGTGGGATTGAGGAACCGGGTTCCTGCTTTCCAAATCAGAATGTCTTCCTCATCCTGGCCGTAATACATCTCGTACGCGTCCCACAGATAGCCGAACCGGGCATAGGGCGAGGATGCCCCGATGATGAATCCATTAGGGAGCAGACTCGGCAACAGCGCGGTGATCAGCTCCTCGGCTGGCGAGGCATATTGTTCTGTGGGATAGAACGCGAGCTCGTCCAGGAAGCAAGCAGCGGTCGAGAATCCTCGGGACGATGCGAAGTTTGATGTCTTGACCATGATCGTCACCCGGTTCTTCAGGGCGATCTCGTCCGTCGTTATCTTCTCAATCTCATCGGGGAACGATTCCAGGAAGCCTCGGACGTAATTGAACGCCACTCCCGCTTGTAGCCGGTCGACGGCAAAAAGGAAGATGTATGCTCGTTCACCTTTGGCTAGGTACTGGTCCCAGTTGCCCCAAAGCGCCTCGTATGTGGCTAGGGTGGCCATCGTGCGCGTCTTGCCGGAATGCCGTCCGGCCACGCAATACAATTCCCTGTAGCCGTCTTTCAGGACAGTCTGCCGACCGGTACATTGGTGGAAGATATCCTTCTCCTCGTCGGTCAGAGGAAGGGCATAGATCGCTTTGAGAAGCACCATCCAGTTCCGCCAGGTCTTCGGGTCCTTGAACGCGGGGCCGAAGAACGACGGCGACTCGATGGCCTCGATGATGTCTCTAGGTTTTATCATGGCTCAGTTTCTCCCGCTCGGCCTCGGCCAGTTCCAGCACCTTGCGTTGCCGCTCCTTATCGATCTTCCTTAACTCAGAGGCCGGACGCTCGATTAGGTTTTTCTTCAACACAGTCCTCATCTCGAAGTAGCCGGGAGCACCTTCCATCGGGGCCTTCTCCGTGACCAAGCTCCACTCAATACGGCTGTACTTGATCAGCTTGCAGTCGATGTCGACGGGAACGATGCGTGGAAAGCCGCGCAGGGTTTCGATGTAGTTGTTAGCTGATAGGCCGATGATCTCGCCTGCCCCACGTGGCGGCAATAGCTGAATCGCTTCCGAAGGCGCTCCCTCTAGATTGGCAAGCTCAAGGCACCAGAATCCCTCGTAGGGATTCCGCCAATCCGGATTGCCCCGGAGTTCAATCTTGTCAACTCCCTTATAGACAATCTCAGAAAACCTGGCGTACAGCGTTCGGGGGCCGATGCTCTTTAACTCATACGCCTCTCCGGGCTCTAGCCGGGCGACGCTCCCGTTGTAATCGGCGATCATCACCGGCACATCCCGCTTGTTCCGAAAGATGGACACGAAAATGTTGTCAGTCATGTTTCCTCTCCTCGGCCTCGCAGACGAACAGCGTCCGGCCGTGAAATGTAGTTCGATTGAGTTCCAGGATGGCTCGTTCGCCGTCCTCCCGAGTGGTCAGTTCAACGAATGCGAACCCCCGGCTCTTATCGGTCTCCCGGTCTCGTGCCAAGTGGACGCGGATGACCTGACCAAATTGTGAGAACAGATCCCGCAGGACCGATTCGTCCACCTCGGACCAGTGCAAGTTGCTTACGAATAGATTCACTTCGCCTTCTCCTTCCCGTCCCGCCTAATCAGCAGGACTGGGAGTATCAAGATTCTTCTCATCTGGGTTTCCTTATTGTGTGACTCCGCAGGGCAGGATGACTACGTCAACCAGTTCGAGGAAATCTCTTTTCAGGCTCGCCTCGTCGCGCGTGATCACCTCATCCTTTGAATAGGCGACGACATGGTATAGGACATTATCGGTGGGGTCTTCGACGTCGAAACAAACCGACGAAACGACTTGGCCGGTGTCGGCGAGAGCGTCGAGCAGGTCCTCGGAACTCAACTCGCGGTCCCAGGCGTAGCAGATCACGCCCAGCCGCCTTTGACTTCCTCGATGGTCAGCGATGCCTGCAGGTTGCCGAGCGAGGCCTCTCCGGTGATCTTGATCTTCTCGACGATCTTGCCGATCAGTTCCTTTTTCTTGTCCTCGGTGCCGTCACCGATGACCTTGATTACGACTTCAAACTTTTTAACCATGTTAGTTCTCCTTACTTTGTGAATGGACGCTCTGGAGGTATTGCTCCAGGGTGCCTTTGTATCCCGCAAAACGGACGGCCTGTGTGTATCGTTCGCGCAGGGTGTCCTCAGTCAGTTCTTTCGGACCGTCCTCAACGGACTGTGACTCGAACATGGCCGCTCGGTTCACATGGAATGCGAATGACGGGTTGAGACAAAAATCTACGCCTAGCAATTTGTAGCCGTCTTTCACGTTCCCTTTCTCGTCCACGTCGCCCATGCCTCTGGCTGAGACGCCGACAGCGCCCCCGCCCTTGATGATCGCCGCCAGGTTCCGGCCCTTGGTCGTCCCGAGAATGCGGACGATGGCATTGGCCACGCCTGACTTCTCATCTAATTCGATGTCTTCAACGACGTGGCTGACCTGGTCGAGTTCCATGTCCTTGACGTGGGACGTGCTCCCAAATGTTGATCTCTTTGCCAGCCGGGCCTTCAGCTCATTGACGGCCTTCTTGATCACGCTCAGGCCATAGGTGCGCTTGTTGCCGTTCATAACGCCAGCGGCCAGCACAGGAATCTTCATTCGGAACGAGTCACCATCAGCGGTGAGTGTCCTAAGTTTGACCTCATCGGTCTCTATGAGTTGCATTTGTTAATCCTTAAGCACAGCAACCGACCATGCCTTAATCGGCTGGTCGGAGAGAAAAGTTTAGGCCGGGGTCCCAGAGAAGTGACGGAACCCGGGGCCCCGACCAAGGACACGGGAATCAGCAAACCCGCACCCTGTAACAAGAAGGATGAGGAGAGGGGACGGCGACCCACAGCCCATGGCCTCATACGCTGTGTTTCGCCGGAGCCTTTCGGCCCGACCGGATGCCCAGTTCCCCTCGTTATGTTTGACATCAAGATTCCTCAGTAGCCTTGGCTTGTTCGGCCTCAACTAGCCGCTCGATCTCATCCAACTCGGCCTTGTCCCTGTTCTCAAACATGTCCCGAAGTTCACGATGGACCGAGAGGTAGTAAGGATGTCGTGCGCTCGGCTCCTCGACGGGAATGCGTTTGATGGTGAGCGACTTGAACACGACCAGCGGGTCCATGAGAGGCACTTCAACGGTCCTAGGGATCCCTCGTGGCAGCAGGACATCCACGCCGCCGATGATCCGATGCTCCGGCTCTCCGCCATGCAGGTTGAGGCAGGTGATAGTCCACCGGCCCTTCAGCGGGAACCGCCAGCCGGAGCGGGATTCAAGTTTGACCTCGCCCGAATCGAGCCAAGTCACCCGATCGTACGGCGCATACATGCCGAGCGGATCGTCGGTCTCGATGGTCCGAGTGTTCCCGGGCCAGATGCTCAAGAATGCCCCCCACCGCTCATAGACGATCAGCGGGTTCTTCCTTTCGTTCCGAAGCACGGTTTTGAATGTGTCCATTCGTTTTACCTCTACTTAATAATTGGCGAGGATCGGCGCTTTTGCGGGAAAACGCGGAACGAGGAAAAAAAAAAGATTAGGAGAGTGTAGCGGCTTCTTTTTTAAGTTGAAGGATCAGTGCTTCAAGAGCCCTGGTCGCCTTGTGGATTTCTTCGGCGGGCAGGACGGCGGATTCTTTGTCTTCCAATCGAAGGACCTGATCATAGCTGAGGCCCACGGCCTGGCCGAGCTTCGTCTTGTTTACGCCGGGGACACAGTGCAGACGATCTCGGATGAATGCTCCGGTGCGGGCATGCTTCTCGGGCTTGAAGTTGGCTTGCTCGGCGATTCGGACGAATAGTTCAAACGCCTTCTCCTCATCCAGAACGCGCTCGGAGACCTTGGTAAGGAGCATCATCACGGTCTGCCATTCCCATCCGGCCTCAAGGAGAAACGCCCGGCCGGTGGGGACGAAGTCCTTTCTCTCCGGGTCAGGGTCAGGAGTTGCAAACTCTCGCTCCGTCCCATCGGGCCTGGTATATTGGGCCGCGAAGCAAGGGGCCGCATCCGGCCTCCGATTGATCAGGAAGTTCAGGTAGTGCCAATTAAACTTGTCCCACAGTGCATCTTCATCGAGATCGGCATACTCCGTCTGGCATCGCTCGCGCCATTTGTCCATCGACTCGCCGGGATGAGAGAACGCGTTCGCAGCGGTCAGGGCCTCATCCTCGGAGTACGGGACGGAGATGTGCCGCCCGGTAGGAAGGCAGATGATGCCGCGCAGTATCTCATCGTTCTGAGGTTTCCATTCCAGGAAGCTATAAAAGGCCTCGACCTGTTCGGGCGTCACGGGCTGGCCGTGGAACCATCGGTAGAGGTATTGCTTCGTTTTATCCATGCTTCACCGCTTGGCTTGGCGCTGAGGGCGTTCGCTCAGTAGGGGCAACCCCTTTCACCGGGGGCTGATCTGGGAGCCTTCCTTTGCCGTTGCAGTTTCGGCAGGGCCGAAGGAACGGCGGACGATAAATCTCGATCCGGCCGGTGCCGGAGCACGCGGGGCAGATTTTGTGTCGCATCTCAAAACTCCAACGCGGCATCCGTCTTTCGGTCCAGGGCCGCCTTTTCCGGCCCGAACCGGTTCACGTAGGTTTGTCCTGACAGGACGGATGTGTGGCCGAGCCGGTGCATGATGTCATACGCTGACATCCCGGCCTGGGCCATCTTGACGGCGGTTGTGTGCCGCCACATGTGCGGCCAGATGTGCCGCTCCAACTTGGCCGCCTCAGCATAGTCCCGGACTAGGTCGTAGATGTGCGCGGTGGAGAACGCGTGCTCCTCATCGGAGTGGAAGGTCAGGAACAAGGCCGGGTTCGCATTGGCATGGCGGTGTTGCTCTCGGACCTTCAACCAGGCCCGGACGGCTCGCTCGTTCAACTTCGACAAGTCGTACCAACGGGACTCTCGCGGTTTCTTCTGACCGGCCTTGGGATGGGACTTGGGATAGGGTTTGAGTTTCACGCGGGTGATGCGGAGCTGGGCCGGGGAGATCGAGCCGTTGAAGTCCGTGACTTTGATCAGCGGCACCTCGGCGCATCGCAACCCGAAGGCAAGGATCAGTTGGAACATGGCGCGGTCGCGGAGCCGCCGAAACTCGTTCGGGACCTGATCAATCGCTTTGAAGAAGTAGCGGAGTTCGCCGTCCGACAGATACTTGATCGCCTCGCCTTCGGGCACTTGCCAGCCGCTAGGATTTGGCATGGGACTCCTTAAGTTCGTTCAGGAGAGGCCAATTATTCTTACGCTTTTCTAGTTCTTTGTAAGGCATGAGACTATGCAAGGAATAGGGATTCCGGGGCCGCTCGTTACCATGCGACTTCAGCCAGCTGTCATATAGCTGATGCGTGATATCCTGAACGTCCTTCTCTAGCATCAAGCTATAGGTTGGCTCTTCTCCTGTGAGGAGCAATACCCATACCCACAGTGCGCCGGGGTGCTTGAGAGCACGAGGACCCCTGACATATTGGCGAACGTGCTCATCGGGCTCATTTATGATGTCGATCTTTAGGAACTTGGTAACGTTGCCAATCTGGGGATCTTTGAACCGCGAGGCCTTGACTTGGACGCTCAGCTTCCACTCGCCCTTGACGGCGACCATGTCGTAGTCGTGTGCCCTCGGACCCATCGGCGCTACCTCGAATCCAAGTTGTTCTAGTTTTGACTGAACAAGCCGTTCAGCACGCTCCCCGAGATCAGATATGCTTTCGGTCATCCTTCGTCTCCTATTCCTATCGGATTGATCATGTAATCATTATTGGGCACTCGGATACTCAGTGTCAATACTTTTTATTAACTCTATGGAAATTGGGCGCTTTTCGTTGACTTCAAACTGATCGGCGCAAGCCGAGGGACCTCATAAGTCATGGATTCTTTGATCAGTAGGTGGGAAGATGCCGGGGGCTGGGCGGTGGCGGACGAGTAGGACCCACCCCTGGCTTCCCCGGGGCTATCGGCTCAGGCGCTTTCCGCCTGCCACCAGCCTATCTCGTTCGCTGAAACCGGGTCAGAAGCATCGGCTTAGGAGCTTAGGAGTTTTAGAGCCGATTTCTATTGATTATGATACTTTTATAATTCTTATTAGGTTATAAGAATAATAGAGACTATCGGAATCGGCCCCTGAGCTCCTAACCTACTAAGCCCAATAAGCCCGCTGAGAAGAACCGCATCTCCAACTTACGAAGCGAGATCTACTGAATGATGCCTAGCTTTGCCAGTTCTTCTTTGAGTTTCGTTAGCTTGTTCTCCGTATCATACCCGATCTGGACATAGGCGACGGTCCGGTCGGGACGGATCAGGTATGTGATCGGGCGGCCGTAATCCTTCAGCTTGTAAGCGCTCGAGACTCGGCCCCCCTCGTCCATGGCGACCGGAAAAGGATAGGCTGGCTTTATCAAGAACTTCCTGACCTCCTCGGCCGAGTCTGTATCGTTGATGGCGATGATCTCAAGGTCCTTCGATGCCCGATAGAGGGCGACAAGCTCGGGCATTTCCAATAAGCAATAGCCGCAGTGAATGAACCAGAAGTTGATCAACAGCGCCTTCTTCCCCTTCAGCGCGTCACCAAGGCTGATGGATTTGCCATTTACTAGTGGGAGATCGAAATCCGGAGCGATTTCGCCAACTTGTAGAGGCTTCGGGCTATCGGTTTTGATTTTTGTGTCATCGACCACGCCCTTTGGTGGAGCCCATGCAAAATCAGCTGGAACAAAATGCCGATCTATCTTGACGTTCCTATAGACGTATACGGTTACATCATCCACCGACTTCTGATCTGAGCCCACTGGAAGCCAGGTCTCGGGGTCGATAAAGATCCGGGCCTTAAGGTTGGGAATATCCTTAGGCTCCTCAACCAAAGCGATCACACGCTTGCCTTCGAACACAACCTCTTCGACTTCCTTATAGTCGGGCTTGTATTGGGGCACAGGGCTATACATAGTGAATCCTGCCGCAAACGGAATATGCATACCCTTGTCGTACTTGTAGAACGGCCGATAGACAGCTTTGAGTGGGAAGTATTGCCAGGCGGCTGTGCCATCACAATAGAACGATTGATTCTCCGTTTCGACCCTATAATAGTTTGGACGCAAGGCCATGATCTTAACCATTTTCGGATTGCCCTTCGCCGGGCGGTACTCCACATCGAGCGACAGTCCCTGAGCTTGTTGAAGGCGCTCTTGCACCTTGGCTACAACCTGGGCTGAATCCAACGGATTTGACTGGGCTACAGCAATCATTGGGTTCAGTAAAACAGCCGTGAAAATAAGGGAAACGAATAGTTGATTCCTTATTGTAGTGCGCATTGTCTGATCCTCCTATATTCCCTATACTGACCACTAGGTCAATTTGTTAAGGCGTCTGGGCCATGCCGTTCCCTTGGCCTCTGGCCCCTAAGCGCCGCTTTGTGGCCAGATTAATTTAGTATCTCAATTGCTCCCAGTTAGTGATTTTGTATCTTTTAACGGATTCAAGACCTTCCGCTTCATTCAAGTCATGCGCATAAAGATAACCATTTTTTATCACGTACGTATTTCGCGGCAATTTTGTTCTATATAACAAATATCCTTGCCGATTGAAAACATCGACTTCTTTTTCTTCCTTATCTATAGGGCCATAGCCTTGAATGGTTTCCGAAGCTTGGTTTCGCTGTACGTATATGCGTCCCCTTGAATCTGTTAGAATTCCGTAAAAGTAGGGTTTATCTCGAGGAGGTTCAAACAGCGGGATACGCTTCTTGAGTTTATCGAATTTGCTTTTCTCTTCAGTCGTGAATTTTGGTATTGGCTCTTTCTTATTAACTCGGAAGAGTGGACTTCCGGATTTGTCAATTACGCTTAATTCATAATCTTTTGAATAGCCATAAACAATAGTATTCTTATCAACCTCCGCAATATGAAGTGCATATTCGTGTCCTGTCGTCATCAGTATATTCCGGTCGCCCGTTGTCTCAGAATAAATTGGATATGCGAATTCTACAAAAATGTTTGATATTTCTCCTATAGCATTAATCTTGCATAGCGCGTGTTTTATCTTCTCACCTCCGAACCAGAGAACGGCCAAAAGAGTACCATCATCATTCGGAATGATGTCTTCAACTGTATTCTTGAAATGGAGGGTTTTTAAATGCTCTCCTCGCTGATTGAAAATAACAATATTCGTAGCATAATCCTTAACAAAGATATTTCCGGTACTTTCCTCAACTCTAGCTAGTGACGGTAGCTGAAAATCGCTCGGCCCTTGTCCATGTCTACCTGTTGTCTGAAGATATATCCCCCTCTGGTCGAATTTCTGGATTCTATAATTGCTCATATCATCAACAAAAATATTTCCCATGTTATCTACGGCAATTCCTCTGATACGGTAGAACAAGTAACGCGTATCATCTTCCCGTCCGATGCTTAGTTCTTCCTTAAGTTCCAGCTTAATCTCGCCATATAGCGGAGACCCGGAATTAGTTATGACTCTAATCCCCGTATCGAGCTTTATATGTCCTTCCCATTTTGGTGGTTGAGTTTGTTCTTGTTTTGATGATAAAAGAAGACAAGGATAAATGAAAACTAGTAAAAACCAGACCCGTTTCATCCCCATACCTTTTATATGTATTATACGAAAGTCTTTTTGATATCTCAACTGCGTCCGACGGACGAGGTCCAGGTTGTCGTCGTAGTAAGGGGTATTCTCGTCCATAGCAGAGGCCTCCCAAACAAACCTTAGAGCGATTCTAACTCAACGCCCTGGACAGGACAACCCTTTTCCCCGCCTCTCTCCGCCCGTCTGCTGGTCGAACGAAAAAGTAGCCTTGAGAATAATCGTCAGGTGAACTAGAGGCTATATAGTTCCCATGCTGGGAATTGTTTCGGCGGACTTGCCTGTCATCTGATCTTTGAACTTGGCCACATGATTCATCGCATCCTTCATGACGGCGGCGTGCTCCTCCAGTTCCGCAGCACCAACTTCTGTGGCCACAAAGTGTCCCGTACTGTCCTTCGATAGTTGAGCTATATGAATCGGCGCCTTGATTAGGCCTGGACTCAATTCGCATACATGAGATAGTGCCCAATACGTAATGAACTTAGCCTGGGCAACGGTCGGCTGTTCGTTGTCGTTCCAGAATATTCTTTTCATAAAGCCAAGGAAGGGATCCGTTATAGTCTGACCACACCCGATTGAGGCAAAATTCATTTGGCTATTTTTCCACTCAGGCTGGAAATCTAAGAGTCCGAATTCGCACAGGTGAAACTCACTTCCTGATGCATACGCAAGAAGTGCGCAAAACCTGTCTCTTTTGGCCAGTGTAGAGGCCAGGTCCTTGTTTAAGAGCTCGGATAGCTTCCTGCCCACATTGATATTGTTCTTAGTAAAAAGGCCGCCATCATAGGCGGTTTTCACAATATCGCAAAACCTCTGTTCGAAGCCAACTTCTCCGGACCCGGCCACAATAACCCGGCCTTGTATGATAGAAATCTTCTCCCCGATCTGGCCTATGGTAAATTGTGTTCCCGCAGTAAATGTTATGGCGCTATCCGAGCCGATTACCACGCCATCTTTGCACAGCCATCCAACGATCGCGGTCATCCGCTAGTCCCGAAAGACGCTGTTGACCTTCATCTCGGGAAACTCTTTATAGATGGCCCCGACTAGCGCGGCGAATGAGACGGACCTCACCCAGGCCGATAAATGGATAAGAAAATCTCGGAAGCGCTCTTCCATCTTACCCAGGACTTCCTCCGCGGCCTTTTTCCCATCCTCTGTAAGGTCATAACTGCGGGGCGTTCCATACGTCTCGGGCCATATCCGCACGAGTCCCTCTCCTGACATCTGGTCCAGTTCAGCATAGATCGTCTGATCAAATGGGCCATAGTTATAAGGGAAGAATGTAAAGGGCTTCTTCTTGAACAGGTCAGGGGCCTTTTCCTGAAAGAGAAAAACGAGCTTTTGTATTTGGACGGGCTCATATGTGCCACCCTTGGCCGCTGCCAGACAGGCAAGCAACATCTTTCTTTTGGTCATTGTGGCCCTCCCGTCGCGATTATAACACATTGTCAACCCCCTACCACTAATCTCCCCTGGCCCGGCCCTTCTTCCTGACCCCGAACGCCCTAATCAAGTCCTCTTTCGAGACCGCCGCCTTCGGGTCGAGCTTCAGGACACGCGCCAGGGCCTCTTCGGGGTCATACTCCGTCCCGGCGATCAAGCCCAGGGTCTCAGCATAAGGGCTCGGGAACCGCACCGGCTCCTGATCAGACCGCAGAAACGTATAGAGCATAGGATGGCCGGGCTTGCGGCTCGGACAAATGTCCACGTACAGCCGCGCCGACATCGCCTCGGCAATGTGCGGAATGTGGGTGGCGATGGACATCGCCGACGGGTATCTCCTCTGGAAGTCCTCAAGCTCCATGAACTCGGCCGCTTGACGCATCCGAGAATAGAGCTGGGCCGCCGACAACTCCCTCAACTCGCCGCCTTCGTCCTGCACGATGTATTGGATGATCTGGAACACGTAGTCCTCATCTATGGTCATTCCGGCCTTCTCCGCCGCCATCGCTTCAAGGGCCATCCGGAACTGAATACGAGGCCATAGAGAGCAAATCTTCTTTGCCCAATCCTCCCAGTCGGCTATGCGGAAGATGTTCTTCGGCGGCTGGTAGTTGGACCCCTGGGCCATCTCATGTGCCCTCGACTGATTGAGCATGAAGACGATGGAGTTCAGGTTCGAGATGACCTCGGCCATGATGTCTTCGCGCCGGTCGAGTAGCGTTCTGACCAGTCTTCTCCCGCTTACCGGCTCGTTGATCCTCTTCATTCGAAAGATCAGTAGCCGGTCCACAACGTCTGGGCGCTTGAACTTCGGCTCCCGCGAGGTGATCACGAGGAAGCAATGGGGCTCCGTCACGGTCGTCCCCTCGTTGGTGAATAGGGTTCGGTCTTCCGACCCCGCCCCCGTGGCCGTCGCGGCCAGGATGTCGCACATGTTCCGCGATACCACCGAATCCAGATTGTCGATCTCATAATAGTAGTTCCGGCCAACAACCACTTTGAGGTCCTTAACGTCGTTCGGAAGGTTTTTGCCGGTGAATGAATCCCCGAAAAGTATCTTGCCGATGGCCGTGGCCGTGGTTGACTTGCCGGAGGCCATGAGGCCTAGGAAGCATGCGATCGGCTTGTCCTTGAGCGCCGACTCGAAGAAAAGGGAATAGAAGTAGAGCAGGAGCAGGAGCCGCTGCTGGTCTTCGTCCACCGGGTTCTCGGCATCCGGCGGCGCGAAGTTGGCGCGGGCAACGAGGTATTCATTGAGAAGGGCCTGATCCTGGAATCGGTCCAGCCTCAATCCGAAGCCGATACCTTCGCCGATCTTGCCCCCAGAGAACTCCTTCTCCGGATCATAGGTCTCGAAATAGTTGACCGCCTCCGTTACCTTCTTCTCGTCATAGTTGAAGGGTGTCAGCCGAGGGTCGAAATGGAAGAACACCCCTTCCTCGCCGTTGTCGAGCAGCCGGACGCTTGAGCCGTCGAGCCGCAGAATCTGGTTATTGTGGTTCGAGAGGTAGAGTACCCCCTTCGCCTCATCCCAATACGCGACCCGGTTAACCCGGACTTGGGGCTGGCCCTTCTCAATCTCAGTGGCCACGGCATCACGGATTTCGTCGAAGTCCTTGCGCGAGATATCGTACCGGTCCCGCACGAAGTAATAGAAGTCCGGCCCCTCATCCTTCTTCTTCCCTACGTCCCAGGGCATCTTGGCAACGTTGTCGAAATAGTAGATGGTGCCTGAGCCGATCTCCTTGAAGCCCCGCCCCGCCGGTCTCGGCCCTGTCAGAAGGTCCTCGATGATGTAATGATTGATCTCTTGCCGCTTCTCCTCGGGCGTGATCTTCATGCCCCGGATTTGCAGAATGGCCTCGGATTGAGGTGAGCCGGTCACCCGCCGCGACTTCACCGCCTCAACAGCCCGCTCAACGTCATGCCGAAGCTCCGCCTCACCCTTTTCCTGGATTCGGTTCGAGCATTTGAGAAAGGGATTGAGGAAGATGGACCGGATCGTATCGTAGTTGTAATCCGCGAAGACCAACGATGTGATGATCAGCCAATCCCGGCCTGAGCGGGTATGGTCAACCCCGGCCTCGGTCCTCGGGGCTCCGGTCAGGATGTGCCGCTTGACCGATGACTTGATCTCCAGCCGTTCCACGTCCTCCGCCGCATGCTCGGCGCTATCGGACCGGACGATCAACTCCTTGGTCCCGAACTTCCATTCTTCCTTGGATAGCGGTTTCGGCTCGTGATAGGTCTCGTCCCGGTATTCGATGAACTCCTTGACCTCATAGGTCTTGCCCGTCAGCGAGATAATCTGACACGGCGCCGGGTCTTCCTCGTCCTTCCGGTTCATAGTCCCGGGGAGCCGCAGACAGGCAACGTGGTCGATTTTGCTTTGATCGCCGCCGAGGGCCTTCACCACGCCGGCCAGGACCTGCTTGAAGACGAATAACTTTTCGCCCTTGGCCTCGGCCATCGGCTTCTCAAGGACCCAGTAGCAGTGGTATCCGTGTCCCGAGTCGACGATGATCGTCGGCTTTAGCGGGAAGGCCTCCACGCTCCGAAGAGCCGCTGCCTTGCCGCCGTCCTCAAAGTCCTTGCCGTCCACATCAGCCCACAGGCAAACCATGTCTTGGATGTCGTCTTTCTTCCGCTCCTTGGACAGCGGCCTCGGGTTCACGCCCATGTAAATGTGATGGGTCTGGTTGTACCGGCTAACCTCATCCCAGTCCTGGTCCGTGATCTCGCCCTTTCGGAGCCATTGCTGAAGCACGTTGGCCGAGATCATCCGTAGCTCTACATACCCGTCGTGGTCGGCGAAATAACGGGAGTAGAGGGTATCGAGGAAGCGCCTAGCTTCCTGAAGGTTGGTGCTGTTCGTTGTCATTTGTCTTCTCCGTTTTGTCGACACGTTTGAGCTTCATGCCAGCGAACTGATCATCAATAATGACGTTCGTGGCTAGGTCGGAGGCGTAGAATTGTCGGATACAAATCCACGTCTCGCCGTCGTCCGTATAAAGGACGCATTTGAGTTTTAGCGGTTTCATGTTTTTCTCCTTCGATAAAGACCGGAGACCGGGCCGGCTTGACGAGCGGATGATCCCGCCTTGCACTGGCCCGGTCTCCTTTTGATCATTGTGCCTTCTTACGCCACCGTCGGAACTGGACGAACGGCACGCAGTCCTCATACTTTCTGATCGTGACCTCTATCCCGTCCTCCAGAAGGTTTCGCAGACCGTACCAGTCGCCTTCTCCCTTGCCATCCCAACGGAGTTCAACCTGGGTTTCGATCCAATCCTGGATCTGCTCCCGCAAAGGGTCTTTTTTCGCCATGTCCTTTTTCTCCTTCCATCTTGAGCGGGACGGCCATCCGCATCATCCCGCTATGGCCCCAGCCGGGCAGACCACGGCCTTTATCTGAAAGACCAGGGAACGTACGCCAGGCTGGGTTAAAACTGTTCTAAAAAGTTCGTAGTAGGAGCGCTCTCTTATTCCTCGAGAAAATGGGCATGTTGGGCATCATTCCCAGCCGCTTGTGCCGTACTGACTGGATGCTATCGTGCGCGAAATGTCTTTTCGGGCATAAAGACCATTGGACTCCGGATCCAAAGGTCGGAGGTTCGCTCTATTACCCGTTCCGGAGCGCGGTGATGGAGCCCAACCTGGCCACCCCGCCGCGATGAAGCTGACGAGGACTGCAGGAGTCGCTTCATGACTGCTCACCGCGGACGGAAGATCGCGTCGTGCTGCGTTGCTGCGAGGTTTCTTGCCCCTATTGGATCTTCGGGTGCGGTTTTCGCGGCTATTGACATCGCCGTCCGGCCGCGGGTACAGTTCCACCATGGACTTGGCGGGCAAATCCAATGCCGGGAGGCGGAATTCAACCCGCTCGGAAAAAGCAAATTCTTATTCTTTGATCACATGGAATTAATGAAGGGCATCGAGAATGAAGATATCGTTCTTCTGGAGGAAGTCATCTCCTCTCATTGGGGCGAAGAGCTGCCCGAACAACCATGATGAGGCAAAACCTTTTATGCGGATCGGGCTCTCAAGGAAACCAAGCCCGGACCATGATGAAAATACCGTGAAGAGGATCCCATGGATCGACGTGGTTTTCTTAAAACCCTCGGCTTAACCGCTCCCGCCCTGGTTTTGCCCATCGATAAAGCGTTTTCCCAAAGAACGACACCGCCCGAAAAGCCTCCGAACATCGTGGTCATTTTGGGCGATGACGTGGGATACGGCGATTTGGGCTGCTACAATATAGCTTCCAAGATCCCCACACCCTCCATGGACCGCATCGCGGCTGAAGGAGTGAGATTCACCGACGCTCATTCGCCTTCGGCGCTCTGCTCCCCCACTCGCTACGGTTTCCTCACGGGTCGCTACGCCTGGAGGACTCGGCTTCAGAAATATGTCTTGCTGTCGTATGACCCGCCGCTCATCGAGCCGACTCGGATGACGGTCGCTTCCCTGCTCAAGAGGTCCCGCTACGAGACCGCTTGGGTCGGCAAGTGGCATGTCGGTCTCGAATGGTCGACCAAAAA
>Ga0315288_10004707_pt1 | contig 17380 bp, 14 predicted proteins | sample YL17G11_20_MG_FD_203454 | JGI IMG/M metagenome (GOLD analysis project Ga0315288, IMG submission 203454) | Sediment microbial communities from Yellowstone Lake, YNP, Wyoming, USA - YL17G11_20 | ecosystem: Environmental > Aquatic > Freshwater > Lake > Sediment | place: USA: Wyoming | collected... | reverse complement strand
CGCGGCCAAGCAGGAGAATACCGTGAAGTTCGTGCAGCGCGAGGAGGAGCGGTTCGCGGAGACCCTCGAGCAGGGCACGGTGATGCTGGAGCGCGTGATCGAGCGGCTGCGCGACCGCGGCGAGACCGTCATCGCCGGCGCCGACGCCTTCGAACTCTACGACACCTACGGTTTCCCCGTCGAACTCACCGCCGAGATGGCGGCCGAGCAGGGCTTCACCGTGGATGCAGTCGGCTACCGCGAGGCGATGGAGGAGCAGCGCGTGCGCGCCCGCGCCGCCACCCGCGACACCTTCGCCTACCGCGAGGCCGGCGCCTATGCGGCCTTCGTGGGCAAGACTGAGTTTCGCGGCTACGAGGAGACGGCGCTTCAGGCCGCCGTGATCGGCATCGTCAAGGAGGGCGAGCCGGTCGAGCGCGCGGGCGCCGGCGAGCACGTGGACGTGATCCTGGATCGCACGCCCTTCTACGCCGCGCAAGGCGGGCAGATCGGCGACACCGGCACGCTCGCGGCGGAGGGCCTGCGCGCCCACGTGCTCGATGTGACGTACCCGGCGGAGGGCGCGCTGGCGCACCACGCGCGCATCATCGAGGGGACGCTCGAGGTGGGCCGGCGGGTCGAGGCGGCGGTGGACGTCGAGCGCCGCCAAGCGATCGCGCGCGCCCACAGCGCCACCCACCTGCTGCACTACGCGCTCCACCAGGTGCTCGGCGAGCACGCGCTGCAGTCGGGGTCGCTGGTCGAGCCGGACCGGTTCCGATTCGACTTCTCGCACTTCTCGGCGCTCACGGCTGAAGAGATCGCGCGCGTCGAGGAACTCGTGGCGCGCAAGATCCTGGAGGCCCACCCGGTCGAGGTGATGCACACGGAGTTGGCGCACGCGCGGCAGATGGGCGCCATCGCGCTCTTCGGCGAGAAGTACGGCGAGCGGGTGCGCGCGGTGAAGATGGGCGACTTCAGCCTGGAGTTGTGCGGCGGCACCCACCTGCACAACACGGCCCCGGTGGGGCTGATGCGCATCATCGGCGAGTCCAGCATCGGCGCCGGGCTGCGGCGCATCGAGGCGGTGACCGGCCTGGAGACGCTGCACCTGGCCCAGGAGGACGCGCGCTTGCTGGATGAGGCGGCGGCCCGCCTGCACGCGAGCAAGGCCGAGGTGCCGGCGCTCATCGTGAAGGTGCAAGACGGCGTCAAGGTCAGGGACAAGGCAATCGCCTCCCTGCGGGCGCGGGACGCCGCCGCTTCGGCGGATGATCTCATCGCCGCGGCCCAGGCGGTGAACGATTTCCGGGTGGTCGCGGGCCGGGTGCCCGACGCGCCCGCGGATGCGCTGCGCAACCTCGCCGACCAGTTGGTGGCCAAACTGGGGTCGGGGGTGGTGGTGCTGGGGACGGTGCAGGATTCGAAGGCGCTGTTCGTCGCCGAGGTGTCGAAGGACCTGGTGAAACGCGGCCTGCACGCGGGCAACCTGGTGCGTGAAGTGGCCAAGATGGCCGGCGGCGGGGGCGGCGGCCGGCCCGACTTCGCCCAGGCCGGCGGCAAGGACCCCTCCAAGATCGAAGCCGCCCTGGCCCTGGTGCGCGACCTTGTGCAAGCGCAAGCCGAGCGGCGCGCCTCCTGACGGCTCGCCGCGCGCCGCGAGGGGGTGTCATTCTGAACGAAGTGAAGAATCCCGGACCGCTCCTTAAGCAGATGCTTCGCTTCGCTCAGCATGACACATGCGCCGCGTGGGGCAGGAGTTCACTCCTGAAGGGTTCTCCCGCGGCCGCCGTGTTTCTCGCCCTCCTCCTTGCGGCCAGTGCCTGTATTTCCTCCCCCCTTTGTGGGGGAGGGATAGGGTGGGGGGCGGCGCTTTCACCCCCACCTTACTCCCTGGCCGAAGCCCGTGGGGCTCCGGCCCACGGGCAGGCCTCCCCCATCAAGGGGGAGGAGCACGGCGGGCCTGGGAAGGCCCGCCCTACAAGGCATCCCCGCGTGGTAATGGTGGTGGTTCACCGCGCCTCGTGGGGCGATCTCAACTCGCGCGAGATGCCCGCCCTCTCGCGCCTCATCCGCATCGGCGCGGTCGGCCTCATGAATGCGCCCCAGGGCGCGCGCTCCGGCCTCGATCCCGCGGGGCCGTTCCTGACCATTGGCGCGGGGCGGCCAATTGCCGAGCCAAATGGTCGGCTAAGACGCGACGTGCGGGCGCCTCAGGTGGTGCGCGTGCGAGGGCTTGGAGTCGTGCGCCGCGCGACCGACCTGGGCGGGGCGGTGCCCGGGCTGCTCGGTCAGGAATTGCGTGAGGTCGGACTCGATGTGGCGGCGAACGCCGGATCTTTGTACCCCTCGGCCAACGCCGCAGCCATCGGCATGGATTCCTTGGGGCTTATACGAGGTCCGCTAATAACCAAGTACGGTGAGTGCATCGAGTTCCACGGTCTCTTGCGAGAGCCCGACTTACTGATCATGGAGGAGCTGTGGCTGCCGTCACTTGATGACCATCTCGGTTACCAGAGCGCGCAACTCGACTTCTCCCGCGACCTGCTCATCATCCTCGCGCCGACGACGCCGCCGTACCGCGAGAAGGACCGGCGCGTGATGGCGCCCATCGTGATCGTGGGGCGCGGGTTTCGCCCGGGGCTGCTCACCAGCGCCAGTTCGCGCATGGACGGCATCGTCTCGAACACCGACATCGCGCCCACCATCCTGCGGTTCCTTGGGTTGGCGGTTCCGGACGCCATGAGCGGCCACCCGATGCGCAGCATTGCCTCGCGCGATCCGCTTGCGGCAGTGCGGCGACTCGACCGCGCGACCTCGGTCAAGTACGCACTGGTGCGACCGCTCGTGTCCTTGCAGTGCCTGTGGATGGCGATGGCTATCGCCGTCGGGTCGGCAGGCCTGGCGCTTCGACGAGGCAGCCGCGCCCGCGGGCCGATCGGCGCAGTCGTGCTGCTGGCGCTGGCGCTGTCCATCGGCCTGCTGCTGCAGCCGATCGCGCCCTTCGAGCGGCCCATCCCCACGGGCATCGTCGCGGTGGGATGGGCGGCCTTCGCGGCGTGGGCGGCGAGCCGCGCCAGGTCCGCGCCGGTTCGGGTGGGCGTGCTTTGCGCCGCCATCGCCGCCGAACTCCTGGCGGCGACGCTCACCCGCAGCCAACTCCTGTGGCGCTCGGCGCTGGGCCTGGAACTCATCGTGGGCAGCCGCTTCTACGGCATCGGTAACGAGTGGATGACGATCCTGGTGGCCGCAGCCGCCATCGCCGGCGGCGTGGCGGCCGACCTGTGGCCGCGGCGCCTGTCCTGGCACATCCTCCTCTGGCTTGGCGTGGTTCTGGCTCTGGGCCAGCCCATGTGGGGCGCGAACTGGGGCGGCTGCCTCACGGCGGCTATCGCGGGAGTTATCCTGGTGGTCGCCCTGGCGAGCCGGCCGCGCTGGTTTGTTGCCCTGGTAGCCGTCCTGGCCGCACTGGGGGCCGTGGGGAGCGTCCTGATGACCAACCTGACCGCGCCCGACCAGACCCACATCGCCCAGTCCGCCCACCTGGTGGCGCGCCAGGGGCTGGGCGCCGCGGCCGGCCTCGCGGGTCACCGGCTCGCGTCGGTCGTGGCGCCGCTGGGGCCGGCGCCCCTGCTGGTCGTTCCGGCCGGCCTGATGCTGGCGGCGCTGGTGACGGCGATCCGCCCCTGGGGGCCGTTCAAGCCTGTTCTGGGGGCATATCCGGGCTTCCGGGCGGGCCTGCTGGCCGCTTGCCTGGGGGGATTTGCCGCCGCGGCGCTGAATGACTCTGGGGTGGTGCTCCTGGGCGCGGCCAGCACCGTGGTGCTGCCATCGCTGCTCTATGTCGCACTCGAACGGCTGTAGGGGCCGATTCTCAATCGGCCCGTGGGGCTGATGAGCGGACAGAAACCATCGGGCCCAATGAGATTGGGCCCCTACACGGCAGATCCGGGGTGTAGGGGCCGATTCTCAATCGGCCCGTGGGGCTGATGAGCGCACAGAAGTCGTCGGGCCCAATGAGATTGGGCCCCTACACGGCAGATCCGGGGTGTAGGGGCCGATTCTCAATCGGCCCGTCTGCGAGGCTGTAGGTAGGCACGGATCGCTGATGAGCGGACAGAAACCATCGGGCCCAATGAGATTGGGCCCCCACACGGGAACCGTAGGCAAGCGCATCCTCGCCCTCGACGTGGGCGAGGCGCGCATCGGGATGGCGATGAGCGACCCGACCGGCCAGATCGCCCAGCCGCTGCACACCTTCGAGCGCGAAACGGTGGCGGCGGACGTCGCGCGCGTGCTGGAGACGGCGCGGGCCTACGAGGTGGCCACGATCGTCGTAGGGCTGCCCCTGGGGCCCGAGAACGAGTTGACGCCCCAGGCGAAGAAGGTGCGCAGGTTTGCCCGTGCCCTACGCCGGGAAAGCCAGATACCGGTCGCGCTCTACGATGAGCGGCTGACCACAGCCGAGGCGCAGGAACTGCTCATCGCCGCCGATGTAAGCCGCGCGCGCCGGAAACGCGTCATAGATAGCGTGGCGGCCGCGGCGATCTTGCGCGGTTACCTGGACTCGCAGGGCTGAGGAGATCGCACTGGCCCGCCGACCAAGGAGGACACGCTGGAGTCGGCCCCGGCGCCCGGCCACGGCGATCGTGGCCGTGGCGGCGGCTGTGGCCGTGTGGGGCTACCTCAGCCTGAGGGTGCCGATGAGTAGCAGCCGAACGGTGCGCGCCATCGAGGTTGACCCCGGCATGTCGGGGCACGCGGTGGCGGGGCTTCTGGACGATGCCGGGCTGATCCGCAGCCGGGCCTGGTTCCTGGTCGCGGTGAGGTGGCGGCGCGATGACACCAAGTTACGGCCCGGCCTGTACCACCTGCGCCCTGACATGACTGCTCTTCAGATACTCGATGCGCTGGCTGGCGGCCGGGTGGCCGACGCCTGGATCACAATTCCCGAGGGCTACACCCTGCGCCAGGTCGCCCAGCGCCTCGAAACCTACCGGCTGGGCATGGCCGAGGGGCTGGTCCGGGAGACGGCCGATCCCGGCGGTTTGGCGCTGGATTTCCCGCTGCCGGCGGGCGCGTCGCTGGAGGGCTACCTCTTTCCCGACACCTACCGGGTGCCGCTGCGGCACGGCGCCGAGCAGACGCTGATCCGGCTCATGCTGGAGCGCTTCGACCAGGTGGTCTGGCGCGGCGCGCTGGGCGGACGGCAACCCGCCGGCGCGCTTGACCTGCATGGCGTGATCACGCTGGCATCGCTGGTGGAGGCGGAGGCGAAACTGGAGCGCGAGCGGCCCCTCATCGCCGGGGTGCTCGCGAATCGCCTCAAGAAGGGCATGCGCTTGCAGTGCGACGCCACGGTGCAGTACGCCCTGGGCGACGGCCGCAAGCCGCGCCTGCTCGACGCCGACCTGCTCACCCCGTCGCCCTATAACACCTACCTGCACGAGGGCCTGCCGCCTGGGCCGATCAACAGCCCGGGCCTGGCCAGCATCCGCGCCGCGCTGCACCCGGCCCAGGTGCCCTACCTGTACTACGTGGCGCGCGCGGACGGCAGCCACGTCTTCAGCGCCACCTTCCAGGAGCACCAGCGCGCTATCCAGCGCGTGCGGCAGCCATGAGGAGGCCTGACGAGGAATTCGCCTTCATCGCGCGGCGGCCGCGCCCCGGTCCGCCCGTGAAGATGCCGCCCTCGCCGGTGTGGGGGCTGCTGGCCTGGCTGGTGGTTGTGGCGGCGCTCGTGGGAGTGATTTACCTGGGATTCGTGGCGTGGGAGCAGTCGGCGCCGGGCGAAGCGACCGTGCCCAACGTGGTGGGGGTGCAGTTGGACGCGGCGCGGACCATGCTGGCCAACAAGCAGTTGATAGCCGAGGTCGGGGCCTACCGGTCGAGCGACACCGTGCCCAAGGACTACGTGATCCGGACGGATCCCAATCCCGGCAAGGTGGTGAAGCAGGGGCGGGCGGTGCGGCTGGTGGTGAGCACGGGGCGGGGCTATGTCACCATGCCCGACCTGCGGGAGATGCCCGCGGAGAAGGCGTCGGCGATCTGCGACGAGGAGGGGCTGCGCGCGACGCGCCGCACCTACAAGTTCGATTCCGCGCCCCAGGGCTACGTGATCGGGCAGTCGCCCGAGGCCAAGACGCACGTGCGCGTCGGCACCGAGGTGGTGCTGATGGTGAGCCGCGGGCCCGAGCCGGAGGTGAGGCTGGAGCCGGGCCACAAGTACGCGGATGTGACCATCTCGCTGCCCAGCGGCGCCGAGCGGCGGCATGTCGAGATCGTGGTGGTGGATGACAACGGGTCCAACGTGGTTTACTCCGCCTGGCGCGACCCGGGCTCGTCGTTCGCCGAGCGGGTCGGGGGCGAAGGCCAGGACGTCGAAGTGCGCGTGTACGTGGACGGCGATCTGACCAAGCAGATGACGCTGCCGTAGGGTATGCCCCGTAGGGGCGATCCTCGCCTGCCCTGAGCGAAGTCGAAGGGTGATCGCCCTGGGCGTGGCCGGCGAGGGCGAATACGAGATTCGCCCCTAGATCGCACGCGAGGAGCATTGCTCGACGCATCGGGCAGGAGTCCGTTCCTGCCCGGATTATTGTCATGCCATAGATGCAGGGGGGCACGGCCGTTCGCGCCGAAGTGTTCGATCTGGCGGGCCTGGGCGGGCCCGCCCTACACAAGTCAGGAGGTCTCGATGGCTCGTCCCATCACCGAGGGTGTGCGCGAGACGACGCTTCGCAACGGCCTGCGGGTGCTCACCAAGGAGGCGCGCACGGCGCCGCTGGTGACCTGCTGGGCCTGGTACCGGGTGGGGTCGCGCAACGAGCGGCCGGGGATCACCGGCGCCGCGCACTGGGTGGAGCACATGCTCTTCAAGGGCACGGAGAAGTTGAAGAAGGGCGAGGTGGGCCGCCTGGTCAGCCGCCGCGGCGGCTACTGGAATGGGTTCACCACCGAGGACACCACCTGCTATTTCGAAACCCTGCCGCGCGATTTCCTGGACCTGGCGCTGGAGATCGAGTCCGACCGCATGGTGAACGCGGCCTTCGACCCCGCCGAGGCCGAGGCCGAGCGCACCGTGATCATCGCCGAGCGGGAGATGTCGGAGAACCACCCCCAGTTCCAACTTTACGAGGAGATGCTGGGGGCGGCCTACCGCGTCCACCCCTACGGCTGGCCGGTGATCGGCCACATGTGCGACCTGCGAGCGATGACCCGCGACGACCTCTACACCTACTACCGCACCTACTACGCCCCCAACAACTGCGTGCTGGTGCTGGTGGGCGATTTCGAGGCCGACGCGGCCCTGGCCCGGGTGGAGCGCTTCTTCGGCGGGATCGCCAACGAGGTCACGCCGCCGCCGGTGCGCTCGGCCGAGCCGGCCCAGTACGGCGAGCGCCGCGTGGTGGTCCGCCGCCCGGGCGGGGCGGTCCATGTCGGCATGATGTGCCACGCGCCCAAGATCGGCGAAGCCGACTCCTACCCGCTGGCCGTTCTCGACGCCGTCTTCAGCGGGGCCAAGCAGGTGGGCTGGAGCGGCACCTACCTGGGGCGGAGCGCGCGGCTCTACCGCGCCCTGGTGGAGACCGGGCTGGCGGCCTCGGCCGGCTCCGGCTATCGCACCAGCCGGGATCCCGGGCTCTACATCTTCTGGGCGACGGTGCGCGAGGGCGCCGACCCCGACGCCGTCGAGGCCGCGATCGTCGCCGAGATCGAGAAAGCCGCGGCCGAGCCGCCCACCCGCGAGGAACTCGAGAAGGCGATCCGCCAGACGCGGGCCCAGTTCGCCTATGGCGCCGACGGCGTCTCCGGCCAGGCGATGGCGATCGGCGCCAACGATAGCCTGGCCTCCTACCACTTGCTCGCCGAATATGAGGCGCACATCGCGGCCGTGACCCCGGAGGACGTGCAGCGCGCGGCCCAGACCTATCTCTCGCCCGACAACCGCACCATCGGGCGTTTCGTGCCCACCGGGCCGGGCGGCGCCCCGGAGTCCGAAGCGCCGCTGACGCCTCACTGCTGGTCGGTTTGGGCCGCCACGGGCGCGCGGCTCGCGGCGCAGCGCTTTCAGATGGACAACGGCGCCGTGCTGCTCGTGGCGGAGAACCACGACAGCCCGGCCGCGGCGGTGAAGGCCACCATGGAGCCGGGCGCGATCGTGGACCCCGAGGGGCGCGACGGCCTCGCCGCCTTCGCCGCGAACCTGCTCACCCACGGCACCGCGAAGCGCTCGCACCAGGAGATCGCGGAGGCGGTGGAATCGCGCGGCGCGAGCATCGCCTTCGGCGCGGCCGTGCGCAGCATCTGGGCCCGGGGGAAGTGCGCCGGCGAGGACGTCGCGTTCATCCTGGAGAGGCTCGAGGACTGCTGGCGCAACTCCGTCTTCCCCGCGGAGGAGGTCGAGAAGGCGCGCGGCCAGGTCCTCACCTATCTCAAGGAGCAGTTGGACGACACGGGTTACATGGCCAACCGGCTGCTCAACGAAGCCCTCTACCCGCAGGGACACCCCTTCCGCCGGCAGGTCGGCGGCGATCCGGAGACGGTGCGGCAGATCACGCGCGAGGACCTGGTCGCCTTCCACCAGGCCCACACGCGGCCCGAACCGCTGGTGATCAGCGTCGCGGGGGACGTCCAGATCGAGGCCGTGCGGGAGGCGGTCGCCCGGACCTTCGGCGCCTGGAAGGCGCCGGGCGCGCGGCCCGAATTCTCCGCGGCCTGCCTGGACCGGCGAGCCGGCGCCGAGCGTTCGGTGCACCCCATGATGCACAAGTCGCAGTGCAACATCGCCATCGGCTATCACGGCCCGGCGCGCGCCTCGGCGGACTTCTATGCCGCGGGCCTGGCCAACCTGATCCTCGGCCGGTTGGGGCTGATGGGACGCCTGGGCGAGAACGTGCGCGACCGGCAGGGCCTGGCCTATCACGCTTCGAGCAGCCTGGAGGCGGGCATGTGGTGCGGGCGGTGGGTGGCGCACGCGGGGGTGAACCCGCAGTTCGTGGACCGGGCGGTCGAGAGCATCTATGCCGAGTTGCGCCGCATCGCCGCCGAGCCGGTGAGCGACCAAGAAGTCGCCGACGCCAAGCAGAACCAGGTGGGCGGGCTGGCCCTGCGCCTGGAGACCACCGACCGGGTGGTGGACGAAATCGAGGTGATGGAGGAGTATGGGCTGGGGCTTGACTTCCTGGAGCGCTACCCCGGGATCGTGAACGCCGTCACCCAGGACGAGATCCTCGCCGCCGCGGCGCGCTACCTGCAACCCGAGCGCGGCGCGCTGGCCATCGCGGGGCCGTACCCGGCGTGAGGCACCACGGGTTGACCACGATCTGGCAGGCTTCTTCGTGTGCGGGAAGCATGCACCGGCCGTCGGGGCTGAGGCTGGCCATGCCTTTTTGCCTGTTGCTGGTGCTGTCCGCCTGCCGGTTTTTACCTTGGGCGGCCGCAGGCGGAAGCCCAACAGGCCGGACAGATCTTGCCATAACCGATATCCGTTTCTACGCCTGGTACTACGACGCGGACGCGGACAAGATACGTTATCATGAATTGAAGGCCTTCCCGGTGGAAGACGACACGAACGAGTACCCCGCTTTCGATATCGTAGTGACGGTCAAGAACAATAGTTTGCAGAGTGTCAACGACGCCACCCTGAAGGTGACGGTGGCGTACAAAGTCGGGCGGATCAATAGGGAAGGGCGGGGGGAAACGCCCGAGGCATCATACGAAAGGGCGAAGAAGCGAGCGAAGTGGCGTCGGCCTGAGTTCGTAAGACAGTTGCGTGTGCCGTCCATATCGCCCGGCCAGAGCTACCCGATCCGGGTTGCTTGCATAGACATAAAGGAGATCTGGCAACGGTACTCGCGCAGAGAACAGTGGCCCTATCGAGCACGCGTGGACGCGTTTGTGCGCGCAGTCCCCGGTGAGCAGGCCAAAGGCAACAACCGGATGCGAACGGACATCCCGATAGATATGTTAGACTAGCCCCAACTCGGTCGGGCCGTAGGGAAGTAGTCCATCCCCCGCCCGCTTGGCCCAACCACGTCGCGAGTGTCTGCCTGTCGCGGTTGGCCCTGCCGGGAGAGGAGCCGGATGCCGGTCACTTCGGAAGATGCGCCGTCCGCAGTGGAGGAGCCAGCGCCGGGGGCGGCGAAGTGGCTCGCCGGTAGCCCACCTCGCCCCGCGGAGGCGGGCTAGGTGGGAAATGGAGCGGACCTGCGCAGGTTGCTAACCTGCGCCACCGAAAGGCCTAGGCCCGCAGGGCGCGCAGGCAGGCGCTCCCGGCCAGGAGCAGTTGGCTGAGCAGGAACCGGCCCACGCCCACGCTCGGGGCGTGGGCGTTGCGCCAGTAGCGGCAGGCGCGATAGCGCGCCGAGAGGCAGACATCGGTCTGGCACGAGAGCGGCAGGTCGGCGTAGCCGCGGCGGCCCAGCGGGTCCACGTGGCAGACGTTGGCCGCGCAGGGCATCGGGAAGTGCCGGCCCGGATGGTCCGCCAGCCCGAGAAAGGGGCACGGGTCGTCGAGGGCGGGCTCGTCCGGTTTCGATTTGGCGTGCGGCATCGGTCGGGTCCTGGACACATATTCCATAATCGGCCCCGTTTGGGAGGCGAAACAGATGCTTGACCAAACCCACCTCACCCGCGAGGAGTGGGCGGACCTGGAGCCGCTCCTGCTCCAGGCGGAGAAGCACGCCCACAAGGAGTACTTCGCGCAGGAAGCGCCCCCGGGCCTGCTGCCCGATGCCGAGACCAGCCCGGGTGGCCTGCTGCTGCGGCATCTCATCGCCCGGGGCGACGAGGAGGCCGTGGCCCTCTTCCGGGCGGCGGAGATGTACTTCCACGAACTCTCGCGCCACGGCTACGCCGCCGCCTACCTGCGCGGCAAAGAGGTGGGCGGCGAGGCGGCCCGCCACGCCGACGGCGGGCAAGCGCGGCGCGCGGCGTGATGGCATGTTGACCGCCCTCCTTGTCACCCCGAAGCGAAGCGAGGGGTCTCGGCCTTCCGTCTCCGGGATTCCTCACTACGTTCGGAATGACATTCGCACGTTCTTCCTGACGGGAGTCCTTCCTTGCGCGTAAGCCAGATGTTCTTCGTGACCCTGCGGGAGGCGCCCGCCGACGCCGACCTGGCAAGCCACCGCTTGCTCATGCGCGGGGGCTTCATCCGGCGGCTGGCCGCGGGCGTCTACTCCTACCTGCCGCTGGGGTGGCGGGTGCTGCGCAAGGTTTCGGCGGTCGTGCGCGAGGAGATGGACGCCATCGGCGCGCAGGAACTGCTGCTGCCCACCCTGCACCCCGAGGAACTCTGGAAGGAAAGCGGCCGCACCGAGACCTGGGGGCCCGAACTCATCCGCGTCACCGACCGCAACGAGCGCGTCTTCTGCCTGGGCGCCACCCACGAGGAGGTCATCACCGACCTGGCGCGGGGCACGCTCCAGTCCTACCGCCAGTTGCCCACCGCCCTCTACCAGATCCAGACCAAGTTCCGCGACGAGCCGCGGCCGCGCGGGGGCCTGATCCGCAGCCGCGAGTTCGTGATGAAGGACGCCTATTCGTTCCACCGCGACGAGGCCGACCTCGCCGTGACCTATGCCGCCATGGACGGCGCCTACCGGCGCATCTTCGAGCGCTGCGGCTGCCCCTTCCTGGCGGTCGAGGCCGACGCCTCCTCCATGGGCGGCAGCGACGCCCACGAGTTCATGCAGCCCGCCGAATCGGGCGAGGACATCGTGCTCGTCTGCTCCGCCTGCGACTACAAGGCCAGCCTGGACAAGGCCGAGCCCGGCGCCCACGCGCCCTACGACGACGAGCCGGAGAAGCCCCTGGAGCGCGTGGCCACCCCCGGCATGACCACCATCGAGCAGGTCTCGGGGTTCCTCAAGGTCGCGCCGCAGCGGCTGGTGAAAACGCTCATCTATCGCGCCGACGGCGGGCCGGTGGCGGCGCTGGTGCGCGGCGACCGCGATCTCAACGAGGCGCGCCTGCGCCAGGCCCTGGGCGCCAAGCAACTGGAGATGGGCGACGCGGCGCTCATCCGCGAGGTGACGGGCGCGCCGGTGGGGTTCGCCGGGCCCGTGGGGGTGAAGGGCGCGCGCATCGTCGCCGACACCGAGATCAAGGGGCTGCGCAACTTCGTCTCCGGCGCCAACCAGGCCGACGCGCACCTGGTCAACGTGAACGCCGAGCGCGACTTCCAGGTGGACGCGTGGGCCTCCATCCGCTACGCCGCGCCGGGCGACCGCTGCCCGCGCTGCGGCCAAACCATGGAGGCGCAACGCGCCATCGAGTTGGGGCACATCTTCAAACTCGGCACCTTCTACAGCGATTCGATGCGGGCGCTCTTCGCCGACGAGGACGGAACCAAGCGGCCGCTGGTGATGGGCTGCTACGGCATCGGGATCAGCCGCATCGTGGCGGCCGCGGTCGAGGCGTCGCACGACCAGAACGGGATCATCTGGCCGCTGAGCATCGCGCCCTATCACGCCATCATCACGGTGGTCAACCCGGCCGATGCCGCGCAGGCCGCGCTGGGCGAGCAACTGCACGCGGGTCTTCAGGCCGCCGGCGTGGAGGTGATCCTGGATGACCGCGACGAGCGCCCCGGCGTGAAGTTCAAGGACGCCGACCTGCTCGGCATCCCGCTGCAACTGGTGGTGGGCAAGCGGGCGGCCGAGGGGCTGGCGGAGGTGAGGCGCCGGGGGCGCGAGGGCTCGGAGTTCCTGCGGGTCGAGGAGGCGCTGGCCTGGGCGGCCGGGCAGGTGGCGGAGACAGGCAGGAGCCCGGCCTGATCCGTCGAAGCGCCACAGGGACCATGGCCGAGATCAACCTGCTGGAAGTCCTCTACAAACTCGTGCTGGCGGTGCTGCTGGGCGGCATCATCGGCTGGGAGCGCGAGACCCTGGACCGGCCCGCCGGCTTCCGCACCCACGTGCTGGTGTGCGTCGGCTCGACCGTGTACATGCTGGTCTCGATCTCGATGGTGGAGTTCGCCGCTCCCGGCCGGACCGCCGACCCGGGCCGCATCGCGGCGCAAGTGGCCAGCGGCATGGGTTTCCTCGGCGCGGGGACCATCATCCGCCACGGGAGCGTGGTGCGCGGCTTGACCACGGCGGCGAGCCTCTGGACGGTGGCCGCGATTGGGCTGTGCGTGGCGCGGGGCGGGATGCTGCTCTGGGTGGCGGCGCTGGCGACCGTGGTGGTCTTCATCTCGCTCACCTCGCTCTCGCGGATCGAGAAGATGAAGTTCGCCAAGCGCCAGTACCGGATGCTGGTGGTGCGCTGCCCCAACGCCAAGGCCGGGTTGCCGCGGCTGCTGACGCTTCTGGGCGAGATCGGCATCCAGGTCAACGCGGCCGAGATCGCCGCCATGCTCGTCGAGGGTCAGGACGAGATCCGGCTCACCCTCCGCATCCCCGCCGGGATCTCCATTGACGACCTCACCCCCCGCGTGCTGGGCCTCGAAGGCGTCAGCGCCGTGCAGTGGGAGTAGCGATCATCGCGTGAGGCAGGAGCCCTTGCTCCTGCCTCTCCGCGGGAACTTCTGGCACCGCCCGTGCGTCCGCTGGGTGAAGGAGGACGCGAGCCATGGGGAGCAGACGGACTCGACTAGCCGTAGTCTCACTTCTAAGCGCGCTCCTGGGTGGCGCCGTTGCGAGTGGTTCCTGGGCCACACCGGACGCGCCACAGCCATCGAAACCGCCAACGCTGCTGTTCTCTGCATGCGCCAATCCCAGCCGCGGGATCAAGGACGACACGACGCTCTACGTGCTCCAGGCCGGACGGGGGGCAATGAAGCCTGCGCCGGTGCTCACCAAGCAGGGGCTCGACACGAATTTGGTCACGCCCGACGGATGCGTGATTCTGACCGCTTACCTGCGACGGAGCACTTCCGATCAATGGAGGACAGAGAGGTACCTGTACCAGTGCGCCCGCGGGACGGTGAGGCTGGTGGACGTACCGGAGGGTGAAATGACCCTTCACGACGCCAGGGCGGGGAGCGTTGTGGTGCTCGACGGCCCCTTCGCGGGGCTTGCACAACTGCGGGTCTACCTCTTGCAGGTGCCTTCGATGCGGGTGGAGGAGTGGCCCCTGCCCCAGGGGCTTGCGGAGTCACGAATCGGCAAAATGCAATCGGCGGGCTTCGCGGCGCGTATGTCGCCCGACGGGAGGTGGCTTGCCCTGCTCGCACGCGATCCGCCCAAGCCGAAAAGCACGCCGCAGACTTCGCTTGTGGTCCTCGAGCGCGATGGCGGGCCGCCGCGCGTGCTGGACTCGGGCCTGTGGCCGGGCTGGTCTCCCAATGTAAGTTGGTCGCGCGGGCCCTCGCTTGCGTGGGTGGACGACCATCGCTTGGTCTGGGTGGATGAGAAGCGCGGCCCGAGTGAACGGGGCAGCGGCAGGCTCAGGATGGCGGATGTGACTACCGGCCGGGTGCGCACCCTGCTTGACGGCGCCCGGGATGGGCGCTGCCCGGGCGAGATTTCGCGCGACCCCCGAACCGGCACCATCTCCTGGCCCGCAGCCGAGGGTAAACGCTGGGTGCTCGATCTGGCGGGAGGTGGGCTGGACGCGCAAGTACGTCTGAAGACCGCGCCGGAGCGGTTCCTAAGATACCGAGATGCAGCGGATCAACAGACAGCCGTTCTCCGCGACGCCGTGAGGAAAACCGACGTCTGGCGCGGCTGCCTGGGAGGCCTCGGGTCGTACTACCCGTCGCCTGATGGCAATTGGCTCGCCTTCACGGTGAGGCCGAAGCCCCGCGACCTCTTTGATGACCTGTACGTCTATGACGGTCGAACCGGCCGCGCGCAGAAGGTGTTTCGTGGTTACCTGGCGGGCGGCATGCACTGGGTGACGTGGTAGGAGTGTAGGAGCACGTGGGGCAGGAGTTCATCTTCTGTCCCACGCGCCCAGGGTCAGTGTGGGGCACCCCGTGTGGGTGCCCTGCGTTTGGGCGGCCACCCTTCGACTCCGCTCAGGGCAGGCACCGGGCCGCCCCTACACGTGCATAATCTCATGACCGAACCACTCGGCGATCAACCCCAAGACGCTGCGGCGGCGCGGGCGCCGGACCCCGGCGCCTGGAGCCTGGGGGCGGCGGCGCTGATGCTGGTGGTGATGTTCGCGGCGCAGGTCGCCGTTCTCGTTCCCACGGTGGTGGCGATGCTGCTGGTGCCGCCCAGCGTCCTCGTGGCGCCGCGGGCGGCCGGCGCGCGGGTGGCGCACGCCTTCAGTTCCGGCGCGAGCGTGGGCGCGGTGACCTTCGCCGGGTACGCCCTCTTCCTCTTGCTGGGCTACCTGATCTGGGTGCGCCCGCGCCGGCGGTCGCTGCGGCAAGCCGCGGCCTGGCTGCCGTCGCGATTCCCGGTCTGGATCGCGGTCCCGGTGTCGCTGGCCACGGGCGTGGGACTGAGCGGCGTGGTGTACCTGTTGAGGGAGCCGCCCCCCGAGATCATGTCCCAACTGCTCGCTTCGCCGCTCGCGATCGCCGTGCTTGGATTCACCCTGGTCACCATCGTGCCGGTGGCGGAGGAAGTGTACTTCCGGGGCGTTTTGTGGGCGGCGGTGCGGCGCCGGGTGAACGCGCCCGCGACGGTGCTCATCACCAGCGCCCTGTTCGGGCTCATGCACCTCAGCACCTATGGAGCCGTCGCGAGCGCGCTGTGGCAGACCGCGGCGATGGGGGTGATGCTGGCGGTGCTGCGGGCCCGGAGCGGGTCCATCGTGCCCTGCGTGGTCGCCCACGCCGTGATCAACCTGTACTCCGTGGGCACGTTCGTGGTCTTCGGCCAGTGAGGTAGCAACCACAGGGGCGCCGTGCGCCCCGATTCACCCCCACCTCAATCCTCCCCCATCAAGGGGGAGGGGCAGTGCCTCTGAGCCAGCGCTGCCAGCAACGGCGAGGAGCATGGCGCGCGCCACGTTCAAACGGCGCCCTCCCAGGCCTCCGGCGTGCCCCAGCGGCGGCGCAGTTCGAGGACGTACTCGTACATCTCGAAGGGCACGCCCTTGAAGATGCAGTTGCTGGTGGCGTAGATGTAGCCGCCCTGGCGCACCCCGCCGTGCTCGAGGCAGTAGCGCGCGCTGCGCTCGACGGCGGCCTTGTTGCCCATCTGGATGTCGGCCAGATTGACGTTGCCGATCAGGCAGATGCGGTCGCCGTAGAGGCGCTTCACCTCGGCGATGTCCACGCCGGCCATGGGATCGAGCGAATGCAGCGCCGAGATCCCCGATTCGACCATCTGGTCGAGCACGGGCATGATCTGGCCGTCGGTGTGCTTGCAGGGGTAAGCGCCCGCTTGCTTCCAGGCGGCGACCTGCCGCGTGAGGAAGGGCGTGACCCATTGGCGGAACATGCGCGGCGAGAGGAAGGGGCCGTCGTTGAAGCAGTAGTCGGCGCACATGAAGACGATCTCGGCGCCGCCCGCGATCAACTGCAGGCCGGCCTGGATGGCGCTGTCGTTACGCCGCGTGGCCTCGGCCATCGCCTCCTCGGCGCGCTCGGTGAGCCAGACCACGTGCTCGGTCATGTCCTTGCCCGAGGGGATGCCGAAGGTGCCATCCATGAAGGCGGGAAGCATGTAGCTGTCGCCGGCGAGTTCGCGCACGTACTGGAAACTGGCGAGTTGGTCCTCGAGCGGCAGCCAGTGCAGCCCGGTGATCACCGAGTAGTCGAAGCGCTTGGCGACCTGCACCCAGTGCTCGGCGTTGCGCTTGAGCAGGTCCTGGCGCTTGGCGCCGGTGACGGTCTTGAGGTCCTCGCCGCGCAGCGCGTGGACCCCGAAGACCTCCTCGGACAACTGGAACTCCAGTTCCAGGTGGGGGACCAGGCCGTCGGGGACGCGGCGCTGCAAGGCGGCGAGGGCGCGCTCGCGTGGGGTCACCAAGTCGTGCTCCTTTTTGCGTTCAGCGATACGGGCCGATTAAGAATCGGCCCCTACCTCCCGGATTCCGCCTGTAGCCTGTAGGGGCCCAATCTCATTGGGCTCGCCGATGCCCTCGTCCTTCACGAGAGAGGGGCACAAGGCCGGGAGGGCGAAACGCATGCCGGAATGCCCGCGCCGATGAAAATCATGCTGGGCGACCAGGTGCGGATGCGCAAGCCTCATCCTTGTGGCGGCGACGTGTGGGAGGTGGTGCGCACCGGCATGGACATCCGCATCAAGTGCCTCAAGTGCGGCCGAAAAGTGCTCTTGCCGCGCGCCGAATTCGAGCGCCAAGTCCGGCAGTTCGTCAAGTCCCAGGCCTCCTTGCCCTGAGACGGCTCTTCTGCCCGCGCGGCCGTCACTCCTCTCCCTGGCAGGGAGAGGACACAGGAGAGTGCCTCTGGCATCCCGTTGGGATGCCAACGGCATCTCAGAGGGAGGTGCAGTGCCGCGCGTTTCACCCTCACCCCGCCTCCCCCTGGAAG
>Ga0315288_10004706_pt1 | contig 17381 bp, 17 predicted proteins | sample YL17G11_20_MG_FD_203454 | JGI IMG/M metagenome (GOLD analysis project Ga0315288, IMG submission 203454) | Sediment microbial communities from Yellowstone Lake, YNP, Wyoming, USA - YL17G11_20 | ecosystem: Environmental > Aquatic > Freshwater > Lake > Sediment | place: USA: Wyoming | collected... | reverse complement strand
CCCCTAAGGGATACGACCTACGGGGGAAGCACCACGACGTATCGCTACTCCGTCCTGTGGGGGCTAATGCGGTGCTCAAACTCGACATACCGCCGGTGACCGACGAGAGAATGCTCGTGCAGCGGGCGATCCTTCACGACAGCGAAGCCTTCGCCGGGCTCTACGATCGTCACGTCGTCCGCGTCTACCGGCACATCTACTACATCATCAATGACCAGAAAGAGGCTGAAGACTTAACCGCCCAGACCTTCCTCCAGGCCTGGGAGGCGATCGGCCGTTTCCAACCTAGGGGTGCTCCCTTCGCATCGTGGTTGCTGCGCATCGCTCACAACCTGGCGGTCAGTCATCTGCGCGCCCGGAAGGGGGATGCGCAGCTCCACGAGTCACTTATCGACGACGGCCTGCCCCGCAATCCCGAAGCAGTGGCCCAACGCCATGCCGAAGAGGAACGGGTCCGTCAGGCCGTCCTGCGCCTCGGCGACGACCAGCGGCAGGTCATCATCCTGCGCTTCGTCGAGGAGCTGGACTATAAGGAAGTCGCCGAGATTCTCGGCAAAAGCGTGGCTGCGGTGCGCGTAATCCAGCACCGCGCCCTGTGCGCCCTGCGCAAGATCATGAAGGTGGAAGAGGTTGCCTAGCATCATCGAGGCGCTAGCCGATTGCCTGGAAGCCATGCGTGGGGGCGTGGAAATGGAGGTATGTTTGGCGATGTACCCGGAGTGTCGCGCCGAACTGAAACCGTTACTGCAAATCGCGAGCCTCCTGCGGCCGCTGCCGCCGGAGATAACACCGTCGTCCGTCTTCAAAGAACGCACCAGGGTCCAGATCCTGGAGCGCCCCGAGGGACAGGACGGGACGTCGCTCGCGCCGGACCGGCCGTCGGGGAAGTTCTGACGGTGAATTGCGCGGACGGGGGAATAGGGCTCCCACCCGCAGCGAACTGGACTAATTTGGCCAGAGATGGCTTCTAAGCCGGTCACAAAGGAGGTGAGGCCCGCAAGGACTGACAGATACCCGGAGAACATCCGCCGCTCCCCGCCGGCAGCGGGCATTGGGCCTGACTCGCGGGAAGCGGTGATGAAGAAAACTCGAACAACACTCAACATACTAGGAGGAAACAGATGCGTTTCATTAATGACACCCTTCTCCGGCTTTACTGCTGGGCGAAGGACGAGACGGCCCAGACGATGGCCGAGTACGGCTTGATCCTGGCCCTGATTTCGGTCGCCGCCATTGCCGCCCTGGTGCTCTTGGGGCCGCAGCTCAGGGCTATCTTCGACAGGATCACGGAAGCGCTACAGGTGGCCTAGGGCGCTTCGCTGCAAACCCAAAAGGGGTGGGGAGGACCTCCTCCCCACCCCTTTCGATCCCGATCGGGGCAACCACGCCATCGACGGATCTGGAACCTGCGACAGGAATCCTTCCATCGGTCGATAATCAAGAGGGTAGCCGAAAACAGGAACCGAGTTGACGGTAGTAAGGCAGCCTATCATGTCGAAGGGCAACGGACTGCTAGATCGGCATGGCGGCGACGCGGTGGACGTCAGCGTGAAATCCTGGTACTACCCCAGCTACCCGGACCCGCCACATCAAGCGTTGCCGGCGTCGCCTGTGATGAAGGGAGGTCGAAGTCGACTACGATCACCATTTCATCACGCCGCTTATCTCCAGCATCGTCAGTCACGTTCCTCTGAGCGAACGGTCTCGTGTCATGAACGAGCCATTTGGCCCCTGTGGCGCGGGTCACTGACGGGGCGTCGTGGGAACCTGGGCGCGAATCTTCGGGGGAAGGCGGCGCATCGTGTTTCGGGGGTCAAGGCTTACCCATTGTGGCCGATACTCTTATAGGTGAACTTGCCCAGCACTTAACCTGGCATTCGCTCCGACCGCGCTCGTAGCGGCGGGACGCTGATGCAGCAAACTGGAGGTAGCCCCATGGCTAGAGCAGGAGCCGGCGGGTCGGTAGGTAGAATCAATGGTCGCTTCGCGCTGCTGACCATCGTATGCGGGATCCTCAGCGCCGTCCTCGTATACGCCGCCATCGCGCGCAACGGCGGCGCCAAGCAGACCGTGTCCGCGGAGACGACAGCCGCGACCGTCATCGCGGCCGTGGACATCCCGGCGCGCACCGAGATCACCGCCGAGATGGTCGAGCTGAGAGACGTGCCGGTCAGCGGAAGGGCAGCCATGGCCCTCAGCAGCATCGACGACGTTGTTGGCAAAGTGACGCGGTACCCCGTTGTCCTCGACGAGCAACTAACGCCGAGCAAAGTTGTTTCGGTGGACGGAAGCGAAAACGTCGACTCCCTCGCATTCGTGGTGCCGGATGGAAAGAGAGCCATCTCCATCTCCGCTGACCAGGTGCTCAGCGCCGGCGGCCTGGTATTGCCGGGGGACTACGTTGACATAATGGGCGTTCTCTCCGGAACAAAGCCGGATGGCAGTGAAGTCGACAACTACGTCGTCAAGACCATCCTCCAGAACGTGCAGGTGCTTGCCGTGGCGCAGACCATCGCCGACGCGCCTGCCGGCGGAGAAGCCACAGCGAGCGACGGCCAGAAGGGTAGCAGCTCAGAGTCCAAGCCGAACCCCGAGGCGACGACGCTGACCATTCTCGTCTCGCCCGAGCAGGCCCAAACGCTGTTCTTGGCTGAATCCAACGGCACTCTGCGAGCAGTCGTTCGCGGCTACGGCGATGCGAACGTGACGGAGCTGGCGCCCATCTATCAGAACCAGCTCACGCCGCCAGTGCCTTAACAGGCTCGGTCTTCGCAGGACAAGCACGAGAACCATTACACACTTCGAGAACAGGGAAGTCGATGGCAAGAACTCCGGAAGCCGTAATCATTGACCCAGACCTCGGCACGCGAGCCGACATCAAGCGGGCACTCATGCTGGCGCATTTCACCGTGTCGGGCGAAGCAGGCTACGGCATCGAAGCCGTCACCGTTGCTAAGGAACAGGTGCCCGATGTCTTCGTCGTGAGCGCTGAAGAACCGGTCGCACGCGCCCTCCAGACGATCGAAGCCCTGGGCGACGCCCTGCCCGACACGCCGACCATCGTCTACTCCTCGCTCGCCGACGCTGCCTCCGTCCGGCGCGCCATGGTCTCGGGCGCTCGCGACTACCTCATCAAGCCTGTCAAGCCCGAGGACCTGACCCGTGCCATCTACGGCGTCATGGGGCAGGAGGAAAGGCGGCGCATGCGTGCCTCCGGCGAGCGCCAGGAGGCGCCCGCACACGGCACCGTAATCACCGTCTTCGGCGCCAAGGGCGGAATCGGCAAGACGACCATTTCGACGAATCTCGCTACTGCTCTCGTTCGCGCCACCAGCAGCACCGTTGTTCTCGTCGACATGGACACGCGTTTCGGCGACGTCGCCATCATGATGGACGTGGCCGTCGAGCAGAGCATCGCCGACCTGGCACGCCGCGTCGGCGAAATGGACCGCGACACGGTGCGCGACTACCTGGTCCGCCACCACAGCGGGGTCATGATCCTGCCTGCGCCCCTGCATCCCACGGAGTGGCGCAACGTCACGCCGCAGCAAATCACCAAGATCATCAACCTGCTCGCAGAGTCCTACGACTACGTTATCGTTGACACCCCAGGCACGTTCAACGAGATCGTCGCCGCGACGCTGGAGTCGGCTGGCCTCATTCTCCTCGTCACGAGCATGGACATAGCCAGCATCAAGGACACCGCGCTTGCCCTGGAGATGCTCCAGAGCGCCGACGTCTCCGAAGACAAAGTCAAGCTCATGATCAACCACTCCACGGCGGCCAACACGCTGCGCGAGGAGGACGTCGAGCGCGTACTGGAGTACAAGGTGTTCTGGCGCATCCCTCACGACCTCAACGTCGCAACCAGCACGCAGCTTGGCCAGCCGGTCGTCATTACCAAGCCCTACGCCAGAGTTTCGCGCAGCATCAGCGACCTCGCCGCGGCTCTCAGCGGCACGGTGACGGAGAAGAAGGGCTTCCTGGAGAGGTTCTTGGGACATTGAACCGATGAGCCGCACGTTCACCAAAAGGAGTTGAACGCACCATGACTCAGTTCCAGTGGCAAGCACGAAAAACAGGCGCCGACGCCGGTGAGGGCGGCGGCTTTCGGCGTCCTACCACCTCTTCCAGCCTCCTACAGACCAGCGAGGCGCTCACCGAACTCAAGTACAAGCTCCACCAGCGCCTCATCGAAGAGCTGGACCCGGGCAAACTGGACGGCCTTGAGCCCGCGAAGGCGCGCGAAGCCGTGGAGACTTCCGCGCGCACCCTCATCTCCCAGGAGATGCCGGGAATAGTCGGCGTTACCAGGGACGAGCTTGTCTCCGCCGTCGCGGACGAGGTCCTCGGTCTCGGACCTATCGAGCCAATGGTAAGGGACAAATCCATTTCGGAAATAATGGTCAACGCGCCCGACACCATCTTCTTCGAGAAGGAAGGTCGCATCTTCCTTAGCCCCATCCGGTTCCGCGACGCGAATCACATCCAGCGCATAGCGGAGCGCATCATTGCGCCGCTGGGCCGCCGCGTCGACGAGTCATCGCCCATGGTGGACGCGCGCCTGGCCGATGGCTCCCGTGTCAACATCATCATCCCGCCCGTCGCTCCCAAGAGTCCCACGATCACGATCCGTAAGTTCCGCGAGGACAAGATGACGGCGGAGGACCTTATCAGCACAGGCACTCTTACCCGCGAGCTCTGTGAGTTCCTGCGCGCCTGTGTCCAGGTGCGGCTGAACATCGTCATCTCCGGCGGCACGGGTACAGGCAAAACGACTCTACTTAACGCCCTCTCCGCTTTCATTCCAGACACGGAACGAATCATCACAATCGAAGACCCGACCGAGCTTAAGCTTCAGCAGGGTCACGTCGTTAGCCTGGAGGCGAGGCCGGCAAGCCTGGAAGGAAAGGGTGAGGTCACGCAGAGAGACCTCGTTCGCAACTGCCTCCGCATGCGCCCCGACAGGATTCTCGTCGGTGAGGTGCGCGGTCCGGAAGCCTTCGACATGATGCAGGCCATGAACACAGGCCACGAAGGCTCCATTACCACCGTTCACTCCAACTCCCCGCGCGACGCCCTCGCGCGCATAGAGAACATGATACTAATGGCCGGCCTGGAGCTACCCATGCGGGCCATCCGGGAACAGATGGCCTCCGCTGTCCACATGGTCATTCAGATAGCCCGTCTGCCTGACGGCACGCGCAAGGTCACGGCCGTCGCCGAGGTCACCGGCATGGAGGGGCAGGTGGTGACCATGCAGGACCTCTTCCGCTTTGATCAAAAGGGCATCGACAACGAAGGACACGTAATCGGCGAGTTCCACTTCACCGGCATCCGTCCGCAGTTTGCAGAGAAATTCAAGCTAGCCGGCGTCGAGCTCCCGCAGGACATCTTCGGTCCGGGGTGGTGATAGCATGGATCCCCTGGCATTAGCCGCGGCCCTTTCCGTGATGGTCACGGTCGTCATGGTGTTCGCCGTCTTCTACATGACCTCGATCGCTGGAAGCAACAAGCGCGTCGTAAACCGGCTCGAACACGTTGTCAATCGTAGTCCGCTAGAAGGGCTCACCACCGTCTCGGCTCTCAAGCAGACCGGCGGCGGCCTCTTCCCGACGCTCGGCAGTCTGCTGACCGGCAAGGAATGGGCCAACAAGGTCAACATCGATTTGGAGCGCGCGAACCTCAAGCTGCGTGTCGGTGAGTACCTCGCTCTACGCGTGGCCATCGCTCTGGTGGTCTTCGCGGTCGTGATATTCGTCGCGGGCCGGGGCGGACTGGGGCTCGTCGCGGGCATTGCCGCCGCGCTGGTGGGCTACATGCTGCCCAAGATGTACCTTCGCCGTCGCATCAAGGCGCGACTTACCACGTTCGACGAACAGCTTGTGGAGGCGCTCAGTCTCGTCTCCAACGCCCTGCGCTCCGGATTCGGCTTTCTGCAGAGCATGGACCTTGCGGCCGAGCAACTGAACGACCCCCTGGCCATCGAGTTCAAGCGCACCATCAACGACATCAACGTCGGCGCCAGCTTCGAGGACGCGCTCCTGGCGCTGAACCAGCGGGTCGAGAGCAAAGACCTGGACATAGTCGTCACCGCCATCCTGATCCAGCGCACGGTCGGCGGAAACCTCGCGGAGATATTGGAGACCGTCGCCTACACCATGAGAGATCGCTCCCGCATTAAGGGCGAGTTGCGGACGCTGACCGCGCAGCAGAAGATGTCCGGGTATATCGTCGGCGGACTGCCTATCTTCATCATCGGCATCCTGCTTCTCATGGGTAAATTGATGGGCGATACCTACATGCAGACTCTGTTCACGGAGACCGCCGGCCGGGTGGCCCTGATGGCCGCGGTACTCCTCGAGGGACTTGGGATAATGATTATTCGCAAGATCCTCGCCATCGAGGTTTAGCGGAGATCGAAATGGCACTACTCGCAGCGGCATCGGTATTTGTCACCGTCGTCATGTTCGCGCTATCCTTGCGCAAGACTGACGACAACCCCATCAGAGCCCGCGTCGCCGGCCTTGCGACGTCGCGCATGTTCGAGGGCGGGCAGCCCGCAACATCCTTCGGCGAGCGTATCATCGGACCGCTGTTCGGAGGCGTCGCGGACAAGGCCGTCGCTATGCTTCCCCAGGGCATGCTCGAGCGGCTGAAGCTCCAGCTTGTGCGGGCCGGTGATCCCATAACACCGGCGGGGTTCATGATGGTCCGCATGATCGCCGGCGGAGCCCTGGCGGGGCTTGGCCTTTCCGTGGGCGTCGCGATGAGAGGGACGCTGGATGCCAAATCCCTCGCCCTGGCAGTCGTGCTCGGCGGCGTCGGCGCCTTCCTGCCCTCAATGTGGCTGTCCAGTCGCGTGCGCCAGCGTCAGGCCGAGATCATCAAGAGCCTGCCCGATTCCTTCGATATGATCACTACCTGCGTCGAAGCCGGCCTCGGCCTCGATGCTGCTTTGACGCGAGTCGCCGAGAAGGTGAAGGGCGCCTTCGCCGAGGACCTTTCCATTACCCTGCGCGAGATAGGGATGGGCCGTAATCGCGTCGAAGCCCTGCAAGACCTGGCCGATCACACCGGCGTCGCGGACCTGACTCTGTTTGTGAACGCTATAGTACAGGCGGAGCAGCTGGGCACGAGCATTGGCCAGGTGCTGAGGGTGCAGTCGGAGCAGATGCGGATACGCCGCCGCCAGCGCGCTGAAGAGGCGGCCAACAAGGCGCCCGTGAAGATGATCTTCCCGCTCGTCCTGTGTATCCTTCCTACGTTGTTCATCGTGATCATGGGACCCGCCGCAATCCAGCTCTACGAATCGTTCAGCAAGAACTAGGTGACGCGTGCGAATTGAAAACGCCTCGCGCGGCGCCCAGGTGGCCGACCGCGCGGTCCTTGCTAACACGCCCTTGACGCGGCTGGTGGGCCTCCTCAACCGCCGTCACCTGGAGCCCGGCGAAGGCCTCGTCCTGGTGCCGGGCGGCGCCATCCACATGTTCTTCATGCGCATGGCAATCGACGTCATCTTCGCCGACAGAGAGGGGAACGTCCTGAAGACGGCGGTGAACGTGAAGCCCTGGCGAATGGTGATGGCGCCCCGACACAGCCGCTACACGATCGAGCTGCCCGTCGGCGTCATAGAGGCGACGGGCACGCAGCCCGGCGACCATCTCGACATAACTTCCTCCTAGCACACAGCTTTTCTCTCCCGCTCGCCGTTAACCTTTTGCCCTCCCGAAGCGTTATACTCACGTAAGAACTGTACGCTCCGCCGGGAGGCTGCCATGCGACTCCTCAAGCTTGTTCCGCTGCTCGCCCTGCCGCTCCTCTTCCTCGGCGCCACCTGTGTGACCCGCGTCGAGCAGAAAGGCCCTGTTGGCCCCTGGACAATCGAGGTGACAAACACGGGCCCGAATCCAGTGACTGGCGTCGGCGTTGGTGGACCGATCGTGGACGCCAACGGCGTGGAGTTTTCCGGTTTCTGGGGTGACACATGTCCCTACAACCTTATGCCGGGCCAGAAGAGCTACTTCATCAGGCCGGCGATTTCTCCCGCCCAGTTAGCTGTCCAGCCGGACGTAGTCATGCCTGTGAAAGCGGTCCCCAACGTACACGTCAGCGAATCGATCATCTTTGCTGATAATGTTGATCTAGAGAATTTGGCGACCTACAAGGAGCACAATGCGGTTCTCGCACAGATACAGAATAACTCACCGGAGACCTACTACCGCATCAGAGTGTGCGCTCTCCTCTTCACCCCTTCCGGAGAAGTCGAGAATATTGCCAGCAACAGCCTCATTCCCACGGTGCTGAACCCGGGCGAAGTCCGCACCTTCCCGATCGCCTTCACCTCGTTTATCGACGGCCCCATCCAGCTCTATGCCGATGCCTACGCTGGGCCGGACCTAGGCATAGCCGTCCTTGATCCTTCCCACTTCACCGTTTCCGCTTCGAGAATCGTCCGGACCGAACGCGGACGCGAACTCCAGGTTGTCGGCGAGGTGCAAAACGACTCCGACGCCACCCTTAGTTCGGTCGCGTACCAGGTCTATCTCGAGAGCTCGCCTATCGTCCGCGCCAACGGTCGCGTCGCCTCAGACGGTTCTAGTTTCTGGGGCGAGTGGGGTGGGTCCTTCGGCGGCAACGGTTACATCCCTGCCAGGCAGAAAGCGCCGGTGGCATTTTCCCTGGTTCTGGATCGCAACGATTCTGCCCGCATTGCCGTGGCGGGAATCGAAGGGTATGACTGGGGTTACCATCTCTCGCCGTTGCCCGTAACCAACGTAGCAACTCGGCGGCTGAGCACGGACTCGTTGCGCGTCACGGCTACCGTGACGAACTCCGCCGACACGGGGATGCACCTTTGGTACGCCTGTTTCAACCTGAGGGGGATTGAGGGACAGCTTGTGGGGACGTCTTGCCCCTATGTGGGTTGGGTTGCGCCGAAGAGCACGGTTAACCTATCCGCAGATCTGACCGAACTGGCCCCGTCTCGGTCAGCCGAGGTGATCGTGTATGGCGAACCCGGTGACTATATCCCTCCGCCGACCTGATCACCCCGGCGGAGTTCCGCCCGGGTCTCAGTCCTTGCGGCCCAGAATCGTCACCGAGCAGACGGAGCCCGGCCCGCCCAGGTTGTGCGCCAGCCCCAGACGCGGGTCCTTCACCTGAGCCCCATCGGCGCGGCCCTGCAACTGCTTCGTGATCTCGTACAGCATCCGACAGCCCGTCGCGCCGATGGGATGCCCGAAGCACTTCAGGCCGCCGCTGGCGTTGACCGGCAGGTCACCGTCTACATCGGCGTGCCCCTCGGCCACGAACGCGGCGCCGTCCCCCTGCGCGCAGAACCCGAGGTCCTGGTAGTTCAGGATCTCCGTGATGCTGAAGCAGTCATGCACCTCCGCCAGGCTGATCTCCTTCGCCGGGTCTTTCACGCCCGCCTCCGCGTAAGCCGCCTTGGCCGCGTACCTCGTCGCCGGGAAGCCGAGGAAGTCCGTCGAGTTGGAGAACATCGGCCGGCCGGTGGCCGTTGCGAGGGCGTTCGCCTTTACGAGGACGTAGTCGTCCTTGTGCTTGCTCTTCTCAGCGATCTCCGGTCGCGTGATCACCAGCGCCGCGGAGCCGTCTGACATGGCGCAACAATCGAAGCGCCCGAGTGGCCAGGCGATCATCGGCGCCGACAGCGCATCCTCCATCGTGATCGGCCGACGGAAGTGGGCCTTCGGGTGCAGGGCGCCGTTCTTATGGTTCTTCACCGCGACACGCGCCAGGTCCTCCTTTGTCCAGCCGTACTCGTTGAAGCAGCGCGTCGCCGCCAGCGCGAACAGCCCCGGCGCGCTCACGCCGCCGAATACGGGGTGGCTGAACCCTTGCATAGGCAGGCCGGCGCTGCCCGTGTCCATAAGCTTCTCTACGCCGCAGGCCACGACCACGTCGTACACCCCCGACGCCACCGCGTAACAGGCGTTGCGAAACGCGTCCATCCCCGACGCGCAGTAGTTCTCGACGCGCGTCACCGGAATGCCGAAGAGCTTCATCGGGTCGGAGAAGGTGTTGCCGCTCAGCCCCGTGAACGGGTAGAGGATGCCGATCCACGCCGCCTGAACGTCGTCGGGCGCCACGCCGGCGTCGTCCAGCGCCTCATACGCCGCTTCGACGACGAGGTCCTCCGGGTCCTTCTCCCACAGCTCGCCGAACTTCGTGCAGCCCACGCCGATGATCGCTACCTTGTCTTTGATGCTTCCCATCGCGATTTCCTCCTTACTCGAATGCAGGCGCGACTAGCTCGAAGCCTGGGGTAGGGGGCGGCACTTCCAGTAGTAGTTGTGGAAGTTCGCGCCCTCGTGCAGCCGCCGGAACAGTATTTCCACCGGCAGGCCAATCTTTACCTCGTTCGGGTCGCCGTCCGTCATCTCCAGGAAGACGCGGCCGCCACCGTCGAGGTCGATGACCAGTCGCGGGATCGGCACGTTGAGGTACTGACCGCCCGACAGATGGTCCAGCGTGTACGTGTACACTGTGCCCTTGCGCGGCAGCTTCACGTTCTCGAAGCTGTCCTTCGTACGGCACTCGGCGCAGACGCGCGGCGGCGGATACTGGACGACCCCGCAGCTCTTACAGCGCGCCCCTAAGAAGTTCAGCTCCTGCGCCGCGTCGCGCCAGTACGTGACCGGCGAACCCGCCGCCGGCGGCTGCTCGCGGTCCGTCAGGTGGCGGAAATGGGCGTAGGCCGTGTAGCTGGGCAACTGGCGCTTCTGAAAGAGATGGCCGATGAGGCCTTTTCGACCCGCCGCCTCAGGAATGACATCCGACATCTCGAGCAACAGCGCGTCGGCGCCGTCGCCGTGATTGAGGAGGAATATGCGCTCGCCCGCCTTCGCCTGCTCCAGCGCGCCGGCCAGCATCATCAGCGCCAGCGCAGCGCCCGAGCTGCCGACCGACAGAAACAGCGTGTCCTGGAGCTGCGCCGGCTGGAACCCCAGCGCCTTCCCGACGGCTACGTAGCTGCGCGGGTCGGACGCCGTGATAACGGCCTTCGCGATGCCTTCAGCCGTCACGCCCTGTTTCTCCATCAGCGCCTTGCCGGCCGCCACCGCCGACGTCGCGTAGCCGTACTGCGTCTCGACCTTCGACTCGAACGACCGCACGTAGCGGTCCTCGGCACGACGCCACGCGCCCACCTGCTCGCCGGCGAGGGAATAGGCGCCTTGGATCGCCACCGGCCCGTCTTTGCTGACCAGCACCGCGCCGGCGCCGTCGCCTAAGAGTTGTTCAAACATCGACTCCGGCTCGCCAAGGCGACAGTCCGCGGCAACGACGAGGACGTTCTTCGCTGAGCCGCTGTCGACCGCGTCCATCGCCGCGCGCATTGCCGTCGTGGCGGCGCGCAGCGAGCCCGTGAAGTCGGCGGTATTGATGTCGCGACGCATGTCGAGGGCCGCAGCTATCACTCCCGCCGACTGCTTCTCGTTGTAGGGGGCCGTCGTCGTGGCGAAGAACAGCCCGTCGATGGTTGACGCGTCTATTCCCACCAGGCAATCCAGCCCCGCGGCTACCGCCATCGTCAGGCTGTCCTCGTCCGCGTTCGCGACCGCTCGCTCGCCGGGGACGGCAGGAATGCCCCAGGCGTCGCCGATCTGCTGACGGGACAGGCGGTAGAGGGGTACATACGCTCCGGATGATGCGATCCGCGCCACTGAACTCTCCTTTCGTTCGCTGGAAACGCCGGCCTCAGTACCTTATCTGGCAACAGGTCTTCAGTGTGGGGTCGTAATAGGCGGAAAAGGCCTCATCCCAGTAAGGGTCGAAGAGGAAGCCTTGCCCTCCCTGTGTCTCCGGCTTGGAGCTCGACGCGCTGCGAGGGGGCCGAGCGCGCTTCCGCGCTTGCTGCTCCCGCGTCTTGTCTCGACGTGTCTTCCTGGCCATAAGTCTCCCTGCCGCCGATCAGGATGCGGAAGCCTATCGTAACGCTAAGCGTATTCCAGCACAACACCATCGCGCAGCGACGCCGGAGGCAGAAGTTTGGGCCCGAGAGGGAGACGCGCGGAGTCGGCCGGTGGCTACGGGATGTCCTGTTGTAGCTTGCGGATCCTGCGGCTCAGCACCGGCAGCATCTGGACCGCGATGAACGGATTCGAGCGCAGCTCCGCCAGAAAGTCCCAGCGCGAGAGCACCAGGCACTCCGTGTCCTCGACCGCAACGACGCTCGCTGAGCGCGGATAGGAGTCAAGGATCGCCATCTCACCGAAGAACTCGCCCGGGCCCAGCGTTGCCATCGCGGTCTGGCTCTGGCCCTCGCCGCCGTGCATGACGTTCACGCGCCCCTTGGTTATGAGATAAAAGGCAACCGCGTCCTCGCCTTCCTTGACGATGACCTCGCCCTTCTTGTAGGCGCGCGTAATCGTCGCCGCCGCCAGCCGCTTAAGGTCCCTGCGGCTCAGTTCAGAGAAAAGGGAAGCGCTCGCCAGTACGTCTTCGGGATACATCGGCACACTCCTTTGCTTCGACTTGACTGGTTCAATATACAACACGTCCGGCGACGCTTCCAGTCGCGTCGAGAAAGCGGAAACGAGGGCAAGCCGCGGCTCGACCCTTAAAACGCGGATCGGTGTACTATGGGGGCGAGACGGCGGTAGGGGCGGAAGCCGCTTGACATAACTCTGCAAGGAGCATGGTGCATGAAGCCTCGGGCCATCTCGGACAGGGTGCTCGCCGTGGGCGCTATCGACTGGGACAGGCGCCTCTTCGATTCCCTGATACCGCTGCCGGACGGCACCAGCTACAACGCCTATCTCGTCCAGGGAAGCGAGAAGTCGGCTCTCCTCGATACCGTAGACCCAACGAAGAGGGACGAGCTGATGTCGCAACTGGCCGGCATCGAGAGGATCGACTTCGTCATCTCTCACCACGCCGAGCAGGACCACTCCGGCGCTATACCGGATGTCCTCGCAAAGTACCCGCAGGCGAAGGTGGTCGCCTCGACGAAGGCGAAGGGCATGCTCCTGGACCTCCTGGAGGGGATACCAGAAGACCGCGTCATCACCGTCGAGGACGGCGAAGAGCTGTCGCTGGGCGATAAGACGCTGCGCTTCGTTTACATGCCCTGGGTGCACTGGCCCGAGACCATGATCACGTATCTCCTGCAGGACCGCATCCTCTTCACCTGCGACCTCTTCGGCTCGCATCTCGCCACCTCCGACCTCTACGCCGACGAAGCGCGTGTCTATGAGCCCGCCAAACGCTATTACGCCGAGATCATGATGCCGTTCCGCCGCGCGATCGCCAGGCATTTGGAGAGGGTGCGGCAGATCGACCCGGCAGTCATCGCGCCCAGCCATGGCCCCGTCTACCGGCGCCCGGCGTTCATCATCGACGCCTACGACGAGTGGGTATCCGCGCCGCCGCGGAACAGGGTAATCGTGCCTTACATAACGATGCACGGCAGCACCGCCCGCATGGTCGAGCATTTCGTGGGGGCGCTGATGGAGCGCGGCGTCGAAGTCGAGCAGTTCAACCTGGCGAGTGCCGATATCGGCAAGCTCGCCGTATCACTGGTCGACGCTGCAACGATCGCCGTCGGCACGCCAACCGTGCTCGGCGGCCCGCATCCGACCGTGCTGGCGGCCGCGCAGTTGGCCGCTGTCCTCAATCCAAAGCTCCGCTTCGCCGCAGTCTTCGGCTCTTACGGCTGGGGCGGCAAGGCGGCCGAACAGGTCGCGGCAATTGTCGAGCGTGCCGATATCGAGATACTCGCTCCGGTCCTCTGCAAAGGGATCCCCCGCGAGGCCGATTTCGTCGCTTTGGAAAGCCTCGCCGAGACTATAGCGGTCAAACACCGAGAGCAGGGCTTCGCCTAGCGTAGCCGGCGCCGGCGGACTGCCGCCCGGCGCTCGAGCGAAAGGAGATCAGGGATGGAAAGTCTACTGACGGCAGACCAGCGCAAGTTGCGCGATGAAGTGAGGGCCTTCGTCAAGGACGTGCCGCGACAGCTCCTCTTGGACATGGACGCCGGCACCGCGCCTTACCCGCGCTGGTTCCTGGAAGAGGCGGCGCGACGCAACCTCCTCGGGCTGCGCTTCCCGAAGAAATACGGCGGCCGCGGCCTCAAATGGGTCGACGAAATCATTGCCCTCGAAGAGATCGGTGTCCTCAGCACCAGCCTGCCCTGTCTGTACAGCCTCGTCAGCATCGTCGGCGAGGCGCTGACCGTCTTCGGCACGCCGGAGCAGTGCGAGCAGTGGTTGAAACCCGCGCTTGCCGGCAAGTTCGCTGTAGCCGAAGCGCTGACCGAGCCCCGCGGTGGCTCCGACTTCTTCGGCGCCGCGACCCGCGCTCGTCGCGAGGGCGACGCCTGGCTCCTCAACGGACAGAAGCGCTTTATCGTCGGTGCCGAGGGTGCGGACTACTTCTTCGCCTACGCCCGCACCAGCGACACAGCGCCGCCGCACGAATCGATCAGCTCCTTCATTGTCGAGCGCGGCCCCGGCGTCGAGGTGCAGCACGTCTACGGCCTCATGGGCATGCGCGGCGGCGGCACCGGTCGCGTCTACTTCCGCGACGCCCGCGTCCCTCTCGACAACCTCGTCGGCCCCGAGAACGGCGGGGGAACCGTCTTCAACCAGATGATGATCCCGGAGCGGATGACCAGCGCCGCCGGCGCTATCGGCGGCGGACGGGCCGCCATCGAAATAGCCGCTCGCTACGCCGACCAGCGCAAGGCGTTCGGACAGAAGATACGCCGCTTCGAGGGCGTGAGCTTCAAGATCGCTGACAGTATAACGAAGCTCGACGCTGCTGGTGCCCTCGTCTACGCCGCGGCCCACGCCATCGACAACGGCGACGACCCGGGGCGGGTCCGCCGGCTTGTCTCCGAGGCGAAGAAGTTCTCCACCGAAACCGGCTGGGAAGTGATCAACCACGCCATGCAGGTCATGGGCGGCATCGGCTACACCAACGTCTACCCTATCGAGCGGCTGCTGCGCGACTCGCGACTGCTCATGATCTGGACCGGCACGAACGAGATCATGAATCTGCTCATCCAGCACGAGTACTACCGCGAGCTGGGGCGTCCCTCGCTTGCCCGCGACGTCGAAGCCGACGCGCCGGGCTGGGAGCTCCCCGACGAGAAGGTCTACGAGTAGCTGCGCGGAGGCCGGCTTGAGGAAATTGTACGGCAGGACTTCAGTCCTGCCGCTGCGGGCGGTCCGCGGGCAAGACGCCCGCTCTGCGCGTCGGTGCTGAACTCCTTGCCCGCTAGCCGGGCTCGGGCGAGCACCCCGGCACGAACCGCGCGCGACGATGCGCCGCCTCGTTCACCATGTGGAAAAGCAGCCCGAGGCTCATCAGCGCGATGGCGGCGCTCCCGAGCTCGATCCCGATAGACTCGATTAGCGACGGCCCCGGCTGAATCACCAGTATGTTCCAGAAAGCGTGGAACAGCACCGCCGTCGTGAACGCCGCCGCCACCGGCACGTTGACCACGCGCCGTCCCAGCTTCTCGCGCTCGCGCCAGAGCACCGCGCACACCAGCCCCGTCCAGGCGCCGTGCCCCGCCGGCGACAACAGCCCCCTCACGATGAGCGTCGTCTCTACCGCGCCTATGCCCCCCGACGACTGCGCCGCTGCAAAGCCGTAGCCTATCGTCTCCAGCGCCGCGAACCCCATGCCGGCCGCCACGCCGAATATCACGCCGTCCGCCTGCGAGCAGTAGCGCCCGTGGAAGTATATCCCCAGTGGAATGATTAGCTTCGCGCTCTCCTCGATCACGCCCACGCCGAACATCTCCGCCGCGCCCAGGCTGCGCAGCGTCGCATATTCCAGCGTCGCCGCTATGGACACGCCGAGGGTGCCGCCCCATAGAAAGCACAGGACTACCACACCCGCCGGTATGTCGCGGCCGGGCTCGCGCTCGTACACGTACGCGACGAAAGCCACCGGCACCACGAACGCGCCCACGATGATGACAATAGGTATGTCCGTCGGATTACCCAGTCCGCGGACCAGCGCCACGAGGAGGAAGAATAGAACCGTCCCGCCGACGAGCACGCGGGCGGACGTGCGTCGAAAGGGCAGCGCAGGCTTGTTGCGCGCCATCATCCTATCCGCCGCCTTCCCTGGCACGCTGCCACCGCGGTCGCTCCCTGGCCGGTATCGTACGTCCTCATGCTATAATCCGGCCATCACCCCAGAGCGCCAGGCGACATGGAGCTGTTCGACATCTCAGTGCCCCTACGACCCGGCATGGTCGTCTACCCGGGCGACACGCCGTTCCACGCGGAGCGGCCGCGCGCCATCGCCCGCGGCGACGCCTACAACCTCACCCGTCTCCAGATCAGCGCTCACTCGGGCACCCATGTCGACGCGCCGCTGCACTTCATCGACGGCGCGCCCGGCGTCACCGACCTGCCGCTGACGGCGCTCATCGGTCCGGCCTACGTCGTCGACGCCACCGGCATCTCGGCTGACATCGATGCTGCGACCCTTGCGCGGCTGGATGTCCCGTCGGGCGTCAGCCGCATCCTCTTCAAGACGCCGAACTCCCGTCTCTGGGACCTCGACGACTTCAGCGACAAGTTCTTCGGCGTTACCGCCGATGCCGCGAAAGTCCTCGTGTCCCGCGGCGTCGAACTCGTCGGCATCGACTACCTTTCGCTGGCGCCGGCATCCGATCCCGCGCCCGCGCACGTCGTTCTCCTCGAAGCCGGCGTCGTAGTCCTCGAAGGCGTCGACCTCCGTGCCGTCGAGCCGGGCCCGTACCGGCTCATCTGCCTGCCCCTGCCAATCGAGGGTTGCGACGGCGCGCCCGCCCGCGCGGTGCTGCTGCGCGACTGACCCTCGACCTTACGCGGCGCTCGGGTCACTCTGCATGATCCCGAACTGATTGCCCTCAGTATCTTTGCAGTAGGCAAACCAGCCGACGCCGGGAATCGGCATCTTCGGCGTGATGACGGTGCCCCCCTTTTCGGTGACCTTCGTCATGTATTCGTCGACGGATGGCACGTCGACTGTGCAGACGTACGCCGTCGGCGATGGCCCGTCGCGTTCCGCCTCGCGACGCATCATCCCGCCGTTGATGCCGGGCTCTCCTTCCGGCCCGGTTGTGATGAGCCAGTAGTCGGTAGGCCCCTCGTACTTGTTTATCTCCCAGCCAAACACTTCCTTGTAGAAGTTCACCGCGCGGTCGGGGTCGTCGACCGGGATCTCGAAATGTACCACCCTCGGCATCTCCTGGCCTCCTGTCCTCTAGCTGTCTCCATTCCGGCAGCCACTTGGTCTCAACGCGGGCAGAGCTTTGTGTCCCCGTACGATTGCCCACTTGAAGGACCCAAAGCCCTGCCCGGTGCTTCGTAGGTGCTGTCACTCCTCGCGGATTGCCTTGCGCGCCATCT
>Ga0315288_10004705_pt1 | contig 17383 bp, 7 predicted proteins | sample YL17G11_20_MG_FD_203454 | JGI IMG/M metagenome (GOLD analysis project Ga0315288, IMG submission 203454) | Sediment microbial communities from Yellowstone Lake, YNP, Wyoming, USA - YL17G11_20 | ecosystem: Environmental > Aquatic > Freshwater > Lake > Sediment | place: USA: Wyoming | collected... | reverse complement strand
CAGGTCTATGAATACTTGGGGGAGCCGGAGCGCGCTCTCACCCACTACCAAACCGCGAGAGTAACGTTGGAGGCTGAGGTCCAGGCGCATCCCGAGGATCCTCGCTACCACAGCTCTCTTGGAGTCACCTACGCCGCTCTCGGTCGAAAAGAGGATGCGATCCGGGAGGGCAAACGGGCCGTGGAGCTTCTGCCGATGTCGAAGGACGCCGTCTACGGCATACCGTACGTCATTGACCTGGCACACATCTACTCGCTCGTCGGAGACCATCAGGCCGCGGTGCAAGAGCTCGACCACTTGCTCTCGGTTCCCTCCTGGATCTCGCCCGGGTGGCTCGCGGCGGATCCCCGGTGGAACCGGCTCAGAGACGATCCAGGATTCAAACAGTTGATCGAAAAGTATGCGAGGCCGAAACCGTGATCGGCAAAACGATCTCTCACTACAAGATCCTGTCCAAGCTCGGCGAGGGCGGGATGGGGGTGGTGTACAAGGCCGAGGACCTCATACTTCACCGGTTTGTAGCCCTCAAGTTCCTCCCTCCCCGTGTGAGCGACGACGACGCCACTCAGCGTTTTGTGAACGAGGCGCACGCCGTTTCCGCGCTCGACCATCCGAACATCTGCGCGATCCACGAAATCGATCAAACCCCCGATGGACAGATGTTCATCGTGATGCCCTGCTATGAAGGGGCGTCGCTTCAGACGATCGTCAAACAGGGTCCGCTCGATATCGGCCGCGCGGTCGACATCGCGAGTCAAGTGGCTCGGGGGCTCGCTAAGTCCCACGAGAAGGGAATCGTCCATCGGGACGTGAAGCCGGCGAATATTCTGGTAACGAGCGATGGTCTCGTGAAAATCGTCGATTTCGGATTGGCGAAGCTCGCCACCCAGACGAGGCTCACGCGGGCGGGGACGACGGTGGGGACGGTGATGTACATGTCACCGGAGCAGGCCCGGGGGGAGGAGACGGACCAGCGGTCGGACATCTGGTCGTTGGGAGTGGTGTTGTACGAGATGGTAACGGGGCGGGCGCCGTTCGGAGGGGAGCACGAGCAGGCGATCATCTATTCGATATTGAATACGCCGCCGGAGCCGGTCGGCCGTTTACTCCCCGGTGCCCCGAAGGAGTTAGAGAGCATCACAGCCAAGACGCTGGCCAAGAACCCTGCTGAACGATATCAACAGATGAGCGAGTTTGCGGCGGATCTCGATCTTCTCAAAGATACTCTCCAGAAAAAATCGAAGGCTCGGGCGGCCCCCGACCGTCGCGCCTCGAAGATGCGCCTGTGGGTCGGTCTTGGCGTAGTGATAACCGTCGTGGCGGTGGCCGCCCTCCTGGCCAGGACGTATCTCACGAAGCCCGAGGAAAAACCGATCACCTCGATCGCTGTCCTTCCACTGCGGAATCTCTCCGCCGATCCCGGGCAGGACTATTTCTCCGACGGAATGACCGAAGCGATCATCAAGGAGCTCTCGCAGATCAAGGCGCTCCGCGTGATCTCGATGACGTCGGTGATGAGATACAAGAACACACAGAAAACGATTCCGGATATCGCCCACGAGCTGGGGATTGACGCGGTAGTGGAGGGGTCGGTGCTCCGGGCCGACCACGACGTCCGGATCACCGCACAGCTCATCGCGGTTCATCCGGAAAAACATGTGTGGGCGGATGATTTCACGCGCACCCTCGAGAATGTAATGGTGCTCCAGAGCGAAGTGGCCCAGGCGATCGCCCGCGAGATCCGCGTGGCGGTGACGCCCCAAGAGAACGCGCGTCTTGCCGCCTCTCGGCCGGTCAATCCAGAGGCGCACGAGGCTTACCTCAAAGGCAACTACTTCTGGGGCAAGGCGAACCCGAGCGACTGGTACAAGAGTATCGAGTATTTCCAGCAGGCGATCGACTTGGACTCGACGTATGCGCCGGCCTACGCTGGTATCGCGAAAGCGTACGACAATATGGCGAGCATGAATGTGCAGCCTCCCCGGGAAGCCTGGCCAAAGGTGAGAGCTTACGCCGAAAAGGCGCTCTCGCTCGACCCGGATTTGGCCGAGGGCATGCTGCTCATCGCCGACGTGACGTTCGCCTTCGACTGGGATATCGAGCGCGCCGAAGAGTACTACAAACGGGCGATCGAGCTCGATCCGAACCTCGCGCTGGGCCATTATTGGTACGGGTTCGTCCTCACCTGCGTGGAGCGATCCGACGAGGGGATCCCCGAAATGAAGCGCGGTCTGCGTCTCGACCCGCTTGCCATATCCATCATGGGCAGTATCGCCCGCGCGTATGCGATCGTCGGGGAGTACGACAGCGCGTTTGCGTACGTGCGGCGCATGGAGGAAATGGAAAGCGACCATCCGTGGATCCCCAATGTCAAGTCTTGGATCCACGTCTGGCAGGGAAACTATGCCGAGGCCATCGAAGAGGGTAAGATCGCGGTTTCCGGGAAGGTACCTTTCTCCTACGAGGCCCTCGCCGCCGCATACGCGCTGTCGGGGCAAACGGAGAAGGCGCGGGAGACGCTCGAGGAATTGTTCGAGTCGATCGGTGACGGCTACTACTCGCCGGCAAACATTGGGTCCATATACGGCGCCCTTGGGGATCGCGAGAAAGCACTCGAGTATTTCGAGAAAGGAATCGAGGAACGGGACCTCTCCGCGGTCACGACGGGATATATTCCCCCGTGGTGCGAGTTCATCAAGTCGGATCCCCGGTACCAAGAAATCATGAAAAAGGTGGGCGTCGAATGATGATCTTTTGGACGATGACCAAAGGGTTCGATGGCTTTCTTCGGAGGGAGCAATGATCGGTCAAACGATCTCTCACTACAAGATCCTCTCGAAGCTCGGCGAGGGCGGGATGGGAGTGGTCTACAAGGCCCACGACACAAACCTGGACCGCGACGTCGCCCTGAAGTTCCTCCCCCTCGAGCTCACCAAAGACGCGGACGCGAGGGAACGCTTCATCCATGAGGCCAAAGCGGCCTCCGCCTTGAGCCACCCCAACGTCTGCACCATCCATGACATCCAGGAACATGACCATCAGATGTTCATCGTCATGGATTTCGTCGACGGACAGACGCTTCGCCAGAAGAAGGACTCCATCACTTTCAAACAGGCCATCGATATCGGGATCCAGGTGGCAGACGGGCTGGCGGCGGCCCACGAGAAGGGGATCGTCCACCGGGACATCAAACCCGAGAACATCATGATCCGCAAGGACGGGATCGTGCAGGTCATGGATTTCGGGCTGGCCAAACTGAGAGGCAGGGTTACCCGCCTCACGAAAGAGGGAAGCACCGTTGGAACCGCGGGCTACATGTCCCCCGAGCAGGTCCAGGGCCAGGATACCGACCATCGTTCGGACATCTTTTCGTTCGGCGTGTTGCTCTACGAGATGCTCACGGGCCAGCTTCCATTTAGAGGGGTTCATGAGACGGCTCTAGCCTACGAAATCGTCAACACCGATCCCCCTCCGATGTCCTCGATCAAGCCAGACATCAATCCCCTCCTCGATGCGATCGTGCTCGAGTGTTTGGAAAAGGACCCGAGAGAACGAACCCAGTCGATGGCGCAAGTCTCTCTCGACCTCAAGCGGTACAAACGAGAGTCGAGCCGCTCGCGGGCGAGTCGAGTCACTGCGGCTCATGTGGGAGACGCGAGGTTCGCCGAAGCCCCGACCGCTGCTTTTCAAGCGCCAACGCGAATCCGCCCGTTTCTCTGGGGAATCACCATCGTTTCGGCGGTGATTGCGCTCGCGAGCTTGGCGTTCTTGCTGAAGCGGAGTGAGCGGCCGGTTGCGCCGGTGTTACGATCGGAAATTCTACTTCCCGAGAACGTGGAACTGCCGGAATGCGATTGTTCACTGCTGACACTATCTCCGGACGGGAAAATGATTGCGTACGTCGGTACGGAGCAGCGACGACTACGCCTCTATCTGCGAAGGTTGGACCGATTCCAGACAACCGTGCTCGAAGGGACAGAAGGTTGTGAAACCCCATTCTTCTCCCCCGACGGGAAATGGATCGGGTTCTTCGCGGACAAAAAGCTAAAAAAACTCCTTATTGCCAGTGGTTCAATAGAAACCGTGTGCGATGCTCCGGAGCCGGGGGGAGGATCATGGGGCAGTGATGACTCAATCCTCTTCGCTTCCACCCCAAGAGACAGTCTACGCTGGCATCTCTATACTGTCCCGGCCCAGGGTGGCACCGCCAAGGAGCTAATCGTTGGCCAGTCGGAAGAGAAAGGAGAACCCGGCTTTCCCGAATGGTTGCCGGATCAAAAGGGAGCGATCATCAACTACTACGGCGAACCAAGCTCCTTCAACGTGGCGCTCTACGACCCCAAGCGAAGCGAAATCCGTAGCCTCTTGCGTGGCGCCGCGAGTGCACACTATGCCGACGGGTATCTCTTTTTCGCTCGTCAGAAGACTGTAAGCGCAGTCCCTTTCGACCTTCGCAGCCTCACCATTTCCGGAGGAGAGGTTCAGGTTGTACCGGACGCGAGAATAGTCGAGGTATATGCCGCGCAGTATGCCGTTGCAGCATGCAGTTTGCTCGTGTATTTGCCTTCGGATCAATCCGCGGAAGGTGGTCAACGAACGCTCGTCTGGGTGGACAGAAATGGAAAGGTAACGGACGAGCGATTCACCCCGGCCGCGTACGTCGATATCAATCTTTCTCCCGACGGGAAGAAGATCGCTCTTGCGATCCAGGGAACAAATCAGGATGTCTGGGTGTGCGATATCGCGCGCGAGACAAATTTGCGGATGTCTTACAAAGACGACGATGATATGGCACCGGTATGGACTTCCGATGGCAGGAAAATCGTTTATGCAGCCGGCAAGTATGGGCGCAATACAATCGTTCTCCGAAACGCCGACGCGAGTGGTGAACCGATAGCGCTAGACTGCGAAGCGCCTGCTTATCCGAACTCAGTTTCACCCGACGGCCAGTTACTTGCCTATACTCGTTGGTCCAACGGTCCCCACATATGGATATGCTCCATGATCGGTGGGGGCGAGTGCTACCCATTGATCAATTCGCCTTTTGCCGAAAGAAACCCTCAGTTTTCTACCGACGGTCGTTGGGTCGCCTATCAATCGGATGAATCCGGTCAATTTGAGATTTACGTGACGCCATTTCGGGGATCGGGGAGCAAGATTCGCATTTCCAAAGATGGGGGTGAAGAACCGCGCTGGTCTCGCGATGGCAAGGAGCTTTTCTATAGAAACGGCCGCAAGATGATGGCCGTGAAAGTCGAACTGACGCCGATCTTTCGTGCGGGCGAACCCACGATGCTTTTCGAGGGAGACTTCGACAAACCTGGAACGGTGACCCAATACGACGTGTCCCCCGATGGACAACGGTTTCTCATGATCAAAGGTCCCGAACGAAAACCAGCGACAAAGATCAATCTGGTTCTCAACTGGAAGGAAGAACTGAGGAACAAATGAAATACGTTGATCGGCAAGAAAAGAACACGGGGCTAGGAGAATCGCCATGATCGGACAAACCGTGTCCCACTACAAGATTCTCGGGAAGCTCGGCGAGGGCGGGATGGGGGTGGTCTACAAGGCCCACGACGCGAGCCTCGACCGCGACGTCGCCCTGAAGTTCCTGCCGCGCGACGTGTCGAGCGATCCAGCCGAGAAGGAGCGTTTCTACCACGAAGCACGCGCGGCCTCCGCGCTCAATCATCCCAACATCACCACGATCTACGAGATAAGCGAGCACGAGGGGCAGCTTTTCATCGCCATGGAGCTTGTGGAGGGCAAGACATTCAAGCAACTCGTCGCGTCCGAACTTCCCTCCATCAAGAGGGTCCTCGATATCGCCATTCAGGCGGGCGAAGGTTTGGCCGCCGCGCACGAGAAAGGGATCACCCACCGGGATATCAAGAGCGAAAACGTGATGGTGTCACCGAAGGGCCAAGCCAAGGTCATGGACTTCGGCCTGGCGAAGGTGAAGGGCGCGCCGAGGCTCACACAAGCGGGCTCGACCGTCGGAACCGCCGCGTACATGTCTCCGGAACAGGCGCAGGGCGAGGAAATCGATCATCGCTCGGACATCTTTTCGTTCGGTGTCGTGCTCTACGAGCTTCTCACGGGCAAGCTCCCGTTCAGGGGCGAGCACGAAGCGGCACTAATGTATTCGATCATCAATCAAGAACCGCCGCCCATTGCGCGTTTCAACGAGAAAGCGGGAGATGATCTCCAGAGGATCGTCAGCAAGGCCCTGGCGAAGGATCGGGAGGAACGGTATCAGCACGTCGACGATTTGCTCGCTGACTTGAGGCGGGAGCGAAGGGCACTCGAGTCCGCGAGAACGGGTCGCGTGGAGACCTCCACGGTGCAGCCTCCCGCACCAACGGCCGAGGTACCTGTCGCGGCGCCGAAACCAAGACGGAATTTACTGAAATTTGTCGTCCCTGCGGCGATCGTCGGGATCGCCGTCGTTCTCATCATCCTTTTCAACCCATTCAACTTCCAGGTGAGCCAGAGGAAAACGGCGGCGGCCGACCGCAAGTCGGTGGCCGTCCTGCCGTTCACCAACATGAGCGGCGACAAGGAGGACGAGTTCTTTAGCGACGGCATCACCGAGGACATCATCGCCCAGCTCTCGAACATCGGCGAATTGAACGTGATTTCCCGGACGTCGATCATGCAATACAAGAACACGAACAAGAACATCCGGGACATCGCCAAGGAGCTCAATGTCGCCACGATCCTCGAAGGCAGTGTCCGCCGCGCGGACCATCAGGTGCGGATCGTCGCCCAATTGATCGACGCGGCGAGCGACAAGCACATTTGGGCCCAGACCTACGACAAGGAATTGACACAGATCTTCGCCATCCAGAGCGACGTGGCCCGGCAGATCGCGTCCGCTCTCGAGGCGGAGCTTTCGCCGCGGGAGGAAGAACGGCTCGCGAAGCAACCGACCGGGAACATCGATGCCTACACCTACTACCTCAAGGGCCGTGAGTACTACTCCCGGTACGGCAAACAGGAAAACGAGAACGCCATTGAACTCTTCAAGAAGGCTCTCGAGCTCGATCCCGACTACGCGCTCGCGTACGCGGGGTTGGGCGACGCGTATTCTCAGCGCGCGAGCAAATTCGGCTTTCAGCAGGATTGGGTCGATTCGTCGATCGCGGTGGGCAGCAAGGCGATATCCCTGGACCCGACACTCGCCGAGGGGTACAAAGCACTCGGGCTTGCGTACCAGTACAAGGGATGGCTCAAGCGGAGTCTCGAGACCTATCGTAAGGCGGTTGAGCTCAATCCCGACTACGAGCCGGCCGTCGCGAACATCGGGTGGGTCAACGGAATCCTCGGAAACTTCGACGAAGCACTCCGGTGGCACAAGAGAGCGCTGGCTTTGAGCCCCATGGTTGCTTTCGGCTATGTTGGGGTTGGATCTGCGTACCTGGATCTCGGCGATTATTCATTAGCGACCGAGTGGTTCAATAAGGCGCTGGCGCTCCAACCTGATCTGCAGTACGCACAGTGGTTTCTGGCGTTGGCGTCTCTGGCGCAAAGGCAGTACAAACAATCTATCGGACGTGTCGAGAGCATTCTTGCATCCGATCCCGACAACATCATGAGTCTCGGCTTGATGGGTGACGCAGAAGTCCTGTTGGGCGATTATCCGCGCGCGGAAGAATGCTTCGCCAGAACCGTGGCCATTGATTCCGTGCATGGAAACTCTATCGGTCTCGGTTACGTGTACTGGAAGACGGGAAGACAGAAGGAAGCTCAAAAGATGTTTGCGCGGAGCCTTGAAGTTCACCGGAAGCAATTGACGCAGGGCGACGAGGGTAGCAACGTACCGTATGACATGGCCGCAATCTACGCGATCCAAGGCGACAAGACGGAAGCATACGAATGGCTGCAGAAGGCGATCGACGCCGGCTGGAGATACTACCGAAGCGCCGAGGTAGACCCCACTCTGGAGAATCTCCGCGGCGACGACAGGTTCAAGAAAATGATGGCCGATGTGAAAGCCAAAGTGGACGAGATGCGAAAACGGGTCGAAGAAATGGACAAGGAACAGTAGAGCGGTACAAAGCAGGGGTGACGATCGGGATAGTAACAACCGGCCCAGCGGCCATCAAACGACTCGATTCTTACGTTCGGGAGCAGAGATGATCGGCCAAACCATCTCACACTACAGGATCGTGGAGAAACTCGGCGAGGGCGGGATGGGCGTCGTCTACAAAGCCCACGACACCAAGCTCGACCGGATGGTCGCGCTCAAGTTCCTCCCCCACTACCTCACCAGCGACCCCACGGAGAAAGAGCGCTTCACCCACGAAGCCCGCGCCGCGAGCGCGCTCGTGCACTCGAATGTGGCGGTCGTATTCGAGATCAACGAGCACGACGATCAGATGTTCATCGCCATGGAGTATGTCGAGGGGCGGACCCTGAAAGAGCTCATCGAGGCGGAACCGCTCACCATCAGGAAGGTCCTCGACATCGCCATCCAGGTGTGCGACGGGCTTGCGGCGGCGCACGAGAGAGGGATCGTGCACCGCGACATCAAGAGCGAGAACATCATGGTCACGGCCAAGGGCCAGCCGAAGATCACGGATTTTGGACTGGCGAAGGTCAAGGGCGCCACGAAGCTCACGAAAACGGGCTCTACGGTGGGCACGGCCGCATACATGTCGCCGGAGCAGGCTCGGGGCGAGGAGGTCGATCATCGCTCGGACATTTTCTCTTTCGGGATCGTGCTCTATGAGATGCTAACGGGGAAACTCCCCTTCAAGGGCGAGCACCATACCGCCTTGCTCTACTCCATCATCCATGATGACCCTCAGCCGATTGCGCGGTTCAACAACAAGGTAACGCCGGAGATCGAACACATCGTCGCCAAGGCGCTCGAAAAAGACAGGGATGACCGATACCAGCACGCCGACGAGATGCTCTCCGACCTCAGGCGCGAGCGAAAGAAGCTCGACTACGTCAAGACCGGGCAACTGAGTGTGCCCGTGCCAGCGGCAATCGAAGCACTGCGGCCGTCGAGGAAGAGACTGTGGTACGGCCTCGCCGCTGCCGCCGTGTTCGTTGTCGCCGGCGCTGCGTACCTGCTCGTTTCGAAACAGCCGCCACGAGTTGCGCTCAATCCGGACATGACCTTTCGGGTCCTCCCCACGCCCTTCCCGGAGGCGGGAGAGCCGGGGCTGTCACAGGACGGGAACTGGGCGGCGTTTCCAGTTCCCGATGCGAATGGCAAGTACGATGTCTATTTCATGAACACAACATCGGGGGAATCGCGGCGAGCAACATCCGATTCGAGCATGTATGCGGAATACGCCGACATTTCCCCCGACGGAAGTCAGATCGTCTACGACAGAAACTGTGCTACGGGATGGCGGCCGGAAATCGCTATCGTTTCGTCCGTCGGCGGTCCAAGCAAGAGAATCGTGGATCTGGGCTGGGGCCCCAGGTGGCGGCCCGACGGCCAGCGAATTGGATACATAGGCGGAAAAGGGTATGGAAGCCGCTCCGGAAAGGCCGAATTCCGAACCGTACGGGCGAATGGAAGCGATAACCGCTGTGAAATGGTCGATAGCACGTCGACGGAGGCGAGAAGGTTCTCCTGGTCGCCGGATGGTCGTTCGATTTGCTGGATCCGGTATTTCTCGGAGCAATGTCAAGAGGTGCTCGTGTATGAGCTCTCCACCGGCAAGGCGAGGCAGCTCACGTTCGATAAGAAGAACATCCGTGATGTGTGTTGGGCTCCCAACGATCAAATCATCTTTTCGTCGAACAAGACGGGCAACTACAATCTCTGGATGGTGCCGGCGCCGGGCGGTTCGGCAACGCAGATAACGAAAGGCGCCGGTCCGGATTATTCCATGGGGATCTCCCGCGATGGATCGAAGCTCCTGTATCGTCAGGAGCAATATCTCAGCCACATTTGGATCGCGGGCACCGACGGGAGTAACCCGCACCAGGTTACCTTCGACGACGCATTTCTCTGGAGGGTTTCTTTCTCGCCCGATGGGAGAGAAGTGCTCTTCGGATTTGCCCCGCCGGTCGGCTATGAAAAGGGATCGCTCGTTTGCTCGGTCGACCGGGATGGCAGGAATCGGAAACAACTGACCTCGGGCGAAGAGACGATCAACAATCCGATCGCATCTCCCGACGGCCGGTGGATTATCTATGGGAGGCACTCGCTCAGCACGCCGTTTGATTCATCAATGGTATGCTTGATTGACGCCAGGAATCCCGGCACACCCAGACTCGTCGGCCGGGGCGCACCCATGCGCTGGGTCGATGAAAAAACGTTTGTCAGCGCGAGTTTTGACCCACCGGTTCCCTGGCTCTGCAGCATCGAGGGCGGAGAGCCCAAGAAGTTCTTCGAGGATTCGACATACGCCATTCCTCTCCAGGGCGGGAAGTATCTCGGTTACTACGATGGCCGAGCCGGACTCGTCGGGTTTTGGATTTGCGCGGCGCCTGGAACGAAGGACCCAGACCTGCCTTCACCGAAGAAGCTTGCACCCCTGTTTGCATATGGGGAGTTCGACAAGAGTGGTGAGTTTTATTACTGGATAAAGAATACGGGCGAGCTTCGTCGAATCTCCCTCCCGTCGGGAAAGGAAGAAGTCATTCGGGGTGTATTTCCGGGATTAACCCCCGTCAATTCGTGGTTCGACATCAGCTACGACGGAAAAGAGATCGTCTATACGGACGCCCGCGCCAACTGTAAGCTGGTGATGATAGAGAAGGTGTTCAAGTGATTGGCCAAACGATCTCCCACTACAAGATCCTCTCGAAGCTCGGCGAGGGCGGGATGGGGGTGGTCTACAAGGCCGAGGACACCAAGCTCCACCGGTTGGTCGCCCTCAAGTTCCTCCCGCCGGAGTCCACACGCGACACGGAGGCCAAGGAGCGTTTTTTCCACGAAGCCCAGGCGGCCGCCGCCCTCGATCATCCGGACATCTGCACCATCTACGAGATCGACGAGGCTCAGGACCACACCTTCATCTCGATGGCCTACATCGATGGCGAAAGGCTGAAAGACAAGATCGACCGCGGACCGCTCAAGCTCGAAGAAGCTCTCGAGATTGCGATCCACGTGGCACAGGGGCTCCAGGCAGCCCATGAGAAGAAGATTGTCCACCGGGACATCAAGAGCGCGAACGTGATGCTGACCCACTCGGGCCAGGTCAAGGTCATGGACTTCGGTCTGGCGAAGCTCACCGGGAGAACCAAGGTCACTCGAGAAGGGACGACACTTGGCACGGTGGGCTACATGTCTCCCGAGCAAGCCCAAGGGGAGGACGCCGATCACAGGAGCGATATCTGGTCTCTCGGGATCGTGCTCTACGAGATGCTGACTGGGCTCTTGCCGTTCCGGGGGGAGTACGAGCAAGGCCTCGTGTATCAGATCATCAACAGCGCTCCCGCGCCCCTCACCAGCGTGCGGACCGGGGTTCCGATGGGACTCGAACGGATCGTCGACAAGTGTCTGGAAAAGAAGCGGGACGAGCGGTATCAGACGGCAGCGGACCTGATTGCCGACCTCAGGCGTATCCAAAGAACGATGGGTAGCGGTGCGTACGTGACGCAGCAATCGATCCTAACGGCGACGCGTGTCGGACCCGCCCGCAGGGCGCGTTGGGCGTACTGGGTGGTCCCCCTGGTCGTGATCGCCATCGTTGCTGCGGTCCCTCTTATCAAGATGCTGCATCGGGCGACGCCCCCTGAAGAGAAGTCCGTCCCTCAACAGGCATCCGCGCCTCAGGAGAAGTCGATCGCGGTCCTCCCTTTCGATGATTTCAGTCCCCAGCATGACCAGGAGTACTTCTGTGACGGCCTGGCGGACGAACTCATCAACCGCTTGAACACCATCAAGGGCTTGCGGGTGCCGGCGAGGACCTCGTCCTTCTATTTCAAAGGCAAGACGGGGGATATTCGCGAGATCGGCAGCAAGCTCAACGTGCAGACGGTGCTCGAGGGGAGTGTGAGGAAGTCGGGTGACCAGCTTCGCATCACGGCGCAGCTTATCAATGTTTCGGACGGATATCACCTGTGGTCCGATACGTACAATCGTAAGCTCGAGGATATATTCGCAGTACAAGACGAGATCTCGTCCGCCATTGTGAATGCGCTCCAATTGAAGCTGACGCCACAAGAAACGCAGAGGCTTTCGGAGCACTCGATTGGAGATGTCAGGGCTTACGATTGTTATCTCAAGGCGTCGCGCCAGATCTACCGTTTCGACGAAAAGTCCATAGATAGCGCGATCGTATATCTCCGGACGGCCGTCGACATTATGGGCGACAATGCCGAGCTGTATGTCGGAATGGCTCAAGCGTATGCGATGTACGCCAACATCGGCATGGGGCAAGAGGAGTATCTCCAGCGGTCAAAGGAATATGTGGAAAAGGCACTCGCCCTGAAGCCTGATTTGCCGGACGCGTTTTTGCGGCTGGGAATTCTCGCCGGTTATGAAGATTATCCCAAGAATTGGGAGGACAATTTCCGCTACACCAAGAAGGCCCTCTCGCTGAATCCGCTCTCCCCGCAGGTTCTCAGTAACATGGCCATAGATTACGCGCAGATCGGAAGGACCGATTCGGCACTGGCGTACGCCGACATGTTCGAAAAGCAAGACCCGTTGAACCCCTGGCGGTATGTCGTGAGAGGATTATGCTATCACTACGGTTGCCGCTTCGGGCCCGCGCTGGATCAGTTTCGCGCGTTCTGTCAGACCGACTCAACAAGCCCGCTGGCACTAGCGTTCTATTCAATGGCATTGGCATCCAACGGACGGCGCGACGAGGCTATCGCCGTCGCCGTTCGGATTGGGGCCACGGCGCGAAATGTGGAGACTGGATTTTGTCTCCTCCTGAAATACGCACTCTTGAAGGACGGGGAGAGCGCCATGCGCGTGCTGACCCCTGAGTTCCAGAAGACGTGCAGGAGGGATTGGGAATGGTCATACTATGTCGCGGCCCGGCTATCTCTCCTCGGCGCCAAGGAAGAGGCACTGGATTGGTTGGAGAACGCGATCCATCGCGGCTTCATCAATTACCCGTTCATCCAATGCGATCCGTTTTTCGACAATATTCGAGGCGACGAACGGTTCAAGAAGCTTGCGCAATGGGCGAAGAACGAGCGGGAGCACTTCGAGGTTCCGGAATGATCGGCCAGACGATATCGCATTACAGAATCCTGGAGAAGCTCGGCGAGGGCGGGATGGGGGTGGTCTACAAGGCCGAGGACACCAAGCTCAAGCGGATCGTCGCCCTCAAGTTCCTTCCACCCGAGCTGACGCGGGATGGCGAGGCGAAGACGCGATTTATCCATGAAGCGCAGGCGGCATCTTCCCTGGACCATCCGAATGTCTGCACAATTTATGAAATCGATGAGACGAAGGACGGCCATACCTTCATCGCCATGGCCTACTACGAGGGCGCGACCCTGAAGGATAGGATCAAGGCGGGTCCACTCAAACTCGAGGAAGCCATCGGTATTGCCATTCAGATCGCTCAGGGGTTGGACAAGGCCCATCGGATGGGGATCGTCCATCGAGACATCAAACCCGCGAACATTTTCATCAACAAAGACGGTGTCGCCAAGATCATCGACTTCGGTCTTGCGAAGCTCGCCGGTCAGGCCAGGACGACGAGAACAGGAACGACCCTGGGTACGGTCGCTTACATGTCTCCCGAGCAGGCGGCGAGCCGGGAGGTCGATCACCGGACGGACATCTGGTCTCTTGGCGTGGTTCTATACGAGATGCTCTGCGGGCGCCTGCCGTTCGAAGGGGATCATGAAGCGGCGTTGTTGTATTCCATCGTCAACAGCGACCCCAGACCTCTCAAAGACGCGTCTCCCGATCTGTCGCTCCTTTTCCAGCCTATCGTTGGTCGGGCGTTGGAGAAAGACCCGGAGTCCCGCTATCCCTCGAGCGCGGATCTGCTAACGGACCTCGTACGAATCCGAACGGATCTGACAAGTCCCGGTAAGAAAATCGCCGAAACTCGCTCGATTCTCCGCGAGATGCGACGGCCGATTGTCGCGGGTCCGGCGATTGTCGTGCTCGTTGCTCTCGCGTTCGCCGTAGCGTGGATCAGCCATCGATCGGCCAAGATTCGATGGGCCAGAAACGAGGCCATGCCCGAGATCGTCCGGCTCGTCGAAGATGAGAATTACATCGGCGCGTTTCAGTTGGCGAAGAAGGCGGAAAGATCTATCTCACAAGACCCGTTGCTTTCGAACGTCTGGCCCCAGATTTCAACAGTAGGGTCTCTCCATACGACTCCGGAAGGGGCGGACGTCTCTTACAAACCGTACGATGCCGTGGATCGCGAATGGGAACACCTTGGTCTGACACCGGTCGACAAGATCAGGCTTCCCCTGGGATATTTTCGATGGAGGGTAGTGAAGGAGGGATACGAGCCAATCGAGATTGCGGCATCGAGTCCGCAGGACACGCTGAATGTCGCTTTGGACAAAGTCGGAAGCGTCCCCACCGGAATGGTACGCGTTGGGGGAGGAAACACGGGACTGGGGGTCCTGCCGAATTTCAATCCTTTCACCGTTGATCTGGACGAGTTCTTGATCGACGCGTACGAGGTCACAAACCGGGAGTTCAAAGAATTCGTGGACGGCGGCGGATATCAAAACGCTGCGTTTTGGAAGCACGACTTCATCAAAGACGGAAAACCCATCGCCTTTGCACAGGCCCTGGAAGAATTCAAAGACGCCACCGGGAAGACCGGTCCGGCGAATTGGGAGCTGGGGACTTTTCCGGAGGGACAGGGAGATGTTCCCGTGTCGGGGATCAGCTGGTACGAAGCGGCGGCCTTTGCGGAGTGGGCCGGAAAGAGCCTGCCCACGGTGTTTCACTGGTTCAAGGCTGCCGATCATCGAAGCAGTGCGGAGATTCTGCCGCTGAGCAATTTCGGTGATACCGGACCCGCGCCCGTCGGAAAACACCGGGGCCTCAGCCGTTGCGGGGCGTTCGACATGGCGGGGAATGTGCGCGAGTGGTGCTTCAACGCGGCCGGCGAAAAACGTTTCGTACGGGGCGGAGCTTGGAGCGACCCCGAGTACCTGTTTCACCAACTGGACGCCGTATCCGCGTTCGACAGATCGCTGACGAACGGCTTCCGATGCGTCAAGTACCTCGCTTCATCCCCAAGTCTGGCGAGAGCCCAAGAACCGGTTCCGCTTCGCCCTCCCCGGGATTATTCCAAGGAAAGACCGGTCTCTGATGCCGTTTTCCGGATCTACGAAGGTCTTTATTCCTATGACAAGGTAGACCTTGATCCGGAGATCGTCGTGACGGACGAGAGCCCAAAATACTGGATCAAGCAGAAGATCTACTACAACTCGGCCCAGAGGGGCGAGCGCATGTTCGCCTATCTTTTCCTGCCGAAGGGTTTTCCACCTCCTTATCAGACCCTGGTCTTTTTCCCGGGAGCCGGAGCGTTCGATGTCCGTTCGAGCAAAGACGGAGAGACGTTGTGGAGCTGGTCGACCGCGGACTTGATCGTCAGAAGCGGCCGGGCGGTGCTCTACCCGATCTACAAGTCCTCGTTCGAGCGGGGGGACGGATACAGCGTGTACGATCCGACGGTCACGTGGAATGACCACCGAGAACATTTTCTAATCTGGGGGAAAGAAGTCGGAACGTCGATCGATTACCTGGAGACACGTTCGGACATCGATTGTGACAAACTCTGTTATTACGGGAGTAGCTGGGGTTCTGTTGTGGCACCGGTGTATTTGGCCGTCGATCGGCGCTTCAAAACGGGCATTCTCAGGCTCGGCGGGTTGCCGCCATGGGAATGTCCTGCCGAAATCGATGCCATCAATTTTGCGCCCCGCGTAACGATACCAATCCTCATGCTCAACGGGAAATATGACTACATGTTTCCCTATGAAACGTCCCAGAAGCCGCTGCTGCGCTTTCTGGGAACACCGGACGAGGACAAGCGCCTGGAGCTCTTTCCGACGGGTCACAGCTTGTCCGGGTACACGAAAGAAACGGCCAGGCTGGTGCTCGATTGGTTGGACCGTTATCTGGGGAAAGTGAACGAGAAATAAGCCAGTGGAACATCATCTTGACAACCTGCGGGGCGAAGAACGTTTCAGGGCGCTAATGGAGCGCGTGAAAGTCGAGTGGGAGCAGTGCGAGGTGTGAGGCTACAAGTGCCTCAGGGGCTCGTGTCCACTATTCATCATTGTCTTCCATTCGTTGACCGCCGGGCGGGACTGACGCATTCTTCGAAAAACTGCTCGAAGATTCTGGTGCCACAGGCTCCGACGAGCGTGCCCCCCTCGTTGGATAGGGTCAGATCGACCACTTCTGGCCCATCGGCCAATTCACGCAAGATGTCGGTGGATACCGGGTATCTCCAGGTGGCGGTTTCTTGATGGCCCGACTGATCCTCCTCTGGCCACAGAAGGACGGGCCGCCCGTCGATGTTAAGGGAAAGCGACACCGCCCTGGACATGTCCAGACAGCTTCCCATCGCTTCTCCGCCGGTCGAACGGATCGTTAACAATATGTGACAGGTCACCCTCCCGTTGACATCCTGAGAACTCTGCAGTTCGATACCGCACCAGGCCGAGGGACCGTGCTTGCCCGGCGCACGGTAGGAAGATCCGTATGCCTCGGGTCGGTACAGCGCCATTTCTCCCCCAATCATCCCGGTAACTACCGTTCCGTCATCATTCGTATGGGTCTCGACTCTATAGGCACGCGGGGCGCACCCGGGCAGGCAAACGAGAAGACCCAACGCCGTTGCCGCAAGGCATGCCATTGAAAGCGAACAGATCCAGATTCTCATAGTCATCCCCCCAAACGCCAGAAAACCACGAGATCAAGGAAACCATTCTCAACCGCACCCAAGGATCGTATCGAAAGGCCGATGAACCGGCAACACTGGAATGACGGTGCTCACAGCCGGCAGACCGGACGCCGACCTTTTTCCGCCTGCGGACGTTTTGCCGGGGGAGCAACTACTTTCTTTGCAGACTGTTCCTCTTCTGGTAAAATATCTCCTGGTGCAGACAATCATCCGCAGCTGACATTTCTTTGATGGCATGCACCGATCTCTCGGGAGGCCGGGTATGATCGGTCAGACGATTTCTCACTACAAGATCCTCTCCAAACTTGGCGAGGGGGGGATGGGTGTGGTCTACAAGGCCGAGGACACCAAGCTCCACCGGTTTGTCGCCCTCAAGTTCCTCCATCCCGATCTCACGCGTGACGAAGAAGCCAAAGCCCGCTTTGTTCATGAAGCGGAAGCGGCCGCCGCACTCAACCATCCCCACATCTGCACAATCTACGAGATCGACGAGCACGAGGGCCAGTCGTTCATCGCGATGGAGTACATCGAGGGAGAGGGCCTCAAGG
>Ga0315288_10004703_pt1 | contig 17396 bp, 17 predicted proteins | sample YL17G11_20_MG_FD_203454 | JGI IMG/M metagenome (GOLD analysis project Ga0315288, IMG submission 203454) | Sediment microbial communities from Yellowstone Lake, YNP, Wyoming, USA - YL17G11_20 | ecosystem: Environmental > Aquatic > Freshwater > Lake > Sediment | place: USA: Wyoming | collected... | reverse complement strand
CCAACGACTTGTTTTGGGCCACGCAGAATACCCAACGGCTACAACGGTTGGGCTAAAGAACTACGGCGCAGATTTGTTTGTGGTTGGGGGCGAACTAGTCAACTCCAACGCGGGTGTTAATGTATCAGCCAGTAAGTTCTACGCCAGTTCTTCAGTAGAAGCGTTCTTTGGAACGGCTAGTTTCGCATTGAAAACAGATAGCGCTTCTTTCGCTCCATTGCCAAACTATACCAGTTCACTTTTTGGTACATCATCGTGGGCGGAAAATGCTGTAACAGCTTCGTGGGCGCCGGTTCCCAACTATACTTCATCGTTATTTGGAACAGCCAGTTGGGCTGATAATGCTGTAACAACTTCTTGGGCGCCGGTTCCCAACTATACCAGTTCACTTTGGGGAACAGCCAGTTGGGCACAGTCAGCTTCCAATGCTGTCTCATCGTCTTATGCTGTTACAGCTTCCTTTGCTGCTAATAGTGCAGGAGGCAGCGGAACCACTCTTGCTACAGGTTCAATCTATTATATTACTTCAAGTTGGGCAACGAATGCTGTGACGGCTTCATTTTCGGATGTAACACAACTATACGAAACCATTGCGACGGGTACTATTGGTGGAAATACATTATGTATTACCACAAGTTTTGTTAATCCACCAAATAAACAAACGAATATTACATTGGCTCAGGCATATAGTTTCACCTGTTCAAATCTACCGGCGGCGAATTATGTTTCGGATATTCTACTTTACATAACTAATACTACAGTTTCGACCAGTTCATTATCGTTTCCAGCCGGGTGGGTCAATTTGGGAGGCGGCTGGCCGACAGCTCTCTCCGCAAGTAGAGCGGCGATGTTATGGTTGAGGGCAACGGGCGAAGGAACGGTAATGGGATCGTTTAATGCTCAATTATAATGTATGCTTGGTATTCCTATTATTTCACAACAATTAGTTGCAACCCAGATACATCCCCAAGTAAGCGACTGGTATTATAGGGTTATAAAAAATGGCGGCGGCGCTCCCTCTTCTAAAACAATGGTAGCTGTTAATCAATTTTATTATGACTTAAACATATACAGTTTATTAACAAAAATAAAAGCTTGTAATTGTTTTGTGCCGGATAATTTAATTGCGTCTATCACTCCTCTGGTTAATTCGGGTAGCGTCGGTAATGACCCCTGGACGAATTCTAATTTTGTAGCTGCAGATTTAGCTATAAACGGATTAAAAAGTGATACTACTAAATGGTTGAATACAGGTATAAATCCATCAAGTACCGCACAACTTAACACGGGTAGTAATGGTATAACGTTGATGACGGATACTGTAACCGGCGGCGAACTCGGTCACCGAGATGCGGGCATAGCTTCGGCCACAGGAAATGATGATTGGTGCGCATATGCTGCTTTTTCAGGTTTTTCGATTTGGGATTTTGGTAATGTTCTCACCGGCGACCGCATTAGTGTAAATAATGCCGCTTTGAAATCTCAGGGATATTTTTCTTTTAATGTAACAGCTCGAAACGCTCAAGTGATATATCGTGGTTTTAGTGCGGTACATTCTACTCTTGTTTCTGGTACAAATAATGTTACTGCAACATCACCACCTAATAAAACCGCGTATGTATTTACGGCTAATGATGGTAATGCAACTCCTGGTTATAAGTGTTCAAAACGATTTTCATTTGCAGCATTTCATAAAGGTTTTACAGCGCATGAAAGCTCAAATCTGTATATTGCAGTGAGAAAATTAAGAAAAAGTTTGGGTGGAGGAATCATATAATGCAAGGTATATTATTTCCAATTCGATTTCAGGGTGAGTTAGACGATTACAATGCACAAAATTTAGATCGGCAAATAGTGCCGATTCCACTTAAAGATGGTAGGTGGTTTGTGCCGTATTCAATTTTAGAGAATATAGATCTTGGTGATGTGTATTGGGGAAGATATAAAAATCTTTTAAAGCGATTAACCATAATCACATTTAATGAATCCGATATTGATAATGGAGATCCTGACTTTGTTTTAGGTTTGTTTCCTGTGTAAGTCAATACTGATATACTCCATATAAATCCAGGCTCCTCTATATTTATGAGTGATGAATAGGGGATAAGATGGCAGGTCCAAAACCAATAGTAAATCAAAGAGATGTAGTTATTCTACAGCGTGAAGAGACTAATGCGGTCTGGGAAGAAATCCATATCTCTGGTTCGGGCCTCATGTTTTTTACCGACCCGACTACGGGTAATTTAACGGCGGACACCATTACAAATTTCATGTCCACGTATTCGCCGCCGGCGCCGCCATCTTCGACAGCCGTATCAGCTTCCTGGGCTTCACAATCTTTCGCAGCTACATCCGCCAGTTGGGCTTCTTCTTCTTACACTTCATCTTTCATGGGCGATAGAGGGCCGTTCGACCCCTATATGTTTACGGCTTCATGGGCATCTCAGTCGGTGAGTGCTTCTTGGGCGCCTGGATCAACTGCGGTGGGCGCAGTAGCATCATCTTCCTGGTCGTCTCAATCTTTCGCCGCTACATCAGCTAGTTGGGCCTCTGCATCTTATTCAGCAACATCAACCGTATCAGCTTCCTGGGCTTCGCAATCTTTCGCAGCTACTTCAGCCAGTTGGGCTTCACAATCTTTCGCAGCGACTTCAGCTTCATGGGCATCGCAATCATTTACAGCTACTTCAGCTAGCTGGGCTTCGCAGTCGTTTTCAGCGACTTCAGCTTCCTGGGCTTCGCAATCTTTCGCAGCTACATCGGCTAGTTGGGCATCGGCATCTTATACCGCATCCTACATCTATCCTGGTGCTTTTAACAATGTAATCCTACCACTGGAGTATAAGTTTGACACGACTACAGGTGCGGGCGATCCCGGTTCAGGAAAATTCCGATTTAATAGTGCTGCGCCGGCTAGCATAGCAAATATTTACGTTGATGATATTACGAATGGAGGATTGGACGCTTCAACAATATTTAGTAGATTTAGAAGCGGTAGTACTCAGTTATACATCCAACAAAAAGACGATGCGGCTAATGCATTTTTATTCACCGTTTCTGATACTCCTGCTGATAACACGGGTTGGTTTACCATACCAGTAAGTTATGATACATCCATAGGAGTTGTACCAGGAAATAACAAACCCTGCGCATTTGTTGTTATTAACCGGTTTTATATTGCTACCGGTAGCACGTATCAAATCACTGCGTCTTGGGCGGAATCGGCCAGTTGGGCACAAGATGCTGCAGCCGCAGATAGTTCTTCATGGTCCTCACAATCTTTCGCAGCGACTTCAGCTACATCAGCCAGTTGGGCATCGGCGTCTTACACTGCATCACAAGCTGTTTCAGCTAGCTGGGCTGAAACGGCTTCGTGGTCGCCGGGAGGAACTGCGGCTGATTATACCAGTTCATTATTTGGGACAGCCAGTTGGGCTGTTGATACAGTTAATGGAGCCGCGCCGGATTATACTTCGTCTTTGTTTGGTACAGCCAGTTGGGCGGAAAATGCAGTATCAGCATCTTGGGCGCCTGGATCAACTGCGGTGAACGCAGTAGCATCGGCTAGTTGGGCGTCTGCATCTTACATAGCAATATCAGCGTCGTGGGCATCAGCGTCTTACACTGCATCGAATATTTTATATTCAGGTAAAACCAATAACAGTTTACCAAAATGGAGTAATAATCAACTAACAAATGAAAGTGGATTCTCAGATATATCGGATGTAACTGCGAGTACTACAATACAAATAAAACCAACAAATATTTTATTTAATATTAGTGGTTCACCAAATCTAATAAACGATGTAAGTTTTGAATTTCAAGATGGATTGGCTCTGGCAATAGCGTTGAGTATAAGACAAAATGATATAAATTTTTCCGCCCATGCAATACCCACTTCAGTCTATGATTTAGGCAGTACTGAATCATTCTGGAACACCTTGTATGTTACCAATATAACCTCATCGAACGGAATGTTTGGTACAGCAAGCTGGGCAGTTTCCTCCTCTTGGGCTGAGACAGCTTCGTGGGCGCCGGTAGGCGCTGCGGCGACATATACCAGTTCGTTATTTGGCACGGCTAGCTGGGCTACTAAAGCGGTTTCATCATCGTGGGCTGAGACAGCTTCGTGGGCGCCGGTAGGCGCTGCGGCGACATATACCAGTTCATTATTTGGTACAGCTAGTTGGGCGGAGAATGCCGTATCAGCCACATACGCACCCCCAACTCCATCTGATGTAGCAATATCCGCATCTTGGGCTTCAGCTTCTTACACTGCGTCAACGGCTATTTCCGCAAGTTATCTTTCCGGTTCATATTCTGTTGTAAAAAACTTCGATGTAGTTGATTTACTACAGTTTACCACGGCGACCAAGAGAATAAGAGTTGGTAACTTTGCTGGAATGGTTAGTCCTATTTCTGCAACTGATGCAACTCAGATTGGTTATCAAGCTGGGCTTAATTCAACAAATGCGGCCGGCGCAACTCAAATTGGAAGTCAGGCCGGAATAAATTCAACTACGGCAACTAATGCAACACAGGTTGGATTTCAAGCTGGACAAAATAGCGGCACCGCAACCCAGGCAGTTCAGATTGGAAATCAAGCCGGTTATAATGCAACTACGGCAACCGAAGCAGTCCAGGTTGGTTACAATGCTGGATTTAATGCAGCTTTCGGTGCTTACACTACATTTATTGGTTCTAATGCAGATACATTAGCTGCTGGACTAAATGTTGCAAAATCTATAGCCATCGGTTACAACGCGAAAGTATCGTCATCCAACATCTGCGTTATTGGTGGAACAGGTGCGGATGCGGTCAAAGTCACCATAGGCGGAACAACTGCGACTAATACTTTGGATGTGATTGGAAATATCAGCGCATCCAGTGTCACCGCTTCATTACAGGGAACTGCGAGCTGGGCTGAGAATGCGATATCAGCATCTTGGGCGCCAGACGGTGCAGCGGCTACTTATACCAGTAGTTTATTTGGCACAGCTAGTTGGGCGCAAAATGCACCTTATGGTCGTTCCATTGTGTTGTGCGCTGCTTATACACCGACTGCAACTGGAGCCGACCCAGCAGAGATTCCCGTTCCCTATAGCCCTTTAAATGGAACTACACCTGTGACGTGGAGCATAAGACGATTAGTGATAAGAAGTAGTACGGCTGAAACCTCTACGTCTTCCATTAATATAGAAAAATCATCGATTACTCAATCGTTTTCAGCAACACTTGTTGGAGCCGTTACACACTCATATGGTTTGTTTGAGACGGCTTCGGTTGGTAGTTTTGGTACTGTGGTTAGTGGAGATAAACTTCGTTTCAATGTGATTACCTTGGGCGTATCGACTTATTGGACGGTTGTTGTGGAGGCTTCCTATCCTTAAAATAAATGAAAATTCTGTTATGATAGATATGTATAAAATACAAGAAAGTTAATTTATGCCGACATCACAATTTATAGTTTATTCAAGTGCAGATTCCGGTAGTCCGGGATATGTCACGGGAACTTCAGGTAGTCTTTTGCCTATCTTTGACGCATGTTTAGTTGATGGTTATGCCAGTAAACCTAAAGCGGGTTGGACCAAACCACTTCCGAATACTGCCAGTGCCGGCGTTGGTTATATCGGTTGTTGGCAGCAACCATCGGGTTCAAGAATGCATTTGGTGATAAACGATTCAGCGGGTACTCAAGTTGGTGGCGCTGGCGGCAATGGTGCACGAGAAGCTTACGCTATCGGGTGGGAAAGTTTATATAATTTATCGTGTTCGGTCGGCGGCGCCGTTTGGCCGTTTACAAGTTCAGTGGGTAGCGGCTCCGGTCAGTTTCCTTTGCCATCACAATTACTTGCTGGCGGTAGAACAGTAATAAGAAAAAGTGCTACGGCTGATACTACACCCCGACCTTGGGTAATGTTTGCAGATGCTCATACTCTGTATTTTTTTGTTCAGGCAGGAGATACTGCTGGACATTATTACGCTTTATTTTTTGGAGATATATACTCATTGGCTGGACCGGCGGATGTATGGAAATGTATGATTGAAGCTAGAGGTGCGGAAACGCTTGCTACATCCACCGCGCTGAATAATCCAAATGATAACATTGGAGTTAATACCTTACAGGTTCCGACTACAATTGCTTCGGTAATAGCCAGAAGCTTTGGTGGCGGTGGGCAGAGTATTCAGATATTGAAAGTGGGTGATTTCAGCAAAAGTGGTGTTGCTTTGGGTACAGCAATGGCTCAACATGCAATGGCAGGGGGAATACCTGGTCCAAATCCTGCGGACGGGGCGTTTTATCTTAGTCCAATATGGGTAGCTGAAACTGCTACTACTGTGGCGCCATTGCGCGGAAGAATGAGGGGAATGTGGCATGTATGTCATCCCCTAGCAAATTTTGCAGATGGTCAGGTTTTTTCGGGAGCAGGAGATTATGCGGGAAAAACCTGGCGTATAGTAAAACAGGGACCTATGGGTGGTTTTTGGGCTATTGAAACCAGCAATACCGTAGAAACAAACTAACAGATTATGTATCTGTCTCAATTTAAGTTATACCAATCCAGCGATGTAGGTGCTCCTATTTTTTATGGGACTAGTGGTTCTCTTGTTGATTTGTTGGATGCGTGTCTTGTGAATGGTTATGGTTCTAAATCTGGAGCCGGCTGGATTAAACCCTTTCCCAACACAGGTAATAAAGTAGGTTGTTATAAAATGAATACGGGATCATTAGCTTGTTTGATTGTACAAGACAATGGACCGGGAACACACGCTGCGCGAGAAGCGAGAATTTGGGGGGTTGATTCTCTTTTCACCAATGATAGTGGAAGCAATCCATTTCCATCAGGCTCTCAAGGAGTGGGCCAGACGGCGAGTGGTTCATATGTTATAGCCAGAAAAAGTGCTGATAATACAACAATAAGAGACTGGAGAATTTTTGCTGATTCTAGTTCGTTGTATTGTTTTATACGAACAGGCGATCCTACAATTACTACAGCGTTTTATACTTTTGCTTTTGGTGATATCTATTCTTTAGCGACTGGTTCAGATCCAGGCAGAGCAATTATTATTGGTCGGTCAAGTGCAGAAGGTACTACAACGATAGCCGCAGATAGATTGGATGCATTTGGAACAAATTTGACTACGGCAACAACCGGTCATTTTATGGCTCATACATGGACAGGAGCAGGTATCAGTATCACAGTTGGAAAACATGGAGATTATTGTAAAGGGTCGAGAGACACGTATGTAATGTATGGAACTATTACACCCCTAAATCCGATAAATAACGGCTATTACATTGCTCCGGTGTGGGTTTACGAAAATTCCAATTCTTCAATTCGGGGAAGAATGAGAGGATTTTGGCATATATGTCATCCAATTGCTAATTTTGGAGACAATCAAATAATGAGTGGTTCATCTGGCAGAGTTTATCATATTGTAAAACCAAGTGCAAATGCGGGAATGTTTTGTATGGAAGTAAGTCCGACCGTGGAAACATTTTAATATGGCATATACCTCACAACTAACAATGTATTCGGCGAGCGACGTGGGATCGCCTATAATGAGTGGTTCCAACGGTTCATTAAATAATTTACTACATAAATGTTTGGTGATCGGTTATGGTTCGAAGTCGCCAGCAGGATGGAACTTAACCTATTCTTCGTCCAGTGCTGGAAACATGGTTTTGGCAACTTTCCAACAGAGAACTGGTTCAATGAATTATCTTTATGTCAATGACAATGGACCGGGGGCCGGTGCGGCTCGGGAAGCTAGAATGACAGGATATCCGTGGGTATGCTCAGAGTGTGGAACAGGAAGCAATCCATTCCCAACGGGTTCATCGATGGCTGTAGCTCGAAAAAGTGCAGATACTACAACCGTGAGAAATTGGAGATTTTTTGCTGACTCTAGTTCATTTTATAGTTTTATTCAGACCGATACAGCGGGAACTTGGCAAGGATTTTCATTTGGTGATTTGTATATGCCCCCGGCGCTTCCTATTTCTACAAGTCAAGCGTTGATCGTTGGTAAAGTTGTAGAAAATACCACAACTGCAGCCGGTGATAGATTGGATACACTTCAACCCATTATAACAACGGCCGTTACAGGCCACTTCATGTCAGGTAATGCAGGTAGTATGGGAACAGTTGTTGCAGCAGCCGATAGTATTACTGTTGGGAAAATGGGTGGTTATCCCTTCGGCGGCGGCGCGAGCGCAGTCAATCTTTTGGGCGCAGTGGTATATCCAAATTCATGTAATAATGCGGTCATTTTAAGTCCTGTTTGGGTTTACGATAATGTTGGCACATATATCAGAGGAACTATGCGTGGATTTTGGCAGTTTTGTCATGCTATAGCTAATGTTACTGACGCACAAAATATTACAGGCTCAGGAGATTTAGTGGGTAGGAAATTTCATATTCTCAAACAAAGTGGCAACTCTGGGGTATATTGTATTGAAACCAGTAACACGGTGGAGACAAGTTAATTATGGCTGATATAGTCTATTCAGGAAGTTTGATATTTCCGATAGGTATGGACGTGTTTTTTAATACTGCAATAAAACATATGAACCCGGCGGGTGGTATAGCTAATGTTTTACGGGGTATATCTATTGGCGGACCTACCGATTCCGAAGGTAATTGTCCAGGGGGCCGACACCTACAACCTTATCTGACTAAAAGTGTCGTGGAAGGAAGTCCGACCATACCTTCTTTGGAACTTAAAAGTGGTTACTATAGATTTCGTTGGGTTGTTCAAACGGGATCAAGAACGATTGCGGTAAACGCAAAGCAGTCAGGATCGGTGACAGGAGATTTACGGCCGAGCTTGGTGGTTAAGGCGAATCCAAACATAGGTATTAACCAGGATTTAAGTAGTAGTGCAGCCGCAGGCGCAGGTTGGACTACTATCGGCCCCATTTCCATTTCTGCGACAGGAACAGATGCAACTTGGGTTGAATTACATAATATGAATACAGCGTCATTTTTGATTCCTGCTTATTTTGACCATATTGTTGTTACATGAACGAAACCAATGAATTTTTAGTTTGGCAGAATGAAGTTCCGGTAGTCACCCTTACTCCCGAACAAGAATTTGTCGTATGGCAAAATGAAGCTCCCGTAATGGATATTACTGAAGGATTTGGACCGACTCCAACACCTGTAATACGAAGACGAGCGTTTATTTTTTAAAAGAAAGAAAAGTTATGGCAGAACCAATCAAAATACCAGAAGAAGACCTGAATAAGATTCGGGAAATACAAAATCAGTATCAAACCAAACTTGAAGACTTCGGTAAGTTATATCTTGAAAAAATGGGGATTGATGAAGCTATCAAAGCAGTAGCGAGCCGGGAATTGCAGGTTCAAGCTGATTGGAAAGAGCTTCAAAAGAAAGAAGCTGACCTTGTTGAAGATCTTTTAAAACGATATGGTGAAGGCAATCTGGACCTTAAACATGGTCTTTTCATTCCTCAATCTTGATATGGAATAAGAGTTCTACGACTTAATATTTCGTTTATCTTTTCCAAAAATCAAATATATTTATATTTAGTCAGAATTGAGTCTGGCTTGTAACGTTGAACAATAACAATTTAGAAAGATAAACACATGGCTATTCAAGAAGGTGGAACATTCAGTCCAGTTGACCGCATCGTAAGTCCGGGTGTCTTCACCCGTGAAAATGACCAATCTGGTATCGCTCAAGGCGTAGCTGACATAGGCGGTGTCATTGTAGCTCCATTTCCAAAAGGTCCAGCCTTTTGGCCAACCCTAGTCCGTGATCTTGGTACACTCCAAAATACCTTTGGCGTTTCTGACGGCACATACTACGGACCCTACACCGCCGCTGAGTATTTGAGCGAACGTGGTTTGGTCACAATCTGCCGCGTAGGTGGATTGGCGGGATACAAACAGAACTATCCGTTTGTTATCTGGGCCGAATCGGGATCTTGGCCGCGCAACGTTTCCGCAGGTAATCTACATCAATCGACTTCTTATCTCTATCCGTCAGGAACATTCGCAGTGGGCTATACTGAAAGCATGAGTTTTCCAGACACCAATTCATTGACATTTACATCCATATCTTTTACAACCACATTTGAATCGGCAGCAGCCGACTACGCGGACGGTACTGCTTTAACCTCTACAAGTGGTAGTATTGTTTATTACGGTAGGACAATATCTCTTGGAACGACAACGATAACTGCTAATCCAGTATTTCCATCAAAACTTGGGCCAAATTCAGCTTCACTTGTTTCAGCGTCTTTTGCGGCTGGTACATTTAGCGGTTCGTTTGGTGATACCACAACACTTACTTTCACCGGCGGAACTGAACCATTTGATGGCACTATAAAATTGCTTAGTGGTTCTTTCAAAACCATGAAAAATTCGTGTGGTGTTCCAGCTCTTTACATTGCTGGTGTTCTTTCAGGTTCGTTCGGTTATTACAGCGGACAGTTTACCTCAGCAGGAACGCCAACGTTTAATGATTGCACCAATACTTGGACTTCTGGTGCTGCCGACATGAGAATATTGGCTGTTTTGGCTGATACTCAAAAAGGAGGCATCAGCGATTTGACGGCTCCTGGATTCAATGGTTCAACCATGCAGACGGGAAGTTCGATTGCGGGAACCGCGACGATTACAACCAACTTTGACCTTACCCTGAAGGAGTCGAACAGCACGACACCTTACGGCGTGTATCAGTTCTCCACGGATGCTTCCAGCACCAAGTATATCACCAATGTATTTGGTAATGATCCAACCGCGGGCGATCCTGACCTGCAAGTTTCTGGTCAAAAGATTGAAGCCGCCTATCTGTATAATGTGTTTGAAAACGCGTTGACTGAAGTGGTTGCCAGTCCGACCAAGTGGAAGATTACAGGAAGTGCGCTTCCAAACGGAGCTACAATGTTTGCCGGCGATCCTTTGGACTTTACGGATGCTTATTCCCGTGACTTGACCAATGATGACAGTGGATTCTCAATCACCAATGCTACTACGCCTTGGGTGCTTTCACAAATGATTGCGCCTTGGCAGAGTGGCGGTTCCGCGACTAAATTCCGCCTGTTCCGTCTCCATACATTGAATGACGGCACTTCAACCAATACTCAATACAAGATTGAAATCAGTAACGTCAAACTGGCAGGCACAGTCGCCGGTTCAGATTGGGGTTCATTTACGTTGGCCATTCGCAAATACAGCGATACCGATAAGAAACCGGTTATCCTTGAACAATTCGGTAACTGTAATCTTAACCCAGATTCTTCGAACTATGTGGCTCGCAGAGTGGGTGATCGATACAGCTACATCGACTATCGTGGCAAGATTCTTGAGTTTGGCACGTTCTCTAACAACAGCAAGAATGTTCGTGTTGAAATGGCTGATAGCATAATTCCTGTCAGCGCAGTTCCATACGGCTTCGAAGCGTATGTTACGCCGATTAACAGTTCAGCGGGCGCATGGGTGCCCACAATGAAATACAGCAAGGCTTCCGTCTATGGTTTGAATCCTGGTAAGTATCCATCGGGTATCTCATTTGACGATGCTCCTACAGGTGCAGACGCTGAGTTGACTTCTTTGTATCCGTTGACCTCTACTGGAAACGGTGCAGCCGACGACAACCGAGAATATATGGCTCCGCTTCCAGCGTTTGGGTCGTATGTTAGCATCGGCAGAAACATTCAGTTTGCTTTGGATTCGGATTTGAGAATCAATGGTGTCGGCACCGGTTCTTATCTGAGTAGCGACAACATCGTTCCCGCGGTATATGATGCCGTCAATGAAACTACCTACGTCAAGATGCGTAAATTTGTGTTTGGCTTCCAAGGTGGATTTGATGGTCAGTCACCCGCCGTTTCAATTAATGTGGGCGGCGATATCCTTCCTGGAAATCAACAGGGTATGGATTGTTCAACGAGCACCGCAGCCGGTTCAATCGCTTATCAACAGGCTATCGTGGCCCTTGGCAACGCCGATGAGTTCGACATCAACTTGATTGTTGTGCCGGGCATCGTTTATCAACATCATCCATACGTTTGTAACCTTGTCGTTGACATGTGTGAAAAACGGGGTGACTGCTTCTACATCATGGACCTCTACGCCGACGATGGAAATCCAGCGGGCGGTCAGGTCGATGAGATTGTAGCTTACGCCGCTCAGTGGGATACCAACTACGCAGCTGCTTATTATCCTTGGGTGAAAGTAATTGATGTCAACACCAACAAGATTGTAACGGTTCCACCGTCAGTTGTATTGCCTGCTGTTTTTGCAGCTAACGACAAGACGGCCGCCGAATGGTTCGCACCAGCCGGTCTGAACCGCGGTGGCATCCCAACCGCAGTACAAGTTACTGACCGCACTACGCATGAAGAGCGTGATACGTTGTATGAGGGTAAAGTCAACCCAATCGCATCGTTCCCAGGCTCCGGTATCGTGGTTTGGGGTCAGAAGACTCTGCAAGACGCTGCTTCAGCGCTTGACCGCATCAACGTTCGCCGCCTGCTTATCAACATCAAGAAGTTCTTTGCTTCAACCAGCAAATACTTGGTATTCGAGCAAAACGTCGCCGCGACACGCAACAAGTTCTTGAGCATCGTCAATCCATATCTGGAATCGGTGCAACAACGATCTGGTTTGTATGCTTTCTTTGTCAAGATGGATGAAGAGAATAATACGCCAGATGTTATTGACCGCAACATCTTGTATGGTCAGATTTACTTGAAGCCAACCAAAACGGCTGAATTCATCATACTGGACTTCAACATCCTGCCAACAGGAGCTAGTTTCCCTAACGCCTAAGTCTGACGCACGTTAACTGGACCCAAAGCCCCTGACTGTGAAGTTGGGGGTTTTTTGTTGATGGTAAGACATATTTATCTATATGATTAAGTTGGCGGATATTATCTATGAGTCGATAGGAGATCGTGATTTTGAGCACGATTATTATGAGATTAGGGATGAAGTAGAAAACGAATGGCAGCGCGGTCAAAAACACCAATCGTGGAGATTAATACCTGCTAGAGATTTGATTATTGTCTGGAACACTTACGCCAAATATGGTAGAGTTAATGAAGAAAAACTTGATAAGATTTGGGACATAATCAAGGAATGCGCCATCAAAATCATGCTCAATTCAGATTGGTGGAATCATGGAATGGAAGAGCTGTTTGGAAAAGATAGTTATGATGAACTGACTAGAGATGATTTTGACCGGTTTGCTACTTTTATGTCGGATAGGTCAGGCAGTCAGTTGTGGAGAGGATCGGGCGATGGTCATGGTGGTATGGGAAGATACAGCGATGTGGCGAAACATCTTTACAATTTATTGATGAAGGGATACAGCGCAAATATTCCTGAAGAGAAACTTTTTGCGATAGATCAAATCCTTAATGTAGTGCATGGTTCGGGAGCGATGGCAAAATGGTTTGTTGAAGGTGGAGTAATGACATTGAATAAACTTAGAGATTTTGATGTGAAGGGTATTGTGTTGCCGGTAAAGGAAAATATATGATTAAGTTAAAATCTCTATTGCCTGAATTAACTCAAAAACAAAAAGAGTTAAAAAGAGATTATCTGTTTAGACGTACCAGACTGAAATCATCCAATACAATCCCAAGTTGGAATAATATATGGAACGATCTAAAAAATAGTGATGGTTATAAAAATGAATATGATGCGTGGGCCGAACTGCCAGACGAATACACAGATGAAGAAATTGAACAAAAAATTTACAATGAACAAGAAATCAGGTATGAAGACATTGTTGGGGAATACGAATCGTTAAACGGAGATTTATGTTGGCGTCGTATGACTTTACACTCATCGGTAAATCCCATAACCTTACCAAAATTAGGAATTTTTTGGGCCACCGCTGAATCCGCGGCGGCTACTCACTGGGGTAAATTTTCTCCTGAATACCCATTTTTAGTAACTTACGAAGGTGTTATTGATTTGAGTATAGTAGATTGGCCAGGAACATTATATGCTCGAATGAGTCTAGAAACAGGAGACATTGAAAAAGAAATACGATTTTTGAATAATTCAAGAATTCTTATTAAGAGAGTAAAAATATCAGTGAGAACTCCGATTAACAAACCACAAGACGAAATTTATGAAATAAATGATTGGAGAAGAGTATGATGATTAAATTGAAAAACCTCATCGGTGAGAATTTGGTACCGGAAGGTGTCGTTTATCATGTGACCAGAAAAAGGAATCTTCCTACCATAAAAAAACATGGTATCTTACCCAGCAATAAGTTTACAGGAATGACGGATTTTGGCGCTGTGGTTTTCCTGTTCAATAAGAAGGAAGAGATGGAAGATGCTATGATGAATTGGTTGGGAGATAAATTTTCAGACAATGATGAATTGGTTTTGCTTACTATCAATCCGAAAAATATAGACTTGTTTCCTTCGGATGTGAGTTATGAAATCATCACTGATCAAGTGATTCCTTGGTCTAATATTGTAAAGGTTGAAAATATATGAGCGATTACGAACACGGACAGGCTTTAAGAAAAACAGGTTTTTGGGGAAAACAGGGAGCAGGCGCGATTATCCTTGCCAAATCAACAGGAAAATTTTTGATTCCATTTAGATCGTCTTACGTAGAACAACCGAATACTTGGGGCGTTTGGGGCGGAGCGATTGATTCAGGAGAAGACCCAAAGGAAGCGGCTAAACGGGAAGTCCAAGAAGAAGCGGGATACAGGGGTGGTGATATCCTTATGATTCCCCTGTATATTTTCCATGACCAGAAAAGTGGTTTTAAATACTATAATTTCTTAGCCGTAGTTGATGATGAATTTACCCCAAACTTAAACTGGGAAACTGAAAACTTTAAATGGGTGGAGTTTGGTCAATGGCCTACTCCTTTACACTTCGGTCTTAAAGCACTGCTACAACACTCTGGCGCTGCTATACAGAAGGTCATTGAGAAGGTTAGGGGGTCAGAGACGGTAAATGAATCGGATGGTGAACCTAAGATTATACTACGGGAAAATAGCGGTGAAATCAAAAAAGGTGATTTTGTAAAAATAGACGATGATTATGGTCCGTATGGCGGTAATCAAGGAAAAGTTATAGATTTTGTTAAAATGATACGGGGATCCCAGGGAATGCGCAGACAAAGAATGTCAGTTATGCCACAAGTCGTTTTACGAATTTCTGGAGTTGAAGATGCTATTCAGGTGCCTCTTTCCAAAGTCACCAAATTTGATTGGAATATCGGCTGGTAATATGAAGCGACTTATTACAGAAGCCAACATTTCCGGTAAGACACTGATTTGTGTTGATATTCAACCCGAATATGAAAAGTGGTTTGGATTCAAAACAGCGAAGTGGATTCAGTTTCTTACCCTTAGTTTTTCTGAAGTGAATAATCTTGTTTTCTTATATAATGGGAAAACTACATTGGATATGTCCACTGAGGAACAATATAAAGATTGGCTTGCTGAGAATGGATTGGAACAAGAAATTATTGACGGTTCGAGATTTTACGATAAGGGATATGCTTTTTTCCGTTCCTGTATGAATGTCGGAATTGATGAAGGTGATGTGGTAGATTTCGTAAAGTTTATGATGCGAAATAACATCACCGATTCACGGGAACTTGATAGAAAGATGTGGAAAGAATACATCCGTGGCCAAAAACATCCAGTGGATCGTAAAGATCTTATTGAACTTCTCCAACATTCAGGAGAAATGATTAATATACCCGACTTGATGGACTTTCTAAAGAGTTACAACAACATAGTTTTGACCGGGGGCGGACTGGAACAATGTCTCAAAGAAGTGGAAATAGCCTTGATGGCTCTTGGAAAAAATTACTTCATTCTGAACGAATTTACTTATTGACGAAACGCCTATTGATATTTATAAGCGTTAGCGTTTATGAAACACAATTCGTCAAATTACGAACCGAAATTCGTTCCTTACGACGACGGAAACCTTGCCCATGTCGCAGCGGGGCCTGATTACGGCCAGCCGTGGTCAAGTTCAGCTTGGACTGAGTTAGACTCTGAGGAATACTCTGAGTATCTTAATGAGGTCTGCACTGGGATACTTCATAACAAGGTCAAAGTTGTCAGTGAAGAGTAAATTCTGGGCTGAGTACAAGCTGTACTGCTTTAGTACTGTACTTCTTTATTGTACTTTATTTTTTAACTTATAGCTTTAAGCTTTACAGGGGGATTATAAGGGGGGAACCCCATATCTGTCAACTTGTTTTATTTTTTGGGGATATTTATACCTATGGCAGACTTAGCATTACAACAAAACCAAGAACCTGAATCCAATCCAAATCGCATAATTTATGTAGATATGGATGGAGTGTTGGCCGACTTTGAGGGTCACTTCCAAAAAATCTCCAATCTTAATATCAACGCTATTTCCGACGATGAATTGTGGAAAATCATCAGTGGTTATGGTAAGGCTAAATTCTTTTCAGAACTTCCTTGGCTTTCCGGCGGCCGAGAACTTTGGAATTTCATAACCCAAAACTTTCTGCAAGTCAAAATCCTCAGTGCACTAGGAAAATCCGACCTACAAGACAAACAAACTAGCGCAGGAAAACGGATGTGGTTAAGTAAAAATATCCCATCTCTCCGTGAAGATGATATTATCCTAGTACAGAACAAACACAAAAAGAGACATTATGCACGGAAGGGAGACATAATTATAGATGATACTGAAGTGGTCATCCAAGAATGGACTAGGAAAGGCGGCATCGGCATACTCCATAAAACCGCCACAGAAACCATTGGTAAACTACGACAATATGTATGAATGAGCCGTATAAATTTAGAGAGAAAAAAGTAAAATCTCATTTTGCTGATGGGTGGGATTGGCATTTCGGCCCTGATTTTGATGTATATTACAACAATATCTATTTAGGTACTATTATCAATCCTGAACCGGATGGCTACAAAATAGGCATTGTAGAATTTCCGTCTGGAAAAAAAACTATACCTGCGAATTTTTATGAAAAAATGTTTAAATCCAGAGATTTAGCAGCGATTGCTCTCCATAAATTGTGGAAAAAAGCTAGAATAAATACCTCTATGGATGTAACAATAGACGAAAATATGAAAACTAATCTAAAATGTGTAGATAATGATTGTGGAACACAGTTCGGCGGCGAACCCGGAACTGATTGTCCTGTTTGTGGTGCCAATGCGGTTCCTGAAAGTGGAAGCCCAAAAAACAAAACTGACAATTTCTCAGAAATACCGGAAACCGATCCATTCAAACCCGCGTTGGAAAGGGTCAAAAGATTTACGATGCTCTGTAAACGAATAAAGGAGTTGGAAGCTTCAGGAGAAAATCCGGAGGAGTTAAATCGTCTATCCATAGAAAGACGTAAAGAACGACCTATCATTAAAAGTATC
>Ga0315288_10004702_pt1 | contig 17400 bp, 14 predicted proteins | sample YL17G11_20_MG_FD_203454 | JGI IMG/M metagenome (GOLD analysis project Ga0315288, IMG submission 203454) | Sediment microbial communities from Yellowstone Lake, YNP, Wyoming, USA - YL17G11_20 | ecosystem: Environmental > Aquatic > Freshwater > Lake > Sediment | place: USA: Wyoming | collected... | reverse complement strand
CCCAACTTTGATATTTGACCTCTTCTGAGACGCCTTGACCCGTTATATCCGCAGGAGCACCCGATTTCTTCTATCCGTTTGTATTAAATCGGATGTACCAGCCTTCCCTACGTGAGGAATAAAGGTCGGCCTCCTGAAAACTCTTGCAAACGACTTCACGCAAGCGGTTCAATTTCGGTTTGCAGTCTTCGCTTTATGCTAAGGCTTCCCAGTTTGATAGACCCCTGAGTCGTTCCCACTTCAAAGAGCGGTCTGGCCGTTTACATTCGAGCTTTCATACTGTCTGTTACCATCCAGTATGTCGAATATATCTACTTGGCTGAAACGGACAAATTGCCAAGACGGGACTTTCACCCACTGGAACAAGTACTTTGTTGGCTGCACATATGGGATAATCCGCCCCACCCGCGTGCATCGATACTTTCCCCCTTCGTGGCGCACTAGCACCTACAAGTCTACACTCTACGGTGACTCTGGAAGCCAAGGATTACTGGTAGAAATCATGCGTCCAATTGAATATATGGATATCAAAGCATAACATTTTCAAGGTGCCTAAAATAGAGGATTTATAGCAGATATTGCAACCACCGAACCACCTTTCTATCTGAATGACAGAGACCCCGAACAAAAGTTTCTTCAGAACGGAAGCTCCGTTTGTACCTTTAGCCTTGGAACAACCGAAGTAATCGGCTCAAAGTTGATTATGTTGGGTGAGAGGAAGAAGAAGGAAGGCCGCGAGCCCGGCTATCAAGGGGACACATTATTTTAAGAACGAAGATGAGTTAATTCTGAGAAGAAGAGAACGAAAACGTAAAAATAGGAGGCCGGGTCCCCACCTTATGGTTCGCGCAATCCCGTTTCACCACCGGAACGTAGTAGGGTGACGATTGCGTAAATAGAACATTAAGCTCCTCCCTAAAAGCTGCACGCTTCAGCTTCGCCAAGCGCATGTGTCCAAAACAACCACCATGGACTCTTCTCTGTCTATGGCTGCCCTTCCCATCCGCCGCCAAGGGCCTTGTATAAGGCAACCAGGTTCGTAGACACCGTCCCGCTGCTCTGAACGAGGGCATCTTGGGACGCGTACAAAGACCGCTGGGCTTCCAGCACATTTAGGAAATCGGTTTGCCCTTCCGTGTAGAGTATGGTCGCCAGTTCCACAGCTTTTTGGTTGGCAGAGACCGCATCGGTTACCGTCTGACGGTGTTCCTGCCCCTTTTTGGAGGCGATCAGGGCATTCTCCACTTCCCGTAACCCCGACAGAACTGTTTGCTGGTAGGCGATAAGCGATTGTTCCTGCAATGCCTCCTGTTGCTCGATGTTGGCCCGGATGCGATCGGTTTCAAAGAGCCTCCAGCTCACCGACGGACCGAACGACGAGAAACGGCTGGCTGCGGTAAACCAATTGGTTAGATCACTCGCCTGAAAGCCTATGGAGCCGGTCACGTTGAACCTGGGAAATAGATCCGCAGTAGCCACGCCGATCCGCGCGGTAGCACCGTGAATCTCCGCTTCCGCCCGGCGGATGTCCGGGCGCCGTCGAAGCAGTTCGGACGGCACGCCCACTGGAACGGAGGGAAGCCCAGCAGGGATCTCGAAAGGTGGTGACAATTCTCCCAACAGGGCCGCCGGCTCGCGCCCGAGCAGGATGCTAATGCTGTAGATGATCTGCTGGGCCGATGCCTCCAGTAGCGGGATCTGGGAGGCTGTGGTTGCCACCTGGGCCTGGGCATTGGCCACGTCCAGGCCGCTGGCAAATCCACCCTCGAACCTCTGGCGAGTCAGTCGGCCGCTGCGTTCCTGGGCCTGGAGGTTCTGCCGGGCGATAGCGATCCTTTGTTGAAAGGTGCGGAGGTCAATGTAGTTGCGCGCCACCTCGGCCGTCAATGTCACGAGCACATCCCGGCGCGTCTCCATGGCGGCTTGAAGATCGGCATCGGCGGCCTCCACGCCGCGCCGCACCCCCCCGAAAATGTCCAGTTCCCAACCCGCGTCGAAGCCGGCTTGGTACTGATTGGAGATTTGGCCCTTTGTATCACCTCCGACGATCGTGCCTGATGATCCCGGAGACTGGCCGCGCTGAAAGGAGCCTGTCGCAGCAACTGTTGGGCCCAGGCCCGATGCAGCACCTCTTCTCACGGCCCGAGCCTGGCGGATGCGGGCTTCGGCCAGCTTGAGGTCGAGATTGAACTCAACGGCTCGCTCTACAAGCGAGGTTAGAGTCGGGTCTTCGAAGATCGTCCACCAGCGTGCCAGATCCTTCTCGGCAAGCGTTGCAGCCTGGATGGTTGGTCCAGCCCAGTTGGCTGGAACCTGCACGTGCGGCCGTTGAAAATTTGGACCTGCCGCACAACCCATTAACGTCGCAAGACAAAGCAAGACCATCAGGGCCACGCTGTGCCCGCGAATCCTTCTTCGCGAAGCAGAATGGTTTGCAGATAGCATATTCCGACTTCCCTTCCGATGCCATTCTGTTCTCATTTTAGGACCGCGATTATTCATATCGGAGGGCCTCGATAGGGTCCAATCGGGAGGCTTTCCATGCGGGGTAGAACCCGAAAGCGATGCCCACGCTGGCTGAGACCAATACTGCCGAGGCAATGGCAGATGGTGAAGTCTCCACCGGCCAGCGGAGGACCCGCCAGACGAGGTAAGAGCCGCCATGGCCCAGCAGGATACCCATAGCGCCACCGATCAGGCAGAGCACGACAGCCTCCACGAGGAACTGCCGAAGGATGTCTCGAGCCCGAGCCCCGACTGCCATCCGAAGCCCAATCTCACGTGTCCGTTCGGTGACCGAAACGAGCATGATGTTCATGATCCCCACGCCGCCAACCACCAGAGAGATCATGGCCACGCACATCAACAAGTTGGTCATTAAGGTTGTGGTGGAGGAGAGAGTCGTGGTCATCTCAGTCATGTCGCGGATGTAAAAATCGTCCGCCTCCCTCAGACGAATGCGATGACGCTCGCGCAGCGTCCTTGTTATCTGCTGAATGGCCGCTTGAACTTCCTCCGTGCTCCGTGCAGTGGTCAGGATATGGTCGAGGTTGGTGAAACGGACGGGCATCGGATTGTCTGCAGCCTGGACTTCCGACCGTTCGGGGTAGAGGCTGGGTTGGTCGCTTGGGTAAAGGTTGCTCAATGTGTTCAACGAATTGGCGGAACCGACGCTACTGCTGCTTTGGTTGATGTTCTCGAGCGTGGAGCCCGTAACTCGATACTTGATCGTGGTCCAAGGAGCGAGTAGGATATCGTCCTGGTCGTGACCCATCATGTCGGCCCCTTTTCTGCTTAGCACGCCCACGATCCGGAATAACACGTTCTTGACCCGGATCTCCTTGCCGACGGGCAATTCTCCCTGAAATAGCTCTTGAGCCAGCGTTTGTCCCAGCAGGCAGACCTTGTTGGCGTTGAGGACATCCCGATCGTTGAAAAGTTCTCCCTCGGCCAGATCCGTCCAGTCCCGCACATCCAGGAACGCCGGGGTGGTGCCGAAAATCGACGATGGGACCCAATTGCGATTGCCGTAGACGACTTGTGTGCGAGCGCGGACGACGGGTGCTGCGCTGCGAATGGCAGGACACTCCCGGAGAATCGCTTCGCAGTCTTCGGGAGTCAGAGTGATGGTGCTCCCAGCGCCGAAGCTCACGCCCCCACTGGCGGCCATGCCGGGCCTGACCAGCAGCACATTGGCCCCCATGCTGGAAATACTCTTCTGAATGGCCGACGAAGAACCGGCGCCAATCTCCATCATGGCGATGACGGCCCCGACGCCGATGATGATCCCAAGCGTCGTCAGCATAGCCCTCATCGGGTTACGAAGTAGAGCTTTAGTCGCCCTTCGAACCGTGCGGTAACCTTTCATATTGCGCCTCCTGCTCCCGGTGCAGGGGGAGTGAAACACACATGTGGTTCCGTTGGTGTCGCAACGGCGGCAAAATCGCCATTAACGATCACGCCATCGTGGATGTGAATGATCCGGTTGGTGTGCCGCGCCACATTGGCGTCGTGGGTGACCAGAATGATGGTTATGTCATCCTCCTTATTGAGCTGCTGGAACATGCGAAGGACTTCCTCGCTCGTGCGAGAGTCGAGGTTGCCTGTCGGCTCGTCAGCGAAGAGCAGCCGAGGACGGTTGACAAGAGCCCGGGCAATCGCCACCCGCTGCTGTTGTCCGCCCGAAAGCTGGGATGGTTCGTGATGCAGCCGGTCCTGCAATCCGACCCGGCAAAGAATTTCCTCAGCCCGCCGCCGAGCCTCGGCCTCGGAGAGATGGTCGGCCGTGTACGAAAGCGGCATTGTCACGTTCTCCAGGGCGCTGGTGCGGGCCAGTAGGTTGAAGTTTTGAAAGACGAAGCCGAGCTTGCGGTTTCGCACGAGGGCGCGCTGGTCTGCAGACAACCGTGACACTTCCTCCCCGTCGAGCCAGTACTCGCCCGAAGACGGCCGGTCCAGGCATCCGAGGATGTTCATCAGGGTGCTTTTCCCCGATCCGGACACACCCATCAGGGCGACCAGCTCCCCATGGGCGAACGTCATTGACACGCCCTTTAGTACGGGGATGGCGATGTCGCCGATGTTGTAGGTTTTGTAGATATTATGCAGTTCAATGAGTTCCATGAGCCCACTTAGACCATGAAGCGCGGCTGTTTGCCTACCGCCTCCCGCCGCCACCTCCTGGATGCTGCGGCGCGAACGGGTTGGTGGTGTCGCTCTGGCTGTTGGCCTCCGTCTGGAATCCGGTGACGATTTCCATTCCTTCAGTCAAACCTTCGCCTCCCACCTCCGTGTGGGTGCCGTCGGTCAATCCCAGGCTAACACGAATGGGCCGCACATGCTCTCCATCAAGAGCCCAGACAATGCTTCGGTTAGCCCTGTCGTCGGGAGCGTTTACGTACCCTGATTTAGGCCGTCGTTTGTCTTCGAGTCGTCCTTTTCGCTCGGGAGGGTTCTCGAATGTTTTGCGAAACTCCAGCCCTACCTGCTCCGCCGATGGCCTCCACCGCAGCGAAGCGTTTGGCACAAGCAGGACTTTGCTGCGGCGATCCAGCTCGAATTGCATGTTCGCGGTCAGGTACGGTAGCAGTCGCCCGTTTGAGTTGTCGGTAATGATTTCAACCGTGTAGGTCACGACGTTTTGAGTCATGGAGGCGTTCAGCCGGACCTTCCCAACTTCGCCACGAAAGTCCTCACCAGGGAAAGAGCCCACACTGAAGGTCACGGGCTGGCCGGGGTGAATCTTGCCGATGTCCGCCTCGTTGACAGCCACCCACACCTGCATGCGCTTCAAATCTTTAGCAATTAAGAACAGGCTGGGGGCGTTCAGGCTTGCGACCACCGTCTGCCCTATGTTCACCCGGCGGTCGATAATGACACCCTTGACCGGTGACTTGATCGTGCAGTAGCCGAGGTTCCGCTTCGCCCGCTGGAGGACTGCCTCTGTCTGAGCCACATTGGCTTTGGCCTGCAGGATCGCTGCTTCACCCACCGCGACATTCGCCCTGGCCATCTCATAGGACGATTTGTAGGCATCGTAGCTGGATTGAGCCAATGCCTCGGAGGGCCAGAGTTTCTGGGCACGCTGCCAGTCCCGCTCGGCCTGGTAAAGCTTGGCCTTCATCTGCTCCAGATCGGCTTCTGCTCGCTGATGACTGGCCTTGGCGGACTGGACCTGAGCGACCGCCTCGTCGACTTGCGCGGTATAAAGCGAGTCATCGATCTTAGCCAACACTGTTCCTTCCTCGACGAACGATCCGTAATCCACGGTCTTGCCCTTCGCGTCCTTCCCGAACGAAAGTATCTGCCCCGCAACCTGCGCGCCCACGTTGATCACTTCCTCCGGTTCAACGGTTCCCGTGGCGCTGATGGAGACCAGTAGTTCGCCACGCGTCACCCGGGCTGTGCGAAAGGACACGGACTGTCCGTTGCCTCGCCAGAAGTATGCGGCTGCTGTTCCAACGAGCCCCACCAAGATCAGCATTATGACGATTTTCTTTATAAGGCGTTTCATGATTGGCCTCAGTACATATTGGTTTGAATTGTATTTCTTGATGTTCATTTGGAGGAAGAGCAACAACCGTGCCAATCAGGCGATGAAGAGCAAGCAACCAGTGGGAGCCGTTTCTTGTCTGCAAGTTCTTACTCATGGTTAGGTATACAGGGTATGAACCCTATGGAAGGCGTGAACGGATTTCACCTTAGCGGAGCCCTATGAAATCCTTTCACGTGAAAATTTGTGGCAGTGTGCAAAGGTGTTACGGCAACCAAGAAGCCAAGATACGGCGGAAGAAAACGGCAGTGTTCTTTGTGAAAGGTTCCCTCAAGTCACCCCATACCGAGTCGCTTGAGCTTGTAAATAAGGCCGCGTCGGGTAATGCCCAGGAGTTCTGCGGCCTGTGTACGATTGCCGCCGGTTTGCTCCAGAGCACGTCGGATGGTCTCGATCTCGCTCTCTTCGAGCGTCTTGACATCTGGTCGTTCTGCCGCGACCGTTTCGCGGGCCCCTTCAGCAGCGTGGAGGATAGCCTCGCGGACTACGGGTGGCAGGTGCTCGGGGAGTATCACGTCGGTCTGGCAGAGAAGTCGCGCGTGCTCCATGGCGTTTGCCAATTCCCGCACGTTGCCCGGCCATTGATACGCAGTCAGAGCTTTAGCCGCCGCTCGGGAAAGCCGTTTGGTTTCGGACTGGCCACAAGCCAGGATATGCCGGGCCAGAGGCAGGATATCCTCCGCCCGCTCGCGCAGAGGAGGGATTTCAATGGCAATGACATTCAGACGATAGTAGAGATCCTGTCGAAATCGGCCTGCTTCAATGTCCTGCAATAAGTTCCGGTTTGTAGCCGCCAGAAGGCGGTAATCCACCTCGATTTCTTTGTCACTGCCAACAGGGGTGATGCGGCCGGTCTCGATGGCTCGCAAGAGCGCGGCCTGCAGTTCGATTGGCATATCACCGATCTCATCAAGGAATAGCGTTCCGCCATCGGCCTCACGGAAACGCCCCTGGCGCTTCGCCACGGCGCCGGTAAACGCCCCTTTCTCGTGGCCGAACAGTTCACTGGCGAGTAGCGTCGCCGGAATAGCAGCGCAGTTGATAGCAACCATCGGTTTATTGTGTCGAAGGCTATTCTGATGGATGAAAAGAGCCACGACTTCCTTACCGCTTCCGCTTTCGCCAAAGAGGAGCACATTGGCGTCACTCTTAGCGACCCGGTACGCGTCCCATAGGACGGTACGCATCGCTGGACTTTCCGCCACAATGCCTCTCAGCGCTTCCGGAGGAACGTTGAACTCAGGCACTTCGGCGCGGATGCCGAGCGCGTCACGGACGGCCGCAAGGAACTCGTCCAGGTCGACAGGTTTTGCCAGGTAGTCAACCGCGCCGAGTTTCAACGCTTTCACCGCATCACGCACGTCGGCGTAAGCCGTCACGAGCAAGAAAGGCAATCCGGAATGTTTCTCCCGCGCCAGCCGAAGCAACTCGATGCCACTTGCGCCGGGCATGCGCACGTCGCTGACAACGAGGGCGGGAGCGTTGTTCTGGATGATGCAAAACGCCTCTTCCGCGGAGGCCGCTGTTTGCGTTTCAAACCCCGCCGATGCAAGGACCTGTGTGTACAGTTCGCGGTAGCGGATTTCGTCATCCACGACCAGGATACGTGTGCTCATGCTTCAGTCTCCTCGGCTTCCGATAATCCAATTCCAGAAACCGTGACCTCTGTGCCACGATTGAGTTGGGAATCAACTCTTATCGTCCAGCCGTGCTCTTCCACAAAACGCTTCACAATGGCCAGACCCAAGCCATGGCCGTCGGCGTTGCCGGCCACGTAAGGCTTGAAGATGTTCGGCAGCAGCTCCGGCGAGATTCCACTCCCTTGGTCCTCCACCTTAAGTGCCGCCCTCCCTCCCTGCCGCTCCATCCGAACCGTCACTTTGCCGCCTGCCGACGAGGCATGCAAGCTGTTCAGTAGCAAATTAACGAGAATCTGGGGGAGCATTTCCTCATCCGCCAAAATTCTCAAGGAAGCGCAACTCATCTCCAACTTCACTCCGACCGCGTCAAAGTCCGGCTTCAGGATCTCTCCCACCTTGGCACCCACCTTTCGGGTGTCCAAGGATGTCGCGTTAACCTTCCGCTGCCGGGCGAAGGTCATGAAATTCCCCAGACGAGCCGTGGCTTTATCGACCTCATCCATGATGTGCTCAAGCATTACGCGGCTCTGCTTGGGCTCTTCTGGATTGTCGGCTATCTGCTGAGAGATCCCATAGATAATTCCCAGTGGGTTCTTCGTTTCGTGGGCAAGACCAGCAGCAGCCAGACCTAGTTCTTCCAAATGAGCCCGGTGGGCACGTTCGGTCTCAAGTTGTTCTGTAAGCAGACGGCTTCGGATCACCATGATCCAGGCGACCAAGCTGGCCGTCACGAAAAGGAGCCCCGTAATAAGGGTAAGAAACATACTTTGCAGTGCTCTCGAATACCTTCCGTGGTCTTGTGGGGCTTCAACCCCGAGAATCATGACCTGGCCACTCTTGCCGAGCGTCAGGTCGGACTCGCCGACCATGCTAGGTTGGACCCGTGCGCCCTCGACTCCCGCATCGCCTTTCATCCTCACCTTCCGCCAAAGGATGAAACGGTCTTTGGAGTAACTCTCTCCTTCCGGAGACGGCAATACCAGAGTGTCCGGAGCATCTCCGATCTGAAAGATACGCCTGCCATCCTCTTCGAGAATGACAAAGCGAACGTGAGAATCACGGATGATGCTTTCCAACACACTCTCGATCTGGCCACGCCGCAGGCGGTTCTGCCCCAATACTTGAATAGTGCCTTCAATAGTTTCGAATACTCCGATTGCGTGCTGCCGCTGCCTCTCCTGACCGCGCTCGATGATACTTTGCCATGTCTGCCACGCCCAAAAGGCCAGGGCTATGACCATTAAAGCGGTAACAATAATGGGAATCCGATACGTTCGGATCGCAACTCTCATCTGTTCACCGACGGATACTCTATCGCGAGGTATTTATAAGATAGCACAGCAAATACCGTGCCAGCAAGCCCCCTCGCCTTGGATTGAAAAAGGAAATCGGGGCATCGGTAATAAGATAGCTGTGAAACATCAAATGTAGCCTAAATATATCTACTCAATTCAAGAAGCTCACCGATACCAGGCACCAGGATTTTCATCCCTTGAAATCACCACTGATGGTTATCAATTAAAATCATGCACGCTTTGCTGAAATGCCGGGTTGTTGACTACAGGAGGAAGAAACAAATAAGGTGGCGATGAAGAATATTGAACCCTAAACTGCGTACAGCTTGCCAGGAGAGAGACCCAATTCTCCAAGGAATTTATTGTAGATATGATAATCCTATGATAACATTGATGAAAATCCATCACAGGAGGTGCGCTATGAAGGTCTCTCAAGGCATCCATTATTGGCTGGAGTATCACAAACTGCATTCAAAAAAAACACAATCAAAACCTACAAGTCGGTCCTTTCAAGGTTGACCTCCCATTTCGGTGAAAGGGACCTAAACTCCCTGACTCCCGAAGAAGTCCTCTCCTTCCTCACACTTATCAATCAGGGAACCAAACCATTAACCAAACGCACCCGGTACTCCCAACTGACCTCTTTCTTCAACTTCATTACCCAAAATCTCGACCCCAATTTCCGTAGCCCATGCGATACCCCCATGCTGAAGAAGCTGTATCGCCCACCTGGACCCATCCGCCGGACCATCCTGGAAAAAGAGGTAGTGGATGAAATCATTTTCCGTACTATCAAACCAAGGAATCGGCTAATTCTTGAGTTGATGGCCCGGGGTGAAATGAGGATCGGCGAAGTGTTGAAATTGACACCCATTGACATCGAGGATAGAAAGCTCACGCTCAGAACCCCCAAAAGTGGAAAGGAACAGGAAATTGTCTTTATCCCACAGAAGATTGCAGACCGTCTCAAGGAATACATAACCAGAAAAGGGATTGGGTCTAATCAGAGGATATTCCCGATATCCTATACAGCCGGAAGAGAAGTTGTGAATAAAGCAGGAAAAGTGGTGGGCATCCATTTGAAACCGCATGATCTCAGGAGACATGCAGCGACTTGCGCTTCTCGTTCAGGAGTGCCCATCGAAATTGTCAGCAAGGTGATTTTGAGACACGCGAATCTTTCTACGACTCAGCGGTATTTGGGAACGGTGAGCGACGTTGAGGCGATGAGGTTGATCGACAATCTTTATGGGTAGAGAATTGGAAAAGGGGTGAGGAACTCAAGACCTCACCCCTTTCTTAAGCAAAATCGAGCAATATTATCTTCAAACCGTAACTTTTTGGGTTTTGAAAAACGCAACGTCCATATCAGATAGTGTGCCAAGACTACTCAACAGATGGGGGGAGGTGACCGGACCACCTTCAGGCAGGCGGGAGTCGTCGAACACCTCCCGTACCCCAAGAGACCCAAAACCCTCCCCGAAATCCTCACCATGCAGGAAACCCTCACCCTCTTCGTCGCCATCCAGTCCGTTAACTACAAAGCGATCCTGGCCACTGCCTATAGCGCCGGCCTGAGGATCTTAGAAGTGTGCGCCCTCAAGAGGACCGATATTGAGTGCTTCGAAGACGACTACAACTGCCTTTAAGCCTTATTGATTCCTCTGCAGTTACGCTATGCGCCATGCTCTATGCACTTTGCCATTTTCTAGACAGCCCATCATGGCGCAGCGTTAACCACGAACCGTGAAAATGGTTTGATTCTCTGGTAGATACTGAGGCCTCCTAAAAAGGGAGTTCCGCCTCCCCCGATTAACACTGCCACATGCAAATCTTCAAGTGGGACAATCCAGAAACGACCACTTATGAAAAAAACCAGTATGAAATCAGATATATAGGAGATTGTTCGCAAGATTTGTCGGGTCGAATATCCCAGAAATTTCAACTACTCAAGAAATGCCAACAGCTGCCATCAACTCTTTTCTGACTGCCATCTCAGACGATCTTCTTAATCCATCGGTGAATCCTTTCATGATAGACATAAAAGACCAAGATAATTAAAGCAGATATTCCCAATAGGATCAAAAAAGTCTTGTATTGATGCTCGAAAGCCTTCGCGCCTTGAAGGGTTGCCATCAAAACTCCAGGTATCCGACCAATCGTCGAGATGATGAGAAAAATACTCAGATTCATCGGCGTTAAGCCTAAAATGTAGCACAAGACATCCTTTGGAAAGCCAGGGATTAAAAAAAGGAGAAAACTTAGAATTATCCCCCCACGTCTACCTAAATAATCAAAGTGTTTTCTCATTTTTGGCGAAACGAACCTCTCAATAGCCCGCTTTTCAAAGATCCTCGCTATGCTGAAGGCAAGCCATGATCCCAAAATGAGTCCTGTCATGGAATAGAGCATACCAGCCCACGTTCCAAACAGGTAACCTCCTAAGAACCCAGTGGCCTCCCCTGGGATAGGCGCAACAACCACTTGGATGCCCTGAAGTATGATAAAAGCTATAGGAGAATAGACGCCAAAGGAGGAGATAAATTCCTTTAATCGGTGGTGATCCAGTAGAATATCCCAAACTCTATCTGCTGAAGTCCATAATTGAGAATTATAACGGTAAATAATAAAGGCGAATATTCCTCCTATGAAGCAAATAACCCCTGCCCACTTTAATTTTGATTGGCGTGATAATCTCATAATTTGAGATTCAACCCATTCCTGTGAAATGTCCCCACACCGTTTGTTGACTTCTATTCCAAAAACAACTTCTTTATCTTCACTCAGGACTTCGTACTTGGTCAATTCAATTTAGCCTTCAATACAGTCTGTGTATCTTAGGTTACTGTCTTGGTGGTCTTCTAAATTTAAGATAAAGACATCCGAAAACTGTAAACATCGCGATCAACATTATAATTGAGATGATCGTCTCTACCGAATTTAACTGGGTGGCAAGCTTTTCATATGTCATTCCGATCCACCATCCGACGAAGCCAAGGAAGAAACATCGGAATATTGCACCACATAAGGTACAAATGGTAAAAGGTTTGAAGGGAATGCGGAGAAGTCCAGCAAACACCGAGACCAGCGAGATAGGAAAGACCGGGATGGCTCGAAGGAGAAAAAGACTTACGACTTCTTTCCTTCCCTTGAATCGCTTCTCTAAACTTGCTATCCCGTTCCAATCCACATCCAACAAATGCTCACATCGTGCAACCAGTGTTCTACCTCCATAATAACTGACTGTATATCCAATATAAGAACCCAAGGTCTCAGCAATGGCACCTGGAAGAACGATGACCCACAGAATCTGCAGAAGGGCGGTCGGAATTGAGAGTGTAGGTAGGATAAGGAGGGCTCCTGCTCCCATGACGATCAGTGGAGATGGAATAGGAACGATGATCTGCTCGATCATTACTCCGATGAAGACCGCAAACTGACCATGGTCTCTCATTGCCTCCATAATCCACTGCGTGACCTCTCCGACCATAGATTCCCCCTGAGCGTTGAATTTCACCGTCCGACTGGAGCAGACAATTCCTCCAGCCCAAAAGAATATTGCTTGAATTTTCAAAACAACAGATACGAAATAGGTAGGAAAAGGGAAAAACCGTTTATGAAATAGATTACACCAAGCACTCCCATGATAAGCCCCAATACCCACAGGGGCTTCTTCTTCATCAAAGCAGCAATGGAAGAAAGCAGGATGGCGATCTGGAGGAAGATGACGGCAATTCCAAAGATCTGAGAATGTTTCTGAGCGTCATCATGAAGGGCCTCATATTTCCTTGCTTCCTTTTGGATCTGGGTTTTTTCCTCATCGTAGCGCTTTATATTCTTGGAATAGTAATCAATTTTCTTTCCATATTCCTCAACCAACGACTTTGGGACCTTTGATCCCGACATCTTAAGTTCCAGTTCCAATTCTTCCCTCTGTAACTCGTAGAGGTATCCCTTAATGCTTTTGGCTTGGTAATAGGCCCATTGATTTGCAGCATGGGACTGACTCAGCACGGAACGTGTGGAATACCCTCCCCCTTTGAATGTGGACAATGTCGCGCACACTGCCAATATCACTGTTGTGAGCGCCAGATAGTTCAACCATGCTTCCTTTTTCTCTTCTGCCATCGATTCCTCTCCGTTAAAGTAGTGACTTACACCTATCTTTCAGGGTAGGATGGATCATCATCAATTTTCATTTCTTTAAGATAATGAATCCCCTCACCGTTAACGGTTGGGAAGAGGAGAGGATTGCCTTTGCCTGCCATTGAACATTTTAAGACCCTCGAACCACATGATACTGAACACTCCGGCAGACAGACAGATCGCCAGATCAAGAGGGTGTAATATGGAAAAACCGAATAGGCTTCGCAGGAGGGGAACATAAAGCACCAGCCCCAGAAAAACCGCCGCACCCCCTAATACCCACCATAAGGCCGAATTGGGGGAACGCAAGGTGCTCAGGATGGTGCGAGACCACGAACGGTTCGTAAGGATCAAACCCAGGTTGGCAATGATCAGTGTTGTAAAGGTCAGGGCGCGGGCTTCCGACTCTCCCTGTCCGCGATAGAGAGCAATGCCATAGACCGCCAGAACAATGAAGAGGACGCTCAGGCCCTGCAGCATACTCACCGCCAGGGTTTTTCTACTGAAAAGCGGTTCTTTGGGACTTCGGGGCGGACGGTTCATCACATTGGCCTCTTCAGGTTCTGCTTCAAAAACGACAGAGCATGCCGGGTCAATAATCAGCTCCAGAAAAACGATGTGAACCGGAGAAAGAACCAAAGGCCATTTGAGGAGGACCGGGATCAGGGACATCCCGGCAATCGGAACGTGTATGGCAAAAATGTAGGCAATGGCCTTCTTGATATTGTCAAAGATCCTCCGCCCCATCTTGACCGCCTGGACGATCGAAGAGAAATCGTCATCAAGCAGAACGAGGGCAGAAGACTCCCGGGCAACGTCCGTGCCACGGCCCCCCATGGCAATCCCAATGTGTGCCGACTTCAGGGCGGGCGCGTCGTTGACGCCATCACCCGTCATGGCCACAATCTCCCCATTGGCCTTATAGGCATTGACTAACCGCAGCTTCTGTTCGGGTACCACCCTTGCATAGATGCTGACCGATTGGATACGCCGTTGAAGCTCTGAATCCTCCATACCGTCCAGTTCGGGTCCGGTCATAAACCGATCATTCGGTGTCAGGCCGATCTGTCGGGCAATGTTCTGGGCTGTCCCGGGATAGTCTCCCGTGATCATTACGACTCGAATGCCTGCCGTATAACACTCCTGGACGGCATCCGGAACGGTGGGCCTCACAGGATCGGCAAGCCCTATCAATCCGAGAAATTCGAATTTGAAGTCATGCTGCTCCCCTGGCAAGGTCGTCTGTTCGATCTGTGCCCTGGCCACACCGAGGACACGCAGCCCCTCCTCTGCCATTGAGTTCACATGCCTGGTGAGATCCTCTGTTTGGGCCCTGTCAAAGTGGCAGAGGTCGGCAATCGCCTCCGGCGCCCCTTTGGCGGCAATCACATAGTCCGTCCTTCCCGGCGATCTCCAAACCCGTGAAAGGGCAAGCAACTCTTTTGCCAAGGGGTATTCATGGACCAGTGTCCAATTGTGGTGAAGGTGTTCGGTCTGGGCCAGGTAGCGCTCTCCGAGTTCCCGGATGGCCTTTTCCATGGGGTCGAAGGGGTCGATCTGGCTGGCCAGGATGCTAAACTCGACCAGTTCGTGAAAGGTCTCGGGCATGATGTCTATGGAATGAGGAATCCCGTGAAATTGACCGTGGGCGAAAAGTTTGCTGACCGACATGCGGTTAAGGGTCAGGGTCCCTGTCTTATCCACACACAATACGGTGGCTGAACCGAGGGTTTCAATCGCCGGCACTCGACGGGTAAGAACCTGCTTCTGTGAAATCCGCCAAGCCCCGAGGGCCAGGAAGATGGTGAGCACTACAGGAAACTCTTCCGGCAGGGTTGCCATGGCCAGGGTGATTCCAGCCAGAAGGCCATGGAGCCAATCGCCCCGTGTTAACCCATAAATAACAATCACAAGCATACAGAGGGCCAACCCAACGATGGCAAGGTTTCGGACCAGACGCCCGGTTTCCTTCTGCAATAAGGTTCCTTCAAGTTCCACCGCCTGTAACGCCTTGCCGATCTTACCAATTTCGGTGCGGAGACCTGTCCCCTGCACCTGGGCGATTCCCTGCCCCTGCACAACCAATGTGCTCGAATAAACAAAGGGGAGATCGTCACCCCCTGGTCGGCCCATGTCCATGATGCCACTTGCTGCCATCTTTCGGACCGGCACGGATTCGCCGGTCAACAGGGATTCATCCACCGAAAGATTGACACAGGAGAGAAGAACGGCGTCAGCCGGCACACGATCCCCTTCGCTCAAAACCGATATGTCACCGCGGACGACTTCACGTCCGGCGATTCGTCTCTGTTTCCCCTCACGGATCACCAGGGCGCGGGGACTGGAAAGGTCGCGGAGGGCCTCCAGTGCCCGTTCCGTTTTTCGTTCCTGGTAGAGCGTGATCCCCATCACCACAAAGACAAAACCCAACAGCATCAAAGCCTCTTTGACATCGCCCATAACAAGATAAAGTGACCCGCAGGCTACCAGGAGCAGAAACATCGGTTCCCGCACAACCTCGAAGGCAATGGCAGACAGACTGCGCTTCTTGGTCGAAGGCAATTCGTTGTATCCTTCCTCCTTCAACCTCTGCGCTGCCTCATGCTCAGAAAGACCGATCATGTTGTTGATGTCGAAACCTTTTACCAAAGTCATTCCTCCTTAGCGATTGTCGTAAAACCTTTGGAGTTGCATGGGTAGCCTACATTTCTAAAACTGGTGAACCAATATAACAGCCTAAAAAATAACGCAACCTTAAAGGAAAGGTTGCGACCACAAATTTCGCTCTGCTGGGTTTCTAACTATTATGTATCTAACTATCTTTTGAACACATCGAACAATTTATCGAGAACTTTCTTTTCAATCTTCGAAATGGCTTCAAGCTCTCCGGCATCAAGCCATATTCCTTCACATCTTGAACACTTATCCACTTTTATTCCCTTGTAGTCAATTTCTATCAACTCCATTCCACATTTGGGACATTTCATGCAGTGGAGTTCCTTTAGCTTTTTCTTTTCCCCTTCTGCCATTTTCTTCTGTTTTTCTTCTTCTGTCTTCTTCTTTCTTTCAAACTCCATTCTTGCAAAATATTCTTCTTCCCTTTCACTTTGCTTCCCTACCATAATTGACCTCCTCTTTTTAGTTTGGATATTTTAATTCTTATCCACTGTAACCTTTTCCAGGCAATCTCGGCGACAAGAAATCCAAGGCCAATAAGTATCACAATGAAAGCAGTGCCTGATAAAATCAGCGCAAAGGGAATAGCCAGAAATGTGAGGCCCCCTAAGATTATGAGCCCTCTGATCTGTTGAATAGTTTTAGATGTGGATACAGTCACACATCGACCTCGTGCTAAGCTGCACATCAGCTTTTACAATCCATTAACTATTCTCGGGTTTGTCCACCTTTGCTGCAGATATTATTCGTTTTATTGTTGGACCATCCCATAGAGAAATTGTTTAATAAATTCATTATCCGGAATATTCCGAATTATATTCCTTTAAACCAAGGTGGCTCCTTCTTCCTAAGTTTATAATAAAGATATCCCAGGACTCCTACCATCCCGATCAGCATTGAAATAGAAACTAACGTCTCCGCCGAATTCAGACGGGTGGCTACCTTTTCATACGTGGCTCCGATCCACCATCCAACAGAGGCCAGGAAGAAACATCGGAATATTGAACCAAGAAAGGTATAAAATGTGAAAGGTTTAAGAGGGATACGCACAAGTCCTGCAAGGACGGAGACGAGAGAGATGGGAAAGACCGGTATGGCCCGGGAGAAGAAAATCGATAGGGCTTCCTTATTTCCGCGAAACCTTTTTTGCAAATTTCCTATCTCTTCCCAATCGACATCCAGAAAGCGCTGGAAACGAAGCACCAAGGCATTCCCTCCGTAGTAACTGATCATATATCCGATATGCGAACCCAATGTGGAAGCAATGGACCCGGGAAGGACAATGATCCAGAAGATCTGGAGAAAAGCGTTGGAAACAGAAAGTCCGGGTGAGATAAGGATTGCTCCAGCCCCGATGACGATCAGTGGAGACGGGATGGGGACGATGATTTGTTCAATCATCACCCCGACGAACACCGAGAGCTGACCATAGTTCCTCATTGAATCCCTTCGGGTTGTATTCCCTGCCGCTTGCGGCGAGTTCGTCATTCCGGCGGAAGCCGGAATCCAGAAGACCGGACTGGATTCCGCATCAAGTGCGGAATGACAGAATTTAAAGTTTTTGATACCCCGCTGCTTGCGGCGGGGTAGT
>Ga0315288_10004701_pt1 | contig 17401 bp, 14 predicted proteins | sample YL17G11_20_MG_FD_203454 | JGI IMG/M metagenome (GOLD analysis project Ga0315288, IMG submission 203454) | Sediment microbial communities from Yellowstone Lake, YNP, Wyoming, USA - YL17G11_20 | ecosystem: Environmental > Aquatic > Freshwater > Lake > Sediment | place: USA: Wyoming | collected... | reverse complement strand
ACTAACCAACGTTTTTTCTTCAGCGAGATTGACAGGGGGATGAACGATGTTTTGCGGTATGCACGGATGGGAGATGGACAACTGATAATGAGCAACAGGCGTGCCATTCGGCCTCCCACCGTAACCGGCGCAGCCGAAAGAGGTTATGGCGGAGCCTTGCGGGCGGGAAGGGATGTTTCCTTCCCAAAAGGACTGCTAAAATTTGGCAGTTGCCCCTTAACAATCGTCTGTGCAAGACGTTACGGTATTTAGCGGCCGCCGGGCCGGAATCTCTCGATGGGAAGAAAATATCACATGGCCACAGGGGCTTCTTTTGCGCAAACGGCATGGCCTTAACTGTTGTTTCTCGCCAGAGGGGACTGTCCCCATTACGGAGCGCAGATGCCCTTGGCAGCCAGCTCGTAGATGGGGACTGTCCCCCGCGCCCACCCATGCTCAATAAATGGCGCCTTTATGTCGATTAAAGGAAGCGGGGTATAATATAGAATCTGGCTTGAATCGCGAAAGATTGGCGGGCGTTTGAATAGCACATACGAGCACATCGGATGCGGGGTTTTATTTTGAGCGACAAGGGGAAAATAGTTTTTCTGGCGGATGTGCACCTGAGCGTGGAGAGGCCCGACAAGGAGGAGCGGTTTCTTCGCTTCCTGGCCGGGCTTAAGGGGAGCGTGGGCGCGCTCTATGTTTTGGGCGATCTGTTTGATTTTTGGATTGGCCCGCGGCACCTGAAACTGCCGGAACACGCCAAGGTGCTGGCCGCCCTGAAAGACCTCGCCGCATCCGGCGTGAAACTTGTGCTGCTGCACGGCAACCGCGACTTTCACGTCGGCGCGGAATTTGAGAAGGCCACCGGCGCGAAGGTCTATCCCGGCGGCCTCGCCCTGCAACTGGGCGGGAAAAAGATTTATATAACGCACGGCGATTTCCTGTGCACGCGCGACAGCAGGTATCACCAGTTCACCGCAGTCATCCGCAGGCCGCTGGTGAAAAAGATATTCCAGATGCTGCCGGCACGCTTGAGTTATTATCTCGCCAGCGGCTACCGCGGCCACAGCAAACGCGTCACGCGCCTGAAGCCCGGCCGCGTCCGCGGGCTGGTGATGAAATCTGTCGCGGCGGCGTTCGGCGCGGAATACGACGTGCTTATTTGCGGGCACGTGCATCCGCCGGAAGGGCCGTACATGCGCGAATTCACGACGGGAGGAAAACCCCGCGCTCTTTACGTCCTGGGCGAATGGGAAACGGGCGGCTCGTGGCTGGAATATTCCGACGGCCGCTTCGAATTGCACGCGCTTTAGCGCGGCGGCCGGTCGCGCAAGTTGAACCGATTGTTGGAGAGGCAACATGCTCCACGGAGATTTCTTTACCCTCGGCCTGCCCGAGGTTCTGCAGATTATCGGCGGCCAGAGAAAGACCGGCATGCTCACCGTTGTAACCGCCGACGCGGAAAACACCATTTACTTCGACAAGGGCAGGGTCGTGCTGACGCAGGAGCAGCATGACCGATACCTCCTTGAAAAATTCTTCGGCGGCGTTGACCCCCGCTCGGACGGGAAACTCAAGGCTCTTCTTTCCGAGCGTCGCAATACCGGCATGCCGCTGGGCGAACTGATGGTGCGGCACGGCCTCCTCAAGCGCGATGAACTCAAGCATGAACTCCAGTGCCAGACCGAGGAGCAACTTTACTCCCTCTTCTCATGGATTGACGGCGCGTTCAACTTCATAGAGGTCGATATATCGTCCGCCGGGGCGCTCGCGTACGAGATTGACACGATGGAACTCGTTGTCAACGCCGCAAAGCAGGTTGACGAGTGGCGCAACATTCGCTCGCTGCTGCCGGACATGGACGCTATCGTGCGCCCGGTCGAAGGGGCTAACCTTGAAAAACTCACTGCCGACGTCAGGGAAATCGCGGACCTTGTACATGCGGACGGCATAAACCTGAAAGAACTCTGCGCCTCGTCCGGCATGAGCGAACTGGATACGTGCAAGATTATGACCGGCCTTCTTGACGCGCACGCTGTCGAACTCGTTTCCTGTCCCGACGAGGCTCTCCAGCCCGCGGAGGGCATGAACAAAAGCGACGAGGCAGAATGATGGGGGCAACAATAAACAAGGACGTAATGCAGGGAAGATTCGGCGGGGTGTTCGCCGACGCGCGGGAGATATTTGCCCGTGACGCCAACATCGACCGTCTCGCGGAAGGCTGGCTCGGCCCTTGCGCGGCGAGCGTGGGCCTGGCCGCGCTTTTCTACGCGGAGGACGGGGAGATGGCCGGCTGGCGCGCCTTCGCGGATGGAATGTGGAAGGACATCTCGTTATGGCGCATTCCCGCGCGCTCCATTCCTCTTTACAACAAGGTGATGAACGAACGCCGCGCCGCAATCTGCACTATGGCGGAATTTTCTTCCTCCGCGGGCGCCGGGAAAGATGTGCGCGATTTGACCGGCAGTACGCGCTTTATTTGCCTTGTGCCGCTTGTAATCAGCGGCAGGATTGCCGGGCTGGCGCTCTTCGGCTCGGAGACTCGTTTCGCGCCGGAGGACGTTGCCGCCCTGGATGACCTTGTTCGCCTTTTCGCCGCGCGTGTGTTTGAAATTTACCGGAGCGAGACCGGCGCGCCGAACTCCTCTCCTTTAATTAAACATGCGGAAACGCCGCTCTCCGGCGAAGAGGAAAGGAAAATACGCAAGATACTTTCCAGGATTGAAAGCCTGCCCGCCATGCCGACCATCGCCGGCAAGGTCCTCGAGATGGTCGAAAACGCCGACACGTCCGCAAAGGACCTGCAGAGGCTTATAAACAACGACCCCGTCCTCGCCGCCAAGATACTCAAGGTCGCCAACAGTTCCTACTACTGCGGCGGGATGGACGTGGCGACGCTGTCGGAGGCGATAGTCATACTCGGCTTCAACACGCTCCGCAGCCTCGTCATCGCGGCGAGCATGCGCAGCCTGTACGTCCACAAGCCCTCGCAGAGAGGCGGCGCGGTCACGCGCTTCGCCGCGCACCAGAAGTTGCTGTGGGAGCACTCGGTCGCGTGCGCCGCGGTCGCCCGCAGCATAGCGAAAAAAATAAATCACCCGAACCCGGAGTCCGCGTTCGTGGCCGGCCTGCTGCACGACATCGGCCGCCTTGTCATGTTCAAGGAAATGCCGGAGGAATCCGTCCGCTGGCTGTACGAGCGCGGGGTGGCGACGGACGCGCAGGAGGCCGCCTCCCGCGACATACTCGCGAGCGAGAGGGAAATCTTCTCGTTCGACCACTGCATGGTCGGCGCGGCGGTGGCAAGCAAGTGGCAACTTGCCGACGAACTCGCGGCCGTTATCGGTCACCACCATTTCGCGGAGACCGGCGATGCGCCCACGGCCCTTTCCGCGATTGTGGATTTCGCGAACAGCGTCTGCCTGAAGAATCAGATAGGCCCCATAGCGATGCCGGCGCTGGACCTCGGCGCGGAACTCGCGCGCCTGCCTCTTGTGCTCCGGGAGGCGGATGTCAGGGAAATTGCGGACCAGTTGTCCCGCATCCTGGCGGCGGAGGCGCTGTTCCTGTAGAAGGCATGGAAATTTCATTCCGCCGAAAACCCGCTTAACCCGCATTTCTCGCCAGAGGGGACTGTCCCCATTACGGAACGCAGGCCCCGATATTTATGCGCCTTTGGCGCATTCCTTATTCTTATTACAAATGAAAGATTGAGGGCCAGTTCGTAGATGGGGACTGTCCCCAACTGTGCACAGTAAGAGGCGAATTTGAACCTCGCGTGAGAAATACAGGTCAAGAGCGGCCCGTTTTCGGTCGATAAAATACCAGCACATGTTCATGCCCGCTCAAATCGGCAATCCCGCTGAATCCACCATGTTTCGTTCCAAGGCAATCTTGTAACGCCGAATCGAATGGAACCTCAAGAGACCGACGACAAAACAAAGGGGAGGTCCTTCTCCGCTTTCGACGGCCCGGAACAGGCCTCGGACCTGGGGGATGATGCGTCCCTGAAATACGCCAGCCTTAAAAGGGCCAATCTCACCACCGCGGCGGTGCGCGCTTTCGCGCTGGCGATTATCTGCAGTTTCTTCGTCTTCACCAGCAGGGAGTTGGTGTCCGTGTGGAAGGTGATCCGTCTTGTGCTGGAAAGCCCCTTGCGTTCATGGGGAGAAGTCGGCGACGCGCTCGGCTCGATGGATATTGCGCGGGCGATAGCGGAGAGGGCGCAAGATTCCAGTTATCTGCTCAGCGTGGCGCTTGTCCTCGCGGCCTGCATGCTCTTCGGCATGTTGTCCGCCTCCCGGCAACTCAAACTGCTCGACTACCAGATGAAACTCGAGTTGGGCAACAAGCGCTTTCACGAGATGTCCCTCAGGGACGACCTGACAGGGCTGTACAACCAGCGGGCGCTCAAGGAACAATTGGACGTGGAACTCGAGCGCGGCAGGCGGCACGGCCGCTACCTCACGCTGCTGATGCTGGACGTTGATTATTACAAACACGTCAACGACCGCTACGGCCACATTTTCGGCGACCGCGTTCTGGCGGAACTGGCCTCGATTATAAAGGCAAGCCTGCGGAAGATCGACATCGTGGCCCGCTACGGCGGGGACGAGTTCGTCATTATCCTGCCGGAGACCGACGAGCAGGCGGCGCTTATCGTGTGCCGCCGCGTGCTCAAGAGCGTTGAAATGCACGAGTTCGCGCTGGAGGACATCCGCGCGCACGTGACGGTGAGCATCGGCGGCGCCACGTGCACTCCCGAGGAGAGCGTCGTCAAATCGGAACTGATGCGCCGGGCGGACGAAGCGCTCTACCTTTCAAAACAGGGCGGCAGGAACAGGGCCACCTTCTGGCGGCCGAGCGCGCCGTCGCCGCTTGAAACGCAGCCGCACCACCAGGGGGCGACAAAACTGGACGAGTTGCAAAAGAGGATTTACGCCCTTTCCAAGGAGGCGAGGGAGGCGTCCGTGGAGTCGATCTACGCGCTAGCCGCGGCGCTCGAAGCCAAGGACGGCTACACCCAGCGCCACTCGATTGCCGTCATGTCCGTCGCCGCCGGCATCGCCCGCGCAATGCTCCTGTCGGAAGAAGAGGTTGAGCAGATACGGAACGCCGCCCTCCTGCACGACATCGGCAAGATAGGCGTCGGCGAGGAAATACTCCTCAAGGAAGGCCCGCTGTCCGAAGACGAAAAGGTAATCATCAGGCAGCACCCCATCATCGGCGCGAACATCCTCGCGCCCATCCGTTACCTGAGGGACCTGGTCCCGATGGTTAGGCACCACCACGAACGTTACGACGGCCTCGGCTATCCGTCCGGCCTCAAAGGCGAGGACATACCGCTGGGCGCCAGGATTCTCGCGGTCGCCGATTCATATTGCGCCATGACGTCCGAAAGGCCGTACTCGGTCGCCAAAACGAGCGAAGAGGCGAACGCCGAAATGCTCGGAAGGGCGGGGACGCAGTTTGACCCCAAGGTCGTCGAGGCGTTGACGCAGAACGTTCTGGTTCCCGTCGCGGAATAACCCGCATTTCTCACCGGAGGGGACTGTCCCCATTACGGAACGCGGGCGCGAAGCGACCAGTTCGTAGATGGGGACTGTCCCCGCCGGCGCCCGGTAAGCGACAAACTGGAACTTCGTGCGAGAAATACGGAATAACATCCCGCGCCTTTTCACTTCTCATTTCCCGTGCTACAATCCGGATTATCCTTCTGGAGAATGACGTGAGAAAAATTTCCGCGCTTTGCATGCTCCTTTTCGCCGCGGCCCTTGTGGCGGGCTGCGCCGGAAAGATAGACGCCGCCGCGTCGCGCCGGCAGGCGCTCCTCGCTAAGAAATTCGAGCGCGAGGGCAAGACCGCCGAAGCCGAGTCCGCGTACAAGGAAGCCCTCAAGGCCGACAGGTTCAACGAGACGGCCTGTCAGAACCTAGCGAGAATTTACCTCGACCGCGGCGAGTCAGACAAGGCGTTGCCGCTGCTCGACCGCGCCGTTTCGTGCGCGGGAAAGACCGGGCCGGCGGACATTTCCGCCGAGGCCGCCGCTCTCATCCTTACCGACAGGCCGCAGGATGCCGTGTTGGTTTTGGAGCGCGCCCTTGACGGCGACCCGTCGCGGGCGGACCTCAGGGTCCTGCTCGCCGCGGCGTGCTTCAAGAGCAAGCAGTTCGAGCGCGCCGCGCGCGAGATGCGGGCGGTTCCACTTGAGCCTGCCGCCGGTTCCTCGGAGTCGCCGGCGGAGCGCGCCGCCTCGGACATCGGCCTCGACGCGCCGTCCCTCAAGCAATTGCTCTGGGAGGTGTGGAGCAACTGCCTCCGCTCGCTTGAACGCGACCAGTGGTCGCAGGACGCGGAGGATACCGCCGCGCTTGCGGAGCGCTATTTCCCCGACGCCGCGATTTTCAAGGCGTATCATGCGCGGCTCCTTTACCTGCGCGGCGAGCGGGAGCAGGCGCTGGAACTCCTGGCGCGCGCATTGGAGAAAGACCCGTTCGACACGGAAGTGGTCCGCGAGGCGCGATATCTCTACGTCTGCGAGCGGCGGTACGCGGACGCGCTTGCCGTCTGGCGGCGCGCGGTCCCGCAGAGTTTTGTCTTCGCGCCGGACAATCTTATAAAGGACCGGATCGAAGCGCTGGAATCCTCCACGCAGAAGGCCTCCGAGAAGAAGGACGACGCGGACGCGCAATGCCGCCTTGCGATTGCGTACCGGCGCATGGGCTGGATTGAGGAGGCCGTCGCGCAGGCGAAAATCGCCCTCGCGCTGGACCCCGCCCCGATCAGGATCGGGGACGCCGCGCGCGAGATGTCGCTCCTCGGCAAACACCTGAAATACATCGCGCGGATAAAGAAGTTCATGGCCTACCTGTACGACGCGGAAATCGGCGGCGACTCTCCGCTGTCGGTGGGCGAGATTGTCAAGGCAATGCGCGGCATGGCGCGTCTGGAGGGGATACCGCTGGCCGATTCGCCGCGCGAGATATATTCCCTTCCGTTTTACGGCAGCGAAATCCACGTCTTCAACCGCGCCGACAGCGCGCTTGCCGCGTATTTCCTGGAATTCGGCGAGTACCTGCAGGTCAGCCAAATCCACCAGCCGCCGTTCTGCCAGATAATGAACATCATCGCGTGGTTCGAAAACACGCGTGGCATGGACTCGCAGTGCGTTGTGTGCGACGAGGATCGCGTATGGTCGCTCATGGGCTACGCGTTCAACCGTCCAATAATCGCCGGACATTCCACCCTTTCGCGGCTGGGCTTCTACGCGGACTTCGACGGGCTGAGGCCGGACATGCAGTTCGTCCGCGCCGCGCAGGCCGCCGTGAAAGCGCCCAAAGCGGACGGCGCCCGCTCCGGCTTCTATTCCGACGAAGCGCGCAACGAAATGCTGGCGCGCATTCTCAACGGCGTGGATGTTTCATCGGACGACGCGGTCTTCCAGAAACTTTCCGAGGTAACGCTCGACGGCGTCGCGTACCACGAACTCGGCCACGTGAAAGATTTGCAGAGGTTCCTCCCCATCTACGCGCACATCCCGGCGTACTTCCTCGAAGGGTTCCGCGCCGGGCTTAGTCCGTCCGCAATCCGCGACAGGACCGAGTTGCGCGCGGAATCGTATTCGCTGGCGCACAGCCCGGAGCCGCACGGCGTAATCCTCAACAACCTCCTGCGCCTTGAGGCCGACTCCGTTAAGACGCGCTACATCGACTACCTCCTCTACTACATGCCCATGCAGCAGGCCGATTACTCGCCCTACATTTCCGTCGCCGGGCGGATACTGGAATTCTCGCGGGAGCGTCTTGAGAAAGAATCCGGCGGGAAGGTCAGCCCCGCCGAGACAGCGGAGCGCCTGAGCCGCATGACGCCGCGGGAACTTTCCCAAATAGGCGAGGCAATGCTCCGCGACGAAGGCATGAAGTAGGTTCCCCGTCCCCGCGCATAACATTTCGGAAAAATGTGGAGACGAAATTATCTAACCTTGACAGTCGATGAGGCAAGTAGTACCGTAGAGACAGAACCGTAGACCTGAATCACCCTCAACGTGTTTACAAAAAACCGTTAAAACTGTCTCATTGTTTTGAGGACGTACACTCTGGTAAAACAAGGAAAAGTCGTTCTTGTGATCACAGTCTGTGGGATAATGCGAGAAAACGATGAACGCAAAGTTACTCGAACAATCAAGGCTCGATGTATCCGAGAAAAGCCGCTCCAATATCTTTAACTGGCGCGGTCAATTTACACCACAATTCATCGAGTATCTAGTCGACACCTTCTCATCTTCTCACTCACTAGTTGTGGATCCCTTTTGTGGCAGCGGCACCGTTTTACTGGAGGCTGCTGCAAAACAGCTGCCAGCAGTAGGGTGCGAGATAAATCCTGCGGCGTATGCAATGTCGAAATTCATCGCGTTTAGTAATCTTCCAATTGTTGCACGACATCAGGTATTCCAACAAGTTCAGAACGAGGTCAGCCGCATAGCCAAGGCGCATAACGACATCCCAATCCACGAAGAGGGAGGCAATTACAGAAGCAAGTATAAGAATCTTCTCGCTTGCGCATCTGACCTCTTCAAAGCAATGGGACAAAAAGCCGAATTGTTACTTGCCCTCATCGTGATGATGAGGGCGGAGAGCAACGGTCGCGGTACATTGTCCCATACACTGCACAAAGCATGTGCCTCCGTAAGAGATGACCTCACTAATTTGCCTTTTTCTTCCAGTAAGATAGATGTTGTACTATGTGATGCACGAGAAACACATAAAAAATGTTGTGCCACGGCTGATTTAATCGTTACAAGCCCCCCCTATATCAACGTCTTCAACTACCATCAGAACTACCGAGCATTATTAGAAGTTCTTGGGTTTGACATGCTGAGGGTTGCTGAGAGTGAAATTGGATCGAATCGCAAGAACAGGGGTAATCGTTTCCGCACAGTGGTCCAGTACGCCCTCGACATGGAACAGTGCTTGGTCAGCTTTGGTTTGTCGCTGAGAACCGGTGGTACGCTAATCCTCATTGTAGGACATGAGTCTAATGTCCGAGGTATACCATTCAGCAATTCGGAAATACTTCGCCAGATTGCGGCCTCTCTGGGATGTTTTCGCTTTGAAGGCGAACGGCATCGGGTTTTCATCAATCGCTTTGGGAAGTCTATCAGGGAAAATATTCTTGTTCTGCACTTATCTGGCGACGTTCCCGTCCCAGGTTCTGCACGCCAAATTGCTGAAAACCATCTGAAAGACGCCATGCAACGCGCTGAGGGTGAACCGAGAAACGATATCATTGCCACGTTGTCGGACCTACCGGCAATATCCGCATCACCGCTGTTTAGTTAGGAAAGGGGTTTTCTGATGCCTCAAACTCCACATAAAGACAAGCTCTTGGCTGCAATTAATAATCCGAAATGCGAGTCCAAAGACGTTGATATCTTGAAGAGGTGTCTCGCTAGGTATGAAATGTGGACTCGCGACATGGACAAAGTTGACCTGAGCGGTAAACAGAGAGTCATTGAACTCACGAAGATTCTGAACGCATACAAAGATGACTTAGAAGTCGATCTCATAACGAAGTCCCAATCGCCCTTTCTAATCAGACAGAAAGGCCAACTTAAATTGGACAACTCGATTATCGAGGAATTCCTAATTCGACTCGTGGACGACCGCATTTTCGAAGGATTACCGGGTTTTACACTTGATGTCGGCCCGCAGACGGCGTTCATGTCCTTGGCATTTACGCCAACCACCCTTGATGATCTTGGTGGAAGGCCTCGTGTGGAGGTGAAAGAGAAGGATACAGACTTCGCTCTTGGTAAGACAATTCACTTTAAGTTTTCCCCTGATCCACAGTTCAACGCCGCAAAAACAACAGAAGGCAAGCTCGTGCTCGCAGTGCTCGCCGCTGAGTGCAAGGTGAATCTTGACAAAACAATGTTTCAAGAGGCAGCGGGTACAGCGGCGCGGCTGAAACAAGGCTGTCCGATGTCTCGTTACTACTTGCTCGTCGAGTATCTGGATATGGAGCCGGAAGACTCCCGATTGACAGCAATCGACAACGTTTTCCTGCTACGCCACGCGAAGAGATTGCCTTTTGAGAAGCGTACGAAGTACGAACAAGTGAAGGCACAACACCAAGCCAAGCCTATTGACGCTGATATAATCTGGAGATTCTGTCAGGAAATACAAACATTTGTAAAGGCAGTGTGGTATGACCCCGGGAAGGCTCTTGATCGTGGCTCATTCATATAGGATTAAAGAGAGCAACCACTTGATTCGGCCCTTTTCGTTTTTCGTTCTTCCTTCGCGTCGCGCGGTTATCCACAGGTTATTAACATGGCCCTGCATGGACATGCACATAATGTGTCGGAAATTGGTGATTTTTGGCGGTTTTGGGGGGATTTGGGCCGTCAAACCCCCGCCTTTTTGGGCGAAACGACACATAATAGCACGTCATTTCGGGCTTGGGCTTGGCAATAAGTATCGTAAGGTTATATACGGGCGATGGTTACGGCTGATTTTCGCGCCGACCCACGTAAGGTCTGGCGTGGCGGCAAGTTACGATTGACCATTTCGCGCGCAAAACACCCGCCGGGCGCGTTGCAAGCGCGCTAAAATCAAGAAACTGGATTCCGGCCTAAGAAGAAAAGGATGGCTGAGGAGATTCATTTGCACATGGATTCCCCGCGCCCGAGGGCGGGCATGCTCCATTGCTTTTATAACTTATGAAATAAGCCAGAGGCTTATGAATGTAAAAATCGGCCGCCGGGATTACGACCCCTTTCACATGCATATACCGGCACATCGCGCGGGCGAAAGACAGGGTTGCGCGGGGCGGTTTTTGCTTGACCGGCGGGCGGCGGTGTGCTATGAAAGTCCGCGCTGGGAAACGATTTTCGCGCATTGAAAGGGAAAACATGACTCGCGCCATTTATGTTCTCGCCGCATGCCTAGCCGTGGGCTGCGCCGGGTGTTTCACGTGGAAAGACGCCGACGGCAAGGGCAGCCGGAAATTCATCGTGCCGGCCCTCACGATTGTTACTACTCGCGCCGATGAAAAGGGCGAAGCCCGTACGATGACGATACTTCCTCTTACCTACGTTCAGAAATCGCTCACAAGCCCGGAAGGCGTGAAGACGGAGAGTTGGGCCGTCGCCCTGATAGCAACGGCGTGGGAGAAGAAAACCGACGCGGCGGGGCTGGAGGACAAGGAACTGCTTATAGTTCCGCTGCTCACTTATTATCACAAGCAGACGACGGCCGCCACGGGAGCCGAAACCGTGCCCATGGGGAGCAGCTTCAAGGAAGACTATCAGACGGTTTGGCTGCTGACGGGTTTTCACAGGACGAGCAAAGAGGGGACGATTTCGTCGTGGGGATATCTCAACATCCTGTTCGATTATGTGCGCTCCGGCGACAACCGCACAGTGAAGATTTTCCACATCATACCCGTGCCGTTTTCCTCCGGCAAGAAGCCCGCTGTAAGCGGGGAGTGACTGCATTTGCGCTTGCAGGCCCGTCCGTAGCCCGGCCTGCCGTCTCTAAGCCGCGCCACTTCTTTTTTGCCTAAAATCGTTTGACAGCCGCCTTCCCCGGCGTATAATGCCGGATTCTCTTACGTTAAAATATCACGATAGGAGTCAACCATGGCAACCAAAATGCTTGCAGTACGCAAAGAGAAGCCGGCCAAGGGCGCATGGCTTACGGAAATCCCGGTGCCGACCATCAAGGCCAACGAAGCGCTTGTCAAGGTGAAGGCCACCTCGATATGCGGCACGGACAGACACATCTACGAATGGGACGAGTGGAGCCAGAAGCGCATTAAGCCCCCGATGACTTTCGGGCACGAGTGCGCGGGGGAAGTGGTCGAAATCGGCAAGGACGTAAAGCGCGTGAAGGTGGGCGACCACGTTTCCGCCGAGACGCACATACCTTGCGGCTACTGCCCGCAGTGCCTGACCGGCCTGCAGCACATCTGCCACAACCTCGTCATCCTCGGCGTGGACACCAACGGTTGCTTCGCGGAATACGTTGTGATTCCGGAAGTCTGCTGCTGGAAGAACGACAAGAGCCTGCCGATGGAAATCGCCTGCATCCAGGAGCCTTTCGGCAACGCGATGTACACCGTGAACGAGAGCCAGGTTTCCGGCAAGCAGATACTGGTCATCGGCGACGGCCCCATCGCGGCGTTCGCGGTCGGCATAGCCAAGGCCTTCGGCGCCGCCCCGATTATCGCGGTCGGCAAGTACGAAGAACGCATCAAGATTCTCAAGCAGATGGGGGCGCACAAGACGCTCAGCATAAAGACGGACAACATCATTGACAGGGTTCTTGAAATGACGCAGGGCTACGGCGTTGACAGCGTGCTGGAGATGACCGGCCAGCAGGACGCGATTGACTGGGGGCTTCGCCTTGTGAAGAAGGGCGGCATTTTCACCGCCTTCGGCATTCCGAGCAAGAAAGTCATGATAGACCTGAGCGGCGGGGTGGTCTTCAAGGGCTCAAGGATAATCGGCATCAACGGCCGCGTGATGTTCAACACGTGGTTCCAGACGGCAACGGTGCTGGGCAACGGTCTTGTGGACCCGCGTCCGGTGATTACGCACAAGTTTCCGCTCAAGGAATTCGAGACGGGCATGGCCGCCACCAGCAGCGCCAACCGCGACTGCGGCAAGGTGGTATTCACGCTTGCCTGACGGCCGCGTTCGACGCGATCTTTCTTAAATACGCAAGACTTGGAGAATTTGGGCGACGGTGGCGCTGGCCCCTGTCGCCCTTTGTCCATACCTCAAGAATAGACTGCGTCCCGGAAACGGGAAAAAGGCGGAGAGCCAACATGAAACTCAGCAGCCTTGTGGATCGAAGACTGGTTATACCTTCCCTCAGGAGCACCACGCGCCGGGAAGCAATCGCCGAGATTATGGAATGTGTCGGCAGGCACGTGGAAGGCATCGACAAGGATGCCGTCCTCAGCGCCCTTTACCTGCGCGAGGAGGTAAGCAGCACCGCCATAGACGAGGGCGTGGCCGTGCCGCACGCGCGCGTTGAAGGGCTGGACTCCCTCATCTTCGCCATCGGCGTGTCGCACGCCGGCATTGCCGATTTCGGCGCGAGAGACGGGAAACCGGTCCGTCTGCTTTTCCTCATAGCGGCCCCGTCCGTCAAGAACTCCCTGCTCATCCACACCATGGCCGGCGTGGCGAGGCTGTGCGTCGATGAAGCGCGGCGCGGGGCGCTTGCCACCTGCAAGGACGCCGGCTGCATCGTGGACGTCATTGAAAAATCCGGCGTTATAGTCAAGAAGGAACTCACGTGCGGCGACCTCATGGACACCGACATCGTCGGCATAGACCCCGACATGTCCCTCAAGGAAGTCGCCGCCCTCTTTGTGAAGACCAAGACCGACGGCCTGCCGGTCATCGAAAAGGACGGCAAACTGCTGGGCGAGATAACAGGCAAGGATCTCATTACCGTCGGCCTGCCCGGTTTCATCAACATGTTCAGCGACCTCTCCTTCCTCCCGTCGATGGAGCCTTTTGAGGAGTTTTTCAAGCGCGAGGAAACGATGAAGGTGCGCGAGGTCTATAACCCCCATGTCTTCACGATATCCGAGGCGTCTTCAATCGTGGAGGCGGCATTCCTCATGGTGACGAAGAACCGGCGGCGCATTTACGTGGTGCGCGAAGGAAAACTCGTGGGCACGGTCTATCGCAAGGACTTCATTTCCAAGGTGCTGCACGTTTGAGATGCGAGGGACGCCATTATGTTAAATCAAATAATCCTTGCCGAGCATGTCTCCGCCCAATTAACCGGGACGACCTGGGCGACCATCGCGGTGGCCATATTCGCGATAACATACGTGGTGGTGGTGTCGGAAAAGGTCCATAAGGCGGTGGCCGCGCTCGTCGGAGCCTTCATCGTTATCGCCCTCGGCATCGTCAGCCAGCACGAGGCGTTCACCGTTCACGTTGACTTCAACGTCATCTTCCTGCTGGTCGGAATGATGGTGATAGTCCACGTGCTCGGCAAGACCGGCGTCTTCCAGTGGCTGGCCATCAAGGGCGCGCAGATAAGCCGCGGCCATCCCGTCCGCATTCTGATAATGCTGTCCGTCTTGACGGCAATCATAAGCGCCTTTCTTGACAACGTAACCACCGTTCTCCTCATGGCCCCGATGACGTTGCTCGTCGCGGAGCAACTCCGCATACCGCCCATACCTTACCTCATCACCGAGGTGATTGCGTCAAATATAGGCGGCACTGCCACCCTCATCGGCGACCCCCCGAACATACTTATCGGGAGTTTCGCGGGGCTTACCTTCAACGATTTCCTCCTTAACCTTGCTCCCGTCATCGCCCTGGTGATGGTCGGCTTCGTGCTAATGGCCAAGGTCGCCTTCCGGCGGACCTTCCACACCTCCGCCGAAGTCCGCGCCCGCGTTATGGAAATGGACGCATCCCGCTCCATCACTAATAAGCGGCTGCTCGTCAAGGGCCTCATCGTCATGGCCCTGGTGATGGTCGCGTTCCTTCTTCACGGCGCGCTGCATCTGGAACCGGCCACCATCGCGATGGGCGGAGCGGCGGTCCTCCTCCTGATCACCCGCACCGACCCTCACGAGGCGTTCACTTTCGTCGAATGGCCCACGCTCTTCTTCTTCATCGGCCTTTTCGTCATAATCGGCGGCCTCGTCAACACCGGCGTCATCAAGATCGCCGCCGGTGCGATATTCGGCCTCACGGGCGGCAGTTTTTGGATAACGGTCATAGTATTGCTGTGGTTCTCGGCCATCGCATCCGCGATAATTGACAACATCCCCTTCGTGGCCACCGTCATGTTTCTCGTGCGTGACATCGCCCCCCAGATCGCGGCCCAATCCCCCGAATTGCATGGGCAAGAACGCATGGTCGAGGTGGTGCTTTTCTGGGCGCTGTCGCTAGGGGCATGCCTGGGCGGAAACGGCACCATTATCGGCGCCTCCGCCAACGTGGTCGTCGCCGGCATCGCCGAACGCAACGGCCACCACATCAGTTTCCTCCGGTTCATGAAATACGGGATACCGTTCACCATAATGGCGTTGCTGATATGCACCGCTTACATTATCCTGCGCTATTTGATATAATCGCTCAGGCTCGTAGTGGTCCTGATCCCTGACTTTTTTGGAAGAGGTGGCCATGAGTTTCGAACAAGTAAGGAAGATAATGGAAGAAGCCGGCAGCGGCTTTCTCGCGACGACCGACGGCGAGCGCGCCGCGGTGAGGCCCATGGGTGGCGGAACGTGGTTCGGGCGCGAACTCTGGTTCGCCACCAGCGCGAACAGCGCCAAGGTCGCCGAGATTAAGAAGAAGCCGTCCGTGGAGTTCTGCTTCATGGACAAGGAAATGCGCCATGTCCGCATAAGCGGCAAGTGCGCCGTCAGCACGGACAACGCCGACAAGAAGAAGATGTACGACGCCGTCCCGGAATTGAAAAGGTACTATAAGACGCCCACCGACCCCGGTCTGGTGGTGCTCAGGACGAAAGTGGACAAGATAAGGTTAATGAACACCGCGGACATGAAATATACCGAAGTTTCGTTGCCGTGAATGCTCGATTGAAGCACGAGCGGCCGAATCAGTTTTTGGAGGGCATAAACCCATGACGAATCAGTTGAAATACCTGGAAGGCGAGATTTCGAATCTGAAGAGCCAGAGCCTGTACAACTGGCCGCGCACGCTCGACGGCGCCAACAAGGCCGTCTGCATTTACGACGGCAAGGAGGTCATCAACCTTTCCGCGAACAATTACCTGGGCCTTTGCGACCACCCCAAACTCATCGAGCGCGCCATTGAGTACACCAAGAAGTACGGCGCCGGCCCGGGAGCCGTCCGCACAATCGCGGGCTCCATGAAGATACATCTGGACCTTGAGGCGAAGATCGCGGACTTCAAGCACTGCGAGGCCTGCCTCCTTTACCAGTCCGGCTACACCGCAAACGCCGGCACCTCCGCGGCAATCCTCGACAAGGAATCCATCGTTTACAGCGACCAGTTGAACCACGCCAGCATAATCGACGGCATCCGCATCTCCGGCTGCGACAAGGGCATCTTCAACCACAGCGACATCAACCACCTGACGCAGTTGATTGAGGAGAACAAGGTGAAGCCCCATAAGCGCTCGCTCCTCGTGACCGACGGCGTGTTCAGCATGGACGGCGACATCGCAAAACTGCCCGAACTCGTCAACATCGCGGAGAAATACGGCCTCATCCTCATGATCGACGACGCGCACTCCTCAGGCGTGCTCGGCAGCCACGGGCGCGGCACCGTTGACCATTACAAACTCCACGGCAAGGTGGACATCCAGGTCGGCACGCTTTCCAAGGCCATCGGCGTTCTCGGCGGCTACGTCGTCGGAACGAAGGCGCTCGTTGACTGGCTGATGAACCGCGGACGCCCGATACTCTTCTCGACGAGCCTCCCGCCGGCGGCGGTCGGCGCGGTTGACGCGGCGTTCGATCTCCTTATCGAGAGCGACGAACTGCAGAAGACGATGTGGAAGAACCGCGAGTACTGGGTGAAGGGCCTCAAGGACGCCGGCTTCAACACCGGCAACTCCGCTACGCCCATCGTCCCAATTATCGCCGGCGAAAACGAAAGAGCCGTGAAACTCAGCCGCCGTCTGTTCGAGGAAGGCGTGTTCGCCCAGAGCATCGTGTTCCCGACCGTCCCGAAAGGCACGGCCCGCGTGCGCACGATCATTACCGCGAAGCACGCGCCCAAGATCCTCGACAAGGCGCTCGATGTCTTCAAGAAAGTCGGCAAGGAACTCGGCATCATCTGATGCCATTTCGTGAAGCAGCGGGAATTGGTCAAAACGGGGACGGCCTAAAACGGCCGTCCCCTTGTTTTTGTGTGCTTATCGGAAAGAAAGAGGTCAGCCCCTTTCTTTCTAATTACTGGCACTCCCTGTAGCGCGGTCTGTTACCACCGCTCGATGATGATGTGGCGGTGATGATGACGCCTATGATGCTCACGCCGTTCTCGCTCACGCCGCTCTCGCTCCCAACGCTCGCGCTCACGGTCGCGCTCGCCGCGATGGTCGCCGCGGCACTCGAGAACCGCACCCCGCATAGGCGTGGGGGCAGGCGGCGCGGAACCCGGCGACCACGTGCCGGCGGTGGCGATTGCCGGGGAAACGGCCAGTATTCCCGCAATGGCGAGCAGTCTTAGTATCTTCTTCATGGCTTGGCTCCTTAAAATGTTGCAAAGGTTAAAATGACGCGTGTTCCGCGATTATTACGTCGAACCTCATTTCGCATTCACGGCTTTTTTCTGATTATTTAGCCGCCTAAATAATCATCCCGCGAATGCTTGAATCGGCGCGGGATACGGGAGGCGCTCGAAAGGCGTCCCCAATTTATTTGTGTGGAAATTTCGGGA
>Ga0315288_10004699_pt1 | contig 17405 bp, 15 predicted proteins | sample YL17G11_20_MG_FD_203454 | JGI IMG/M metagenome (GOLD analysis project Ga0315288, IMG submission 203454) | Sediment microbial communities from Yellowstone Lake, YNP, Wyoming, USA - YL17G11_20 | ecosystem: Environmental > Aquatic > Freshwater > Lake > Sediment | place: USA: Wyoming | collected... | reverse complement strand
CCACCGACGTCCTCAGCTTCCCCCTTGACTCCGACCGCCGCGGCCGCGTCATCAACGCCGAAATCGTCATCTGCGCCCCACAGGCCCGACGGCAGGCCGCCCAACGCAAAATCCCCCTCGCCCACGAGCTGCTCCTCTACGCCCTCCACGGCATGTTGCACTTGTCCGGCTTCGACGATAAAACCGCCACACAGTTCCGCCGGATGCACCGCACAGAAGACAAAATCCTGACGCAGCTTGGTATCGGCGCCACCTTTGCCCCCCAAGCCACGCCTCCCCACGGAAAACGCCTTCCGCCACGCCCCTCGCACCCCGCCTCACACAGACAACGGAGACGGCCATGCTCATGACCCTCCTCGGCATCGTCTGCTCAGCCTTGGCCTCCCTCTTCTTCTCCACCATCAGCTACGCCCTGCGCGATTTCTCTCGCGCTCGCCTTGAAGACTGCCTCGCTACCTATAAACGCTCCGGCTGGCTCGAAGAGACCATCGAACACCAGCTCGACCTCTCCCTCGTCACCGCCGTCGGACGCCTCGCCGCCAACATGCTCCTCTTCATCCTCCCCCTCCGCCTCTTCCATCAGCCCGACCGGCCACCCTGGATCCAGTACTCCGCCGCCATCGCCCTCGCCTCTGTCCTCGGACTCATTTGCTCCGTCGCCGTCCCCGCCGCCATCGCACGCTACGCCGGCGAATCCCTCATCGCCCTCTCCATCCGCTTCCTCCATGGAATGCGCGTCGTCCTCCTTCCCCTCATCAAGGTCATGCACGCCATCGACCGCTTTGTCCTCAAGATCACCGGCGCAAACCCCGAACTCCAACCCGAACAGGTCGAAAAAGACATCCTCTCCGCTGTCGAAGATGGCGAGAAGGAGGGCGTCGTCGGCGAGCAGGAACGCGAGATGATCCAATCCGTCATCCAGTTCCGCGATACCCAGGTCGACCAGACCATGACCGCTCGCCCCCAGATCGTCGCCGTCGAACTCGCCGCCTCCCTCGAACAGATCAAACACACGATCGTCGAAACCGGCCACTCCCGCCTCCCCGTCTACGACGGCACCCTCGACCACATCGTCGGCGTGCTCTACGCCCGCGACCTCCTCCGCTACCTCGGCCTGCCTCCTCAGCAGTTCGATGTCCGCACCGTCATGCGCCCCGCCATCTTCGTCCCCGAAACCAAGCCCCTCCGCGACATGCTCCACGAGTTCCGCCTCCAGAAAGTCCACATCGCCGTCGTCCTCGATGAGTACGGCGCCACCGCGGGCCTCGTCACCATCGAAGACATCCTCGAAGAACTCGTCGGCGAAATCAGCGACGAACACGAACCCCACGCCCCCGCTATGCTCAAACGCCTCTCCGACACCGCCTTCGAGGCCGATGCTCGACTCGCCATCGATCAGGCCAACCAACAGTGCGGACTCGCGCTCCCCGATGACGCCGGCTACGAAACCCTCGGCGGTTTCGCCTTGGCCACCCTCGGCCGAATCCCCCAGAAAGGCACCGCCTTCGACCACGGCGGCGTCCGCTATACTGTCCTCGACGCCGAACCCCAACGCGTCAAACGCCTCAAGATCGACCTCCCCTCGCAACCGCCCAGAGAGTAGCCCACGCCTCGAATTCCTGGACCAACTGCCCCCGGAGTTGAACCCGCGGATACCTCGCCGACGAGCCTTCCCGCTTACCACATCCGCATCCCCTGCCGCACCGTCAGGTCAACCTGCCCAAACCACACCCGATCGCCTCTCTTGCGGGCCATGAACGCTTCGATCCGCACCTCGCCCACCAGCAATCGCAGCCGATGGGCGACCTTCACCAGATCCTCGCTCTGACGCCCGGACACGTCGGAATCCGTGAGATTGAGCTGATGCTTGTAGAACCCGCAGTCGTCGTGCCCGATCAGAACGATCCGCGTGAGCTTGTGGCACCTGACCAGAAACTTGATCTGCTCCTTCGCCGCCGCCTCCTCATGAAACGCCGCAAAATACCCCGCAAGGCATCCGGGCCCCCCAGGAATCACCAGCCGGTCGCAACGCGGCATCCGCAACGCGCTCTGCAGAAAATCATCCACCTGCACGCCGAACCGCCCGTCGCTGCAATACACCGCCAGCGTGTCGATCCCGCTTGCGTTGAACGGCAACCCGCTCTGGTACTCCGCTTGCTGTCGCTGGCCGCTATCCTCTCCCGTCATGGTCGCACCTCTGGAACTTGCGGACAACCACTCACCTCAAACGAGCGCCCTGCCGCGAACATCCCCGTCAACCCTTGCTCAAAACCAGGTGGTACGCCTGGTTCTCCTCGACTCTCCGCAACACGATCCGCAGGCCCTCGGGCCGCTCACCCACACCGCGATCAACCGCCGCCCGGTCGGCGCCTCGCCGAGCACGCTGTCGAACATCGTCCTCGGCAGGGTCTGTACTGTAATCCGAAACGGTGCCATGGCAAGGTTGTTCGCCTCCAATGAAACACCCCCGGCCGCGCTCGGCCGGGGGTGATAGGACCTGTGAGAAAAGGATCGCTAACTCAATCGTCAACCAACCTCATGTACCCTCCTACCCACGCAGAAGGGCGAGGGCGTTCTGAGGGGTTGCGTTGGCCTGCGCCAAGACGGTTGTGGCCGCCTGGCTCAGGATCTGCGAACGCGTCAACGCCGCCGTCTCCGACGCAAAGTCGGTGTCGCGGATGGCGCTCTCGGCCGCGGACGCGTTTTCGAGGGCAACGCCCAGGCTGTTCACGGTCGAACCGATCGCGAACCGCTGGAAAGCGCCCAAGCGACCACGAAGATTCGCCACCTGCTTGATCGCTTTGTCAATGATCCGCTGCGACGTCACCAGGTTGGTGCTCGACAGCGAGTTGGCTCCGCCGGTTCCCAGCGTCGCCAGGTAGCCGTTCGTGCTGTCTCCAAGGCTGCTCGTGGACACGGACGCCATTCCGATGGCCGCCTTGTCAGTCTCGGTCACCTTCGAACCCAGCGCAAACGTCGCCCCGCCGCCGGTGATCGTGAAGGTGCCCGTCCCGTTCGTTACGTTCGAGGCAGCCGTCAAAGAGAACTCAACGTCCAGGTTGCTGTTGCGGAAGCTCACTTCCATGCCCTTCACGGCGGCAGTGGCGCCGTTCACCTTCACGACGGCGTCGAGCCCGTAGTCCTTGCCGCCCGTGCCGCCCACCGTCGCCCACGTTCCGCTGATCACCTTCACGCTCACGAACTGGTCAGACCCGAACGCCACGCTGTCCATACGCAGGTCCGTCGCCGACAGGCTCGCGCTGACGCCGGTCGCCGTCTTCACCGCGTTGATGGCGGTTTGCATCTGCGCCGCCGTCGTACCCGTGGCAAACGTGAGCTGCTCAGAACCCTGGTTCCCCGCAACCTCGATGGTGATGTTGTCAGCGGCCACCCCGACCTTGCCAACGTGCGCCGTCTGGGCGCTCGTCGTGACGTCGATCGCGACGGCAACGGTGCCGCCGTCGGGAATCCGAGCCGCGTTCACACGCACATTCGCCGCGTTCGTCGGCGTGTCCGTCGTGTAGTCGTAGTTGCCGTTCAGCAGCTTCTTGCCCTCGAACGACGTCGACTGGGCAATGCGATTGATGGTGCTCAGGATCGAGTCCACCTGCAGCTGGTTAGCCGCGATTTCGTCGCTGCTCAGACCGCCCGTGTTGGCGGCCTGATTGGCCAGGCTCTGGATCTCCGTCAGCAGAGCGCTCACCTCGCTCAGACCACCTTCCGCCGTGCCGATCAGATTGCTCGCTCGCTGAGCGTTGTCGATGGCCTGTGTCAGGCCCGCCTTCTCGGCGCGAAGATTCTCGCTGGCAATCAGGCCGGCGGGGTTGTCCGAACCCCTGTTGATTCTCAGACCGGTGCTGAGCCTTTCAAGGCTCGTACTGACCTGGCTGTTGTTCCGTTGCAGCACACGCTGCGCGATCAAAGACGTGACATTGGTGTTGATTCTGCTCATATACTGTCTCTCCATGACTCGTCGCGGACAGACTCCGCGGCATTGTCCTGCGGTTCAACGGTTCTGCGAACCGCCGAACCCCGTTTCAGTCCCTTGAAAAGGCCGTGTAGCTGGTGGATCAGGGCACGCACCCCCAGCAGCCTGCGGAAAGCCGTCGGCTTCCCTATTCGCCCATACGCGGACCTCCTTTCTCACAAGTCCCCGTGCCGACGCGGTTCGACCGCATATCGACACGGTGGCGAGTCTGCGTGTTCTATCGACTTGAGAAATAGCGCGACTTTAGAGGTGCGCCGCAAGTAATTGACTGGAAAAACCCCGGCGCCCCCATCGCCCGCCGCGACCCGCCCAACCAGACCAACCCTCCGATACCCAGGCGTCTATTATCAGACGCGCACCCTCTGCGCAGCCCAAGGGCCTCCCGTACGCTGTATTGGGACGTTGACCCGCCGCCGGTCGGCGAGTTCTCGGACCACCCTCAGACCACCCCCCCTTCACATGACGCCGCGATCACCGGTTGCCCCTCAGATCCTACTGCCTCAGCAGCGCCAGAACCGTCTGCGGTGTCGTGTTCGCGGTCGCTAACACGCTCGTCCCCGCCTGGGTCAGAATCTGGGCGCGAGTCAATGCAGACGTCTCCTCGGCGAAATCGGCGTCCCGGATCGAACTCTCGCTCGCCGTCACGTTCTCCAACGCAATCGTCAGGCTGTTGATGTTCGTCTGCAGCGCGTTCTTCTCAAAGGCGCCCAGCCGGCCTCGCAGCACGGCCACCTGCCGGATCGCACGCGCGATGATCCTGCTCGCGTTGGCAGCCCCGCCGTTCGCCAACGAACTCGAACCGCCCGTCACAATGTCGCTCAGGAAACCCACGTCGTCGTCGCCCAGCTTGCTCGCGGCCACAGACTGGATGCCCAGGCTCGTCTGCTGGTTGCTCGTGACCTCCGGCCCGAGCTGGAACTTCGCACCCCCGCCAATGATCGAGAACGCGCTGGTGCCCGTGCCGAACGTCTTGTCGAGCGTCAGAGCAAGGTCCAGCGTCGCCGTGTTCAACTGCACCGCCAGCCCGTCGCCGACCGTGACGGCTCCGTTGATCGTCGCCACCGCGTCGATGCCCACCGTGCGATTCTTCGCGTTGCCAGCGTCATCCACGGTGCCGAACGTCCCCGATCTCGCCTGGATGGACACGAACTGCCTCGACCCACAACCCGCGCTCTTGAAGATGATCCCGGACGCTGCGTTCGCGCTGTTGATCAGATCAACCTTCACCCCGGTTGAGTCGGACATCAGATTCACGGCGTTCGCAATCGCCGAAGCGTGGAATCCGCTCCTGAACGTCAGCACCCCCACCCCGTCGCTGCCCGTGATCTCCAGCGTCACCGACGACGCGATCGCGCTCGTCTCGAACCGCAACGTCGCTTCCTCTGCGGCCGTGATCACCTGAACCTCCACGGGCATGTACGCGATCGTGCCGAAGTTCGCCTGGCCGATGTGCAACGCCTTGATCTTCGAGCTCTCAACACCGCTCGTGATGTAGTCGAGGTTGCCGTTGAGAAGGCTCAGACCCGCAAACGTGGACGTGTTGCTGATGCGGGTGATGCTCTCGATCGCAGAGTCGATCTGAAGCTGGTTGGCCTCGATCTCGTCCTTCGACAAGGCGCCGCTGTTCGCTGCCCCGACAATCAGCTCCTTGATGTTCAGCAGCAACGACGCCACTTCGCTCAACGAGGCCTCCGCCGTCGAAATGACGTTGCTGGCACGCTGGGAGTTGTCGACCGCCTGCTGAATGCCGGCCATCTCGCTGCGCAGACCCTCACTGGCGATAAGACCAGCCGGGTCGTCCGCGCCGCGGTTGATCCGCAGACCGCTCGAAAGCTTCTCGAGTGTTTCGTTCAAAGTCCGCTGTGACTTGGCCAGCCCTCGCTGGGCCGACAGTGCGGAAACGTTCGTGTTGATGCGGGCCATACCAATCCTCCATGACTGCTGACGGCTTGATCAGACCCGTAGGTCCGTCAGTAGAGTTCCAATCCCTGGAACGTGAAAGAGCGACGAGTGACACGGGGCGGAAGACCTCACGCCGCCCCGCGGGGCTGCGACAAAAAGGCCGAGCTAAGGCTTGTCTTCCTTCTTCTCCGGTTTGGGACCGATCTTTCCAAGACCCGAAAGATCCTCGGGTTTCACCTGCGCTGCCTCCCGGTTCTCTCGCCGGATGGCATCGTAGACTTCCTTGCGATGGACGCTGATCTCCCTCGGGGCGTTGATCCCTAGACGCACCTTGTCGCCGCGGATATCCACCACGGTAACCTCGATGTCGTCACCGATCATGATCGTCTCGTCGCGCTGACGGGACAGCACCAACATAGGGGCTCCTTCCTGGGCAAGGGGCCTGAATCCGTTTCAAGCCCGCTACATACGCGGTACTCCAACTCGCGCCGCATCGGGTCAACACCTGTCCTATTATAGCCGCGCCGATGCGATCCCTCGCGCTGATCCATGCCGAGACACGCCGCCTCACGCCGATTTCGCCAGAGGCGCTTCCGCCTGGAGCCGCAGAAGAGGTTGCCGCGTCGTCCATTTCTTGTCGTTGATCACAACCTGTTCTCCCATCCGGTTCTGTGCGTTCACCACCAGCGGACCCTGAAGGTTGCCCGTCAGCCACTCCCCAACCCGGTTGCAGATCACGAAGATCTGGGCCATGCCCATGTCCGTCAGAACCAGCTCCTGCTGCGTCTCTTCCTTCACCGCAACCTGGTAGTCCTTGTGGAAAATGCTGGGATCAGTAACCACAAACGCCAGGCTCGGCTCATCCACGGACTGCAGCCACAGAAAGTAGTTGTCCTCCCCGGTCTCGATGAGAGCGTATCGCTGGTGGTCCGGAAACCCCAGCAAGCCTCTGGGAAACATCAGGATCCGCTCATCATCAACCGCCATCCGTCCAAAACGTGTCGTGTCGATTTCCATGCGAACTCCATTTCTGCAGCAGCCGCTCGACGCCGTGCTGCTCGCGGCATCCGCCGCATGTCTGGACGTGTTGGCCCGACGGATCGGCCGTCCGCTGACGCCGGACGGACAACCATCCGCAACCTCGGCGCCACTTCAGGGCCTGCCGTCCGCTTGACCCTGTCGGGGATCCAGACACGCCCCGATCTCTTTCACGCGGAGCTCCGCTCCGTTCCCGTCAAACCTCGCCGCTTCCCGCGGCGACCCGGACATCGGTCGCCGGCCTCCTGCCGGCGCACGACCACGATCCGCTCGCCGGGCAATGGCCTCCGCCTTCGCCCTTCGCCGCGCTGATCTTGCGCGACCCGGCAAGTTCTTCTGCGCAGTGACCACGTTCATTGTTTTCTATAGCATCACTACACATATTACTGATCCCTTCTACAAACCGCGTGCCAAAGCCGGCCGCGCGGCGACCTCCCGCGCTACTGCAGAAAATCCAGCAGGCTCAGGTTCAGCAGGCTCCCGGCCGTCTGAAGGTTCGCCTGCAACACCGTCTGCAACGTCTGGAAACGCGTGATCGCCTCGTTGTAATCCGTGTCCTCCAGCGATGAAATCAACGCCGTGGTCGCCAGGTTCTGCTCCTCCACTCGCTGCTGACGCGATTCCACGTCATTCACTCGCGCGCCCACCTGCCCGCGAATCCGCACCACACGCTCCAGGTCTGCCCGCAACAACTCGGCCACCTCCGTGATCGCCGCCTGATCGCTCCCGATCAGCCCGTCCCGAAGCTTCCCCAGGTCCCCGAATACCCCGGAGGTCTGGACGGCGTTCACATCCCGCCCCGCAAGGACGTTCGTGCTGCTGCTCCCCGCAAGGCCAAGGTCGCTGGCTGCCATCGAGTAGTTCAGAGCCGCCACCGCCAGATTGCCCCCACCGCCCGTCAAGTCCGTCAGCACAATCCCGTTCCCCGTGCCCGCGAAGCTCGCCGTTACGCCCCCACCGCCGTCCGCCGCGTTGATCGCGTCGATCACGGCCTGCACCGTCTGCACGCCGCTCAGATCCACCGCGAAGCTCGTCCCGTCTCGCCGCGCGATCTGCATGTCCGCCCCGCTCACCCTCCGCACCCCTTTGCCCCCATTGAGCTCGCTCAGCGGGGAGCCGGGGCCGAAGCTCCGGATGCCCAGATCGGCCGCCGTCGTCCCGCCGTTCTCGCCGATCGTCATCGATATCCCCTGGACGGGGCTGACCACGTCGATCCCGTTGCCCGCGCCATGGATGCGGGCCAGCACGCCGGCCCCCGAATCGCTGATGGCGCTGAGCAGATCCCCAACCGTGGCGGCCGAGCCCAGGCTCACCGTCACCGTCTTCATCCCGTTGCTGATGATCAGGCCGCTGGCGGTATCCATCCCCGCGCCCCCGCGCAGATCCGACAACCGCGTCAGAAGCGTCAGTCTGGGATCCACGCTCTGACCATCAACACTGACGCCCGGAGCAGCGGGCGCCGCCGTCAGAATCCCCAGGTCCGCTGCCGTCCAACCGCCGCTCAGGTCGCGCACACGGATGCAATCCGTCGGCCCTCCCGACAGCAGCAGGCTGTTGCCGTCAGGTGCCAGCGATGCGGTGATCGAGCCGACACCGGCTGCGTTCACCGCGTCAATCACGTCCCCGACCGTATCCGCATTGCCCAGGTCAATGACCGCCGACACACTCCCGTTGCCAAGCTGGATCGAGCCGCGCCGCACCCCGTTGCCCCTGCTCCCGTTCAGGTCGCACAACCGTGTGCCGACCGTCATCCGCGGAGAAAGGTCCACGCTCCCCTGCACCCGAGTCGACAGCGCGCCGAACAGCTCGTTCCCGTCCACCATGAACGGCAGCACCGTGCTCTCGTCCACGCTGTTCTGCAGCGGACGCTCCGACCCCACGAACTTCACCCCGCCCCCCTCCGGCACGAACGGCTGGCCTCCCCCGCGATCCCCGCCGAAAAGGTACATCCCGCGGAATTGCCGGTTGCCCAGGCTCACCGCCTGCTGATACAGGCTGTCCACAATGGTCGCCGCCGCTGTCCGCTGGTCCCTCGTCACATCCGACCCGACGTTCGCCGACGCGATCGTCTGCGCCTCGCGCAGCAGATCCGTCAGGTCCCCTAACGCCGAGTCCACTTCGCTCAGGTGCGACCCCGCGTATTGCAGATTGTCCGCGTACGCCTGCCGCTGCTCCAGCGTCTTGCGGAGTTGTTGTGCGGCGGCGGCGTCCCCGGGGTTGTCGCTCGGAACCGTCATCCGCTTCCCCGTCGCCAGCTGGTTCTGGACCTCCACCAGAGACTGTTGTGTGCGTGAGAGTGTGCGATGCGCAAGATTCGTCCGCAGTGTATTGCTGACGCGCGCGAGCTGTAACGGTAGAATCGCCATGTTCACACCAGCTCCAACAGCGTCTGCATCATCTCATCCACCGTGCTGATGATCCGCGCCGCCGCCTGAAAGGCTCGCTGCTCCCGCATCAGGTTCACCGCTTCCTCGTCCAGACTGACCCCGCTCAGCGCTTCACGCTGTGTCGTCAGAGTCTCCAGGATCACCTGGGAGGCCTCGGCGCTGGTCTTCACGCCGGAAACCGCCACCGCCACCCCGCTCACGATCGCCTCGTAGCTGTCATTCAGGCTCGCATTCCCAAGCCCTCCCAGCCCCTGGCTCTGTAAGCCCGCAATCGCCCTCGCCGTCTGGTTGTCGCCCTTCTGCCCGTTGGCCGCCGCGGCAACCAGAGCAGGGTTCGTCTTCAGTGTGGCATTGACGGCAATGTCAGCCGCGCCCGTCCCCGTGAAGTAACAGTTGACCCCTAGCGACGCCAACGCGTAGCTGTGGTCTTCGCTGAACGTGATCTCCGTGTCGCTCTGGTTCTCGGCTTCGATCTTGAGCTTGCCCCCCACCACCGATGCCGATACCCCGTTGACCGCGTCCAGCTTGGCCGCCAGCGAATTCAGCGAGTCGTCCACGCCGATGTCGTCCAGATCCACGTGAACCATTTCCCCGCTCACCACCCCCCCGTCGCTCTTCCGCCGAACCTGCACCAGAAAACTGCCGTTCACGGGTCTGTACTTCAGGCCCGCCCCGTCCGAGTTCAACGCCGCCGCCGCGTCGTTCACCGCGTTCCCACCAGTCACCTGCGCGAAGCCCTCCAGACCCTGCCCCTGCGAATGCAGGTGGTTGACCTCAAAAATGAGGTTCCCGGCCACCTTGTCCAATTCGTCGCTCACCCCACCGATCTCGCCGCGAAGACCCATCAACGCCCCCACCTGACCCGACGACACATCGATCGTCGTGTTGTCCGCTTTGATCACCAGCCGCGCCGTGACGCTCGAACCCCCGCCTTCCCGCTTCAGCACGATCCCACGGTTCGTGCTCCCGATCACCAGCGGCTCCGACCCGATGCACACCGTCACCGCCCCCTCCGGCGATTCCTGAGTCTTGATGTCCACCAGCTCCGATAGCCGCTTCAATATCGAGTCACGCTGATCACGCAGCGCATTCGCAGTCGCCCCGCTGCCACCCTCGGCCGTGACGATCCGGCTGTTCAACTCCGCAACCTGGTCGGCCAAAACATTCGCGTCCGACGCCATCGCGCCCAGCCGCTTGTCAATATCACCCCCCAACGTCTCGAGCTGCGCGTGCAGATCCCGCATCATGTCCGCCAGCCCCTGGCCGTTCTGCACCACCAACTGCCGCTGGCTGTTGTCCATCGGCGTGTTCGCCAAGGCCGACCAACTGTTGAAAAACTTCGATAGCCGCGTCGAAAGGTCGTCGTCCCCAAGCTCGTTGAAAATCGCCTCCACACGCCCCAACCACTGCTGCCGCGCCGACGACGATTCGCTGTCGCTGACGCTTCCACGGATACGCTCCTCCAGAGCCGCGTCGATCTGCCGCTCCACGCTCGCCAGGTTCACCCCCGTCCCCACAAATATGCCCGGCCGCAACGGATAGTCAGGATTCGGCTTCACACGCGCCACCTGACGCGTGTACTCCGGATTCCCGGCGTTGGCCACGTTGTTGCTCGTGACCTGGATCGCCGCCTGGTGTACGGCCAGAGCCGACTTCCCGATGTTGAGCGCGCCAATCAGTGACATAGTCCTCTAGGCCCTTTCCCGAGCGCCCTCAAGGGCCGCCCAAGACTCCTTGCCGTCCTCAGGCCACCGCCTCCAACATGCCGATCCGCGACGAAACCTGCGGAACACCCTGCTTCGTATACAACCCCGCCTGCTCAGCGGCGCCCGCCACCAGCCGAACCACCGTGTTCAATTGCCCCAGTACCGCCCCGGCCAATCGCCCGGCCACCTGCGCCCGCAACGCGATCTGGCTCATCAAGCCCCGCAGACGCTCCCGCGCCGTCAGCAGCCTCCCCTTCGCCTGCGGCATCGCCTCCGCCAACGCGGCTATCGTCGGCGGCGACGAAAGACGCAAACCCGTCGCAAGCTGTCCCGCCAGGCTCCGCCGCCTCGTTTCCAGCGACGCGATCCGCAATCGCGCGCCCTCCTGAAGATCCGCCGCCGCCTCCATCGCACGCACGTCCAGATTCTTCATCGCCGCCTGTTGAGACTCCAACTGCCGCAGCAGCTTCTCATGCTCCGCGATCAGATGCTCAAGCACCGTCTCAAGCTCAGCGAGTTGCCGCGACATACCGGTACGCTCCCGCTTCCTGCCCCATTCCCACCGCCCTACCGCTCCTCAAAACGGAATCGACCCTCCGCCCATCTTCTCCCGCCTGCCCTCCTGGCGCCGCCCGCTCAATGCTGCGCACCACGCTCTGGGCAACACCCCGGTTGACCCTCTGCGCCATCCGGTCGGCCAACTGCTGGTCCAACAGCGATGAAAACACCGCCCCACCCCTGCCGCCGGAGAACAGCTCCGACTTGAACGCGCTCTGACGCATCTGCTTGAACAGCGGTCCGTACAAACTCAGGGAAACCCATCGATGGGCCGCCTTGACCAGCTGTTCGTGCTTCCCTTGCGGGACAAGCGAGGTGGGAACTGCCTGTGTGCTTCCTGCCGTCATCTCGCGTCTCCGACGCTTTCGTCCGCGGATCGGTCGCCCGATCCCCATGCCGCCCCCTCGCGGCCCCGGCCTACTGCACCATCAGCTTCGCGTGCAGCTTGCCGCTTTCGTACAACTGCTTGATAATCGTGATACGGTCCTCCGCCGGAACCTTGATCATGTCCAAAGCGCTCACCAGGTCCTGCAGCTTCGGCCCGCCCCCGGCCGTCGTGTCCAGCCAGATCGCATCCTTCGATGTCGTCACCGGGCTCCGCGGCGTTGGTGTCGGGGGCGGATTCGTCGTCGTGATCGTCAGCCCCTTGTGACTGATCACCACCGGGCTGATCTCCACGTCGCCCGTCATGATGATCGTCCCCGTCCGCTCATTAATCAGCACCCGCGCCTCCGTCGGCAACAGAGGCACCGGAAGACGCTGAATCCGGCTGATGAAGCTGTCCGGCCGCTCACGCTCGCTCGCCGGAATCGTCACCTCGATGCACTTGTCGCTCTTCACCACCGCCATCATCTCCCCCGTCCCCTCCGCATCATTGATGATCTTCGCAATCGTGCTCGCCGTCGTCCAGTTCGCCGCGGGATTCTCCAGAATCAGCGTGATCCGCCCGTTCTCGATCACCTGCGCCGGCAGGTCCTCTTCCATCACGCACCCGTCCTTCACCCGGGCGCTCGTCGGTGTCGCAGGATCCTCCAGGTTGATCGGCCCCTCCGCTAACGCCAGAATCCCGCCGCCTGGAACCGGACCCTGCATCGGCGTGATGAAAAGCCGCCCGCCCTTCAGACTCCCCGCCGCACCCAGGCTGCTCACATGCGCGTCCAGCTTGTCCCCGTTGCGAACCCCGCTCGGAGGTATCGTCGCCGTCACCTGAACCAACGCTACGTTCTGAACGTTCGTCAGCTCGCGCACCGCCGACGGATCGGCGAACTTCGAAAGCATCGAGGCCAACGGCTTGATCGCCGGCAGAAAATCACCCCCGTCGCCCGTGCCCTTCAGGCCGATCACCAGACCCAGCCCCGTCAGCACGTTCGACCGCTGACCGTTCAGACGCGTGATGTCCGCGATCTTCACGCCCCACGCCGTGGGCGTCATCATCGTCGTGCAGGCGAGCAGAATGGCTAATCGCAATCTCATAGGTTTGCGACCGGGCTGCGCAGTCAGCATACCCAGCCGCTTGGGTTATCGGTCAGAAGGGGTTGAGGAAGTCCAATAATTTCGGCACCAGCCCCCGTTTGGTCGTGTCCTTCACCGCGCCCTTGTGAGTCGTCACTATTTCCAGGTTGTACACCTGCGTGCTCAGAATCGTGTTATCGGGCGTCAGGTCGCCTGCGCGGCAAATCCCCGTCAGCAGGTACTCCGCCTCCTCCTCATCATGCTTGATCTGCTTCCGCGCCTGCACCACGAACGTCCCGTTCGGCTTGACGTCCACCACCTCCGCCGCAATACGCGTCACGAAGCTGTCCGTCCGGTCCACCGTCGCTTCGCCCTTGAAATTCCGCGAGCCGCTCATCTTCACGCCCGGCGGGGTGCTCCCCTGCGCGCCCCCCTTGATCCCGAAATTCGTCGGGTCCAGCTTCACCCACTCTTCTAGCTTGGCCTGAAGGTCCGCTTCCTTCTTCAGGTCCGTCGTCCCATCCGAACTGAACTCGCTCTGCTCCCGGATGATGATCGTGACCAGGTCGTGCTTCTGAACCGTCTTCGGCTCAGGGTCCGGCACCGCCACAAAACTCGCCGCCAGCAGCCGCGCTTTCGCCGGGTCCGCTTTCATGAGTTCCGGCCTGCTCGAAAGAGGAATCGTGTTGAGGCTCGCTTTGAACAGCGACCCGCCGTTCCGCGCCATGTGCGATGCCACGCTCCCGGACTCAACCGGCGCCCCCGACGACGCCCCCGACGATGTGTCCCCGCTCTCCGCCGCCCCCAGAGCACACCAGAACCCACACATGACCGCAGCCAGCCTTAGATAACGCACCACGGCTTATCCCACAGCAACTACGGGCTGCTCCGCCCTCGGTACCACACAGGCCTCCGGCCCATGCCTTGCCATGCACATCAGCCCCGCGCATCAAACATGCGCCGCGCCCTCCGGACCCCCTGCTCTCCCACGCTACGTCCTCGCCGCCAGCCTCGCGACCAACCGCTCCCCCGCCGGCCCGATCAGCTTCGCCTGCTGCGGGCCTGTCAGAACCACGCTGAACTCGTCACGCGTCGCCGGCTTCCGCACCCGGATCGTCTGACCCAGCGAACCCGACTCGCGCGCCTCCGCCACCCACGTCACCTGCACACGGTTCAGCTCAACCAGCACCGTGACCAACTGCCCCACGCGGGCCATCTGAACCGCCTCGATCATCCGCCCCGTCAGCACCGTCCCGGGGCTCAGATCGCGGGCGGCCTGCTGCCCGACAACCTGCGCCTTGCCCAGCGACGGATGGTCGCTCAGTCGGTCCAGCAGCACCCGACGCTCCGTCACATCCTCCTCGCCGATCACCTGCCTGAACGCCATGGGCCTCGTCGTGATCAACTGCTCCTGCCACATACGCACGTTCGCCGGCACGCTGACCTTCTGCTTCCCCGTCGCCGTCGAGATCGTCACGTTCCACGTCACGTCCCCAAGCTTCCGCAGTTTCTGCGGCTCCACGTCGAACTGAAAAAGCGGCTCGGCCAGGTTCACCAGCTTTTCGTCCTCGGCGCGAAAGTGAATCTGCAGCGACTCGACGCTGACGCTCAGGCAGTCGCTCATGTCGTTCGTGATCAGCTCTCGCAGCGAACGGCCCGCCCCTGAGGTGGTTCCGCCCGCATCGGCCGCTGACGCCGGCGCCGGCGCCGTCAACCCTATCGGCGCCGCAGCCGGCCGCGTCGTCGCATTAGCCTGCTGGACCGCCGCGATCGCCTGCTCCATCTCCGCATCCAGACGCGAACCGCTTCGAGTCACCTTGCAGACCATCGCCCCCGCAAAGTTCATCGCGCCCAGGTTCACCCCCGCCGCCTCCAGCGTGTTCTTCAGCGAATCAATGTCGATCGACTGCGTGCTCTGCGTGCGGTCAAAGCGGGCGATGATCAGATCCCCCGTCTGCTCCATCGCCGCGCCGTCCGCATCCGACCACCGGGCAATCTGCCTCAGCCGGATCTCTCGTCCCACGATCGTGGCCTGCGGTATGATCTCGATGGCCGTGACGCGGAGCACCGCCAGCCCCGGCACGAAGCTCTCCTCCGACATGGCGGGCGGCGCGGCGCCGTCCAGTTCCTGGCCGAAGCTCCACTGACTGAGCAGCGTCACCGTCGCCCACGCCAGCAACGTCAGCAGCAGCAGCGCCTCCACGATCCTGCGGATTTCGGCGGACCTCCGTGTCCTCATCTGCCACCTCTCACGCATGAGCCGTTGCTCAGTGCTTAGAATCTCCTCAGGTTGCCGATCGTCTGCAGAGCCTGGTCCGCCGTCTGGATCGACTGGCTGTTCAGCTCGAACGACCGCTGGGTCTTGATCAACTGCACCAGCTCCTTCACCGGGTCCACGTTGCTCTCTTCCAGGTATCCCTGCAGCACCAGCCCGGACCCGTTCTCAGAGGGCACCGACTCGATCGACTCGCCTGATGCCGGCGTCTCGATGTAGATGCTCCCCCCCAGCAGCTTCAGCCCCTGCGGGTTCACAAACTGGTTCATCCTCAACTGCCCCGCCGTCGTCTTCGTGCCCCCGCCCGCTTTGGTGTATTCGATCAGCCCCGTCTGGCTGATGCTGATCTCCGTGGCGTCCTTGGGAATGTTGATCGGCGGCACAAGCCTGTAGCCGTCCCCCATCCCCAGCACCAGGTCCCCGTTGTTGTTGATGATGAAATTGCCGTTGCGGGTATACCCATACCCGTCGCCGACCGAGTCCATGATCTTCACCTTGAGGAACCCCTGGCCCTCGATCCCGACGTCCAGCGGGCGATTCGTGCTTCGCAGGCTGCCCTGCTCCAGGTCGAGCTGCGTGTTGCTGATGCGTACGCCCAGTCCCACGAACGTCCCCGCCGGCGAGATGTCGCCCGCGCTGTTCGTGGCCCCAGGCTCTTTGAGGGTCAGATACATCAGATCCTCAAAGTTCACCCGGCTGCGTTTGAAGGCGGTGGTCTCGGCGTTGGCCAGGTTGTTGGCGACCACATCGATCTGCGTGGACAGCGCCCTGAGCCCCGTCGCCGCCGAATTGAGTGCAGTGATGGCCATAGGGTCGTTTTCGGTTGTTGATTCCCAGTTCTGGATCTGTGCCGGAATCGGGTGTCACAGGTCAGGAACCGGAAACGGCTATCCAATCTTGCCTACATCGTTGACCAGTCGCGAGAGCGTCTGGTCCTGGTAGCGGATCATGTTGGCGTTGGCCTCGAGCTGCCGCTGCGCGTCGAGCAGCGCCGCCAGTTCGCGCGTCGGTTCCGCATTGCTCCGCTCGACGAACTGGCCGCGGAGCGTGCTGTTGTCGGCCGGGCGGAGCTGTTTGGCGTCGGGGTAAGCCAGCAGGAGGTTGCCTTGCTTCTTCAGCTTCGAGCGGTCTGGAACGTCGAAAAGCCCGACGCGTCCAGCGGGCTGGCCTTTCTGGGTGATGGTGCCGTCCGGGCCGATCGAGACCGGCCAGGAGGCTTCGAGCTTGATGGGGATGCCCTTGTCATCGAGGACGGGTTGTCCGCCGCCGGCCAGAGCGAGATTGCCCTGGCGGTCGAGGAGGAATCGGCCATCGCGCGTGAGGACGGTTCGGCCGCGGTCCTGGACGGCGAAGTAGCCAGAGCCTTGGATGGCCAGGTCGAGGTCGTTGCCGGTTTTTTCGGGGTCGCCGGGGGATGTATCGACGACGGAGGGGGCGACCGCCAAGCCGCCGCCGAGGCGTTCGAGCAGTGGATTGCTATGGAGGTCAGGGCGAAGGCGTCTTCTTTGAGCCTCGGTGAGCTGCTGCTGGAAGACGGGCATATCACGTTTAAAGCCAACGGTTTCGGTGTTGGCCAGGTTATTGGCGATGACGTCCTGCCGATGTGAATTCGCCAGGACGCCCGTAGCCGAAAGGTAGAGGCCGTAGATCATGCGGCCTCTCCTCTGGCATCGAACAACGATCGCGGGCGGCGATCGTCCACTGCGTGCAGCGTTCCATCCTTGGAAAAGCTGAGATCGGCTCCGCCGATAACCCCTGTCTGCCGCGGTGTTTGGTAAGACCGGGTCTGGCCCAGGTGCACGATGAGCGCAAGCCGAGCGGCTTCGACAATCCGTTGTCCTAGCGAGCTTCGTGTATGGACCATGAGCGTACTCCGTACGTGTCGCAACACGAGCGTATTCAATCCCTATGCCACAGGATGGAGGAGTGGTGACGCATGAATATCGTACTACGTTGTTACTAAATGTAACATCTTTTTTTTAAGATGGTTAAGGATGGTGTGCGGTTCTTCAGATTTGCCTATTGTGGTTGGGTTATGGATAGGATCGGGATGGTGGCTACTGCGCAGGGCCTGCGTCGGATCGGCGGAAGCTGCGCTA
>Ga0315288_10004698_pt1 | contig 17407 bp, 12 predicted proteins | sample YL17G11_20_MG_FD_203454 | JGI IMG/M metagenome (GOLD analysis project Ga0315288, IMG submission 203454) | Sediment microbial communities from Yellowstone Lake, YNP, Wyoming, USA - YL17G11_20 | ecosystem: Environmental > Aquatic > Freshwater > Lake > Sediment | place: USA: Wyoming | collected... | reverse complement strand
AAGTTATTGATCATTTTTGCATCCGATTTCTGTGTGTTGATGTAGGTGTACCATCTTAACTTACGATATAGTTCCTTCTCGTAGTAAGATTGTAACGCCTGTTCGTTCACATAGTTTCGTGCTTTGATATAACTTTTTACGTTTTCTGGTATGCAGCTGTTTGAATCGTACAAGCTTAATAAGCTCTCCCATTTGTGTGCCGTCCTATCTTTGAACTGACTATTGGGGATCGTGTTTCTCTTGTCAGCTTGTCTTTTTGCCGCATAAAACGTGCTTTTAGTCTCGTGCATCCTCTGACCTTGGGTGTATTTGAATATATTCGCTTTACGATATATCTTGCCATTTTCCTTTCGGATTAGCCTAACTACCCCGTCTGTACAGTATATCAGATTATCCTTTCCTGGATCTATTCCGATAAATTTGATGCCTGTGTCTGCTATCTGGATACCGTATCCGATTAGCTCCGATCCATCGTCTTGTATAGATGTTATGCCTCTGGTTTTCGAATTAAACGTAAATTTGGGATAGTTATCCCTTAATTTTGGGGTATTCTTATCCCGCGATTCACCACATCCCATTTTTAATAGGGTGTCAATCGGTATCTCTTTCACTGTCTCGTATCTATAATCATCGAAATAATCATATTTTTTAGCTTTGGGGATCAGTGATCTTTCTTTGGGCTTGTACCATTCATTCTTGACAAAATGTATAGTGCATGCGTACCCGTCCGTTGATATGCGTCGATTGAAAGTATAACCTGGTTTCCTAAAGACCGACGAACTCATCCGGAACACTTTATTCCATATCTTTCTCTGATGGTATGTCTGATTGTTTCTGTAGTAATTGATGTCTTTATCGAAGAACTTTGGGATAATTGTTTCCATATCAAGATCGATATATTTTGGAATCGTGCTTTTCCGAAGGGGGAAACAATTGATCACAGAGATCGATTTACCCTTTTCATTTGGTTTTAATCTAGATCGTAGCTCGTTCTCCCCGTCAATGCTCATCCGAATCATGATAACCAGTAGTTGTACTTGTAAGATGTCTGATTGGGCCATATCACCTAACGTACCACATACTTTGAAATCTTTAAGAACCATCGTGTTAAAACGATCTTTAAGATGGTCGTAAAATTTATCAGCAGTGTTAGTTCCGGATACTATATCGGATGCGATTTTACTAATGACATATCCGACGGCCTTCTTTTTGTTGGTTTTTATAAGTTCATCGTAGTTAGCTATGTCTCTAATATACTTGATGACCAAACCATAGAAACGTTCCTGTATATAAACTCTGATAGATGTCATGATCTTTGTAGCACCATCCTTTATCAGATTGTTGTAATTTGACCATCTGATTTTGCCCGGTTTCGCTAGTAACTGCGCGTATTCTTCTTTGTAAAAAGAGTTCAACCGTTTTAGTTTTTCCGCATTAGCTTTGCCGTAATTTCCCTTGTTTGCTTGTTTTGGTTCAGATACAGTTTTCATAATAAGCCCGATGAATTCTTCATCGATATTTGGCAAGAAATTATGGGCTTGAGAAAACTTAATGCAAAACAACTTGAAGAACTGATATGTGTGGTTCGTTATCATATTCATCTTTTTGGCCATCTTGTTGAATTTGACATAGTAGGCTTTATTTTTGATGATCGACGTAAGCGATGTCTTAACAGTCCTTACACAAGATTTTTTGTTCACATATTCATCGTACCATTTTCGTTTATCGGATTCTTTTTTTTGCATTTCTGTTTTTGATAGAACCGGTTTGGGTTTTTTATTTTGAGTCTCTTTTTTTATCTGTTTGTCATGTTCCTGTTTTGCTTTTTCATACACCTTACTTAATTCGGCAGCAAATACGTCATCTATGCCAGGTGCCGTATCAGGTTCAGACACACTAAAATCATCCGGTTTAATAACTGATTGTTGATCGGCTATTTTTTGAATTCGACGATTTTTTGTGGATTTTACAACCTTATCATTTAAGGTTGTTTGCCTTGAATCAGACGATTCTCCAGGGGGTTTAACCCGGGCGTCTGATGGATTGTTGTTCTTATTGCGCCTCATAATAATTGTTATATCAACATAAGTGATATATATTTAATCCGTTTTAAACTCAACTTTTTTTGGGTATGTTTATGCTTGAACAGCACTTTTCTGAAAAATCATTCATTAATATATGACTTTTATATAAAACAAAAAGGATAATAGGCTCGATCAAACACTTTCACTAGAGCCGTACAAAATCTTTCCAAATATATGTACGTTTCAACTTTTTGTCGGCCGTATTAGTTATATGGGCGATGCATTATACGTCTTGTGCATGTTGATCAGCATTATGATCATACTCTACGGTCTGATGTACTATTTCTCAACGTACGATCTGAATTATGTCGATACGGAAGCCGTAATAACAGAGGTCGAATGTCTTAGCGCCGTACTAAATAACTCAACGATGCTGTACGATTGTGTGATCGGTGTGACATACGAAATGCATAATCGCCAAATCAATAACCATATCGCGATTAGAGGTGTACGGCCGTATAACGTCGGTGATGTTATACAAATCATGGTCGATAGGCAAAATGTACTGAATGTTCGAACAGAGGCCGTACCGTACGGCGTGCGGGGCGTACTGATCACACTATTTGGTCTGCTTCTGCTCATCGTAGTATCGGGCGCCCGATTCATCGATCTCTAATTTTCGATCATATTCGTTCGGATGTAGTGTACGATCTCCCACATGACTTTGCAATCCACTTCGTTGTAATACACGATCTCATCGAACTCCGGATCATGATCTATATACTCATTTTTGTCAGCGTACGCTCTGTAGATTTTTATCGCTTCGAACATCGCTCGCAGCCCGTCGCTCATCTTGGTCGATCCCCAGTTCGTCCGAATCATCCCGTGTTTGTGCATAGCATTCGCAAAGTGCTTCAACTTGTATCTGTAGCAGCCTTTGACAGTAACGGGCTCACTAACCATCTCGTTATGCAGATCTACCCAGATCACGGTGTCCTCGAAGCATCTGATCAGACCTCTGACTTCGGATTTGATCTGTTTGATATGCGCCGCTTGTATGGATTCCGTTTCATCTAGCCTGAATATCTTGGCCAGCGTGCTATCGTACTTGTCCGATTTCATCCGGCCGATCGCACTATTCATGAAAGTCAATTCGGCGCCTGTCCAATGGAACATCCTAGCCTGTATATTGTCACCGCTATCTGTATCAAAATAGGCCTCCTTGATTATGCAGTTCCGAACTACGATGAACTGATAGAACAGCCGGAACAGCTCCAGCTCGTTACAGACTTCGAACGACGTCATGTAAAAGCATACGAACTCCCAGCGGTCTGAATTATTTGATTCTGAACCGGATTCATCGATCCGATGAGACACGGCACATCTCGTTTTATCCATTTCCAGCGCGTCTATGATCTTCAGAGAATCCGCCCCATCATCGTACGCAAAACCGATCCCGATCATGAACGTTACGCCTGAATCGAAGTACGAATTATCCAGATCCATCGCATCGGGCGACACGAACAGGTTGTACGTTATGGTTTCGAAATCGACGTAGTAGTCCATGATATGCGGCTCGTGCCAGTTAAAACTGTTCGTCTTAATGAACTTCGGCCTGATCAGATCTGTGCTGTTACGCTTATTGATGTTCAGTATCGCATCTATGACCGGCGCCCTAGCCGAATCACGTTTTATGCCCAAAATATCAAGACTTAGCCTAGGATCTCTGATGTCTGTTATGCCGAACGAATGCGCTTTGTTCCGCTGCACTTTATTGATGTACCAGCCTTGTGTAATCTCACCATACCGTTCAGCTAGCTCTTTCTTGACTGCTGAGAACGCGGGGTTGTGATCGGAATTCATAACAGGGTACAGCTCCGGCACAGATGGTTTGGCAGACCCGTACCGCCAATCTCTACCCTCTGTCAGAACACGCTGAACCCATTTCACCGCGTCTTTCGTCTTCGATACGTACTGATTGTCCCGACCCGCGTAGTCTATGATGCCTAACCGATCGAACGCCCCGTACCCTTTAAAAAGGTTCTCTGAGCCTTTCGGAATGTTTTGTGCTCCGATCTTCCAAGCCTTGGCCATAATGTACGCGTAGTTCGGTACGTAGCCTTGCATCTGCTGAAGACACCCGTTGTATATGGCCAGCTGACCCTTGTACGCCGGGAAAAATCCTTCGTTTCGTAGCGTGCTACCGTCTACACATAGAGGCATGGTCGTCCACTTACAATCTATCACCCGGTAGTGATACCCGTTTAAGAGCGGCGCCGAATAGCCTATCGTAGAATCCGCTTCAAATATTTCGAACATGTCAGACAAATAGTCCGATCTGACCAGCAGATCCGCTATACCGTACGTCATATTCGAATCGTTGATCATAACGGCCTGCGCGATGATCGGTATACTACTCCGCATGTATTCCAGCGTCTGATCGTATTTCGTCCGAATGTAGCCGTCTTGGCTTATGCTGCGCTCCGATCGAAAAATCGCGTAATCTGCTTCGTCAAACACCAGCACAAAGTCCGATCCATAGTTCTGCCTCAGCTCGTCGTACACCATCGCCTCGAATCTATTACCGCCCTCGAACAGTATCTCCAGATGAGACGCGTCTTTCAGTAGAGCCGTACGATCCGATGTATCGGCATTATTATCATCGTTATTACAATCGATCCCGATATCCGCGTAGTACTTAGTCAGCCAATCTAGACAAGTATCGTTCAGCAGGTAGTACTTCGTCCGTGTCGCGCTAACCCATCCCATCATATTGTCCTCTGTCGGCGGTACATGTATCTCTATGTTGTCTATCTCGTGCTCTGCGTCGTGTGTCTTGTGTTCTGCATCCATATGATACAGATCGGCTAACTTCATCGATCGCGTAATACGGCGGGATGTTTGAGGTGTGACTGTGACTGTAACTGTGTCTGTAACTGTGTCTGTAACTGTGTCTGTATTTGTTTGAATTTTGACTCTTTTGGCTCTGCTCGATTTGGTTTGGCGTTTGATCGGTTTGGTGTACTTTTTGATTAGAGATTTTAGATGCGCGATCTCTTTCGAATTGTAGAAGAACTTCTTCCATATGTCCGATGTTGTAACAGATGGCGGTTGATCAGTATGCTCAGCATGTCCTACATCTGCTATCTTCCTCTTCTTAGAATCTGCTCCCGTAGAGATAGACGGTAAGGTCCGCCCGACATTCGTACGGTTTGGTATGTCCGATGTGTCTAATATCCTCGTCCTGATCACAACTTCATCATCATCCGCTTCAACTTGTACCGCACGCACTTTAGGCGTTCTAGGCGTTCTAGGTGTTCTAGGTGTTCTAGGCACTTTGGGCTTGGCGGGAACTGTAGTCCCGTTCGGCCCGTTCGGCTGTTTTATAAGTTTCGACTTACCTCGTTGCACGGTGTACGTTTTCAACTTAGGCTTCCTTGGCATGTATGATATGCAAAGGCTATGTGTTAAATCAAATAAAAAATATATCAATTTTTAATCGCATTCGGTCGGTCAATAGCGTTCAATTACACTTGCGGATTATTAGATCGCCGTTATCTGCCGCCCTCTTCAGAACTTCGCACTTCCGCTGAAGATTTTTGTATATCTCGACCTGTCGGATCAGATCATCGGCCTTGTTCAGCTTCGACAGATCTGTTTCCAAATTATGCACGTCTGTCATGATGTCGAATCCCTTGTCCTTTTTGATAAAATCGTCCGCGAAGATGTTAGACGGATCCTCTTGGATGTTCGAACTATCGACGTCCTTAATCAGCGCGTCTATCAGCCTCTTGATCTTGTCTGTATGCGTTTTGATTTCGGCATGCAGCTTGATCTTCTCGGCCATACTGTCTGTCTCTTCTAACTTGTCTGTCATACCCTCTAGCATGTCCAACATATCATCGGTAAGTTCCAAACCGCCTTGCTCTAACTCCGATACCATTTTATTTTCAACATTATTCACGCTAGGCATGCTAGACGTATTAGATGTCTTGGGCTTCGGGCTGACGGATGTGACAGACTTTGCGGTCTTATTTGGTGCAGACTTTACAGATTTGTCAGTCTTTGCAGTCTTGACAGGCTCAGCCTTAACAGCCTTGACTGTTTTCTTGTCCGAACTAAACAGATTCGTTTTGATGCGCTTCTCACTATCGGCCATCAGATTCTAATAAACAAGTACGGGAATAGATTAAACCTTTTGCAGTCGCACGTCTAGCTTGGACTTAGTATCGTTTCGTTTTTGAGCCCGTACAAACAGTTCGAAATCGATATCGATCTGTATCCTGTCTCGGGTATCCAGCTCCGTAATCAATCGGGGATGTGTTTTGTTGTACGATCTGTTGTGTTCGCATTCGACACACTGCCCGTATTTGAATTGTGAATGCGTACTCGTACTCGTACTCGTACTCGTATCCTCATTATCTGATTCAACAATAAAGCACTTTGCACAATCCGCACCATCGCAGTACCCACACTCATCGCACCATATATCGCTCGTATCGGCGTTCCGAACTTTAATGCCGTACACTACGCCGTTCCACTTTGACAGATTACAACCGCAGTACCGTTCACACATCATCGTAATAGACGACCCGTACCACACCGTGTTGAGTTGCGTCCTCGCATGGCACGCGTAACATTCGAATGAATTAGCACACCCATCGACCGCCATAATATTATTCGGTATCGTACAAGAGCTGCAGGCATACACACAACCCATCAGACACGTGTATTTGGGGCAGCACCTGAAGTTGTACAGATGGAAGTCTGAGCACGCTCCGGTCTCTATAAGCAGAGCAAACTGTTTACAATCCTCACAGATGCCGTACTTTTGATTCTGCTCCAAATACTGCGACTGGTACGCCACCTTGTACGGCTTCATAGACGAAGCATCATCGTCTTGTTCGGTTGAAGTTAGATCGTCTTGTTCGACTATCTCATCATGCGTATCGCTCATATAGGGTATGCTATATCCTATACTTTTATATCAGGCCGTATATTTCTCAATTTTTTTGGATGATAATCGTGTACTCCCCCGTACCATGTATGAGTTTGAGCGGTCGGTCAAATAGATCAGCGTCCTTAATGATCCGCCCATCTAGCCCGACAAGTACGCTGAATCCGTTAGACAGCAGGCTCGACGCGTCGTGATATGTGATACGGGATACGATGTTGCGTACGGTCTTAGAATACTCCGCTAGATGTAGTTTGATCCTAGACTCCGCTTCTCGCTGTATGTCCGATATCCGCTGCATAACTTCTGTCACGGGATCCGTTAAACCGGCCTCGATTTTATGTATCTCCTGCCGCGTGTTGTACAGCTTCGACAGTATGGATTGCTTGACTTGCATCAGCTGCTTTTCAATGTTATGCAGCTTGCTAAAAGAGCTGGCGTACGCTTTCGATATAACGTCTCCCGCCATAGACGGTGTACCGACAGAGCAGTTTGATACGAAATCACAAAGCATGCTGTCTACCTCATGACCAACAGACGATATGGTGTAGCGCTTCGATCTGTACAGCGCTTCTAATACCTTCGGATCTGAGAATCCCATCAGATCCTCGAAACTACCACCACCCCTCATCACAACTACTACATCGACCTCTATCTGCGCAAACTCTTTGGCATCTGTGTTATCCGGCTTATCAGCGTTGTCTGACTGGTCCGATTTATCAGCGTTGTCTAACTTGTCCGTCTTGTCCGTCTTGCTCGGCTTATTTGGTTTGTCTGACTTGTTCGGGTTGAATGGATCGAAAGAATCGGCATCGGATACGCTTATAGCATCTGTGTCTTCTGAGTCTTCTGTGTCTTTAGCGTCTTCTGTATCAGCATCATCAGCGTCATCAGCGTCGTTGTCTTTAGCGTCATCAGCATCTACAGCATCGTAAAACGGCGAATCGAAGAACTTGATCCCGGCCACTACGCTATCGGCGCATCTCGGCCCTTGTACGGTCGCATCATATATATAGATCGCGCCATCGAAGCTGTTGTTCCGCAAGACTCGTATGAAATCTTGTAGAACCGCCCCCTGTGCAGCCGTTACGACGCCGATGCTGGATATTTTAGACGGTACGGCTTTCTTGTTGTTGAAGTATCCTTTCTTCTGGAACTCGTCTCTGATCTGCTCGTACCTGGCGTGTATAGAACCGGCGCCGACCTTCTCGATCTTCTTGCCATTTAACCCTAACGTACCTCTCGGCGCGTAATAATTCAGAACCCCCGTCACCTCTACATTAGAACCGTGATCTACTTCCGATCCTAGTTTCATGCCGAAGAAATTCACATTGATCGATGACCCGGCATCTTTTAGCGTCAGATACGTGTTGTTGCCCGATACTTTCGGGTTAGACACTTCACCGACTACGACCACCGACTTCTTATGGTGCGCATTTATTGTCGATACGATGGATTCGTTTAGCTCCGATACCGTAATCTTATGCATATTATAATTATACGGGTGGCAGTATTTAATTTCGTACAAAGGAACGCGATATACGCCGTACATGCACCAGGGTATTGATCTGCCCCCCAAAGCTGAAATATTTTGCAGAGCATATGTATATACTCAGGCTCTGCATGCCATCCAAGATAGGTCTCGCGATCGGTATAAGTTACCAAGGTACGAAGATTAGCCCGCTAAGCGGTACGGTCGGTGATTCTTTGAACATCGCAAAATTCATGGCCAAGTTTGGCTATGCTATGACGCTGATTAACGATCAGCAGTTTACTCGAACTAGCGCTCAGTACCCGTCGAAGTCGAACATCATCTACTGGATCAACAAGATGCTGAGGGATGCAAAGGATGGGGATGAGCTGTTCATAGGGTACGCTGGTCACGGTACGCAGATGGCTTTCAATCCGGCCAACACGGAAGAGGTCGATGGTCGGGACGAATCGATTATACCGGCCGACTACAGCTTTACAGACTCATCGGCTCTGATCGATGATGAGATTCAGCGCTTGCTTAGTAATAACCTGATTACGAAGCCAAACTGTAAAGTATTCATGCTGTTCGACTGCTGCCACTCCGGTACGGCGGCCGATCTACGGTACACGTATAACTACAGCGGCCCGACGTCTGATTTTGTATTCGTCGATGCAAAAGCAGATAACGCTTTCAAGGCGAAGACCATACTGCTCAGCGGGTGCAAGGATGAAGAAGTGAGCTGGGAAACCATGATCAACTTGACCGGCGGTGCGAAGTCTAGGCAAGGCGTTATGACTAGCTCGTTCATCAATGTTATTAGCAAGAACCCGGCCGCCCTGCAAAACGTGTTCCAAATTGTCAGAGAGATGTACGTCTACACCAAACCGTACAAGCAGCAGCCGCAAGTGTCTTGTAATTACGATATAGCCAAAGAATCTAACGCTCAACTCCGTACAGTCATAAATTATGATGTACCTGCTCCGGCTCAAGCTACACCGGCTCCTGCGGCTCCTGCTGCTCCGGCTAATCCGAATCCTAATCCTAATCCTACACCGGCTCCTGCTGCTCCATCTAAGCCTACTGCCGCGCCATCTAAGACTAAAACCAAAACATCGACGTCTATCTTGTCCGGTATACATGTTCCTGGCCCGGCAAAGACCAAGCCCAAAAACAGCTATAGAACGAACTATGGTAAGGCGGCCAACACATCAAACAGCAAAGTAAATTACGAAGCGTTCCAACCGTCTGCCGTTCCGATTAAAAACACATCCAAGATCCCGAACAAAGCTGATCTGCTCGGCATGATTTTATAAATATCCGCATTCTAGATGAGTGCTATAATATTGTTTCTTTCTTATTCGGATCATCTTTGATGTCCCGATTAGTGACTCTAGACAGAACCATTTTGCTGCTGTACGCCATATCTGACCTTATTTGTTCTATGTTTGTCTGATTGAACGGCGGGTAGTACGGCCCTAGTATATTCACTTCGATCGTGATGTCTCGTTTAGCGCCGATCTTGTACAGCATGTTATTAATATAGCCGTCTGACACAATTTCCGGGTACCTTATGGCTATAGCGTATATCGGCCGCCCTATATGGAACGCGCCTGTTCTGAATCGTACTAACGCATCCGGATGACTCATCATACCTTCCGGGAACAGACATATGCTGCCGTACTTATCGACGAACTCTCTCATCTTATCGACGATATTCGCGTCTTTTCCACTGCTACCGTTACTACCGCTACTACCGTTACTACCGCTACCCCGCTGAACCGTCAGGATATTTACAAACTTTCTAAAATGCTTCATCATAGCCGATTGATCAGAGACAGAGGATGCTAGGAACCCCGTGTTGAACAGATAGTATATGATCAAGAACTCCAAGTACGTCACGTGATTTACGATGAATACTTTGTTCGGCTCTAGCTTCAGCTTCTCCATACCATGCACCTTCAGAGTCAGATTGTTTAGACCGAACACGGTCTCACACCATCGCTTGCCGTCTGTCGCGTTCTCCATCAGAGGCAGCTTGATTAGCAGAGACGCCAAGTCGAATATCGAATCGATAAACCCTATCGGATTATTGTTAGACATATCAGAATAGTGTGTCATGCTCAGCATATCCGCAAACCTTTGAGGATGTATATCTTTGTCTACAATACTCAGCATCCTGGTTATAGTTGAATTACATAACGGGCATACTTGTGTCTTTTTGTTTTTCTTATAACAAGACTCGTGATACATATGCTCACACGGATACGCCATAACTATCGGCGTGTCTTTCCACGGCAGGCCAATCCCACAGAAGCATTTCGAATTGAGCTCCTTGTCCGGGTCCGGATCTGCTAGTTTGGCCGATTTAGAAAAGTTGATATTTTGCGGCTCTAGCTTGTCCATATATCGTACAGCGTATTAGAACTTTAGTACTTTGGCCCCGTATTGAATATTCGAACATTTACATCCGAATATGTCTACTACTATATCAGAAGACAAACCGAAAGAAACAAAAGAAACGGTGCGGGTCGGTAATGCCGAAATTTCAAAGATATTAGACTCGATCAGCCACAAAATCGATTCGAAGACAAAGATCAATCTAGTCTGCTATGTCTACGATCCAATGTGCATAAGCCACGTCCCGCTACCTGTTACGGATTCAGACGGGGTAACTCGGCCACACCAAGAATCCAAACACCGTGTGCAAAAAATAAACGGCGCGCTGCATGTGACGGGCTTGAGCTCTATCTTCATCACCGGCGGATCTATCGAAATGAAAAGGGCAGATCTCCATAGAGTCCATACACCGGAATACATCAAACAGATCGAAAATCTATGCAAATTAAACAGACCCGGTAAGCTAGATCCCCCGTCGACAGAGACTAGTATCAGCGGATTCAAGAGTCTAGAGTCTATATACGCTGCAGCTGCGTCTGTCATGGGCGGCATCAATATGATCTGCGCGGATCGGCCGATATCGACAGCTATTCTAAAAGAATCCTACGCGAAGCAGAACAAGACCAAACCGATCTATAGATCCAACGTACCGCGCCGTGTGTTTTGTAATGTTAGACCGCCGGGCCACCACGCCCATACGAATCGCGGGGCCGGGTTCTGCTTCCTTAATAACGTCGCGATCGGTGCAAAATACGCTCAGGTTAGGTATCCCCACATCAAAAAAATACTGATCGTAGACTGGGATCTGCATCACGGGGATGGTACGCAAGACGTATTCAAAAATGATGCGAATATTTTGTACATCTCACTACATCGCGGTACAGACTTCTACCCCGGTACAGGTTCGGATACAGATAACGAACTATACCCGAATATTTTAAACGTGCCTCTGAAAGCTAATACAACGATCGAAGAGTACATGGCGCATTTTAATGGTGAAGTGATGCAAAAGGCGTACACCTTCAAACCCGATCTGATCATAATATCGGCCGGCTTCGATTCTCACAAAGACGACACGTATCACGAACTACCGCTAGATTACAAAGACTATTCGTACATGACTAGATGCATCATCGATCTAGCCGAAACGTACGCGCAAGGCCGAATCGTGTCCGTACTAGAAGGCGGGTACAACATCAATGTGCTGATCGGATCCGTCGTGTCTCACGTCGCGACGATGATCGACTACGATGGGGTTGTTAGACTAGAATAAATCAAAACACATCCAACAAGGTCGTCACGTCTTTTATTATATTTGTCTCGTCCAACTCTTGGAATGCCGCATCCATCTTGCTGTATGACCGAATGTCTATGTTATACGTATCGCATGCTGGATATGCTGGATCAGCTGGATATGCTGGATCAGCTGGATCAGCTGGATATGCTGGATCAGCTGGATATGCTGGATCAGCTGGATCTACAGGCTCTATGTCTATCGGCTCTGCATCAAAATCTATAACGTCACTGGATGCCGAATCAGACATACTAGCGAACAAATCGTGTGAACTATCATCATCTGCGTTATTTATATCGAACTGGCGGTCTGGAAGCTTGGCCATAATGTCTGCCGGTCGAACGTACATGTGTTTGCCAACGATCTTATTCGACTTGTACGTATCGTTCTGGATGATCGGGTACTCTATATCCATTTTTTCCATAAGGTCTGTGTCGCCGATTTTGATAAAGCCTTTGTGCAAGATGTCCAACAGAGACAGCTCGCATACAGTATATCTCACCATCTCGAACAGTAGCTGCGAATCGAAGACAGGCGCTAGATCGGAATGTACGATCAGAGTACCGGGCTCGTAGTCTGGCGTGATGTAAGTGTATACCCTGAACTTGATATTCAGGATGTCTGTAATATTAGTCGAATCCATTGAACTCTGTCTATTTCAGCCATACATAATTTGCGCATCGAATTAATCGCGATACGCTAATCGCGATCCGCTAATCGCGATCCGCTAATCGCGATCCGTGATTCGAATCTTAAGTATAGCGCTAAAACATAATACGCTATCCGAATCGTAGAATGTCAGATCGGGTTAATTCAACAGATCCCATAATTATGGCCAATATAACAGACACGGCTGATACTGCTACAGCTGAAACTTTTTCGTTCATGCCTAGCCTGTCTACGATTTTATTTATACTGCTGCTGATAGCTGTCGCCGTGATAATCGTGTACTATTTTTGGTACGCAAAAGAGCCGATGAAGACAGGTGAAGAGCTGCCGTCCGATGTAATTAGCATAATCGAACCGGATGACACGATAGTAAGCGTGCTGGAAAAGATCAAAGATAAGTACGGATCTTATACCGCGATCAGACACTGTGATACGGCTATTACGTACACAGAGTACTATAATAAAGCGTCTAGTCTGTCTCAACGGCTGTTGTATTTTATCGGCCCAAACCCCCGTGTCGCGCTAATGCCTTTCAATCGGCCCGAATGGTTGTACGTACAGCTCGGTACGGCCATGAGTAACGGCGTGATTTGTTTGATCGATGAGTATGCTGGTGCTGGTGCTGATACTGATGCTGATGCTGGTGCTGATGCTGGTGCTGGTGCTGGTGCGAATACCAAATCATACTATTCGCGGATCATAGACGAATCGTGTGCCGATCTGATGGTCGTCGAAAACATTAAACAGCTGCGGATGTTAGACGGCGTTAAAATGACAACGGTCAAGCTGATACTGGTTCTGGATTTTGGTGATCGTAGTCGTGATATTATGCTGATATCCGCCATAAAAAAACAGAACCCGCATCTCGATGTAATGCCGTACGACACTTTTATGAGCAGCTCGATCTTCAACAAGTTCTGTAAAACAAAAGGAACATATGGATCCGTGCTAGAGCTAGACGCCGATATCGAAGTGCCGAAGCCGTACCCCGAAGACATCGCGCTCATAATTTATAGCGATACTGGTACTGGCGTTGTACATACTCATGGTTCGATTTTATCCGCCGTCAAATCATGTATATACGCCATACGCAGCAGATCGAACATAGACATCGATATCGGTGAAAGATTTCTGACCCTACAGTCAAATACGCATAATATGCAGACCGTACTCATGAATCTGTACGTACCGATATGTATTGTAGGGTGCGTGTATATGGCGCATTTTCAAGATGCGCAACTTACGAGCGTGTTGAGTCAGGTACGTCCGACCATATTTGCCGCCGATCCCGGTGTATGGAAATCCATCAGATCGAGCGTAGAGGCCGAGCAAAATAAGCCAAGTATAACGGCTACGCTCAAAAGGCTAGTCGGCTCTAGTAAGCTGATCAAAACGAATATCGGGCTAGATTACGCGAAATACAATATAGTTATGCATAATAAGCCGGGTACGGATGTAGGTGCATCTGATCATATAGACTTCTTTAGCGGGATCGGCATAGAGCTCTGTCTGGCGTACTGTTCGAACGAAGCGCTAATCATATCGATGGGTGTACCCGGGTCATCGAAGGGGTTTGGCGTACCGATCATGGATCTGAAGATAGATCCGGAAGATAGTGCGGTGCTGGTCCGCGGTAAAACGCTATTCAAGTCGTACTACAAAAATCAAACAGCAACAGATGCCGCGTTTGATGTTAGGTCGAGCAAGAGATCGAATTCTAGCAAGAATTCTAGCAAGAAATCTAGCAAAAAATCAAAAAAAAAGAGATCTCACAAATGGCTCAAGACAGGCTGTACGGGGTATGTCGATCGATCGGGGTATCTGTTTCTAATAAATCCGATTTGATAAAAATAAAGCAAAATATAAACAGCAAAATATAAACAAGTTCATTCGAGATTTTTCTTGAATCCGTCGATCGTGCCTTTTAGAGTCCGGTCGCAGTACGTTTCGTAGCTCTTCTTGATCGTTGAGATCTTGGCCGAATTCGTTTTGTCGTCCTGATACGTGATGTTCAGCCGGTCTAGACCTTTGCCCGAGCTGCCGATCAGGCTGTACAAATTGATCAGCTTTTCCGTATTCTCTTTTGGTTCTTGGTTTGCCTTCACCTTTTGAACGATATCGTTACACAAGGCCTCTGTTTCGGCGTACACGTGCTTAATAAATTCGAGAGTGCGCGCCCTAGAATCCCCGGAATACCACCGCCTGATAGACTGCATGTACCTCTTGTCGATTTCGATGGTCTTGTTGTTTTCAGATATGCATATCTTCTCATCAGACACTAGGTCCGATAAGATGCGTAGATTAACTTGTATCTCTTCGTAGTTGAGCTGCGGGAAAGAGTTATCACCGGATCCATCATCTACGAGATTCTTGATCCTAGCGCCGGCCGGGATCGCAACGACCTGCATCGGCCGACCATTTGCATCTCTATACTCCCCGTTCGCCGCGACGGCCGATACGAGAGACTTGGTGTCCGAGTCCGGGTTGTAGTATTTCTTCACAGTAGTTGATTTCGGTTTGATCAGATTCTTGTCTCTGTATTCACGGGCGCCGTTCAATGCGGCCTGTACGGCTTGTAGATCTGCATCATCATCCGCTGATTCCGTGTCACGATGTACTTGTTTATCCTCCATATCCGTATCTGTAGGGCTCTGAAAGGGCTGTATATTTTATATTAGAACATCGTAACGTATCGCATATATTTTTCAATTTTTTTAGGGGGGTATATTATGCCCGAAGTACCGGAAGTCGCGATAGAAGTGCAGTACCTGAAGACCAAGCTGATCGGCAAAACTATCACGTCTGTCAAAATAATGTCCGGCAGGTATACCCACGAAAAACTGAAAGGAATAAACAAGCTAGTCGGTCCGTACAAAATAGTCGATATAGATTCCAAAGGCAAGATGCTCTGGTTCGTCTTAAAACATACGGGATCCGGCGAAAAACTATACATGCTGAACACTCTAGGCATGACCGGCCGATGGGGGTTCTACAAAGATCAGAGTTCTAGAATCAGGTTCCGAATCTGCTGCGATTCTAAAATGGGAAAAGATACAAAAGATACAAAAGGCGTGAAGGGTGCGAAGGGTGTGTATAACTTGTACTACACGGATCAGCGGAACTTCGGTCAGCTAAGTATATTCGAGTCCAAAGATGAGCTGCAGACACGGATCGATAGATTAGCGCCGGATCTACTGAAAGGCGGATTGACGGATCGGGATGTTGTGAATCGCATAATGTCGTACATCAAAAAACAGCACAGTAAAAAAATAAATCTAGTCCGGGTCCTGATGGAAGATCAGACAGCTATAGTGTCCGGCATCGGGAACTATCTGGTCGCTGAAATCTTGTACGATGCGATGTTGAATCCTCACAGAAATCTGTCCGATCTGACTCCGGCTGAAATTAAGAGATTAGCACACTCTATGCGTAAAATCGCCAAACAGAGCTACTACGATAATCAGACGGGATATATGGAAAACTATGCAATCTTCATGAAAGCACACCCCGTCAAAGTTGATAGAAAAATATTCCCGAACTATCTGCCCGATATTAAACCGGATACGGCGTTCGAATTCAAAGTGTATCAACTAGACAAAGATAGACTAGGCAATAAAGTCAAAAAAGATCAAATCATCAAAGGCCGCACCATACACTGGGTACCAGCTGTACAGAAATAATCAACCTCATTCTCATCCTTATTCTCAAATACGAATGTATTTATGCGAACATCGGAATCTCCGTATCCTCAAGCGCGTCCGACTTTTTCTTTGGCTTGGCTTTTGATTTGGCTACGGCTTTGGTTTTGGCTTTGGTTTTGATATCCAAGTCCTCTACCTTTTCATCTGCTTTTTCATCTGCATCTACATTCGCGTTAGATGTATCGGTATCTGTTTTTGGCTCCTCACTCCGCGAAAATATGGATTTTTGTCTAGGTTCAGACTCATCTGTATCGTCCTTATCGACTTTTGGCACCGGTTTCATTTTTGACTTCGATTTATGCACCGCCTTCGATGGTACGGCTTTGGCATGCTTCTTTTTCTTATGTACCGATTCCTCTGAAGATTCCTGTTCGGCCTGCTCTACAGCTTGTTCCGGCTCATCTTGCTCTTCTTGCTCATCTTGCTCTTCTTGCTCTTCTTGCTCATCTTGTACATTACGCTTTGGCTGAGTATGGGTCTGAGCTTGACCATTTTGCCCATTTTGCCCATTTTGCCCGTTCTGTTCAGCTTGAGCCATCTGATCCAACATCCTAGCCCTCATCATCTGCTGACGCCTAGCTTCTTGCATCTTGGTCATTATGATTTTCTTTTCTTCGTCCGTATACTCACGCCGCTTTTCTGTGCGCTCATCCTTATTCGGCTCTTCTGATGCCGGCGCAAAGAAAGTGATCAGTACGTACGCCGTCATCGCATCTATAGCCATCGCGTAGTACAGATATTTCCGTACCTGTTCTATAATCCCCGTCTTTTGTTCGAGATGCAGATACCAGTGTAGCGCGACATACATTATAGACCCCGCAAGGAAAACCGTCAAATAGTCTCTGTTCGATACAGACCCCTTTATTAATAACTTGCTTGCAAGCGTGTAGAACA
>Ga0315288_10004693_pt1 | contig 17413 bp, 12 predicted proteins | sample YL17G11_20_MG_FD_203454 | JGI IMG/M metagenome (GOLD analysis project Ga0315288, IMG submission 203454) | Sediment microbial communities from Yellowstone Lake, YNP, Wyoming, USA - YL17G11_20 | ecosystem: Environmental > Aquatic > Freshwater > Lake > Sediment | place: USA: Wyoming | collected... | reverse complement strand
CTAATCTGTTTGGCGTCCATGTCATATCTCCTTTCAGAATAAAGGTTTCCAAAAGAAGATGTCGGCTGGTCGCCTGAAAATCTTGAGCTAAAATGGCGTTGTAGGATTAAGTCCTGATATTTCTGCTCAGAGCAAAAAAACTGTCCCGCTTGACAAGCGCGTCATCTGTAATTTGATATCGAGCATTCGCAGAGAAGAGTGGCAGCCAATGAGGAGCTTCGGGAAGTCGCCCGGTCTGACAATTCAAACGACAATATTAAACTCAGAATTGCGACGAACGGTACGCGCAAATGCACATTAGTCGACAGATGCAAAGACCTATCCTGAAACAGGTGGCTGTGCTAATTCCCTCCTTGAATCGTTGCGTGCTTCCGGTATAATCGCTCCTGTCGGCGACACAAAGAAACTGAGATTGCAGGAATCGTATCATGAAAGCAAATCGTCGAGGATTTATGAGTACGGCTCTTGCCAGCGGGCTTGCGGCCACGTGGCCGCACGGTTGTGGCGGCTCAGAAGCTCGGTGCCCCGGTTCATTTACCAAGAGACGTGAGTACACCCGGCTTGACGAAATACTCAAACAGCCTGTGCTGAGAAAGGAGTTGTTTGCTGCTCCAGTGATCATCAAGGAACTCGAATTGCTTCGCTGCAACCGAAGTTTCCTGTGCCGGGTACGGTCCTCTGATGGCGTGGAGGGCATTTCGGTCGGTCACAGCGGACTCAATTCGCTCTATTTAATCCTTCTAAATGCGTTGAAACCTTTCTTCATTGACAAGGACGCACGCGAGCTGGATTTGCTACTGGAGAAGGTGTACACATACCAGCTCAATTTCAGATTAAGCGGCATGGCGCTGGGGATACCTCTGGCCACCATTGAGTTTGCGATCCTCGATATGCTGGGGCGTATTGCCGGCAAGCCAATTGGCCAGTTGATCGGAGAAATTCACCACCCACGAGTCACAGTGTACCAAGCTACGGAATACCGAGAAAAGCAATTAGATGAGTCCCTGGAACTGATAAAGAGGGATGTGGCGGAGTATAACGCCCACGCGCTCAAAATCAAGGTTGGCGGCCTTATGTTCATGACCGAAGACATCCATGCCGTTGCTCCAGCAGGAAGGACCGAAAGGATTATTCCACTAATCCGTGAGACATTCGGCGACGGAATGGCTCTGTACGCAGATGCAAACGGTTTTTACTCAGTGGATGAGGCGATGCGGGTCGGCAAGTTATTGGAGGAGTACGGTTATGGTTTTTTTGAAGAACCTGTTCCTTTCGACTGGTATGAGGAGACCAAAGAGGTTGCCGACGAACTGACCATTCCAATTGCAGGTGGCGAACAGGAATACAGCCTGCATGGTTTTCGCTGGCTTATCGCCAATGATGGGCTGCAAATTGTTCAACCTGACAACTACTATTTCGGTGGCATGATTCGTTCGATGAAAGTGGCGCGTATGGCGGAGGCATTCGGCAGACTCTGTACGCCGCACATGTCTGGAGGAGGACTCGGATACCTTTACATGATTCATTTTGTATCTGCACTTCCCAATGCATTTGCCCATCATGAGTTCAAAGGTTTGAGCACGAATGTACAGTTTGAATGCAAGACTTCGCCTCTGACGGTGGTCGACGGAAAGATTCAAGTCCCCACGGGTCCGGGTCTGGGCGTGGAGATTGACCCGGATTTCATCAAGAAGCATGAAGTTTTCAAAGGATAGTGCACAAAAAAGCAGAGAGGCCGATTTGGTGGCTCCAATCTTCGGCAGTTGATTTCCAGGGCGGGTCTTGCCCCCTGTTTGGTCCACATGCCATGAGAGGCTTCCGGACCCTATGAGTTGCATGTCGAGCGTATGAACGGCGGAAGGGGCGGCTCGAGTCAGACCCTGCAGGTTCTTGCCTTCACCTTTCTTTCGCGGCCCCTTCGGTGAGGGCGGCGAAAGCGAATTACCGCAAGAACAAGCGACTGCACAACTTTGGATAGAACCGTAGATGGCTCGGCCATGTGGGCCTTTGACAATCGGACGAGAAATGGCTATCATGGTGCGCATGAAACGGCGTGAATTCATTCAAGCGCTGGCGGCCCTAGGACTTGGGTCCCGCATGGCGACAGCCAGGAATCCGATTCCAGCACTGCCTTCGGAAAAGCAGGTGATTCCCAAACGCTCGCTGGGCAAGACCGAGGCGATGGTAAGCGTCCTGGCCTTGGGCGGTGTGATCGGCATGCAACTGCCACCGTCGGAGGATCACGATCCCGTTGCGATTGCCGAAACGGCGCTCGACTTGGGCATCACATATTTCGACACGGCGCCGAGCTATAACAACGGGCAATCGGAAACAAACTATGGCCAGGTGCTCGCCCGCCGTCGCAAGGAGGTGTTTCTGGCGTGCAAAACACACGATCGCTCCTATGACGGCACCATGCGGAGTGTCGAACGGAGTCTCCGGCGGTTGCGGACCGACCGTTTCGACCTCCTGCAGATTCACGGCATCTCCGCCGGGGAAGATATCTTGGCCTGGAGCAAGCCTGACGGGGTCTTGACGGCGCTGCAGAAGCTGCGAGAAGAGAAGGTAACCCGCTTCCTTGGTGTTACAGGCCATGAGTCCGCCAAGATGCTCCGACAGGCCATCGAGATGTACGAGTTTGATACGCTTTTGACCACGCTGAATCCCGTCAGCCGACGTCGTTGCTTCCGTGAGGAGCTGCTGCCTGCCGCCAACCGCAAGCGAATGGGCGTCATAGGCATGAAAGTTATGGGCGGCGGCAACGGCTGTCTGGTCACCGGCAATCCATTCAGAAAGGTCATGCGCGACTACCATGATGAGACCTCCCACCAGGTGGACGCCGACTCGTTGATCCGCTACGCCCTGGGCCTGCCGATCTCGGTCGCGGTGATCGGTGTTGCTTCCATTGACCAGTTAAAGGAAAACGTCAGAATCGTGAAGGAAACCCGCTCCATGACCGTGACAGAGAGGCGGGAGCTGGAAAGCATCATGGCGTGAGAGTGTCCCTATGAGATCACGATGTGCGGTAGTCATGGCCATGTTGATTCTGCTCGTTGCCTGCGTGCAGGCGTCGGAGAGAACACACATGATCTTGAGAGAGGGCTGGTATGTGAAGCAAATCGAGACGGACAAGCCTGCGCTTGACAGACTCGTTAAGAGACTGGGAGATCGCGATGATGGATGGATGGAGGCGACGATGCCGGCACAGGTTCACGATGTGCTGCTTGAACATGGCGTCATTGCCGATCCACACGTTGGCGAGAACGCTGCCGCCTGCGCATGGGTGGGCGAGAAAGATTGGGCCTATGCGTGCCGGTTTGCCACGCCCGCTGAAATCGCTGGTCCGGCCCTGCTGCGGTTCAAAGGACTGGATACGCTGGCCGAAGCGTATTTGAACGGCGTTTCTGTCGGCCAATTCGAGAATATGTTTCGCGAGTACGCCGTCGAGGTGGAGGATCACCTTGCGCCACCGGGTCAGCAGAATATGCTCATCATCGTATTCTCCTCTCCGTTGCGGTTCATGCGTGCGGCGCGGCTTCCGCCCGATGACCCGAATTCGGCAGAACACAAAAGCCTTCGAAAATCTCATTGTGACTTCGGCTCGTACATCGGCGCCAGGCCGCACTCGGTCAAGGTGGGGATCTATCGTGACGTTGTGCTCGATCTGCCCGGCCGGGTCTGGGTGGAGGACGTCTGCATACGACCCACGCTGTCACCGGATCATCGGGTGGCAAGTGTCCGTATCGGCGTTGAAACCGGCGGCGATGATGCGTCTCTTCACTGGATGCTGAGCGACCCCTCCGGTCGGGAGATCGCCAGCGGGAACGAGAGCACATCGTCGGGTGGTGCTCATTTCGAGATTACCGTCCGCGAGCCGAGGTTATGGTGGCCGCGAATGCATGGTGAACAGAATCTCTACGGCCTCGAAGTGAGTCTGCGCGTCGGCGAGCGCGTGCTCGATCGTCGGCGCACGACGTTTGGCATCCGCGATGTCCGGCCGGTTCTGCTTGATCCCGCCACCGGTGAGAAACGCTTCCGATTCGATATCAACGGCGCGCCGGTCTTCCTGCGTGGCGGCGACTGGGTGCCGGTCGAGGGAGCCACCCATGTCTGGCGGGCGGACCGCGCGATGCGACTGCTGGACCTGACCGAGCACGGCAACATGAATATTCTGCGCATCTGGGGCGAGGGCGAGTTGCCTCCGCAGTCGTTCTATGATGAATGCGATCGCCGCGGCATCTGCATCTGGCAGGATTTCATGTTTGGCTACTACGACCATCGCAAGGGTGACACGGAATTCCAGGAGAATTGCCGCGCCGAGATCGAACAGACCATTCGCCGACTGCGGAATCACCCATCCGTCCTGCTCTGGGTGGGGGGCAATGAACAGTACCTCTGGTCGCCCACGGCCGACGTCCCGGAGGCCAGGCGTAACATCTTTGAGAAAATCATGCCGGACGCTTGCAGGCGCCTCGATCCGACGAGGTTGTTTCACACCAGCTCGCCCTACGGGGGGCCGACGGGCAACTGGCCTCTGGAGGGCGACTGGCATGACTACACGACCATCAACTTCGCCCCGGAGGCATCTGTGCCGTTGTTCGGGTCCGAGGTCCTGCGCACCAGCGTGCCGTCCGTGGCCAGCATGCGACGTTTCCTGAGCGATGAAGAATTCTGGCCCAAAGGATTTGACCCGGCCGTCCGCAGGCCCGGTCAGGTGGGCTGGCCGCCGGGATGGGCGTATCACTCCACAGGGGCCGCCACGTGGGACAGGATTGGCGCAATCGAGGAGTTCTGCGATCCCGCCTCGGCGGAGGATCTGATCCGCGTAATCGGCATGGCCCATGGCGATTACCTGCGCGACCGCGTCGAGCGCGAACGCCGTGGCGCGCGGGACGGTGAGCCGGATGGCAATCGACACTGCTGGGGCAACATCGTCTGGCGGCTGAATGATTCTTGGCCGATGATCTACTCAAGCGTAATCGATTACTATCTGGAGCCGAAAATCGCATACTACTTTCTTCGTCGTGCGTACCAGCCGGTGCTGGTTTCTTTTGAGAAGACACGGGATCGAATCTGTGTTTGGGTGGTCAACGACTCGCCCCAGCCCGTAGCGGGGATGCTGGTCGTTCAACGGCTCGCTTTCGATGGGAAGGTGCTCGGGCGGGTGCAGGCGGAGGCGTCGGTCAGACCGGGCGAGTCCAGGCGGTGCATAACAGCCACCGAACTGGGTGAGATCAGCCTGCGGACGCAGTTTGTCAGCGCGACCTTCGCCGGGCGCGACACGAGTCTGCTCCTGATCGGCGAACGGTATCTGCATCTGCCTAAAGCTTCGCTCAGGGCCGAAGCCCTGGACGACGGCATTACCATCACGTCGGACGTCTTTGCGCGAGGCGTCTGCCTGGAGATAGAGAATGCCGTCGGGGCGGTGTTCGAGGACAACTTCTTCGATATGTCACCAGGGCAGACGCGAACAGTCAGAATCCTCGAGGATGCCGGTGGCGACAGGATCGTGATCAAGGCACTCAATGCCGAGCCGCTCCACCTGACGATGAATCGGTAATTCGGACGGTTCCTGACAATAGGGATGAACTCGTGGAAAAGGACTGGACGCTCACGCTGATTGAATCGGAAGGAGTTTGAAGCCATGACGGATGAGACACGAATGGATCGAAGGAAGTTGCTGAAGGCGGCGGGTATCGTGGCTGTCGGGACGGGTGCCGAGGCCGGGCGCGCCGTTGATCAGAACACGGCAACGGTTCACAAGCAGGCCAACATCCCCTGTGAACCGGATGTGCTGGTTGTCGGCGGGGGACCGGCGGGGATTGGTGCGGCACTGGGAGCGGCCCGAGCGGGCGTGAGCACATTGTTGATTGAGGGCTGCGCCTTTTTCGGCGGCGTCGCCGCGTGGTCTCTTGGGATGCCGATCAATCAGATGCGCCCGGACTCCAAAGCCCGTTCGGTCATACATGAACTGCTCTTGGAGAAGCTCCTTGCCTATGGCGATCAGGCGGTCCACATCGGCCAGCATCAATTATACTGCAACGTGGAGTATCTGAAAGTTGCTGTCCTTGACGCTCTGGACGAGGTCCGATGCAAGTACCTTGTGCATCTGTCGGCCGTAGATGCCCTGGTGGAAGGCAATCGAGTCGCCGGCGTGATTGTGGGCACCAAGCAGGGTTTGGCCAAAATCCGCTCGAAGGTCGTCGTTGATTGCACCGGGGATGCGGATGTGGCTTACTTCGCCGGTGCTGAAACAATGATGGAGACCATCGATCCCCGCATGCCGAGCACGTTGCTGCTGGGCATGGCAAATGTCTCGCCAGAGCAAGCACGCCGTGCTAATATGAAGAAGATGGCCGGCGATGCACGCGGCAAATACCCGCTGATTCCCAAGGGCTGGGGACTCCATACGGTCTCCAATTGCCGTCACTACTGGATCAATCACACCGGCACCCGAGATATAGGACAATTCGACATGACGGACCCATTGCAGCGGTCGCAGGCCGAATGCGTCAGCCGGCGGCAGGTGCTCCAGATGACCCAGGCGATGCGCGAATTCGGCGGTGAGGAACTTCAGGAAATCGAACTGGTCGCGGCCGGTCCTCAGATTGCCGTCCGTGAGACCCGGCGTGTCAAAGGGGGGTACATTTTGACGGAAGAGGACGCGGCTGTCGGCCGGACGTTCGAGGATGTGATCGCCTGGCGCAGCGGCTATCTGGACCTCATGGGGTACAAGTTCACGAAGATGATGATTCACGATGTGCCGTACCGGGCCATCCTGCCCGACAAAGTGGATGGTCTGCTGACGGCTGGACGCTGCATCTCCGCGACGCATGTGGCCATGGCCGCCGGCAAGAGCATGGGCAACTGCATGGCTACCGGGCATGCGGCGGGCCTGGCGGCAGCGCTGGCGGCCAGGCAGGGAGTCATGCCGCGGGAGCTGAAGGTCGCCCAGATTCAGGATGCCCTGCGCAAGGACGGTGTGAACCTGGCCATGGGAGGTAAAGTGCAGGAGAATATATCGGGGGACAGAGGAGTCTGAACATGAACAGAGCCACGGTAAGGGCGAGGGAGACCATATCCAGGATGTCTCCTGCAGTCACGCTTGTCTCTATACTGCTGCTTGTTGCGGGATCGTTCAGCGAGGGCGCACGCGCCGACGTGCGGCCGCCCATGCCACCGAGCCATCCATCATAGAGGAGAAGACAAATGAACCGATCAGTCTGGGCGATTCTAATCTATATGACAGCGTCGTTTCCGGTGTACGGGCCTTCGGCGCGAGCAGCCGGTCGAGTGGGCCTTGTCGCCGATGCATCCTTCGGCCGCCCCGCCACTTACGGCCTGGAAACGCTTGAAAAGGCGTTGCTGCAGGAGGACTTCATCATTGAGCGATTGACGCGGGTCGGGGCAGCCCAGATGGATTTTCTGATTCTCGCCGGCCTGGCCTCGAGCAACGGCCCTGCCGCCCGCACATTGAGATCGCTGAACATCCCCTTGCCTGAAGGTCCGGAAACCTTGGTGATCCGACGCACCGAGATCGATGGCAAGCCCGCAGCCGTTCTCTGCGGATCTGATACGCGAGGACTGATGTATGCGGCGCTCGATACAGCGGATCGGATTTCGTGGAACGAGAAAACGGGCGATCCCTTTGCTCACGTTCGAAACATGAGCGAGAGCCCCGACGTGCTCGAACGGGCCGTGTCGATTTACACGATGCAGCGGGCATATTTCGAGAGCCGCCTGTATGACGAAACCTACTGGCAACGGTACTTCGACCTGCTGGCCCGTAGCCGCATCAATAGTTTCGTTGTGATTTTCGGCTACGAGAACGGCGGATTCATGGCGCCGCCCTATCCGTATTTCTTCGACGTCGTGGGATTCCCTGAGGTCAGGCTGGTCGGCATCACCGCAGAGCAACAGCACCGCAATACAGCCGCCTTCAGGAGGATGATCGAGATCGCACATGCTCACGGAATCGATTTCACGGCCGCCATCTGGGACCACATCTACCGGGGCGGCGTCCAGGGCGGGGGGATTGAAGGAGCCTCTGAAAAGGCCGATCGACCGACGGAAGGGCTGGTCTGGGGCGTCACGGCAGAGAACCTGGCGGTCTATAACAAGGCAGCACTCCGAAGATTCCTCGAAGTCTTTCCCGATATCGATGCCCTCCAGTTCCGCATGCATGGAGAGTCGGGACTCAATCGCGACGAGATGAAGGGGTTCTGGCACGAGGTGTTCGGAATGATCCGGCAGATGCGTCCCGCCATGCGGGTGGACATCCGTGCCAAGGAACTGCCCGACGAGGTGATCGACGACGGGCTGAACCAGGGACTCAACATCCGCGTGGCCACCAAGTACTGGATGGAACAGATGGGTCTGCCGTTCCATCCCACGCACGTCAACCGACAGAACCAGTACGATCGCCGTCACGGATACGCCGACCTGCTGCGCTATCCTCAGCGTTACAGGGTGAACTGGCGTCTGTGGAACGGCGGGACAACGCGGCTGTTGCTTTGGGGCGATCCCGATTACGTCAGACGTTTTGCCGAGAGCGCCCGGCTCTATGATGGTCGGAGTTTCGAAGTCAACGAGATGCTCGCCACCTGGATGCTGGGCGAGCCGCACGATGCCTACCCGCTGGAGGTGCTCAATCCGAAGTACCGGTACTACGATTATGAGTTCGAGCGCTACTGGCACTTCTATCAGCTCTGGGGACGTGTAGGCTACAATCCTGCTACGCCCGCCGAGGTTTGGGAGCAGGAATTCAAGCGTCGGTTTGGCGGTGAGGCTGGACCGGCCGTCATGAAGTCGCTGCATCTGGCGAGCAAGGTCCTGCCTCGCATCGTGGCAGCCAGTTATCGCTATCAACTGTTTCCCACGACGCGGGGCTGGGCTGAGATGATGCGTATTGATGATCTGCCGCGATATGCAGATGCTGAGGGCAGCGATATTCAGCAGTTCATGAACATGCGGGACCAGGCGCGCAGCATGATCGAGGGAACCGATACCGCCATGCGACGGCCTGAGGAGACCAGCCGTTGGTTCCAGGAGGTCTCGGATCAGATTCTGAAGCACGTGGCTCAGGCAGAGAGGGCCGCTGCCAGTCCCGACAGTGAACTCATCTCCACGGTCACGGATCTCAAGATTCTTGCCTGCCTTGCCAGGTACCACTCACAGAGGCTTCTGGCGGGCGTGTGTTACAACCTGTATGAGCAATCCGGCGATCTGTTTGCTTTCGATGATGCCGTCACCCACGAGAGACAGGCCGTTGAGACCTGGGGACGGCTGGTCGAGGCCGCTTCAAATGTGTACAGCAGGAATCTGGCGATGGGGGTGCATCGGGTGGGATTCAGCCGGCACTGGGACGAAGAGTTTCAGAAACTGCACAGCGGCCTGCGACAATTGGAAGCGGAACACCTTAAAGCTGAGCCTCGCGGCAAGGGCGATGCTCCCTGGATTGCTCATTTGCCGGTTCGGCGGCACATTCCCGGCCGGACGGTCCGGCTGCACGCTACTGGCAGCGCGGGTGATGAGGTGCCCCACATGCGAGTTGTCTACTGCGACGGCGACGAGCCGTGGCGCTCTGTCGAAATGCAGCCCGTGGGAGAGTGGCGGTACCAAGTAGATGTGCCTCTCACAGAAGGCACAAACACTATTAGGTACTTCGTTGAGGCTAGAGACGGTCAAGGCCGTGTAATTTCATGGCCTGCCGGCGGAGCGGACGACCCCGTTGTGATGTTCATCACCCATGATGACCAGCCGCCTCACGTGGACTTTGAGCGCGTTCCCGTCGCCGAACCGGGTAAGGATCTGGCGGTGACGGCCAGGGTCTGGGACCCATCAGGCATCAAATCAGTGCGACTACGCTATCGACACGTCACTCAGTATGAGGACTACAAGGTTGAGGAAATGCGGTATAATCCTCAGGCGGGGCTCTGGTCCGCGACGATTCCAGGAGAAGTTATCGTCCCTCAGTGGGATCTGATGTACTTCATCGAGGCTATAGATACGCAGGGTAACGGCAGGATGTATCCGGACATGGAAGCGGCGATGCCCTATGTGATCGTGAAATTGGACCGCTAATTTGAAGACTCATTGTGCTGACCGTCCAGCAATTGCACTCTTCGTAAGGACATGACCTTGGCGCTATGCGATAAGGCACTACTGGTGTTCACCGGCTGAACTTACAGAGCAGCAGGTACATGACTACATGCTTGAGCGTCATCGCCAGGATCCAGCCAAAACCACTTTCAAGGTGATGCATTTTGCATTGCGACTCTTTTTCCGCGAAACACTGGGCCGTGATTGGAATCTGTTCAAAAAAAAATGAAACCTTTACGCCAGAAGCGGCTGCCAAAGGTGCTCGGTCATGCCGATTGCATGCGTATCATCAATGCAGTCGAGCACCCTGTGTATCGCAACTGTCTTAATGTGATGTACAGTTGCGGGCTTCGACTCGGCGAAGCGATCAAAATACAGGTCAGCCATATCGAAAAGTCAACATCCAACCTGACCATAATCGGCAAGTATAACCGCCAGCGTCTGGTGCCAATTCCGCCAACGACATTAAAAGCTCTCAGAGACGCATGGAAGACTCACAGACACAAGAAATACCTCTTTCCAAATCGTTACGGCACAACCCACGTCTCCGATTGTTCCGTTACCTGTTGAAAACCTGCATCCTTGATCATTTGCACCAAACACCATAGAAGTCAACAGTCCAGGCTATGGCTCTGAAAATCGAATGGCTGCAACCTGGAAGCTGTGCTGAATTGGAGGCATTTTCTTCTTGCCGGGGGACTATATATGATATATGTTTCCGGTCGTTGACTCCATGCTGTGGACCAGTACCGGAGAGCCGAAAATATAATGTTGAAAAGCCTTATACGGTGTGGGACAATTCGGCAAATGCTGTCGCAGTACCTGTGTGCTGGTGCTCTAATTCTGGAACGGCCCTGTGCCGCCACCGATGTCTTCGAACGGAGACATGGCAAGATAGCCCCATGCAGTTCAGGAGGTTCCTATGAACTACACTTGTCATGATATTGCACAAATGATCGATCATTCCCTTTTGCGGCCGGAGCTTACTGTCCAAGATATTCGCAGAGGTTGTGAGATTGCCAAGAAGTACAGTGTTGCCACTGTTTGCTGCGCCCCGGCCGAAGTGTCGTTGGTCAAGCAGCTACTGCAGGGATCGGATGTCAAGACGACGACCGTAATCGGCTTTCCACATGGCTACACCAAGACAGAAGTCAAGGTGTTCGAGGCCGAGCAGGCCATCAAAGACGGTGCGGTTGAGCTGGATATGGTGCTCAATATCAGCAGACTTCTGGGCGGTGACCACGATTACGTCAGGAAGGACATCCAGGCGGTTGTCGAGGCGGCCCACCGTCGCAACGTGCTGGTGAAGGTAATTCTCGAGAACTTTTACCTTACCGATGAGCAGAAGATAACGGCCTGCAAGCTCTGTGAAGAGGCCGGGGCTGACTTCGTCAAGACATCTACAGGGTTCGCAGGCAGTGGGGCAACTTTGGAGGATCTGCGGCTTATGCGCGAGAGTGTTTCCGAGAAGGTGCAGGTGAAGGCCGCGGGTGGGGTGCGCGACCTGGAGATGGCGTTGAAGGTCAGAGAGGTCGGCTGTACGCGATTCGGCGCAACCCAGACGAAGGCCATAATGGAGCAGTGCTATGAGAAAAGCGGGCAGGACTGAGCGACGGCAGTGTGCTACGCCGCCGTTGACAGCGAATGCCCGAGAGGAATTCACATTTTTCAGAGGGGTGAACTATGGAGAACAAAAATTACCCAACGCTGTTTAGCCCTATCCAGATCGGCAACATGACAGTCCCTAACCGGGTTGTGATGGTGCCGACGGACATAAGCTCGGCCGATGCGGATGGCTCGGTCAATCAGCGAGTTGTGACCTATCACGAGGAGATTGCAAAAGGAGGCTGTGGCTTCATCATTGTCGGCGCGACCACGCCCGACAAAGCAACGGGTAGACCAACCGTAACCTGCCTTGCTGCGGACGAGGACCCTTTGATTCCGGGCCTTGGTCACCTTGCCGAGGCGATGCATCGCCACGGAGCGAAATGCGCCGTCCAGATTCAGCACCCGGGTCGGCAGGCAGCCTGGCCCCGTAAGAACCTGATGTCGGCGAGCGACCATGTGCTGGACGTGCCCGGTTCCGCGGGCCACGAGGTCATTTATGCCGAGAGTATCGCCCAAGGAAAATCGATACGCGCCATGACGGTCGAGGAGATATACGATTTGATTGAGAAGTTCGGCGAGGCTGCCTGGCGGGTCCAACAGGCAGGTTTCGATTCAGTGGAGCTTCACGGCGCCCACGGTTACCTGATAGCGCAGTTCATGAGTCCGTTTGTGAACAAGCGGAACGATCGTTTCGGCGGCAGCTTCATGGGCAGGATGCGCTTCGCGATGGAGATTGTCACTCGCATTCAGATGAAGTGTGGAAAGAACTTCCCTTTGGGCATTCGCTACTCCGGCGATGAATGGATAGAAGGAGGACGCAGGCTGGATGAAACCGTCAGAGTGGCCAAGCTCATGGAAGAAATGGGGCTGGCCTACGTTGATATCACTGCGGGGATATTTGAGTCGCCCGGAACGGTCATGGATCCGATGTACTATCCCGAAGGATGGAATACGTACACGGCCGAGGAGGTCAAGAAACACGTGAAGATTCCTGTGATTACGAGCCACTCATTGAGGAATCCGGACTACTGCGAGAAGATACTCGCCGAGGGAAAGACCGACATGGTAGGGATGTGTCGGCAGTTGATAGCGGACCCCTACTGGGCGAACAAGGCGCGGGCGGGCAGGAAGCAGGAGATCCGGCGGTGCATCTCGTGTCTCGTGGGCTGCTGGCAGGAATCGCTTATGATCAAGCGTGACATGCGCTGCGCCATCAACCCGGCTGTCGGTGATGAGCGATTCATTCATCTGCAGCCTGCCAGGCAGGCCTGTAAAGTTGCGGTTATCGGTGGAGGCCCCGCGGGGATGGAGGCGGCGCGTATTTCGGCGCTGCGTGGGCACAAGGTCACTATCTTCGAGAAGAACGGAGAGCTCGGTGGCGCCATGCTGTACTGCTGCACGGTGTCTGGAAAGAATAAGATGCGATGGCATGCCGATTGGCTCAGGCAGCAGACAGAGAAGCTCGGTGTTGAAGTCAAATATCGTACCGAGCCTAAGGTCACAGACCTAAAGGGTTTTGATGCCATTTTGCTTGCGATGGGAGGCACGGTGGCGAGGCCCGACATTCCCGGAATCAAGCTGCCCTTTGTCGTGACGTTTGAGGATGTGCTGAGGTGCAGGAATGCCAAGTGTGAGTACTACCCGGCCGACAAGGCCAAACCGGCCAAATGCGGTGACAATGTGCTGATCTGGGGCGACCATTTTGGCGCTGCCGATGCCGCCGAAATGCTTGGCTGCGAGGGCAAGAGGGTCACAATTGTAACGGAGAATCGCGAATTCGCCGAATGGATGGAGCCTTGTCATCGAGACGTGATGATGAAGCGGTTTGCCTGCAGCAACGGTGAGGGGTTAAAGAGCAAGACCTACAAGCATCCCGTGACGATTATCCCGAGCTCTTCGGTTTTGGAGATTAGGAAAGATGGCACGGTTGTTATCGTGGACAGTACCTTTGAACGTAGCGAAGTCAAAGCCGATACGGTTGTTCTTGCCAAGGTTGTGCCGAACGAGGGCATGTATGAGAAGCTACTGGAGGCCGGTCTTGCCGCCGTTAAGATCGGCGATTCTAAAAAAATCAGAAACGTTCGCGGGGCGGTGACCGACGGCGCCAACGTGGCACTCAGCATAGAAAAGGGCGCAACGCTGAACGCCAACAATGAGCTTATCTCGAATCTGCCTACGGGCGTTGACCTGCCTTGACCACGATGGGCAAGCTAAGCCGGACAGTGCTGTTCACCAAGATACCGAACTGAATAGACGTGAGGAGCCAAAAACAATGGAGAAAATTAAGGTCGGCGTCATAGGGACGGGCTTCATCGGGCCGGCTCACATCGAGGCCTTAAGGCGGCTAGGGAATGTCGAGGTCGTTGCTTTGGCCGAGTGCTCGGACGAAGCGGCCAAATCGAAGGCGGAGACGTTGGGCATTGGTCGGTCTTATGGCGACTACAGGCGGCTTCTCAAAGATGACGAGATTCAGTCGGTGCACATTTGCTCGCCGAACTACCTGCACTACGCGATGGCCAAAGCGACGCTGGAGGCAGGAAAGCACGTGATTTGCGAGAAACCCCTTGCGATCAGCGTCCCTGAGGCGAAGGAACTTGTCGAGCTGGCCGATAAGAAGGGTCTGGTCAATGCCGTGAACTTCAACATCCGTTACTACCCGCTCATGAGGCAACTTCGGCTGATGGTCGGTAAGGGCGACATCGGCGAGGTCTTTGCCGTGCAGGGCTCGTATCTGCAGGACTGGCTTTTCCACCCGACGGACTACAACTGGCGGCTCGAGCGTGGTCAGTCCGGCCAGTCCAGGGCCGTTGCGGATATTGGCTCGCACTGGATGGATCTGGTTGAGTATGTCACGGGTCTCAGGATTAAGGAGGTCTGCGCGGACTTCGCGACGTTCCACAAGATTCGCAAGAAGCCGCTCAAGCCGGTCGAAACATACGCCGGCAAGGTGCTCAAGCCGGAGGACTACGAGGACATGCCCATAAATACGGAGGATTATGCAACGGTTCTCTTCCGGTTTGAGAACGACAGCAGGGGAGTAATGACTGTCAACCAGGTCGCCGCGGGCAGGAAGAACCGGCTTCATTTCGAGATTCAAGGGTCAAAGCACGCCGTTGCGTGGGAATCCGAAGCGCCGAATCAAATCTGGATTGGCAAGCGGGACGGCAACAATGAAATCAAGATGCGAGACCCGTCTTTGGTCTATCCCGAGTGTATGAGTCTGATAGACTATCCTGGCGGCCACAACGAGGGATTCCCGGATACGTTCAAGCAGCTTCTCAAAGAGGTGTACGCACGCATAGCCCGCGAAGCATCCGGTCCTCCATCATATCCGACCTTCGAGGACGGGCTTCGGGAGATGGTCTTGTGCGAGGCGATTATGAAAAGTAACAGCAAGCAAGCATGGGTAAAGGTCGGGTAAGGGGAGTGTACCAAGATGATTAAGCTCGGTTTTGTTAGTGCAATCCTGGCGGATCAGACGTTCGAGCAGGTCGTGTCCTTTGCAGCAGAAACTGGATACTCTTGCGTGGAGATTATGTGCTGGCCGGTTGGCAAAGCCGAGAGGCGCTATGCCGGGGTCACGCATATTGACGTGGCGAAGCTGTCGGGCAAGATGATCGATGAAATTCACGGTCTTCTAAAGAAAAAGGGCGTCAACATCTCAGGACTTGGGTATTATCCTAATCCGCTTGAGGCCGACAAAGAAAACGCCGACCGTTATGTCAGACATATCAAGAAGGTCATCGACGCGGCGAATCGATTGGGGCTCGAAAACGTCAACACTTTCGTCGGCAGAGACCATCGCAAGAGTATCGAAGCCAACTTCAAGAAGTTCAAGAAGACCTGGCCCGGCATTGTGGAGCACGCTGAGAGGCGAGGCGTGAAGATCGGCATTGAGAACTGCCCGATGTTCTTCACGGGCGACGAATGGCCGGGGGGCAAGAACCTGGCATCGTCACCTGCGATCTGGCGCAGGATGTTCGAGGTGATCCCGTCGCCGAATTTCGGCCTGAACTATGATCCGTCACATCTTGTCTGGCAGTTTATGGATTACATCAAGCCGATATATGAGTTCAAGGACCGGATATTTCACGTGCATATCAAGGATGCCAAGGTGCTGCGTGAGCGACTCGACGATGTTGGCATATTGGCGACACCGTTGTCGTTCCACCGCCCGAAGCTACCTGGCCTGGGAGATGTAAACTGGGGTAGGTTTTTCTCGGCCCTGACGGATATCGGATATGACGGCGCAGCATGTGTAGAGGTGGAAGACCGTGCGTATGAGGGGTCTTTGGATATGCGAAAGAAATCACTGATACAGAGCCACGAGTACCTGAGGCAATTTGTGGCTGTGTAGCGTTACAGCCAATCAGAGACACGGAACAAAGCAGGAAGCGTTATGAAAGACGGCAAAGGCAAAGGCGATAGACAGGGTGATCGGTGTGCTTGTAAGAAAAGCACCGGAGACGGCGGCGCGTTTTCACGTCGTGATTTCATGCGAGGCGCGGGTCCGGCCCTCGCGGCGGGTCTGACGGTTGTTCCCCGCTATGTTCTTGGCGGTGGCGGCCGGATCCCGCCCAGTGAGATCATACAAGTCGCTGGAATTGGCGTTGGAGGTGTCGGCCACGGCCAGGTTACAGGCATCAGCGAGCAGAAGGGCACCGCAATTGCATATCTCTGCGATGTTGACGACGTTTACGCCAAGCGGACGTACGATCGCTTTCCGGAGGCGAAGCGATATCGCGACTATCGTGAGATGCTTGATGTAGAGGGTGACAAGATTGATGCGGTGTACTGCGGGACGCCGGACCACACACATGCTGTGATTAGTCTGGCGGCTCTGAAGAAGGGCAAGCACGTTTGTTGTGTCAAGCCTTTGGCGCGGACCATCCATGAGGAGCGCATCTTGGCGCAAGCGGCGCGGCAGGCGGGCGTCGCCACGCAGGTTACCGCCTCGTCGAATACCTCGGATGCGGTGTGTCGGCTGTGTGAAATGCTCTGGGACGGGGCTATTGGCGATGTGCGGGAGGTGCATGTCTGGTCCAACAGGCCGTTGTGGCCCCAGGGGATGCTCCGCCCACCGCGCCAGGATCCCGTTCCGCAGACACTGGATTGGGACTTATGGATCGGACCGGCGCCGATGCGGCCGTTTGTAGCAGAATGGCCACAGGGTGATCTCGTGCTGCGCCAAGTCAAAGCCAGCAAAAACCCCCGCCTGGCGGTGTACCATCCCTGGAACTTCCGCGGCTGGTGGGACTTCGGCACGGGGGCCCTTGGTGATATGGGTTGTCACCATTTCAACCATGTGTTCAAGGCAGTGAAACTGCGTTATCCGACCAAAATCAGCGCAAGCGCAAGTGAGGTCTTTGACGAAAGTGCGCCCCTGGCATCGATTGTGACGTTTGACTTTCCTGCTCGTGAAGGGATGCCGCCGCTGCGGCTGACCTGGTATGACGGAGGACTTAATCCTACAACGCCATTTTAGCTCAAGATTTTCAGGCGACCAGCCGACATCTTCTTTTGGAAACCTTTATTCTGAAAGGAGATATGACATGGACGCCAAACAGATTAGACAATTGAAACCACTACTGTCCCGTTGTGAACTTTAGCCAAAATCTGGAGATGTAATAGTGATAAGAAAGAAGCCGACAACCCGATATGAGTGTTGGATAACCGACAACATATTGGGAGGTCGGCATGGACG
>Ga0315288_10004692_pt1 | contig 17415 bp, 13 predicted proteins | sample YL17G11_20_MG_FD_203454 | JGI IMG/M metagenome (GOLD analysis project Ga0315288, IMG submission 203454) | Sediment microbial communities from Yellowstone Lake, YNP, Wyoming, USA - YL17G11_20 | ecosystem: Environmental > Aquatic > Freshwater > Lake > Sediment | place: USA: Wyoming | collected... | reverse complement strand
CTTGCCCATCGGTCGGAACCTCAAGTGGCTGTTCATCGGCGGCGGCATCGTGCGCCTGAACCGCCAGGCCAAAGCGGCCTTCAGCAGGGAGGAGTACCTGGAGGCCCTTCGGCTGCTACTGAAGGCCGAGCGCCGCTTCAGCTGGTACGAGGTCACCTGGCACAACCTAGGGAACGTCTTCGTGGCCATGCACAAGGACGAGGACGCAGAAAAGGCCCTGCGGCGGGCCATCGAGCTCAAGCCCGGCTTCGTCGAGGCCATGAACGACCTTGCGGCCCTGCTGGTCCGGAAGGGCAGGAAGGAGGAGGCCGAAGCCATATTGCGAAAGGCCATCGAGACGAACCCCAAGTATCCCTATGCCCATGTGAACCTGGGGCGCATTCTCATCAACAAGGGCGGCTTCACCGAGGCCGAGGTGGAGTTCAAGAAGGCCCTCGAATCGAAGGACCTGGACGAGAATACGAGGGCGGCCCTCGAAGAAGAGCTGGCCCTGTGAGAAAAATAAAATAATCCTGGCCTTAACCGCCCTCGGGGTCCTGGAGGAACTCGAAGATGATTCCTTCGGTCAGCTGGAGGCTGCTTATCGGGGTCTCGCCGCGCATGAGGTACGTGCCCCACCTTAGGCAGTAGGCCCCCAGGTCCTTCTCCCAGAATGTGGCCACGGATTCCACGAGCTCGTCGATGGTGTTCCAAGGCTCGACGTCCACATCGACCGAATAGCCCGTCGACACATCGGTGATGCTGATCCTGACGGCCATGTTTTACAGTTATATTGGGAGGGCTATTTATCTGTTATGTATGCAGGGCCAGAAAAGGGTCCAGCATCAGTATTTATTCAGCCAGCGCTCGACCAGTAATTCGGCCATTTTAGTGAACCCGTCGGCGACCTTCTCGCCGGACTTGGCGCTGGTCTTGAAGCACGGGATGTGCTTGAGCGACTCGACGTGCTGGACGTCCTCGACCCTGACCTGGTGCTCCTCCACCAGGTCCGCCTTGTTGAAAAGGAAGACGATGGGGACGTCTCCGGTGTTCTCCTTGATGACGGTGACGTACTTCTTCATCGAGTTGACCGTGTCCTTGCGGGTGAGGTCGCAGACCGAGAATGCCCCCTCGACGCCCTTCAGGTACATCTTGTGGAACATCTTGTACTCCTGCTGGCCCGCCACGTCCCAGATCATGAGGGTCAGGAACACCTCGATGTCCCTGCTGGGCACCGGGACGACCATCTCCTTCTTCGTGACCTTGGTGCCGATGGTCGTTATGTATGAATCGTCGAACTCATCGAGCACGTACCTTCTGATCAGGCTCGTCTTCCCGACGGATGGATCGCCGAGCAGGCAGATCTTCTTGGTCAGCTCGTACTTCCTTATGGTAATCGCCTACCCAGGGTATTTCATGAACTCTATATAAGAATTGCTGATTTGGGCCCGACGGAGGTCCATTGGCCGGTAAGGTCAAGGTTTTAAATCTCCCTCGGGCCATTCCCGTCCGGATGAAGATACTGGTCCAGGCCAAGGGCATTGATGAGCTGCTCGATGGGGGCATCGAGACCGACTCCTTGACGCTGATGTACGGCGAGGCCGGCTCGGGGAAGACGAACATCTGCCTCCAGCTGGCCAGGAACGTCGCCCGCATGGGCCACAGGACCATCTACATCGATTCCGAGGGCGTCTCCCCCGAGCGGCTCAGGCAGATGTGCGGGGACGACTTCGATGCGGTGATCCCTAATATCCTGTTCTACGAGCCTTTCTCATTCGAGGAACAGGAATCCCAACTGGACGAGGCCATCCGCGTGGCCACGGGCGCCAAGGACATCAAGCTCGTGATCATGGACTCGGCCACGGTGTTCTTCAGGCTCAAGCAGGGCGAGTCGGACCAGGGGCGCTCCTCGCTGACCTATCAGATAATTCACCTTCTGAACCTTGTGCGGAAATTGGACATCTCGGTCGTTATAACCTCGCAGGTCTATTTCGACATCGAGAACAAGATAGTGAGGCCCCTTGGCGGCCATACTCTCTATCACAACGCGAAGACCATCTTGTTTTTGGAGAAGGTGGACCCCGGGAGGCGCAGGATGACGATAATGAAACACAGGTGCATCATCGAGGGCCGGTCCACGGAGTTTTTACTAACCTCGAAAGGAGTGGAATGAAAAGAAGCCAAATCGGGTTGAAATGGGCCCTTTTCTGACCCCTGGTGAATACAAAATGCCTCCAATAAATATATATATATATAAATTTTATATTTTAATTACATTCCTTGGGTATTAATCTGGAACCCAAGGGAATTGAAGGATATTCGATGGTCCAGGGGGAATGTCAGATGTCCGAAAGGATGCCCCGGTGCAGTGAGCTAGCTCGCGGTAGATTTGGTCAGACATTGACTTTTGGAGAACACAACAAGGTCGTTGCTTTCCTAGCTGTGGCCTTCATGGTCATATCGTCCCTGATGCCCTTGGGATTGGTCATGCCTGTCAAAGCCTACACGCAGAATTACAGCTATGAGGACACTAACTTCACGGTTGTTCCAGTTCCTGACGGTGGTATGGCTGATAGTAATATTTTCATAAATGTTGATTATGTCGTCTCCCAAGTAGATGTTGTTCATTGGAGCATCTCAAGAATTCCTGCTATACCCCGAGAATCATGGGTCAACCTGCAGGTCGACTTGGTACTCTATGACGACTTCCTTAACGAATTGGCCAGATCTCCTCTATCGAAAGGCGCTGGCCAGGTCCCGCTTTTCCCCACAGATCGATCGGACTCAAATGTACCCGGATTTGCCGGTACATATCACACTAAAGGCATCTGGGCGCTCGAGGTCACTGATATTGCTGGGGGCAACGGACGGAGAGTTAAAATCGATTATTTCGATCTCATCGTGTATTACAATTTCGTTTTGGAAATAACTGCCCCAGCGATAGGCGAGAACATCCGCCAAACCTATACGATAACTGCGGATGTCGAGAATTCTGCAACGACCCCAGAATTGTGGTTCGATGGGATCGACATATCAAATATGATATACACCGGAACCGACTGGGAATATTCCCTAGATACGACCGCATATAAGGATGGCGTGCACAATCTACGCATCGTGGCCAAAGATGCAATATCAGGGAATACCGTCTCTGAAATACGAGGGGTAAAGATTGACAATTATAATTTCAGCACCGCTCCTGTCACCATCACACAACCTAATCCACTAGGGCCACCCCTTTCAGGATCGCAGACCTTCCGGGTAGATGCCCCAAGCTTCACAGAATGGGCTAGCCTTTCTATCGATGACAACGTTGTTCAGACCTCTAACACGATCAATTATGATTTAGGTCTCGGTGTTTATTATTACGAATTTACGGTAGATACATCTTCGTACCCTGATGGAACCCATAGAGTTACAGGCATTGCATATGACCCTGACAACAATTACGGGGCTGACACCCAAGTCTATACCTTCCAGAACAATGGGCTCACGGTCAATATCTGGTGGCCCACATCGGCAGATACCCTCGGTGGGCCTTGGACATACACTGTATGGGTGCAAGTTGTCCAGGGGAGCCCCATAGGAGCTAGGCTGTATGTCGATGGACAATTATATTGCACGACATCAGGTGCTCCTCCGTTCGGTGTCTCACCGCCATGGCAATTCTATGCGTTGGATTGGAATACTGTCGGTCTTAGCAACGGAATTCATACTTTGATGGCCGAGCTCATAGGACCATTCGGAGAAATCGCCACTGACACAGAATATCCGACGGTCCTAAATTACCAGGATCTTGCTGTGACGATCACAGGCGTGTACAATCAGGACGGCACATCATATCCATCGAGTTTGATTTATGGCAAACAGGATTATGTCACTGCGACCACATTGAATTACGTCCTGAAATGTGAGCTCTTCATAGATAATACGCTCGTTACCATGCAAACGGGCCCTGGTATAACCGATTATACTCTCTACTTCGATTCCACCAATTATCGTGATGGGGCCCATCAAGTCTCAGTGAGGGCCTACGATCCAAACGGAAACTGGAAGGTGGATCCTTGGTCAGTGGAGTTCGATAACTGGCATGTGTCCGTGGATATCACAGCACCCGACCCGACAATCGAGGCCAACATCTCTGGGAATAAATACATCGTTCTTGCAGATGTCGTTGATGCTCAATATGCGGACCTATTTGTCGATGGCAGATTCATCCAGCGTGACAATTCGCCAGGGGTGCAGGCTAAATTCCAACTGGATACCACCGCTTTCTCAGATGGCACGCACACACTCACGGTAATCGCCCATGATCAAGACGATAATATCGCATCGGACTCTGTAACCATTCCTTTCGCTAACTGGTTCGTCTGGATAACAATATCCTCACCCATCACTGGGGCAAAAATATCCGGTAGTTCCTCTATGGTACGGGCAACTGCAGACCAGAACGCAGTAAAAGGAGAGCTATATCTCGATGGTACTTTGGTGGATACATTTTATGGAAACCCTATCAACATATCCGGGTCATATTATTATTTCTTCTCCTTCGACACCAGGGCTTTCAAGGACGGCTCGCACACATTGACGGCGAGGGCCTATGCCCCCGATGGGAATTTCGCTACAAATTCGATTGCCGTCACAATCGACAACATCCGATATTTGGTGGACATCACGAACCCTGTTGATAAAACGACTCTAACCAAACCGGGTCTTTTAACGGTGTCTGTCAGGCTCAACCCATATACCAACGGTGATGCAACTTCGGCGGAATGCCTTGTCGATAATCTATTGGTTGCATCGACCAATACCGTAAGCGCCAATTTTAATATGCCGTCCTTCGATACACGGAATTTCAAGGATGGGCCACATTCCATCAAAGTGATCGTCTACGATAAAGACGGCGGTTCTGCTTTCGATGTGCATTCCGTGATATTCGACAATTATGCAATATCCGTAACCATAAGTTCCCCAGTAGAGGGCAGTCTAATTAAAATACCAACAACTATCACAGCGACGGTTCCAACTGAAGCTACAAAAGCAGAATATTTCATAGATGGCCTATCCCTGGGGGTCGTGACCAAGCTTCCAGCAGCTACGACGTTTACCTATTCATTGAATCCAGCTCTTTACAGTGATGGCCAGCATTCTATTACTGTGACAGCATATGATCCAGACGGAAATTATGCGACCGATACAAATGTCTATACTTTTGATTTCTATAATTTGCTGGTTTCTATCACAACACCTACCTCTGGTGCATATATCAAAGGTACGATAAACGTGAGAGTGAATACGAATTCAATATCAGATTCAGTGAAATTATACGTTGATTCTGTTCTTGTAACCTCTTCAAGTGTTCTAAAGGTCACTGGTGGAGATTATGATTTTACCTTGGTGACGACAGGCTTTAGCGACGGCAGTCACATCTTGAAGGCCGAGGCGTCATACAGCCGTAGCAAGGAGACATCGACCGCTTCCATGTCGGTCATCATCGACAACACACTACCCACCGTGACCGATGTGACGGTCACATATCTCAACGGCCTGACCGCCGTCAGGGCCTCGGGCGACAAGGTCTCCATATCCGCCAAGGTCTCCGACCTCACCTCCGGCATTAACACAGTCATTCTCGACGCGACCAACATCGAGGGCGCGAGCAGCCTCACGATGCTCGACGATGGCAGTCACAATGATGGTGGTGGCGGGGATGGGGTCTATGGTAGCGGCCCAATCGACGCCTCTGGCAAAATGGGCCACATGAGGATATTCGTGAAGGCAACCGACAAGGCAACAAACAGCTATACTGGGTCCGCAAGCGTAGCCATCGATGACCATGCCCCTATAATCACCAGCACCTACGTCATGTATCCAGGCGCCCAGACCGCCGCGAAGACAGGCGACGATGTCCGTGTCATAGCTAAGATAGTTGATACGACGGTGTTCGTCGATGTCATCCTCATTTTGGACAACTCGAACTCCATCGGTGTCAATTTCCCGACAGTTCAAGACGATGCCAAGGACTTTGTGGACTCCCTGAACCAGAATGACATGGCTGCCGTTTACTCATTCGATGGTGAGAATAAAAGAAACAGCCTGAAACCGAAACGGGAGATCGACTTCACATCGGACAAGGACGCTGTGAAGAATACGATAGATTCTATCGTGGCCAATGACGGGACCCCCCTCTACGACACGATATACGATGCCATCCAATATGCAAAGAACTCCAACAACTTACCCGTGATCATCGCCCTCACCGATGGCAATGATTTCAGTCTTACCCATCCGAATATAGATGATGTGAAATACGCGTCCATCCCAATCTTCACGATTGGCCTTGAACCCGTTGGCGGGATGGATCCTATCAACAAGACGGCTCTTAAGGCCATAGCCGACACCTCGAACGGTGGCGCTTATTATTACTCACCAACTATCTCGGAGCTCCAACAGATCTACCAGACCATTGCTGGAAAGATAAAAGAGTTCGAGGTCGGGGGCATCTCCTCCGCATACGTGGACCTGCTGAACATCGGCGCTGGCAGTAACAACCCAATTTATGATGACGGCGCCCATGGCGATGGAACGGCAAAGGACAACGTGTTCGGCTCGAACATCATAACCATCACATCCGCAGCAACCGACCAGTTCAATTACACGGTGCATGCCACCGATGTCGGCGGCAACACCGCCCAATTGGTCGGGACAATCAAGATCGACAACACCCCGCCCACCGTGACCTTTGTGAAACCGCTGTTTCAGACACTGAACTGGTGGGCCTCGGACGGCGACATGGTCCAGTTCAGCGCCACTGTCTCGGACCTCGGCAACGTGGGCGGAGTGGCCACCGTGAGGCTGGATGCCACCGCGATAGGCGGCGGTCCCAATGTGGTCATGAGGGATGATGGTACCAACGGCGATGTGACCGCGGGAGATGGTATCTACACCTCCGACCAGGTCCAGATATCCACGGGCCTCTCCACAGGTCTAAAGGTCGTGACCGTCTATGCCACCGATATCGCCGCAAACGCCGGAAGCGGCGCCGGCGGTATTTACATCGACAACCACAGGCCAATGATACTCGAGCTCGTCAGCCCTGCCGCGAACCAGTATATCGAAGGCAAATACACCTTCCAGGTCCGTTCGAACGATATCTCGGGCATCGACCAGGTCCAGATAAATATCGACAATAAATGGTACACCATGGCATATAACACGCAGAGCGGCTACTATGAGCTCATCCTGAACACTTCGACTATGCAGGATGGCGCTTACAAGGCCACCGTGCAGGCCACGGACCTCGCTGGCAAGGTCAACAATGGCCCGGCGGACCAAATCTTCTTTATTGACAACACCCCGCCGACGCTCGTGCTCAATTACCCGAAGGACGGGGATGTGGTCTCGGGCCTTGTCAGGATAAACACCACCGGGACCACAGACCGATTCCTTGCAGCCATAGAATACAAAGCCGACGACCTCGCATGGGCCCCCGTAACCACCCTTTGGAACACGACGAAGCTTGTCGACGGCCAGCACACCCTCACGGTCAGGGCCAAGGACAGCATAGGCCACGAGACCACGAGGACCATCAAGGTCATTGTGGACAACGGAAACCCCGAGGCCTACTTCGTGACCCCGATAACGGGCCAGGCCCTAAGCGGCAAGGTCACCTTCCAGATCTGGGCCACGGACAGCGTTCAGGTCACAGGAGTGGCCTTGACCGGCAGCATTATAGGCCTCATGGAGCACAACTCCGTGACAGGTTACTACGAGCTGATTGTCGACACGACCCTCATGGTCGATGGGACCTACACGGTAGGCGGCCTGGTCATGGACCCTGGCGGCCACATACTGACTCTGGCCCCTGTTACCTTCTACGTCGACAACGGCTTCCCGGTCATCAAGGTGATCAAGCCGGTCAACAACGCCATCCTGAAGGGCAATGTCTCGGTCCAGCTGAACGTGACGGACGGCCCGTTCTCGCCGGTGAGCGTCCAGTGGCGCGTCGACGAGGGCGCATGGAAGAACGTGACGGTCCAGAGCTTCTGGTGGAACACGACGACTTACTCAGACGCCAAGCACACCTTCTATGTCCAGGCGACGGACAAGGCCGGCCACCTCGTGTCGACCTCCGTAGCTATTACGATCGACAACAACCCGCCGACCATCGAAATGGCATCGCCGATCAACGGGCAGTTCATCGAGGGGTTGTTCATTTTCAAGATCCACTCCTATGACACGGTGGGCGTCGACAAGGTCGTCCTGCAGATCGAGGGCGTCAACAACTGGACCATTATCAACAACGTCGGAACGATCTACTTCGAGCAGGCAATCAACACGACCAAGATAAAAGACGGCAGTTATTATGTCTCCGCCACATCCTACGATCTCTCAGGATACTCCACAAAGGGGACGAGGATTAAGATCAATATCGATAACAATGCTCCCCAGCTCCTGGTCTATTCGCCAACCGATGGCGAATACATCAGTGGTGAGAATTATACGATCAGCGGCGTGGCGACTGACACGTACATGTCCTCCATCGTATACGATGTCGATGGCTTCGGGGAGCGGCCGATAAACAAGACCCTAGACACAACCCTACTGGCCGATGGCGAGCATGCGATTTCGGTCATTGCGAAGGACCTGGCCGGTCATATAACCACCAAAAAGGTCCGGGTCTATATCGACAACTCCCGACCGACCGTGAGCGCCGTATCCCCCCAGCCCCTGGAAGCCGTGTCTGGCAGGTACACCTTCCGGGTCAGCGCCCAAGACATCAATGGCATCGCGAACGTGACCCTGATCTATGGAAATGTGACCATACCCATGTTCCTGAACTCGGTGAACGGTTACTTCGAGGCCGTACGCGACACGACCCGTGACCAGGACGGACAGAAATCCTTTGTCTTCAAGGCCACGGACAAGAGTGGAAAAGTGACAAACCTGACCTTGACCACTCAGCTCGACAACAACGCTCCGACAGTCACAGTACAGTCTCCCACGGACAGTGCCAGGGGAACGATAAGGTTCCGCGTACAGGCCACGGATCCATCAGGGGTCGCGCAGGTCCTTGTTAGGATCGGCGGTAGTGACTGGAGGGACATGCGTGAGGACAATGGCTCCTATGTGTATTCCTGGAAGACCGCCTACTCTGACAATGGAGACCAGGCCTACGATATAAAGGCCGTCGATAAGCTCGGGAACTCAAAGGTCTATTCGTTCGGCCTAACGGTATCCAACCCGTCCGGCAAGCAGAACTTCGACTGGCTCTGGCTGCTCCTGTTCATCATGCTGGTCGTATGCCTGCTGGCCGTCGTTCTGACCTCGAGGACCCGCAGTTCATCGAACTCCCAGAGGGACTACAGGGCCGCCCCGCGCGGCTACGATACCCGCATGGCTGCCGAGGAGGATTACACCGGCGCCCCGAGGCCACTGCCCGGCAGGATGGCAGGCCCAGGCGGACGCCAGCCCCCGACCGACCAGGTCAAGGAGCTGGGCACCCCGGCCCACAAGGTCGCCATGAGGCAGCTGCAGCAGGATGTCGTGGTCTCACAACCATCCGAGGACGAGGTCCAGTTCATGTCTACCGACGATGACATGGCCCAGGCCCCAATGGCCGTCGGCGCCCTACGGAGCACCGATGCCTTGGACCAGGGCGATGAGGATGTGGAGTTTTTAGACGACGAGGCCGGCGCACCAGACGGCAGTGACGAGGTCTCCTTCGACGAGGACGGTTCCGACGAGGTCTCGTTCTCCCCTGACTCCGGCGACGAGGTCGCGTTCATGGACGAAAGCCCGGCCCCGGGAGGGGACGAGGTCTCCTTCTCTGACGACTCCGGCGATGATGTGTCCTTCACCGACGACAGCGCCACAGCTTCGGACGAGGACATCCAGTTCCTCGACGACGAGGCCCTCCCGGCCCCGAAACCGAAGCCCCCGGCGCGAAGGGTGCCGGTCACCCTGACCCCTCGGAGGGCAACCGCCACACCGGCCGTGACACCGAAGAGGCCACCGCCGTCGGTTTCCAAGGGCGCCATCGCGGGCATCGACGATCTGCTGTCCGGCGGTGGAGGGATCCCACGGCCAGCATCAAGGACCGTGAAGCCCCCGGCCCCGAAGGCCAAGCCAGCCCCGGCCAAGGGCGACAACCCGCTCGGTGACCTCATCGGGGACCTATAAGGCCGATCGGACCGCTGAAAAGGACGCCATGTCCCCCAAGAGGGTGACCCACGCCTAGAACTTTAACTTGAAACCGCACTTGCAATTGACGGCCCCACCCGAGACCTTCAGCGGCCTTCCGCAGTCCGGGCACCGGGACTTCTCGAGGAGCTTCTCTATCCAGGCCCTCTTGACATCGGGCTCGTCCTCCTTCTCGATCTTTGCAAGCATCCCTTTCTGCTTCTCGGTCACGGCCACTCGCCGCAGGGCCTTGATGTCGACTTCGACCTTTTTCTTGGTCTTCCCGGGCTCATCGAACTGCAGCTTCATTATCCACGGGGCCACGACGAGCCCGAAGATGAACCCGCCTATGTGGGCCGTGTGGGCCACGAGGCCGCTCTCGCCCGTGACCAACCCTACGAAGTTGAACCCGCCAAGGGCTGCAAAGACGGTCTCGAGGCCAATGAACAATATAGCTATCATGTACATCGGCAGCGGCGGCAGGAGGAAGAAGAACATGAACAGCCGTATCTTCTCCCTGGGGTAGAGCCTCGTGAACGCCCCGAGGACCCCGCAAAAGGCCCCCGAGGCGCCCATGAGCAGCCCCGTCGAGCCGGGCGTGAATATCGAGAAGAAGAAGGTGGCGAAGATGCCGGCCGTGAAATATATTATACCCATGCGGGCGGCACCGATCCTGTCCTCCAGAACCGTCCCTATCATGAGCAATGACAGCAGGTTGAATATCAGATGGCCTATGCCCGAATGCACGAACATCGCGGTGATGAGCGTGTACAGCATCGCCGGCCTCGTCGTGATGTAGGATGTCTGGTAGCTCAGCAGCTCGGCCGTGCGCGAGAGCCACGGGTTCCCGGCCGCGTAGGCATTTGGTAGCGAGGCCAGCTCCAGCATGAAGACGAAAATGCAGGCGAACATGATCCCGAATGTCATGAACCTGCGCTTCGCTATCGAATAGCCCACGCAAGCGATGATTGCAACGACCCCGAGGACGGGCGGTACGAGCGACCAGTCCACCATCGGTCCTTCGCATGTTATAGCAACTATCTAACTGTTTTGCAGAGAAGGCCACGAGGGCCATCATTCCTCGCTGTCGTCCTCGCCGAAGGGCGGGAGGTCGTCTCCTTCATCGCCGCCGGTCGTGACCATGCTGTCCAGGGTGGCCATCTTGGCCTCGCGCCGTTTTCTCTCTAGGAACTTGTAGACCGTCGAGTGCTCGCTGCCGTTCAGTACCATGTCCACGGCGGTCTTGGACACCTCGACGGCATTGAAGTCCCCTAAAATGGAGACCGTGCCGCCGTAGATAGACAGGAACGCCCCGGTCATGCCCTCTATGATCCTCCGGGTCTTCCCTTCCTTGCCTATGATCCTGGCCTTGATGCGCCGGAGGTGCTTTGGGCTCTTGCCGACATAGTCGTGGATGTCGATGACATGGAGGTACATTTCCTCCTCCATCAGCTTGTAGGCCTTCTCAGGTGAGAAGCCCCGGGCTATGGCCTTGATGACATCCTCCACCTTCATCACGAGGACCGGGTCCTTGGCCTTTGCGTCGTCGATGATGACCTCCCCGGTCTCGGAATCTATCTGGAGCTTGATGCCGGCCCTCTCCTCGATGGCCTTGCGGACCTCGCCCTTCTTGCCGATAATCGCGCCGACCCTGTCTTGGGGGACCCTGATAAGTTTCATCAGTGCTCGCCTCCTTTCTCCGGCGGTACCAACAGGTCCTCCATGACCTGCCTTTGGGTGACGTTATAGCCCTTGTGCCTGAAGGTCGTGCTCAGGTTCTTCGTGTCACGCTCGAGGAACTCCCTCGCCATAGGATGCCTCCTCAGCACGGCCTGGCCCAGGTCGATGAGGTACGGGACCTCGTTGTGCATCAAGATGTTGTACTCGCTCAGGTCGGCGTGGACCAGGTCCGCCAGATGGTAGAGCCTGCGCACCTGCAACATTATGTCCTTATAGACGGCCACCGGGTCCTCGAGCTCCACGTCCTTTATCATCGGGGCGGGCGCCTTTTTATCGCCGAGATATTCCATCACGAGGATGTTGTTTCGGCAAACGTAGGGCTCCGGGGCCCTGGCCCCGACGGCTTTGGCCTTCAGCAGGTTCGCGTACTCCTTCTGGGCCCACTGGAACAGTATCCTCCTGCGGTCCTTGCCCAATGACCTGAACCGGGGGTCCCCGACGATGTACTTGGTAATGGTCTTGAAGGTCGCGTTCGTGACCCTGTAGATCTTGAGAACCTTGGGCCCCTCCTTGCTCTTGGCGAAGAAGACGTTGGCCTCCTTGCCCGTGGATATGGAGAACTCGACGGTCTCTATGATATCGTCGGTGAAGAGCTTATATATCGTGAGGAGCGTCGAGTGGTCGAAGACCTCGTCCAGGACCTTTCGCGCCTCCCCCTTGTCCTCGTCCTTGTGCTTGAGGGCGTCTATCCTGGAATCGAGCTCGTTGAGGGCCCTGTCATCTATCAAACGTCATCCCCCACCGCCACGTCCAGATGGCCGTATCGCTGTCATCGAATTCGAAAGGTGATATGTGTTCGAGGGCCGTTCGGCCCCATCAATAGACGTCGATGGACGCGGGCAGGAGCTTCTTCCGGCTCAGGTAGGACGCCTGGGTCTTCGTGTATCTCCAGACGACGTCGGCCTTCTCGTTCTGGAAATCCCAGGGCCGGATAATGACCAGGTCCCCCTCCCTGATCCACATGCGCTTCCGCAGCTTCCCGGGTATCCTGGTCAGCCGGGACTTGCCGTCGGCACAGTTGACCTTGATGTGAGAAGCCCCCAGGAGCGCGTCGGCAATGCCGAACATCTCGCCGGTCTTCCGGTTCGGGAGCTTTACACGGAAGCTGCCCTCATCGCCGTCCCCCCCGAACCCCTCGTTATCGTCCTGGAACTTTCTTGGCATGTGAATTCCTACCTATCATATGGGCCAGCTCACCGAGGTTGGCTCACTGCATCTCCGAGACCTTGTCCCTGAACTCCGCGAACTTCTTCTCGAGCTGGTCTAGGGCCACGTTCAATGCCTTGACGGCCGTTAGCGAGCCGTCGGTCTCGAAGGTGAAAATGAACTTCGTGCTGTCGGCGCTGACCTTCATGCCCTCGGGTTCGAGGTCCGTGCACGAGTTGCACAGCATGCACCTCTCGGGGTCGGTGACCTTCAGCTTGTTGTCCTCGACCTGCAGTATATTGGCAGGGCAGATGGCAACGAGGTCCTGGGGCTTCTTGATCTTCCTGTTGTTGATCTCTAATATCGGGTAGTACTTGAATCCCACGCCCGAGCACAGCTCCCACTTGGTGTGGTCCCTGCCCCTGCCGAGGATGGCCGTGGCGTAGATGAGCGGGGCCTGACCCTCGGTCAGCTTCATGATGGGAATGAGCTGGTCCTTGATGGCGTACTGGTTCCCGCTGAGGGGCTCCAGGTCGCCCGAATATACGGTGCACGGGCCCTTCTTGTTGAGCGCGTACATGATGGTGCAGCTCGGGCATCCCTCGCCTCCGCACTTGCACTTGTCCCTGAATGTGAAGAGGTCCAGGTCCGTCGGGATGGGTACCATGCCGAGCCTTTGGGCCACGATCTCGTCGAAGAGGGGCGATATGCTCTCGTACTCCTTCCCCGAGATGTCCCTGATGGGCCCGAGGTGGAACTCCACGTCGTCGATGGCCATCTTCGGGATGTCCATCATGAGGGTCCTTCGGAGCGAGTTCACGAAGTACGGGTGCGTCCCCTCGATGATGAAGGTGCAGCTCTCATCGGCGACCTCTTTGAAGGTGATCTTCATTTCAACCACTCCACACGAACGGGCCCCATCAAGGGGCCCAAGGAAATCTAGACCCTTCGGCCCCTTCTTCCGCCGGGCTCCTTTGTCCCGTCGTGGGGGATGGGGGTGACATCCTCTATCCTGCCGATCTTCAGGCCGGCACGGGCCAGGGCCCTGATGGCCGACTGCGCACCGGGGCCGGGGGACTTCGACCGGTTGCCGCCTGGGGCCCTGACGTAGACATGGATGCTGTCTATGCCCTTGTCGCGGGCCGCGTCGGCTATCTTCTCGGCGGCCTTCATGGCCGCGTAGGGCGAAGCCTCGTCCTTGGCGGCTTTGACGACCATGCCGCCCGAGCACCGGGCCAATGTCTCGGCGCCGGTGATGTCCGTCAATGTGATTATGATGTTGTTGTAGCTCGCGTAGATGTGTGCGATTCCCCACTTGACCATTACTTACCACCTCCGGGGGTGACGTTCAGGTCCGCCGGGGCCTTCTCCTCTTCCTTGGCCGGTTTGGCGGGCTGCGCCGGGGGCGCAGGGCCCTCGGCCGGCTTCGGAGCGATCTGGGCCGTCGCGATCTCGAGCTCGCGGGCCATGGCCGGCTTCGGCCTCATGGGGTGCATCTCGGATGTGAATGGCGAGGTCGCCCTGTAGGTGATCTGCTCGTCCTCACCGCGCATGACAAGGTATCCCGGGATAGTGATCTTCTTGCCATTGAGCGAAATGTGACCGTGAATTATAAGCTGCCTGGCCTGGCCGGGCGTGTAGGCCAGTCCCTTCAGGTGGACCAGGGTCTGGAGCCTCCTTGCAAGAACAGCCTCGAGCCCCAGCGCGAGCACGTCGTTCAGGTCCGACTTCTCGCCCAGCAGGCCCTTCTTGATGAGGCTCTTGAGGAGCTGTTCCTTCTCCTTCGCGGCCTGGCCCTCCTTGTTGAGCAGCCTGGCCTGCAGGTTTCTCGCGATCCTCCTGTATCGCCTGAGGAAGTCCTTGACCTTCCAAAGTTCCCTTTTGTTCTTCATGCCGTACTTCTTGATGATTCCCTTCTCTTCCAGGATCCTTGGGCCATCCCACGGGTGCGACGGGCGGCTGTACATCTTTCGGCTGAACTTCGGGTCTCCCATCTTGACTCCTCCTCAGACCTATTTCTTCTCCTTATCCTTACTGCTCTTGTCGCCCGCCTCTGCCGGGGCCACTTTGGCCCTGATAACACCGAGGGTCAGGCCCTTCCTGCCGTTGGACCTCGTCCTCTGGCCCCGGACCTTCTTGCCCCTCTCGTGGCGCACGCCCCGGTAGCACCTGATCTTCTTCATTCGGTTGATGTCGTCCCGAAGATAGGTGACCAGGTCCGTGCTGATCACATGGAGATTCTCGCCAGAGTCGTAGTCCCCTTGCCTGTTAACCATCCATTGCGGGACATAGGTGGCCATATCTGTAAGCGCCTGCGCGATGGCGTTGACCTGGTCGTCGGACAGATTGCCGATCTTCTCGTTCCTTGGAATACCGGTCTTGTCGGTAAGGATTATGGCGGTCCTGCGACCGATGCCCTTGATCTTCGTGAGCGCGATCTCGACGGTCTGGAATCCCTCGAGGTCGGTGTCCGCGATGCGGATCATGTATTTGAAGTCCTCTTTCACAGGGCCCTTCGGTTGCCTGACTGTGGGCTTGGCCTCCTTTTCCTCCTTCTTGCCCTTCTTGCCCTTGCCTTCCTTGGGCTCCTTGCCTTCCTTGGACTCCTTGCCCTTGTCCGCCTTGTCCTCTTCCTCGTTCTTTGGCACTAGATTGCCCCCATACCGTCGTTAAATGACGTCCGTATCGTGAAGTGCTTGTCCCCATAGTTATAACTTGTATATAACAATTTTTATTCTTCCTATATGTACAATAAAGGGTAATAACGACCATCCGCGGCCACCGGGGCCGGCCCTCAACCGAATATCTGGACCTCGATTTTGGTGTCCGGGTCGTTCCCGAACATCTGGACCCTGGCCTCGAGGTACCATTTATTGCTCGCATGTCGGCCAATATATGTCGAAGGTACCCCCTGGGGCACCACGATTGCCCCCTGGAACTGCCGGACCTCGCCCCTGAACAACTGCTGGGGCCCAGCGATGCTTATCTCGTTATTGTACACGCTCTCGTTGTGGCCCACGACCATCGAGTTGCAGTGGTTGCACCGCACCTCGTGGGTCTGCTCTATGGCGAACAGATGAAGGACGATGCCCTCGGAGTTCACATTGTCGCTGGCCGTGACCGTCACCCATGCGTAGATGGTCTCGCCGGCCGTAAACCTGGTCTTCTGAAGGTTCATCTGCACGGTCGCGGCGCCCCCCGTCAAAGCGTTAAGGAATCCCATGACCTCACCTTGGATATAGAAGTGATAATCCGTTCTTGGGATTTGAAAATATCGCTTCACATAGGGACTGGGCTGCTCACCTCCGGGCGTCCATTATTATCCTTCCGTCGTTTATTTCCAGTTATACTACCCACGAAAATAGGTGTTCGAAAAAGTAAATGGCCTCGCTATTGACTTGATGCGATTTCATTCATTTTTCTCTCGTTTTTCCGACGGTATGAAGATTATAGGTGATTTCGTGAAGAATTGCATCTTAACATCTGCGTATCTTTTCGTCGGAGAAACTGTAGAAATCCGAATTATTTTACGAAGAATCAATAGTAAGGCCGATAATGGTTGGCACACGCGATTGAGAGGGTCAGAACAGCGCCAAAGCCCGTTAGCGGCATCGTGGTTTTCTATTCGTCATCATCGTCCCCTGGATCGAACGGGTTCGGCGATGGGGGCCGCGGCATCAGAAAGGGCCCGGGGTTGTTTGTGTCGTTGATACTAGGTTCCATGGTCTTACCTCGTTCCTTTCATATTATTTTTCACAGGTCCCAATCCGGGAGTAGTGTGTTTACTGCATTAAAGACACAGCACACCAGGGCCCTAGGAACTCTATGCCCACAACTATATCCGAGGGAAGGCCATGTGTGTATTTACTGGGGAAATTCAAAAGGCATATAAAATATCCTAAAACCCAGGGACCGAGCAAGAACAGATATCAAGGACATATTAGAAATCAGAGGGGATACAATTATGGAAAACAAGACGAAAGACCTATTAGCAATAATAAACGCAAAGACTAAAAGAAAAGAAATGAAAAGACAGAAACACAAAATTGAAGATCCAAAAAGGACATATGCTATAATTAAGCGAAAGCGAAAATGAACTATATTTTTTGTAGAACTATTTGCTCAGAGTAACATATTTCGGGAATCCACACATATAAATAACAATGAAAATATTAATATACTATATGATTTCTCTAAGCCATTGTGGTGTAAAGCCACAGGATGAATGAAAAAATGGGATTTGAAAGAAGGGAAAGGTTCGACAGCGGTCCGCGCGAGATGCACAAGGCAACCTGTGCGGAGTGCAAACAGGAATGCGAGGTTCCGTTCAAGCCAGATGGCTCGAGGCCCGTGTATTGCCGGGAATGC
>Ga0315288_10004691_pt1 | contig 17415 bp, 11 predicted proteins | sample YL17G11_20_MG_FD_203454 | JGI IMG/M metagenome (GOLD analysis project Ga0315288, IMG submission 203454) | Sediment microbial communities from Yellowstone Lake, YNP, Wyoming, USA - YL17G11_20 | ecosystem: Environmental > Aquatic > Freshwater > Lake > Sediment | place: USA: Wyoming | collected... | reverse complement strand
TCGTCGTCGTCATCATCCGATCTGTAATTCGATTGAATGCTTGATGCGTGAGAACCGATATTGTCCAGCGACATATCCTTGCCAAATACGTCTGTGCCCGCGCGCTTCCGCTTCTTCTTGGGTTTGCTGGTCATTTCAGAGTAAAACTGTGCGGCCATCTGCGCGCGTTCATCTGCCATTTCTAATTATTTGTGTTGCTTTTACGCGGCGCGTGGCGCGCAAATGAAGAAGCGGAGACGAAAAACTCCCCAAAACATTGAATGAGCGAGGAAAGTGGCGTTAGTCTTGGTTCGTCGGACACCGACAGCGACAAACGCAAATACGATTCTCTCAACGATTCCGACGACGGCGAAAACGACAAAGAGGACGTCGAACTGCCACCCTATCATATTCGCGTGAAGAAGCAGCCGCGTTACAAGCTCGTCTATACGGGCGGCGATGCGATCACGCGCGTTGCAAAAGCCGTGTGCGAATCGCGGCGAACCGGCATGCCGCTCAACACCAATGTATTCATTCCACCATCGTCGTCCGATCTACTACACGAATTATCCTTGCGATTGTTGTCGACCGAGCGACTTGAAATGACGATGACGATGAACGCGGTTGTGCGCGAATGCGAAACAATTGCGTCACGTGGCACCTACTTGCGCTCGAGCAACGTTGGCGACTTGCAAAGAATGTTGCGAGTGTACGACGACTACACACTCGCCAACGTGCGGCGCGGCGCGAAAATTGACGAACGTCATCGACTGGCACTCTTCTTGACGAGGATGAAGATAATAAACGCGCTGGCGGTGCTACAGAAAACCTATGGTGAACAGAACGATCCGTACGTCAACGACCACTATTGGCGCGAATCGCGCCAAATCAATAATCTAGAATTGTCGCGATGGATGTACGCGAACAAGGTCTGTCATCAACAAATGCTCGTCGTTGACGAGAGCATTGGTCGTTTGCATCCCCAATACGTTGCTGGTCACATAATTCAACATTGCACTGTCGAGTGCTACTGGCAATCGTTGCTATCATTCGCGGCAATGTGGCCGTATTTGAAGATGAGTGGTCATGTCGTGAGAATGTTTGACGAGATGCGCATTCGCGCCGCATTCTTTCTTTCCTACAGAGAAATGGCTGTTGAAGTCGACAACGGTCGTGGTGGTGGCGGCGAAGGAGATGTATTTTCATTGAAAAAGCAGATGGATTTATCGCGGACGAAGATTCTCGGCCTCAATTTGAATCTCTTTGGTTTAATGGATATGAACAATCCAGACGCGGAATTGCGACCGACCACAATGCAATCATCGACGCTACTCGACAACGTCGACATGGTGAAAATCACCGACAATTACATACACGTCAATCTCGACTTTGCCGAGGAATGCGATCGTTTGTTACATGCGATGCAACTCGATCTGCGTCGAATTGCCGGCCTCGCGCACAACACGATTTTGTCCGACGACTGTCTGGGTTGCGGCGACGAGTTTCGTATCACTGCCAGCAACGTCGCGCAATTCGAGGCGCTGATTCACGAACAAGTCAATGGCACGTTCCGCACGCAGATCAGCGAAGAGTTTCGCGAGTTGCTGTTTCTGTTTTACGAGCAGCCCAACGAATTGGAGGCGTTCCGCGAGTATCACAGTTACGAGGTGATCACGGCGCAGAACTGCATCGCGCAGCAGCGACCACGCGACTACAAACTGCTCTGCGATAGATTCACTGCAGAGCACAGCGATGTGGTGTGGCAGAAATTGCGCAGTCAATTCGATGAACCGGCGTATCCAATCATGTGCATCATAGCGCTCGGCTACTACATGCAACAAGCGTTGCGCGGTGCGAGAATATTGACGTATTTTGCCGACATGTGCAAAAGCGGTGGTGGTCTCGAGCCGTTCGCGCACATTGACGAGCGCGCCAAAGCGAATCGCAAAGTAGCATCCGAGTTGCACGTGAAAATGACAACAACGGGCACGTTTCTGTTTCGCAACAAACTTGTTCACCAGGCAGGCATGTTGGCTGAGGCCGAAGAGATTGAATACGAGCATCCGCTCATCATACGATCGCTGAACTCAATCGCCGTCTACTACAACGGCCACCTCCATCGTTGTCAGAACTTTGCGCATGCGTTTCTCTTGTGGCTGCATATTATGTGCACCGATCCTTGCATCGAAGGACAACTCGCAACAGGCGCATTCCTCCACGAATTGTTCGCCCGCATGTTTCCGGAACGCGAGCGCGCGATTCGCGAACTGTCAGAGCGCGCAGAAGAGCGCTTGAGGCGCTACAATCCTCTTTCCAAATTTGTTGATCCAGCTATCGCCGAAGCCAAGGAGAAACTCGAGCGCAATGATATGACACAGTTCTGAATCTCATGAGCAGTCGGTATTTTTAATGAAGGATTGTTTATTGTATTCTGTTGTCGCGATTCAACGTCAAGTAAGGATGATTTACCAAACTTTACGAGGCAGTTGTAAAACACCGAAATGGGCACAGAGAATGGTGGCGCGTTCGAGACAGCATGCATGCGTCATCATCGACATGCTCGACAAAGCCAAACGCGACAACGCACGCCTCGTTGTCAAGTATAAATCAAAATTTCCAGAAATCTATCGAGTAGACGTGCAATACAGCATTGTCAATGGCATCACGATTTCAGTCGATCTCCTTGAAAAGGGAAATAGGAGAACAATTGTTGAGGTGGTTAACATAGATAGTGACGGTGTGCTCGAATATCGCATCTCAAAATGGCAGGCTCTCAAACGACGCATGGGTAAACACAAAGACGATGTCAGTGAATTCTGTCTTTACTTTGAGAGAAAAAACAAACGCGCTTCTTCGTTTGAGTTCTACTTCGATCCACACGATTCGCCTAAATTAACGGCGGATTACTATGGCTCTCACGAGGTTTCAGGGTTGCTTTTAGACGATGATCCGGACGACAACGACGGCGGCGACGAGGAATTAATTGAAGGAGAAAATCAAAAAACGGGATTTCGATTCGTGAAAATTACAAATTAAAAAATGAAATTGATTAAAGAAGCGAAACTCGAAAAGAAAGAGATTGGCGAAGCAACATGCAGACGCTGCGAAAACGTCTATCTTCTCGACATGGCAGATTTGTACATCGGGGCGAAAGGCATCGGCGGCGAGGAAAAAATTAGTTGGCATTGTCCAAATTGCGCCAACGTGAACGTCGACACTGGCGTTTTCGAGAAACATCGCACCGACTTGCAACGAATTGCAACCATCAATAAGATAAAAGAAGATCGCGCGCATCCACAATACGATGATCGCTTCTAAGTCTGCAAGGAGAGGAATTTTAAGTGTGCAATCTACATGAACAGCATTTGAAACGATAATAAACACAACACCCGTATTCACCCAATGGCATCGCGTTTTCTCGCCACCATGACAGCCGACATCGGCGCTGTTAAGCGTGCGGTTGGTGCCGAAGGTGGTACGCCACGAACGTCGGGAAACAATGCAACCGACATCGTCTACATTCCAATCTCACAACAGGACATGATCGAGTTTCGCGACTTCTACAAGAAGATGGAGACCGACATTGCCAATGCCAACGGCATCAAGGATTTCTATACACTCAACGACAACGTGTCGTATTTCTTTGGCACAGAGGAGCTCGACGACGAGAAATACGCCATTCGCAAGCCACTCAATGCGCTGCAGTCGGAAGCGCGCGCGTGGTACGACATGTACGGCTTCGTGGCCGTGTACAATCCCGACGCACGTGCCGACCAGAGGTTGCGCGAGATCAACGCCGAGATGCAAGAGCAACTCGTGCAGGGCAGCGTTGGTGCGCCTTACACCGGGCAGTTTATGAGTGCGCTAGAAATGCCAGATATGTTGCTCGCCGAAGCGACGAGGCTCGTGAAAAACGCAATGCAACCCAACTCGCAAGAGACGCTGAAGAGAATAGTGGGCGACGACTTTGAAACGCTCGGTGGGCCATTGAAACGCGCGCGCGGCGCCACCGAACCGATTGGCACGATTATTCAGAATCCGCGCATCTCGTCGGTCAGGAATCCGGGCGCTGTGCTGCGATTGAATCCAGCACCGCGTTCCTCGGAAGCGTCGATAAATCCGGCAGCAAACACGTCGCTCGTGCAGTACGATGAACAGCGAGCGCGAGAACAGCGCTCTAATACGCGCCGCACGCTCGACGAAACGCTGATCGATCTGCGCAACTTGGTGATTCCGAATCCCGAGGATGGTCGCTTCTATTTGGAATACGACCGCGCCAGCATGACGAAGCGTGTAGTTTTCGCACGCCTCTCGACGACGACGGAGATCGGTAAGAATGCCGCAGATGGCGCGAATCAAATCAGCAACGTCGGTGACACCATTGCCAACGGCCAGTCTCTTCTCATCGATCCACACGTGTTTGTGTACGTCTGGGACAATCGCATGCCGTTCAACGATGGTACGATGAACTCAAAAATGTACGAGGTCATCAAGCGCCGCAAGCAACTCGACATTGCCGAACGCAATGCTGCCGACGTGGATTTGACAAATTCGCATCCGGTTCAATTGCTCGAACACGTGCCAGTGTTGAACAAACTCGACGTCGAGCGCATGACAGATTCACAATTGTACGGTGGCGGCGCGACGCAAACTGCGACTGAAACACGCGAGGAGATGCGACGCGACGCCGTGCTCAACGTGCAACTTCAAGCCGCTGCTGCGCTTCAGAACGGCAGACGGCTCAACGAACTCTGGCAATTGGTTGCAAGTGGAAAGGTTGGTAAGACGTCGACCGATGCCAATGGCAATCCATCGTATGCGGAATTCAAAAAACTTGGATACCTTCCTCTGCCAAGCGGCTTTAAGATTGCAACAGCAACGCGACCCGAAATCACTAGCGACATCGAGATGCTCGTCTATAGATACCGAAGAGCGCTGTCGAATGCGCTCGGTGTACCAATGGTGCTTCTCGATGGCGGCTCGAGTTTCTCGGGCCGCGCGTCGAAGAACAGCTCGGGTTCGTCGTCGGCATCCACGAGCACGGCCTCGCAGGCCATTGGCGATTCGCGGCTGCGCAACACTGTCATCGCCGATCGCGCCATTGTGCTAAAACCATTCATTGAGAATTTCTGGGATATCATGTATCGCGAGATTGACAATCAGACACTGCAAACGTTGCTCGACAAAACAGCACGCAGTGCGCGTGAGGAGAGCGAGTTCCATCTAGCCGAAATGCGTCTGATCAAGAAGCGTCTCGAAACGATCACTGATTTGGCCGAGCAGACACGTGTGCGCTCCGATCTCACGACGAGATGGAACGAAATCCAGGCAGCCGTCGCGCGATTGCGCGATTTGAGTTCGCGTGTGCGTCACATTGTCTCGATGCAGCACCGGTTTCGCGTCGAGTACAAATCTCTCTCGTTTGTGCCGCCACCAGAATTGCAGGCAGCGCAGATGGCGGGTGCTATCTCGCAACTCGATTACGCCAATGCATTGCGCGCCAACTTTGGCATGTCACCGATGTCGAAAGCCGACTTCGACAAGGTGAAAAACGAGGCGCTCGACGAACGCGTCGGTCAAATGGAAGCCGAGGCCAAGGTGCAGCAGAAGTTTGCCATTCCATCTGGCACGGGAGGTGGCAAGAAGCCAAAGATTACAAAACCCGCAGGTGGCGCAGGCGCGTCAAAATAAAATCGTCGCCTCTTGGGTTGACAAAAATGCTTGTTGTTCATTATTAGTTACCACGTTATCGAATTTGTTTTTTTGTTCGCAACCAACGGCAAACCATAAACGCCCAAACTTATGAGTCGTCGCAGCGTGTGCTGGATCAATGTCTCACAACGACCAACGCATCGCCAGGCAGTATCGATTGCATCCATTTTCGTCCTCTTGACGATCGGCTCGCTGGCCGTCGCCTTTCGCATTTATCTTTGCCAAGCGCAAGCGTACGCTATCATTGTACTCACGATAATCGCGGGCTCGACAATGCTGTTGCATACATCACAGAGACGCGAGAGTCTCGTGAAAATAAAGAAGGAGGTCTACTGCGCCGACCTCTCGCAGACTTCGCACATCGCAGTCACACCGGGCCGCCTCTCTGGTACAGTGGTGTCGAGTTACGAGCAATTATACTTCACGCGAGTTCGTGTTTGGGTGCCGTTGATTGTCTGGCTCGTCTGGGTGGCGTACGGTGCGCTCTTTCACAGCGGTCCGCATACTGAACACGTGTCACACGAGTTGTTAATCGACATCTCCAATGTCGGTGACGAGACACCGGCAATGTTGCGTGTCGCGCGCCTCTATTTACTCGTATTCTGTGCGTTGAGTTCGATGGCGATAACGCAGTGGTTCAGGAGGCGCGACGCGAGAGAGTCCGAAGTGACGATTGTGAAAATGTCGGAAGGCGAACAGCGCTGGCAATGCAGGATTTGGCTTCTGTTCGCGCTGTTGCTCTTCTTTCCGGCCAGGGAATCAACTGCGCAAGCATTGTTGCCGATGCGGCTGTTGGCGAGAACGTCGTTGTTTCTCGTGCTATTCGTGCTCAGCGAAAGCGTCAATCGTCTCGTGCACTATGAGCGGTGGATACGCTGCTATCACGGTTTCACGCAGGCGATTCTCGTCGCGATTCAGATTTCTCTCGGCAAAGCCAAGACGATGCCGCTGAAGGAGGAGCGCGCGCAGGAGCTCGTGAAGTGCATCGACAAAATGGAGCCACCTCCACCAGTGCTCGAGCCGCGCAAACAAAACAGCCCCGACTTGCTGACCAACGAGATTGTCAAATACTGCGCCGTTCTTCAGTCAAGTTGGGTGCTGTTTGCGAGCGAAGCCGTCTATCCAGTTGCGCTATTTCAGGTGCTCGTGTTTCTTTTCATGAACAGGCGCTTGCGACAAAGCGTGGTGCAATTGGTACACGAGCGATCGGCCGAGTTTTTCATCGTCAACCAAGACCCGCTGACGCAGCAACTTCCCGTCACTTCGAGAAACAATTTTCGCAACCGTAACCTTCCGACGACGCTGCTGCACGAAGAAGAAGACAGAGAGAAAGAATGTCCACCGCGCACTCGTGCACCTTCTCAGATCGCCCGCCCGGTGTTGCTGTCAAAAATATCTGCAAAAGAATCTCCGGAAAAAGATCGTTTGGATTCGCCGGTCTCAACGACGTTGACGACGTTGAAATCCTCTCCGAGTGTCGCTTTGCCCAGCCCGATTCGAAAGCCGCCAGTGCCACGAACTCTCTCCATACCACGACATCCAAGCACTCCTCCTCCTCCACAGCCATCATCACCACCACACCAGCCATCTCACGTGCTGCCGACAGACACCCCAACGATGATAACCACCGCGGCGTCGGCAGCAACAGCAGCAGTGGCGTCGATAGAAAGAAAATCAGAGAGGCGAGATTCGAACTCGACGGAGACGCCACCGGCAGCGGACCGAGCGCCAGCAGTCAGTCAAAAGAGGTCCGAGAGTCAGCTAAGAAGAGCCGCACTGGCGAGGCTCGAAGCGCCACCGATGGACGCAACCAGTTGAATGCGCTGAAACAAATGTTGCGCGATCCGCGTTTGTTGCACATCGCCGAGTCGTCAATTGAGGGTGGTTTCACATACACCGACATTGAAGGAACGGCAACGAAATTTTGTGGTTTATTGAAGATTCTCTCCGATGTCTGCTATTCAGATTACGACTTCAAGGATGCGCTGAAGCGTGCACCAATTGCGAAGCGCTTCAAATTGAAGACAGGTTTGCGACGTCCATGGCAAGGTCAGCGCCGCGGAAAGCTCGTGCACGATCAAGTGCGCGCCATTGTCAACGGCGGTGATGTGGCGCGCGACGCCATGTTCGGCACACAGCGCAGCGAGAACGCCGACCATATCATTGCGTCGCTGCAAACGAAAAACTTGCGCCCGCTCGTCGCCGAATACATCGTTTACGACGAAGCGCTCCGCTTGGCGAGTCCAATCGACATTGTTTGCGTCACCACGAAAAAAACCGGCTCGAAGCTGTGCTTGATCGAGGTGAAGAATTGGAGCAACGGTTTCACGCATGCGAACGGCCATCTCCAGAACCCGCCATCGCTGCGGCATCTCAACAACTGTGCATTGCATCAGGCGTTTCTCCAACTGGCGTTCTATCGCCGGCTTGTTGAAATCCAGCATCCATTGCTCGAGATCGGCGCGTGCTATGTCGTTCAGGAGACGCAAACCTACACAAAATACTATCGATTGCCCGACGAATTTGTAAAAGCGTCGGCCGAGTTACTGGCGTGCGTGGCCGAATATCGGCATCGTCAATTGTTTTTTAGAATGGTCTCGTAAGCCAGCGCGACTGGCCGATGTGGTTTTTCAATAGGCGTCATTGTGACGCGCGCCCATACTTCAATTCGATTAAAAATTTCTATCAACGGCAACCCGATCACTGCCGCAACAAACGCCATAATCACCCACATTTCCGGGAAATCGTTCATTGAATTTTTCTTATTTTCGATTTAAATTATTTGATTCGCCGCACCAGTAAAACGGCGCGTTTCAAACTGCAAATTTACCGACACGCATAAACACAAGATAATGACTGAAGAATTTGAAGATGTGCCATTGGCATCTGCCACAGTTACGGAAACCAATAACGATGACGACGACGATGATGATGGTTTTTATTACGAGCAAACACTGCCATCTGCGTGTGTTGTCGAGGAGCCGTTTGACAATTTTGACGCCAACGAACACGACGAATTGCTCGCGCAAATTGCGCGCGACGAGAAGCACGACGAGGAAAAGCGTGCAGCGGCCAACGGACTCAAATCGACGGCGCCAACCATTGCGCCGGCGGCCACGAAACGCCAACGCTCGCAATCAGCGAAACCACGCAAACGCGCCGCGAAAGCAACGAGCGCGGGCATGACGAAAGCAAAGAAGATGTATGCCAAACAGTTGCGCGCCGTTACGCGTGACGCCGACAAGATCATCGAGACGGTTATGAGTGGCAACGAGAGCGAGGATGTGCGAAAATTGCGCGTCGAATCGCAGCACGCGCACCAACGAGCGCTCGCCGAGATGCGCGAATTGAAGAAGCTGCTCGAAGCTGGCACGCGCACAAAAGAGGCTGTCAAATTGTACGCCGAGTTGACCGCCAAGATTCGCAAGTTGAATCAACTGCAAAAGGAGAACAACACGAAAACAACGACGGCCGCCGATGCCATGAACGATATGATTCTCGGCGACTGCGTCGAAATTATCGCCGACCAGTCGACGACAATCAGCAAACTGCACGAACGCGTCAACAAGCTGGTGGAGCTCTACTGTAAAATGACGGCCAAATGCGAGGCCGCCACACGCCGCAGTTTCGACAGCTCTTCACAATTCACGCAACGATCAGCGCCCGCGACAACATCGACGTCCACCGGGTTGTTGCTCTCTGCAGCGCCAGACACCAACAATCAGATGATTGCAGCGCCACAATCATCGTCATCAACTTCATCAACAACAAACACGTCGTCTCTCTTCTCTGTTCGAACAGGCAACGGCTATTACGATTTAACCACGCCATCTGCGCCGCAAGTTGTTCGCGGGCGGCCGGGCGCCACTTACATCCCGTTCTCCGTTGCGCGTCGCAAGGGCAGCGCACAGCAATTGGCACAAAGCGATTCAATTGCACGCGCGCATAATGTGCAGCGTTGGGCGAAATTAGCCAAGAAGAAGCGCGCATTTGGCGAGTTGATTATCGCATTGCCGCACATGAACGGAGACGACGCGCTCGCCGAGCATAAATTACTTGACGCGCCCGAATCAGCGTCTTTGGCGCGCATTACGGGCGGTGCTGCGAAAAGCGCTCGCAAACCAAAGAAGCCAAAAGCAATTGCTGCCGCTCCGAGTTGAAAATTTATTGCAAAAATAAAATTTATAAAGTCGATTTCATTTCGAACTCTCGGACTCGTCAATTGACATCGTTTCCATTTCCACAGACAAATCGAGTTCCTCGTCAAGCGGTCTTCTGAAAGTGAAGCGCGTAATTGGCACATGGGACGGCAATAAACGACGGAGATCAAGCGCCAAGTTGCGCCATGAAGCCATGTTCTCTTCTATGGATATTTCGACGCATTGAATGTTTCTCAGCCACGCAGAGATTGCTCTTGCATCCTCAACTGGCGTCGTGCTCGGCATTGCCTCGTACCAAATACGAAACCCTTCATTTACCCACAATTCTATTGGCGTGTTTGATGTTCCACATCCAGGAGAAATAAAAACCTTGGTCATTAATTACCAGAATTGACGTTTATAATTAAATATCGTTTGTGGCGGCAAGTAAATTTAAAATAACCAATTTTTTTTCCCCAAAAAAATGACCACGAATCTTGACGATTTTACGAAAAAAAAGGTTAAATTGGCGATAAAAATGCATCACGAAGAATTCAAGAAGACGTGTGAGAAAACCAAGGTGCCATACTCGGATGATTTCGCGCCAGTTTTGGAGGCGTTGATGATCGAAAAAATATCACAAAAAGTTAAAAGAGGCGAAGGTCTGGAATTGTCGCAGAAAGATCAGGCAGAATTGGAATTGGAATTTTCAGAGAAAATGGTTGCGTTGTGGTACGAGAGAAACAAAGGAATGAACGCGGCAGAGGCAGCAGCGGCAGCAGCAGAAATAACAGCAACGAGTGCGGCACCGGCGGCGCCACTGGTCGCAGCGAAAAGCGTCGCAAAAAATAAACAAACCAAGTGAAACTCAATTGCGCGGTGGCGCCAGAAAATTTGGCGACAGTGCGCACACGTTCGTCTCGAACTCGCGCGCCACGGTGAAAGAATTTGCCGTTCCAACTCACTGCTAAAACCAGCGCGCACGCTTTTTGCCAAGAAATCAATCGCAAATGGCTGCAACTAACTATTCGGCGCGCGTTATTGATACGTCGGCTGCCGCCGTGAATCGCCCGTTTCTTTCGGGTCGTTCACCCGGCAACGATGACATTGCGACGTGGACGAAATTCTTCGGTCCACCGCCAGTGAAGCAACAGAATTTTGGTGAGGACATCGTCGAGACGCACCAGGATTTGTACAAGATTTACGAGGGTCAGAATCTGTATCTCTCGGATACGATCACGGGCCTCATTCTCTCCGACACGGCATGGGAGACGAGTGTGCTGCCGTGGCTCGAAACCGACCAGATGCACATCACGTTCAATCGGTTCGAGTTCAAGAACACGCTCGCGACGCCCGTGCCATACGAGGGCATTCCGCGTCTCATCGTCAACAGCGGCTCGACATTCTCTGACTCGGTGCACCGTCTCGGCATCGGCTTCATCATGGAGGCCGACGCGCTCTCGACGCCCGAGGGTCTCAACATGTACAACAAGAACTTGGCGCAGATTTCGCAGTCGTCGATGGAGGCCGTGAAGTACGCCAGCGTCGTCAAGTTGCTCGTGTGCAAGGACTATGAGAAGGAGCGCCAGGACTTGCACCGTCCGAACGATCGCGCCACCGAGCGCATGGAGGAGAAGGAGTGCGAGTATTTCGGCATCATGTCGGTCAATCGCGAAGGCTTCGCGCGCATGGTCGAGGACTACCGCGCCACGATGCGCGCGCAACAGGCCGATCCGGACACGCTGATCATGTTCCCGCGCTTCCAGATGTTCGAGGGCCTCATCGCGCAAGGCACCTACACCGAATACTGGCAGACGGGGCCCGGCGGCATCGCGTTCCTCAAGGAGGGCCCGATCGCGCCCGGCAACTACCGCGGCCTCATCGTGTACGAGACACGCGAGTTCAACGCGTACACCAACGGACTGCGCTTCAACCCGTTGCTGCGTCGTGTCACAATCGGCGAGCACTACTTGTCGGTGTTTGGTCAGTGGCGCGGCACGCGTCTCCCGAAGGACTTCAGCAACAAGTGGCGCGCGCTGCAGCTGTACGACATCATCTCGAACGACTGGGCGCTCGTCGATTTCTTGTCGATGTTCAAGCACGCCAACTTGTTCGGCAACAACCAGACGGCGCCCGACTCGCTCAATCCAAACGTGCAGCGTCTCGCCGACATTCACAACGAGCAGTTCAAGGACGACTTCAACTCCGAAGCCGAGAAGTACGCGCCCGCCAACTTGCAGCGCCTCGACAACTTGGACGGCAACAGCTTCCCCGGTCGTCGTGTCTTCTTCATGCTGGCGCACAACGCCGAGAAACGTCGCGTCGACCCGGTGCGCACGTTTGGCGAGTTCGACATCGACGTCGCGAACACCAGCGATTTCGTTCAAACGGCCGAGACTATCATCGACAAGGCGTTCACGGACGAAGACGAGCGCACCGAGATTCGCGCAGGTCTCGTTGGAGTCAACTCGCTCGTCAAGGACCTAGAGGCGCAGGAGTACAACGCCGATTTCGCTATCGCCATCGCTGCGTTCAATTCGCGCAAGTCGATCAACGCAGCTGGCTTCTTCGAGGGCGAACAGCCCAGCCAAGACGAACCAATTGATTGGTCGCCCAACAAGGACACTGGCTGGCTCGATCTGCCACCAGTAGCCGATTCGGGCAAGCTCGCCTATCCAGTTGGCTTCGCCTCGTACGGTGGTATCGCCACACTCGCCACACAAGGCACGACCGCGGGATACGCGGGCGATCTCGTCACTCGCGCTATTCTGGCGAAAGAAGCACTCGACAAAATTGTCGACAAGTTTGACACGTTGCTGAAAGACACGAAGGTGTTCAACAAGTCGAACATCCCGGCATGGTTTCACACCGACAACCCAGCCGTTGCGCTCTTCGTGCACTTGTGGCCAATGCGACCACCGCTCTACTTGGCCGTCAACGTCAACGCACCAGCGGGCGACGCGAACAAAGGCCGACCACCGACGCGTCAACAGCGAGACGCCGACAAAAAGAAGGCTGCCGAAGATGCGGCGAAGAAAGGCAAACCAACGTCCGAGACTGTCAAGATTCTCTGGTCGCCGATCGATCGTACGAATCCATTGAACGCGGTGGCATTTCCCGACATCTTCCCGCGTGCGCGTTACATTGACGCGCTCATTCATTCGACACCGGCATCGACTGCCGACACGCTGATCAACGAGATGGCGGGCTCTGATTCAGCCGGCGGTCGTCCAGCGGCCACAAATGTCGACAAATTGTTGACGGCCTTGCTCAACAATGTGCCAACGACCGCAGCAAACGCCTCGCAGGCTGCGCGTTCCGCCAACGAGGAGAAGGCTCAAAAAGCCGAAGAGGCGCGCAACAATCTCATCAACGCGCTTCTGGCTCTGCTGAAAACGGCGAAGAAGCCCGATCAAATGCCAACGGCGGTCGAGAAATTGCGAGCATTCGATCGAGACTTGGCGCCTCTCACCGTCAACGCAAACCAGGCAACTCCCGAGTTGATTGCGACTCTCGTAACGCAGGTCAACGAACTCGCCAAGAACGTCATCAAAGATGCCACGACGACGATCGCTGCGCTGACAGCAGACCAGAAAACCGCAAACGAGGCGTTTGGCAACATTCTCTGGAGCATCCAAGTCGGCACGGCATTCGCGATCAAGCCAGATGGCTCGACGCCAGCTGGCCGTGGCGGACGAAATGTGATGCCGTTCCTCGCCGACGCATTGCCAGAGATTCAAAAGGAGCTGACACAGCCGGCGGGCAAGACAAAGAAGTCGAAGAACATGCTCGAAGTGCACCGCGTGGCGGGCGAGAAACTCGAGGAGGTCGGCCGGGCGTTGTATCCGATCACGAAGACGCTTCTGACAATCAACAACTATGAAGATTGGGTCAACACCGTTGTTGGCCAAGATTCGCTCTCACAAGAGCAACTCAACGAGGTGTCACAGGCATACGCCAATTACAAGACAATCATCGAAGAGACCGAACGCCGTGCGCAGGCCAAATTTGGCGAGTTCTCATCCTCCAAACAGTCGCACGACACGGGCGGCGCGAGCATGTCATTGGACGCACTCGACGATGACTCTGAGTTTGATCAAGCTGCTGCGTATCCAACAGCTTGGGCCGGCAAGCTTGACGCCAAGTCTGGCGATCCTCCCAAGGCTTGGTTCCGTTCGCCGCTCGTCAACTCGCCCGCGTTGATGAAATCTCTCGCCGCGCAAGCCGACATGCCACGCATGCTGCCGAGCGATCCACGCAGCAACTATCGCACAGTGTATGCACCGTGGCGAAAGGAAGGCACGAACCCAGCCGAGCCAGTTTCTCTCGATGCATTCACAGAGGTGACAATGGACCCAATGATGTCAGCCACTGCTTCGGCGTCGTTGCGCATTGCTGCCAAGCCGTTTACGAAGACGCCGTGGATTTCCTCGCTTCTCAAGCGATCGCCAGAGGCGCCTTTCTTTGTCGAGGAGGCTGAGCAGTTCCGATTCTCGCCGAGCGGCCAGCTGTTTGTTGGCGTCGTTGGCGGTCGCAACAACGAGAAGTTCGACGTCAATCAATTGCGCACAGAAGCGCGCTCTGCGAAAGTACACTTTGCCGACGTCGACGCCAACGAGGCTGCCATTGTCTCTGAGCGCATGAAGCAGATCAACAAGGCACGCTTGTTGGCCGGTCAGCCGATGCGCGATTTCAGCAGCGACTTCGCAACAGCGAAGATGCAAATGGCGCAGGCGGAGCGTGAGCTGAACTCGAGTTCCGATTCCGACGCGGCGGCGTTTGAGTTGTCCTCGTCGAACATTCGCGACGCCAACTTCAATTTTGGCGGCTCGGGCGTGCCGTTGGCAGCTGGCGCTGCAATGATGTTCGATCCAATCAACCGGGCGCAACAGTTCTCGCGTCAAATGGCATCGGCGGGCAAGAAGTCGACCAAGCCGATTGGCGCGCCGTTCCAGACGGGCATCTGGCGCGGCGATCGCGACAACAGCAATGTGCAATACGACACCGATCGTCTGCAACGCGAGCAAACGTTCGAGGAGGAGCAAGAGGCTCAGTTCCGCGCGCCACGTGACTGGATGGCTGCCGATCCGCGATTCTATGGCGACTACCGCGACTACCGCTATGGTGTGAGTCGTGGACCGGGCTATGCGCCGCAGGGCTACTATCCGGGCGAGTTTGGCGTCGATCCGCACAACCCGACGTTTGGTGTGCACGGCGTCTACACGTGGGATCAGAACTTCTACAATCGCAGCGGTGTCGGTCCCGGCGGCGGACGACCCGATCGCACGTGGCCGGGCCAGTTTGCGCCCGCGCCCGCCGAGGCGACAGAGGACTACATGCAGGCGACGCACCCGAACGTCGAGTATCGCTATCGCAAGGCGCAAGAGCACTCTGATCCGCTCGTGCGCCTCGGCATGTTGGCTCTGATTCACATGCCGAACACGTGGAAGGCGTGGATTGGGCTCATCAAGAAGGAGCTGCACGCGCCAATCAATCTCATTGTGTGGCGTCTGAACATCGAACTCGAAATGCACACCGCGCTCATGATGGTCGCCGGCCCCGAGACGGGCGCCAACGTCGTGGGCAAGGCGGGCGCGGCGATCAGTGGCAGCGTCGCCGATCGCATGGTGTACGCGTCGTACGTGTTCCACCACGCCGCGATGGTGTGGAACGAGAAGAACATCGTGCACTTGCGCGACGTGCAGTTTGGCGGCTACATTGCCGGTCTGGACACGACGTATGTGATGACGCGCAAGGAGCTGAAGAGCGACGAACGCGGCTCGTTGATTGTGACGGCGATCCCGATCACCGAGAACCGGTTGCCGGCGCGGCTCAACTTTGTCGACACCACTGTCACGCGTTTGCTGCCGTCGCAGACGAATCGCACGAAAACGATCGACTCGGTGCCCGACTACTCGTCGGCGCGCTACTACCAGGAGCTCTGGGGCTACAACGAGTCGTACCTCAATCACACACGCGCCACCAACCGCTATCACATGCAATCGCAGCGTGTCAACGTGCGCTCCTCCGAGGGCAAGCACTACAGCGGTGGCCCGAACAACATGTGGAAACTCCACAAGGGTCAGGGCCAACTTGCGGGCAAGAAGATGGGCCCGGGCGTTCGCCGTGTGCTGTTCGGCACTGGCGCCACCATGCTCGAAGACGACACCGATCCAGCGATGCGTCAATTCTAAACTGCCAATACTCGCCGTCGCCAAAAAAAAAAGCATTGGAAGCAACGACAATGCCGTCGTTGTAAAATAAACACCATCAATCGCGTCCGCCTCGAAATTTCATTTTCGTCGATGCACTTATTTGGCGTGAGTTGCGCGTGCGGTCGTTCACGTGGCTTGAGAGTGGAAAAAAAAATGGGTTGCATGCTGCACGCAGGATGCTGGGAAATCTTCTTTGCTTTTCTCTTTCCAGTTTGGTTCTTTGGGTTTCTGCCGGGCATGTTCACGCGTTCGCCAGAGCAGCGCGCGTGGTACGAGCAATTTCGTGGCGAGAAGAAAAATGGCGTTAAAAATCCCAGATATGTGCCTATCGCACCTCCATCGATGTTGTACGGTATTGTTTGGTTTATTCTCTACACAGCGATGGCCGTGGCAGGCTATCTTGTCAGGCACGAAGGCGGATATTATGTCGAGGACGGCAATCGGTGGCCATTGATTACGTTTTGGATTTTGCAAGGCGTGCTTTTCTTCTTCACGCTGCTCTTCTTTTCGTGGAAGCAAAGAGTGCTCGGAGCGATAGACGTTTTCGTTGGTCTAGTGCTGACAATTGTCGTTGGCGTGCTTTTCATCGAATTCTCGTGGTGGGCGGCAGCGCTCATGTTTGTCACGGCAGTTTGGGAGGCCTTTGCATTGATTCTCGCCATTTGGATTATCGCAAAAAACACGTCGTCGCACAAACGCGCGGCTCGCAGCATACTTCAGAGGCTGGCACCTAAATCAAAAGGCGACGAAGAGTCGTCGGTGGAAAGCAACGCAGATAAAAGCAGGCCCAAAAGATCAATGAGCGTGAACGGGGTCAGAGAAAAATAATAAAGTAACAAACCATTGTTCATATATAAGAAGAGATTGAGTTGTAGATGAATTGTCGGTTACACCCCATGTTCGCATTTATAATTTCATTGTACCTTTTCCTCGATTTCGTAAATACACAAGTTTTCGTTTGCTTTCCCGATTGCTGTGGAAATCCTTGCGCTCTCTGTGTGGGTGGAATATGTTTAGATTTTGGCGGCTGCTCCCCAGATGTATGTGGTGTTTGCAATGGTGATGGCACATCGTGTCGAGATTGCAGAGGTATACCGAATGGTTCAAATACCTATGATATCTGCGGTGTTTGCAGCGGCGGAATCATCCCTCCAGGCGGCGAACCTACTTGTTTCGATTGCGCTGGAGTTCCATTTGGCACACATATATACGACGCGTGCGATGTTTGCAACGGCGATGGTTCGTCGTGCGCCGACTGTCTTGGTGTGCCGAATGGACCGGCGACTTACGATTTATGCCACGTGTGCAATGGCGAAGACAATTGCGATTTTGACTGCGCCGGCACGCCGTTTGGCAGCGAAACGTACGAT
>Ga0315288_10004689_pt1 | contig 17426 bp, 6 predicted proteins | sample YL17G11_20_MG_FD_203454 | JGI IMG/M metagenome (GOLD analysis project Ga0315288, IMG submission 203454) | Sediment microbial communities from Yellowstone Lake, YNP, Wyoming, USA - YL17G11_20 | ecosystem: Environmental > Aquatic > Freshwater > Lake > Sediment | place: USA: Wyoming | collected... | reverse complement strand
ACCTGCTGCTAAATGCCGGCGTCAAGCCCGGGACTGTCACCATTGAGACTGTCTTTAAGGACCTGGAAGAGATACAAAAGGCAAAACCGGGCCTATCATACCGCTGGCTTATCGCGGCAGGGCTTGGGTTTATTGTCTGTGTCGCTGTTTTAGCTATGCTTTTTCGGCGGCCACCTCCACCGGAAAAAATAGAATGGGAGAGCTTATGCAACCAGTACCAAACATGGATCGACGGACTTCGTAGAGAATTGGCCGATAAACAGGTGGACTGGAGCCAGGACCAAAAGCTCGCCGAGATACCGGAAAAGGTCAAATTGGCATCATACCCTTATACAATAATGCTGGACGAGGGAAAGCTGTATATTCGGGAGATAATAGACCACCCGGAATACGCTGAGCAGCAGAAAACACAAGATGCCCTTAAAACAATTGAAGAGATAAAGAGCTTCTTTGATCCAAACTCTCCTGATTCATGGCCATTACTGTCAGAAATAGTTGATTCCGCAGATAAGTTCAAAATGCGCGGCTGGCAAGAACCCGCCGCCTATCTCAGCGTTTTGCTGGAAAACATAAAGCCCGAACCAAATAAACCGATTGTAGAAAATGTGGATACAATTCTCCAATTCAGCCGGAAAGGCACTCTACAGAATATTGATTTGTCACTGGAAAAGATTGTCGATTACCAGAACAAAATTAAGAGTTCCCGTGACCCAATCCTTGTCAAACTCGATGATGTTTATGTTACCAGCCAGGCTGCCGGTGCGACAAAAATCAATGAACTTGATGATAAGCTTACTAAAATAGTGGAGCTAAACGAGAGGATCACAAAATTTATCGAAAGTGACTGGCAAACAGAGATTGACCAGGAAACTTTTCTTATGGAACATAGTGGAGACACTCCCCCAGAGACCCTGACGGATGCGATTTTCACTAAGAGGCTTGAAGTATTTGAAACGTATCGGTATATACGCCCCGATCCGCGTGAAAACCTCTTCGCCATGGTCAACCGTATAAAGGATGCTATTCCCCTTGCTCTTATCTCAAATCCGGTGGAAGCGAATCCATGCAAACAGGACTTCGATAAATTGCAGCCCGACATAGAGACCGTACGAAAGATTAAAGCAATAGAGAAGAACCGGTCCGACATCACCGAAGCGCTCAGCAGTTATATGCCAAAACTTCAGGAGCTTGAGGGCAGGGTCACAGCCGCAACTGAAACTGCAAAGGAATATCAAAAGCGTCTTCAGCAAGTTGTTGCCATTGCGACATTAGACAAGATCAACAGCAAGTGGGTAATGCTGCGTGATAACCTGTTTGACAAATACCCCGAGAATGAGTTACAGCAGGATTTGCCAAGATACGCAAAACTGCGGCAAAAAATGGATGCCACGGAAAAAAGTCTTCTCAAGCTGGACGAGGATCTACAGAGAGAACTGCCTGCTCAAATCGAGATGCCGCAAGACGAAATCGGCTGGCACAGCAAGGTCAAACAGGCCTATGACCGGCAAAGGAAAGAGACTATCAGCCGTATTCTCGAAGCACTCCCAATACTGGATGAGGTTCCGGATGTAAACGGGCAGAATTTCACGCAATCAAAACAGACTGAATTTGCCGCATTTGAACAGTCTCGCCGGGACTTAGCCGGAATCATCACAGCCCTCGACGCAATAGAATACGGCCTCGATGCCTGCTATCTGCTCGATGACCAACTGCCGCAGAAAGTACAAGAGACAGAGAGCATCCGGGCACTATGGGACAAATGGAAGAACAGCGACATTCTCACCAAACCGCCGTTCGATAACGCATTCGAAGAGCCAATTGAAAGGATCGCTCGAATCGAGAAGATCTATACGGCCGAGGACAGGCAGGGACTGATAGATACGGCGATTGACTCCGCATCACAACGAGAAGCCGTCTACGCTGCCTGGATAAGGCTTGGTGCCCTCTCGAACCCGGCGTGGCCGGACAAATATGAAGACCTCGGCAAGGATAGGAAAGTCCGGCAAAAACTCAGAACAGAATTTGAAGCAATCGGCCGAAAGAACGAGCTTCTCGACAGCCTTGCCAAAACAGCGGTCAAACGCGAGACAGTGCTTATTGATAAGAACGGCTCCGATGATAAAATCCTCGCCGGATTTGACGAATTCGCCACTAAAGCAATCAGCAGTTATAGTCTTGGCGAGCTTGAAAACCTCGAAGGGCTTTCCATGGCCCTGGCCGACTATGTCTGCGGCACAGATTGGCAAAATGATAAAATCCGAAAAGACATTTTCTTCGAGAGCAGTAATATCCACAACTCTCAGGAACCTGTCACAGCGCAAACCTTTCGTGACTGGCTCACGGAAGTCGAGGATTATAAGAAACTGGCACAGGATCCACGCAAGGAGTATTCATGGGAGGAAAAAATCGACGAAATCACACAGATTGTCGAAAATGAGCTCGGCCGCAAGCTGGGTGATTCTTCAACAGAAATCCCCGAAAAGCCTAAGAAAAACTTTTTGAGTGCGAGACTCAACGATATCTCAAAGCTTATTAATACGGTCGGCAGCACACTGACCGGCTCTTCAAAACAGAATCTCGATAAGCTCGAACAGGAGTACACCAGGTTTGTCAGCACTACACAGACTTTGGAGGCCATGCTCGCCCTGCCCGCTATCGAAAAAAACAAAGACAAAATTGATGCCAGTACATGCAAAAATCTCTGGGAAACCTTATTAGCCCATGAAATGGCGGTCAGGTCGATAATCAAGCCGGAATACTGCAAGCACCTGGAGCTTTTAGAAGGTGAAACCAAGCGTCTTGTTTTCGCCACCAGAATAGGATTGAGTGCGAATTTTGAGCCTGTCAATATCGCCCGGCTGCCATTAGTCGCTGAGAAGAAGACAATCATCGATATAGGCTTCGATATTCTCAGGCAAGTCAAAAATACCGCCCAAAGCATTCTGTCGCTTTCCAATCTCAAAGAACTTTTCAATAAAACAGTCCAGATCGCCGACTGGGAGCAGATAAGAAAAGCAGTCAAAGATGGTCAGAGAGAATGGATCGACTTCTTCCAAACGATAGATCTCAATGACGCCAGAAATGTTGGTTGGCCGAAATACATCGTATCAAAGAAAGATCCCAGTATAATACTCAGATTCATCCCCGCAAGCTCCGGCAATCCTGAGCCTTTTTACATGGCTATTCACGAAATAAGCAATAGTCAATACAGGCTGTTCCTCGAAGAATACGGAGCTAAAAGGGGCGGCCCCAAACTTCCGGGCTGGTCGGTATTCACTGACCAGGCAAGCAATAATCTCATACAATGCACCGTTGCAAATAAACCGCCCACATCTATAAAGTGGGATGATTCAACAAATACCTTTATGGTCGCTGAGTCCGATTCCGGCATTCCGGTGACCTGGGTAACCTTCACCGGAGCTCAAATATTCTCAAAGTGGCTCGGCGGAGAGTTACCCACCGCCTCACAGCACCAATACGCCTGTCAGGCAGGCACAGGCAGCATATACCCATGGGGGAACGACTCTTCTGTGATGGCAGACTACGCACATGTAAGAGGTGTCTCGTGGCAAAATGCGGCAAGTAACTGGAACAGTAATAAAGACAGCAAAGTACCCCCACTGCCGGTCGCACCGGTTGGAGCGGTCGAGGATTATCAGGATCAGAAAATGCTCGACCTTAATGCGATCGCTTCTAAAAGTGATACTTACAACTCGGCCTGGCCCGTTACCGGCGCCAATAAAGCAAATGCATGGGACCTTTACGACATGATCGGCAACATTTGGGAATGGTGTCGAAAAGATGCCGACAATCCACAACCGGTAATCTGTGGCGGCTCTTGTCTGGCGCCGCCACAGTACGTCCTTTTAGAATCTGAGTCTAACTATACAATAGACTTCGACGACAGGGACAATGACGTCGGATTCCGCGTTATCGTACCGGCCAGATGAACCTGACGGACCGCTCCAATTTACAGATATTAATAGATGATGCCGATTCAGAAGGCCAATCGCTCTGATTGTAGCTCATCTCAAATTCAAAGCTATTTCTGAAGATGCATTTGAATTACGGCAATCCTTATCTCATCATTTTCAGTTATTCTCGGGACATACCTGCCCATAACGAATTCGACGGACTTTTCAACCGGCCAACCGATTTCGGTGCTAAGAATATTGATATACTCTCTCAACGCAAAAATACACTGTCCGGCCAGGTCAAAATCCGTCCCATCGCCTTTGTGACTTTCCAGTACCTGGGTGAATGATTTCATCTGCTCCTCGGAAAGCGAATCAAGTGTCGGGAAGAACTGCGCAACCGCCGCTTTCAATCCGCCAATTCGTGTACCATCTGTATCTTCAAGAACTGGCATCAATTCCTGAAGTTTTTCCGCCGCCCTGTAAAGTCGCAGGTCTGTGCTGAGGGAGTTCGCGTAGGCCTCTGTCATATACGGCTGCACACCGATCCCCAATTCACTCAACAACCTTGCCAGAGCCTCGGTATCAGGCCCCTCAACTTTACCGCGGAACTCCGGTTCCAAAGTTCTGGGTGGTACCAGCGGGACAGGATTTGTCAGTGCCAAAACCTCAGCAAGCAACGTTTTAACTCCTCGAAGTACATACGCCCCGGCAAAATACCCGGTAGATGTTTCGTTAAACCAGTTTCTTATAGCCTCGGGACTGTCGGCAAAAGGGAGCCGGCCATATCTTATAACCTCGTTTAGATCATCACTCCTGCGTGAAACGACCTCCAGCCGGTGTGTTTGATTGAAAACCGATTCGTTGAATTTTCCTTCAAATATCACTTTCTCACCGGCGTCAACAACCATTGTGCCATTGTCGCCAATTGTAACCTTTGACCCAACAGTCACATTACCAATCTGATTCAATGAAACATCCAGCCGATTACTGCGGAGGTAAATCGCCACGTCAATCGGATCGCCGCCGCCGCTTATTGAATCATCAAAGCCGACGGCAAGACGGTCATCGACCGTAGGCGTTCCGGGGGTATATGTCCCGCCGGCATTCAATTTGGCACTATCGCCCAATATCAGGTCTTCTTTAGTACTAATCATAATAGCAGCTTTTCCGCTATCAAAAGGCAGGTCAACACCGCCACCAGCAGCGGGATTACCGCTTATAGTAACGTTATTAAGGATGGTGTCACCTGCTGTGAAGACTGTGCCGTTATCTGAAATAATTGATACACCGCCGGTATTAGACGTCAAATCGCCGCCAATCTTGATATCCCCTGCTCCCTGAAGTTCGATGTTGTTTTCCGCCGTTGCCGTTATCGATTGCCACTTGTCTGCTGCATTTGCAGATAGCGTATTGTCTGAGGTTACAGTGTCGTTAAAGCTTTCCAGGATTAGGTCTGTATTTGATTGATTAGAAAACGTAAAATCCTTTGTATCAATGGAATTTCCCTGTCTCATTGTCAAAGAACCGCCACCGGCAGTAATAGTGCCGGCACTTTGTGTCATCGCCCCGGTAGTTGCCTGTAAAACGATGTTCCCGGCAGTAGCATTGACATTACCCAAGATCACACTGTCGGTCTCGGTCAGCACTATATCACCATTTGTCGATGATGCCACCAGACTCGTCACCGTTGTCTCAATGTCAAGCTCACTCGCGCCGCCAATCTCATCCAGTGCCGTCAGAGCCAATGCATCGCCGGTAATATCAACAGCAGCGTCACCGGCACCAGTTTCATTGATGGAACCTGCAGCTGCCTGGATTGTTACATCTCCTGAGCCGGCGGCGGATACGGCATCTAAAGTTATATCCCCTGCTGAGGCAATAATCGTTACGTCATCTTCATCACCGCTGCCGGAAGCCGCGACATCGGAGACTACCGTCGAGCCGCTGGTATTTATAGTAATCGCTCCATTGACTGTATCAACATCCGTTAAGGTAATCCCATCCGTCTCGGTTATGACTATATTACCGGCGGTCGTTGATGATGCATTCAAACCGGCTACCGTCGTCTCGATGTCAAGCTCTCCGGCCCCGCCGATTTCATCCTGTGCCGTCAGAGTCAACGCATCGCCGGTAATATCGACAGCAGCGTCACCGGCCCCTGTTTCATTAATAGAACCGGCGGCAGCCTGGATGGTCACATCTCCAGAGCCGGCGGCAGAAATCGCACCTAAAGTTATATCCCCTGCCGAGGCAATAATCGTTACATCATCTTCATCACCGCCGCCGGAAGCCGCCACATCGGAGACTACCGTTGCGCCGCCAGTATTGATAGTGATGGCACCATCAACCGTGTCTACATCCGTTAAGGTAATCCCATCCGTCTCGGTGATAACAATATCACCGGCACTCGTTGAAGATGCGTCTATACTGGTTGCCGTCGTTTCTATATCAAGCTCTCCCGCTCCGCCGATTTCATCCTGTGCCGTCAGAGTCAGCAAATCGCCGATAATATCGACAGCAGAGTCACCGGCACCGGTCTCATTGATAGAACCGGCGGCAGCCTGGATTGTTACATCTCCGGAACCGGCCGCATTCACCGCTCCCAAAAATATATCTCCGCCTGAGGTTGTCGTCAGTTGGATATTGTTACTGCCGCCGGCCGTAACACTTGTCGCCGTTATCGCATTGTCATAGTTATAAACCGTCACCGCTCCGTTATCAGTGTTCACATTCGCAAGAGTTAGAGCCTCATAACCGCCATCAGCCGCCGTGTTTCGACCATCTATTTCTACGTTGCCGGCACTCAAGTCTATCGTTGTCGCATGACCACCGGCACCAACAACATCAAAGAACACATTTCCTGAAGCCGTTATGTTCGATGTGGTAGCGTCAATATCAAGAGCACTACCCGACGCTCCAACACCCGTAGCCGCAGTAACTATGAAATCACCGGTCGTAATATCAACCACATCGTCATCTGTGTCAGCGCTGGTTATTCCAGCAGAAGAACTAAGAGTCACATCGGCAGTAACTGCCGTACTAATCGTATCGACCACTATCGAACCGGATGATGCCGTAAGAGCAAAATCGCCCCCGTCTGTATCTACCGACGTTACCACAACATTACCGGCACTCTGCGTAACAGAAACATCCGTGTCGAAGTCGGATGTGTCGATACTGCTTATGGTTAAAGCTGTTCCGTCAGTCGCCATGTCAATACTATCAGTAGCCCAATCAATGTTGATCGTATCTGTATCCGTTACATTTGCTACGGTAATATTAACCACATTGAAGAGATCATTATTTATATCCAAACCGACTTCACCGTCACTATTGACGGTAAGAGTGTTATCACTACTGGGAGTTCCTGCAAAATCAATATCGATAGGCTCATTCGCTGAGGTTCCACCGATCTGGGCTCCTGTTAGTGAAACATCACCATTGGTATATATCTCAACGCTATTACCAGGGGCTGCAATGTTGGCACTGTTAATAGTAAGAGTTCCGGTACCAATGCTGATGGAATTATTACCAAGGGAAGTGTTAGCTGAGTCAGTAATAGTAATTGTCCCTGTACCTGTATTGGTTACTGTCTCGGTATCGGCTCCTCCCGCATTCAATGTAATACCGTCACCATTAATAGTCAACGATGTGCCATCTCCGCCAGCAATAATGCGATCTCCGGCTACTACTTCAACAGTTCCCGCACTGACGATGCTGATATTTGTCGTCGCAGCAACATCACCGTTGAAAGTCACGCTCGTGGTCGCATCCTGAATGCCCAGCGAATTGACCGTCATGGCCTGGTAAGACTGAATCGCACCATCACGAACCGTTACATCTCCTCCACCGGTCAGTGCATCTGTGAGCGTAATATTGCCGGCAGGACCCGCATCAAGAGCCAGTTTAAAACCGTTTGTGGCAATGGTCGAACTGAAAAGAATATTTCCTGCCGCCGCACCTGTTGTATCAATATCCACGTTGCCACCAAGAGTCACCGCGTTGGTGAAGGTTACGTTATCATCGCTGGTATCTATATCGCCGGATGTCGTCAGAGTACCTGCCTTATCTGCTCCAAAGGTAACTGCACCACCGGCAGATATATCGCCGTCCGCCGCTACTGTAGTTACTTCAGTAGAATCCAACAACACACTACCTGAGCTGGTACTAATCCCTGCATTCAGCGCCAAAGTACTATCTGTGTCGATATCAACAGTACCGGCCCCTGTGCTTAATGCACCGCCAATTGTAACGGCACCGGTATGCGCTAGGGTAATGTTACCTCCGTTAGTTGTGACCGTACCAGTATTGTTAAACGTAGTACCGTCAGAGGTGAGTGTCCCCCCCGATAGATCCGTTATATTTGCACCGATATCAACGCCGGCTGTTGCGTTCAAGTCCAGATTGAGCAAGTCACCGGCGGCATCCGTGCCGCTTACTCCGATCTGTGCGTTAATATCAATATCATCCTGGGCATTCAGAGTAAGTGTAGGACTTTCAACACTGCCTCCACCGACGGTTGACAAGTCAACAGTGATTGCACTGTCAACAATAATTCTTCCAGTCCCACTCCCACTATTATCATCAGATGTATCGACTGACACGTCAGTACCATTCTGGAGCGAACTAATGATTGTTGCGACGTCAATAGTACCAGTATCCCCATCGGGAGCAATAGGATTCCAGTTGGGACCATTATCCATATTGGCGGTAACATTTGAAAGGGTAACATCGGTTGGATCGATATAAAACGTTCCCGACATTCCATTTATTGCACTTGCGTTTACAGAGCCGTGGACTTCGACAAGTTTTTTACCGGAGACCTCGACAAATCCCCCGTTACCCGACTCTGTTCCTCCCTTAGCTTCGATTCTGGCTTCTGTGCGGAAAAGTGCCGTATCGGGCGAATAAACGATGACCTTTCCGCCATTACCGCTGACACCGGCATTCGCGGTGGTTATGCTTTCTGAGCCGAGAGCCACTACATCATCGGCCGTCAGGTTAACATTTCCGCCGTCGCCGGTAATGCCGTCAGCATGAATTATGCCGAATTGTCCTACGCGAGCCCCTTCCATTGCCACCTGGCCGCCTTCGCTGCCGGATGCTTCTATTGTGCCTGTATTGACGACTTCTCCGCCGGAAGAGGCGAGTTTTATCTGTCCGGCGTCGCCTGTTTCAACTGAAGTTGAGAGGGCCCCGACATTCGAGATGGCCTGGGAATAGATATCGCCAGCGGCGGCGAGTGCTATTATCCCGCCGGCTGCTTCGATTTTACCTTCGTTGAGAATACCCACTTCCGGGACCGCCGCATTGGTCGACTCTGACAAAGACGTCCCCTCAACGTCGAGGACGATATCACTTCCCAGTTCGCCGAGAAAGATCCTGTCTCCGGCTACCATAACGACATATCCAGCCGGACAGCTAATGTTGCCGGAGTTCGTCACTTGTTTACCAATCAGGTAAACCTGCTGGGCGGAAATATCGCCGTTATTGATTACGGCTCCATTGCCACCGGCAAAGTTATAGCTTCCGTTTATGAAATCCGCGTTGGAAATATTCAGTCCCGAAGCGACCAACTGGTTGACATTGATCCTGGCCCCGTTACCAATATAGACGCCGGCCGGGTTAACGAAGAAAACCCTGCCGTTAGCCAATAGCGTTCCATTGATATTGGTCGGATTTGCCGAAAGGATCCTGTTCAGCACAGACGCAGTGCTGCCGGGCTGAATAAACCGAACAGTCTCCGGCTGGCCAATGTCAAAACTGCTGTAATTAATAATTGCTTTATCGGACGCAGTTATGGCTGTGTTGCTGCCGCTTTGCTGGATTGTAACCTGACCATTTACGACCTGGGCACCTTCCGGCCCGGCAGTCACAACCGAAACCGAGGCGTTTATAAACAGAAAACACATTAAGAAACATACAACACCCCACCTATAGGAAGGTCTTCTGAACAATTTTGTTGAAGGTTTCATATTTCCTCCAGTCCTTAAAATTTAAGTAATCATAATTATCTCATATAACAACTATCCGGCATGAACCTCTAAAACCGCATCATAAAGCTCATGTTCAGCCGGCCATCTCCTCTATCAGTCTCATCGGTTCCGCGAAGCGCCCATCCGTAATACATCGCGGCACTAAAATTATCCCATGTCTCAATAATCAGGCCGGTTCCTACCGAGCAAAGCTCCTGGACTGCCAACTCACCGGCAATGGATTGTTTTGTCTTAGCGCGGCCGGAATCAATAAAAGCCACAGGAGCAAGTTTCCTGAGCAGCGGTTTCTTAGTCTCCTTCAGCTCGGAGCTTTGATCACGGTTGGCTTGGCCGACCTTGACCAGGTCAAACTCATACTGACCGGATATCAAAATCCCTCCATCAGCAACAATTTCATCTTCTTCATAACCCCTGACAGAGTACAGCCCCCCAAACGTGGTCATCTTTGCCGGAACCAGCCTTTCGTCCGAGGTTATCGATCGGAAAGAAGCACTGATTCGATTAACCTTGGCACTGTCCAGATACTGGCTGTGAGTTGCCCCAAAGTTGTAAATAGCAAAATCAGGATCTGTGTCCGGACGTGCGTCTTCGAAACTATCCTTGTCGGAGCCTCCCATATTCTCACTTCTGTTGAATGTAAGCGAGGTGTTCGACATGTCATCTGAATGATGGAGATTCACCCCCACACCCCACAACTCCATATCAACATCGCTGGTGATACCCAGCGATGGTGTAACTTTACTTCTTTCGCTACTAAGTGAACCTGTCACGTCAATAAACCAACTACTTACCTGGAGAACGTTGTAACTCAGAACGCTGCCGTAGAATGAACCATTACCAAGAAAGTTGATTCCGGCCTCGGGTATATCAAACTGGCTGTAGCCTGAATAAAGATTAAGACGCAACCGAGGTGTAAAGATGGGAAAATCGTAACTTCCAAATACGGCGTATTCCTCCTCTATCCCTCTTTCCCAAGGCGCCTGATACATGACTGAGAATCTATCGTCTATACCTAAAAGGTTGGTATTGACCAGGCCCACTCTCGGACTCCATTGCCTGTCCCTCGTGCCGGAATTATCTACCTGCGCGTACCAGTGCCATGGACTTGTTTCGTAAACATCGTAGCTCAAATTTAGTGCATTCGGCTCAGAGCTTCGCGAGATTACCGGAGAAATATATCGGTCGGGATTAAGGTTGAGCAGTCTCACAAAATCGTCCAGTTTCACCTTTTGGATCACGTCACCTTCTTTTAGTGGTGACCATGATTCAAGGACCGAGTCTTTCAAAAAACCCTCTTCCAGTCGATTTCTGTCAAAATCGTACCTTTCTACGGAAATCTGTGCTATCCTGCCCTCGAGAATATGTATCGGCAGAATCTCATCCGCCAGCTTGTACTCTTCCCTGACTGCATCAGCCGGAACATACACATAGATGCCGGCATAACCATTATCCTGGTATACCGACAAAATATACTTGGTCAATCCTTGAATGGTCTTCAGAGACACTTCCCGGTCCCCGCCGGGATCGCGAATTAAATCAATTACTACTCGGAAATCATAGATTTCCTTATCTGTGCCATCATCCTTTTTCGCGGAGACAATGTAAGCCTCCGGGAGTTTTTCCAACAATGCTTCGGTTGATATCAAAGTGTTGCCGCTTATTTTTAATTCTTTGACTGAAAAGCGAGGAGTCGTATCCTCGGGAAAAGCGATTTCATCCGAAGACGCAGCGATGTCTATGACACTCTGCGGTTCTCCCAATTCCTTTTCTAACGGTTCTCTCCTGACGTCACTTTCTTCTGCTGCGAAAGCAACCGCTATCAAACAAAACAAAGAAATCGGCACCAAAGCTTTTAACTGTCTCGACAAGTCCATATATATCTTCCTTCTTCCCCAAACTTAGTTGATACAAAAATACCTCTATATTTACTAGTAATGGTGCTTACCTGCAGAAAGATTAAGTTTTCACCTTCAATGATGCTTTTTCGACCAACAATTATCAAAGCCGGGTCTGGTGAATCAAAAAACTTCCCGCTAAAATAGTACAAGCTGTTTTCAGCGTTGTTATTGTAAACATTTATTATTTTTACCAAAATAAAAACGAGATGTAAAGAAAAAATGATGAAATTTTATCCGGAACTAACTATGATATTTATGAAAAAGGCCATACACCTTTAATTCCCCTTAGCGTGGCGGCAGCTCTTGGCTATAATTGATTAGCTCATAATCTTATTACCTGTACTATTCATGATAGCCGAAAGTTCCATTCCTTATAATTCCGGAACAATTGTATAAGTGTCCTTATCAAGATCAATCAATACTATTGTGCCATCTGCAAACATTGTCTGCTGTTTGCGATAATTGTCATCAAGAAATTTATGGCTGGTCATTTCTACCAGGGCAAGTCTTTTGTTAAGATTACTCATAATACGAACTCGCTGCAATTCTGTTTCAGCGGGCTCAATTGATAAATACGGCAATCCCGCATGAGCCAAACCATATAAATAACCTGAGTCATTCTCCGGAATGCCCCATACTCCTTTTCCAAGTGACCAGGGAATAAAGATCGAATCATGATAAACCAGGCTGAAAAGGGGAACAGGTATGCCCATCGCCGGGCCATAACCGGGATTTGGATTCAAGGCAAACGGAGCATGATGAACTAAATCCAGGTAAGGGATTGCCCAGTCAGCCGGTTCTTCGGAACTGACTACTCCAACTTGAGTGCGAATAAAATCAAAACAGTCTCCCCTGTATTCCAGGCACTGTTTTCGTGTCACGGGGTGCTCTGGATTGTAACACTCATCCGGCGGGACAACGGCAAACACATCCAGGTATGCGCCTCGGACTTTGATATTCTTATTAAGGATAGAACAGTAATTCCTGGTTACATGCCCAAGAGCTAAGCTGGAACAAAGAATTGATTGTTTGCCTCCATACCATGTACTGCCATAATTTCTATCACCATTTTCCTGTATGATCGTATGCTGTTCATTATATGATCTGGCATCAAGGTAATAATCACGGTATTGGTCATGGAGGGCAAAAACATAGCCCAAATCATCACAAGACTGCGCAAGAGCACGAAGACCTTCCCATCCACCGGCTTCCGGACAAGGAGGCAGAATGTCAGGATGCAGATTGTCATATCCCCGAAACCCCCATCCATCCAGGTGAATATAAGCCTGGTTTACCCCCCTCTTTTCCAGGGCATGTAGAGACCACGCCCGTAAGAGATCGTGTCATAAAGCCAAACACGCTCCGGCCATTTCTTCGGCAACAGCATTCCCTGCATAAAAGGGATTACGGTAAAATCGAAACTTGCTTGTTCAAAAGAAGCCGGCCATAAACACTCTTTTACGGCAGAATTATCTTCCAAGGCAACCAGTTCGCAAACGAGGTCTTCGCTGGGAGCCTGAAGGCAAATATTGAGCTGTAAGTGAATTTCCAACAGCTCGTCCTCGTGGACATAGCCATTCAATTGGATTTTTATCCCCGACTTGAATCCTGTTTCATAGGACTCTATTTTAACTTGTTTTGCATCTTTAAGACATAAAGGGATGTTCCGGCCACTATGTTCAATAGTCAGATCTCCCTTCGTCGAACCCTCTATGTTCCACGAAATATCTTCGTCCCTGACCTGCATAGCAAGGGTATTTGGGTCAATTACTACTGTGATACGTTTTCCCTGGATTATCCATTGAGCTGCATCTTGCTTTACTTGAACCTCCGGATTGCCCCATTCGAGCTGCGTAAGGTTTCCTGAACAAACACAATCCAAGGAAAGCATAATGCAACTCAGTAATAATATATATGTTTTACGAGTCATAAGTTAGTAAACTCCCGTCTATATTGTACCTGAATAAGGCGTCTAAGCTCCCACTCTGTTAAACGGCCTCTATTTAAGATGTCATGAAGATTAAATTTCAGTTTAGCCATGAAGAGGGCAATTTTCAAATCTTATCAACGACTTCTGACCTCCCAATCACTCTAACAGAGATTGTGAAGTTGTCAAGAAAGGTATCCCCTTTTACCAATTTTGCGGGAATATAAAAACGGCAGAGTCGGTGGATTTCTATTGATTTAGAGAGACCGCATCGGAACAACCTGCTGATCGCCTGCGATTTTAACGACAGCATGGGCCGAAAAGAGGACATTAAACTGTTTTATTCGTTCCCGCATAAAGCTCGTACTTAAGCAGGCGGCACTCGATATTGGCATTGTAAAACTCAATCCGTCTGCTGGTACGCAGTCCGACCTTTTTGGATAACTCAGGATTGCCGGTAAAAATATAACCGGTATATCCGGCACACTTCTGTTTGAAGAAATCGCCGATGCGTTTATACGTATCTTTCAGTTTCTCTATTTCACCCAGCCGCAAGCCATATTCGGGATTCATAATGATTATCCCCGGCCCCGGCGGTATGACCGTCTCGGCAAAGTCGCAAACATCAAAATCGATCAGGTGCGAGACTCCCGCGGTCATCGCGTTCTTGCGGGAGGCTTCGACCGCCCCGGCATCGATATCCGTAGCGATAATCCGGGCCGGCTTGAAACCGGCTTTGCCGCCCCTCGCTTTGCTCTTTTTAAGTGCCTCACTGCGCATCTGGCGCCATTTTGGCTCGTCAAAATATTTCAAATGCATGAATCCGTAGTTATTTCGCAGCAGACCTGGCGCCCGCCTGCCGGCAATAATCGCAGCTTCGATCGCCAACGTTCCGCTTCCGCACATCGGGCAAATCATTGGTCCGCTGCCGTCGTAGCCGGTAGCCATGATTATGGCAGCAGCCAGGGACTCGCGCAGCGGAGCTTTGTGAGGCATCTTGCGATAGCCACGATCCGAAAGTTTGAGCCCGGAAGTGTTCAGATAGAGCCGGCAGAAATTATCCTTCCAGTAGAACTGCACCACCACCTTGTCTTTATCCTTACCTGAGTCGGGTCGGGACCCTGTCACGCCGGAAATGCGATCGACAATAGCATCCTTGACCTTCAGGTTGGCGTACATGGAATTTTTCACATATTCGGTATTTATCCTGCCGACGACGCTGAGGTATTCGGCCGGAGATATTATATCCTCCCAGGGCAATTCTTTGACATTACGGTAAAGCTCATCGGGCGAATAGCACTTGAACTGCTTCAGTAAGAACAAAACATTGTACGCCGTGCGTAAATGCAGATTGAGCCGCATCGCGTCATATTGATCGCCCTGAAGCTCAAGGCCCGTTTTGTGATACTCGCCGCCCTGATAGCCTAAATCTTCGACCTCTTGCCGGACATAATCAACCAGCCCCGCCGAGCAGGTGATAAGAATTGTGCTTTTCTGTTTCGGGTCCACTTATACTACTCTTTAAATTCGCTTTTTATGACAATTGTATCAACCAAATTCATTATTCACCGCATCCGTACATGCCTCATATACTGTTTGACCGTAGATTTGTCAACTTTTCGCCTGAGCCCATACTCTTATGTCACGATTATTGACACAACCGAAATTTGACGGCCGGGGCACACTTTGTTTCATAAATTGTAAAACCGAATCCCGGCGCGGTCCTCGTTCAACGTACACCCACCCATTTTGCCCTTGCTTTTCCCAGCAGTTCCGACAATAATCATACCAACCGAAAAGGTGCCGCGAAGGTATTCCCCGCCGGGGAGTATTTTAATCGGTTCCCGTTTTGCCCAATTCGGGAGCCACAAAAAAGCAAGGTTAATTATGATGCGAGTTAAGAAGAAACAAATGTTTCAGGGCATACTGCTAACATCAGCGATAATTGCCTGTCTGCTGCTTGCAGGATGCAAAAAAGATAAACCGGTCGACCACTCAATTCAGGGATATGCCTATGCAAGTAGAGGCCAATACGACCGGGCGATCTCGGAATTTACCGAGGCCGTAAATACAAATCCGATGTCCGCCGAGTTATACTACAATCGGGGGCTTGCCTATTATCACAAAGCCGAATTCGACAGGGCTATCGAAGACTGCAACAAGGCACTTGTGATAAACGCAGGTTATGCCGAAGCCTACAATAATCGGGGCAATGCCTATGCTAATAAAGGTCAATATGACCGGGCCATAGCAGACTTCGGCAAGGCTCTTGAGATTAATCCGGCGTTTGCCGAAGCCCACTACAATTGCGGAGTCACTTATGACCATAAGGGCGAATACGATCCGGCTATTTTTGAGTTCACCAAAGCGATTGAGATAAATCAAACCTATGCCGATGCCTATTGCAACCGTGGTCTTGCCTATGGCAAGAAAGGACAGTACGACCAGGCCATCACCGACTTCGACAAGGCCATCGAGCTGAATCCACGGTCTCCAGAAGCTTACAATAATCGTGCAGTTGCCTTCTTCGGCCTAAAAGAATATGACAAGGCATGGCAGGATGTTCATAAAGCACAAAGCCTGGGATTCCAGGTCCCTGCGGGATTTCTCCAAATACTTCGTAAGGATTCCGGAAGAGAAAAATGAATCGTTATTGCCCGTTTATTCGGTGCGGATTCTCATGTGTTTGAGATGAGAATCATGCCGTGATGCCTTTTTGTTCACCTCAAATTGTTGAAAGTTGTACGAGGAAACACAAAAGGAGATTTATTTTATGGCAAGCAGAAAAAAACAGATTAAGGAACAGATAGCCAAAACTCAAAATCCTGCCATACGGATGCAATTGCAGGAGCTTTTGAACAAAAAGGGTCAACAACATAAAAAAGGAATCAAGAGAATCGATGATGCCCTGGACTCCGTATTACGCCGGTTGATTAATAAGCTGCCTGCTTCGGCCCCACGAGTGTTTATGTTTGTATTAGTAACTATTATCCTGTTCATAATATTTATGATTTTAGAGTGCAGAGCATAAACCCGGCTACACCCCTACTAACCCTCGAAATTTCATCTTGTACCGGCCTAAATAAATCGAGGCCTATACCGAATAAATCGATATAGGCCCCGAACTAATTAAATACTGATGTCATTTCCGCAAGAGCGGCTTAATTATTCAGCAGCTTCCTTCGGCTTGTACAGGCGGATATCGTCGAAGAACATCTTGCCCGAACCGCCGGGTACCGTCGTGTTGCCCCTGTTGCCCATACCGATCGCGATCCTGTCAACACTGGTTAGAGTTATGCCCTGATCGGCAAAGGCCTGAAGCGGGATGACCCACTCCGTCCAGGTGTCAACCTGTGCCGCGGCGGGATCATCGTTTACCATGACCGCAGGTGTGCCGGTGCTGTTGGAAACCGCCACGTAAAGCGGCTCGGCAGCGTTGCTGGATATGCCGATATCCTGGTGCGCCCACTGCTGGCCGACTGAGCCGGTAGTCGTGACGTTCGAGAATACGGACTGGCACGTCAGAGCGGTATCATGGCTGGTCACCGCCAAACCGATATAGACAGTCGAGCCCATCGGGATATTCTGGGGTGTGGCGCCCGTTACCGGCAGCCAGGTCGAACCGTTCGCCGAATGTGAAACCGTAAAGAGGCCGGAAATATTACGCTCCAGCTTCACCCAGTACGGC
>Ga0315288_10004687_pt1 | contig 17428 bp, 15 predicted proteins | sample YL17G11_20_MG_FD_203454 | JGI IMG/M metagenome (GOLD analysis project Ga0315288, IMG submission 203454) | Sediment microbial communities from Yellowstone Lake, YNP, Wyoming, USA - YL17G11_20 | ecosystem: Environmental > Aquatic > Freshwater > Lake > Sediment | place: USA: Wyoming | collected... | reverse complement strand
GCCGTCTTGACCGGCAAGTGCCCCTTGACCCCGCCCTTTAGGGCGGGAAGCTTCACTGTGTTGGGAGATGGACTGACGGAGACGGTTCCTCCAACAGTAAGAGGATCTATCTTCAGATCGAGGTACCATTGACGGAATCAAGAAGGGTCGTTTTCACAGGAATGGGTGTGATTGCTCCCAACGGAACCGGGCTCGACGATTTCTGGCACTCATTGGTCCGAGGCCAGTCCGCGGTTCGCAGGGTGACCCATTTTGATGCATCGACGTATCCGTGCCAAATCGCAGCAGAGGTTCGAGATTTTGACCCTCTTCGTTATTTGGATCCCAAAACAGCCAAGAGACTGGACCGGTTTGCCCAAATGGTCTTTGCAGCTTCTCAGATGGCCATAGAGGATGCGCAGATTGATTCCAGCCGTGAAGACCTTTCTCGGATAGGAGTTTTCATCGGGTCAGCCATTGGAGGCATTGGGGTTATCGAGACTCAACATAACATCTTCATAGAAAAGGGGCTGAAGAGGATCAGCCCCTTCACGGTCGTCTCCAGTTCGACCCACTCTGCCAGCGGTGCGATTGCCTGCCACTTTCACTTCAGAGGGCCTAACACCACCATTGCCGCTGGATGCAATTCAGGGTTGGACGCCACCTACTCTGCTTTCAATGCCATTCGTTTGGGAGATGCGGACGTCATGATCGCAGGGGCGGGTGAAGCACCCATCACACCCTTTTCCTTTGCCGCATTCAATGTGAGCGGATTCTTATCAAGGGAAAACAGGAACCCTGAAAGAGCACTCAAGCCTTATGATTCGAACGCCGACGGGATGGTCTTGGGAGAAGGGGGAGCAATCTTGGTCCTCGAGGAGTTGCAGCACGCCTTACAAAGGAAAGCAAAGATCTACGGAGAAATCGTCAGTTACTCGGCTCTGAACGAGGCCCACGATCTCTTCGGTGCGGAGTCCTGTAACGGGACTATGGCTCTCAATCTTGAACAGACCCTGAAGAAGGTGGGCATAGAGGTGAAGGACATCGATTGTATCAACGCCCACGGAAATGGGATTCTGCCTTTTGACATCGAGGAGACAGAAGCCATCAAAAAGGTGTTTGGCGAAGCGGCCTATCAAATTCCCGTGACCTCCATCAAGCCTATCACGGGTCATGCCATTGCGGCGACCGGCATTTTTCAGATCATTTCGTCACTTCTGTCGATGAAATATGGGGTCATTCCACCGACCATTAATCTTGAATGCCCAGATCCTAGATGCGACCTCAACTATGTCCGGAAGGATCCCCTCACATGGGAGACCCGGACAGTACTCATCAATGCCCATGGTTTTGGAGGGAGAATGACGGCGCTCATTGTCAAAAGGTTATCCTCCGAGCCTCCGGTATCGTGATATGGAACGACTGACCTTTGGTGATGTCCTTCTCTTCTTCGCCTTCTTAGTCAATGGGGGGCTGGGATTTTTAGTTTTGTTTCGACCCTCCCCTCATCGACGGGTGAATCTATCGTTTGCCGTCTTTTCATGGGCCTCTGCAGCATGGATCCTGGCTGTCCTCATGATCTATTTGGCCGAAGATCCCCTCCAGAAGGTGTTTTGGGTCCGGATGAGTTTTGTCGGTCCCAGTTTGATCCCTGCAGCCTTCCTTTCGTTTGCATTCTTGTTTCCCAGAGAAGAAAGAGATCTGACTCCTGCGACATTTGTTCTTTTCTGTTTCCCGTCGGTGCTTTTCTTAATTCTTTCCTTTACTCCGTTCATGGTGACCTCCGTAGATTGGAAAACACTCACCTCAACCTATGGAGTGGCTCACTCCTTCTTTTCCATCTATTTTATTTTTGCAATGGTGGGAGGCATTTTTTTCCTCATTCAGTCGTACGGGCGGTCCGTGGGACTACAGCGCACCCAGATCAAGTATTGTTTCCTAGGAATTTTTCTGACCTTCATCCCTGCCATCACGCTGAATCTTATTCTTCCAAAATTTGGAACATCCCGGTTGAGCAGTTTAGGTCCTTCGTCGACCCTGATCATGGTGAGCTTCATCACGTACTCCATCGTGAGACACCGACTCATGGATATTAACATCGTCTTGCAGAAGGGAACGACGTACCTCCTTCTGGTGCTCCTTCTCTTCGTTCCCTCAGTGGGGTTGATCCTTTACGGCCAGCAACTTTTCTTTGGCCAAGTCAGTACCCTTTTCTCGATTCTCGTTTTCTCGGTTCTCGTCCTCATGGGACTCCTTTTCAATGAAATCAAGGGGCGAACCGAAAGGGTCGTGAAACATCTTTTCTTCAAAGATCGCTATGACTATCGTGAGACCCTGGGCAAGCTCAGCCGAGTGATGGTCTCCATCCTCGATCTCCAGTCCCTCTCGAAGAACATTATCGAAACCATCACACAAACCATGAGAGTCGAGAAGGCTTCCCTGATGGTACTCGATGAAGGAAAGGGAGGATACCAGCTCCTGGAATCGAAGAACATGCTCATGGCTCTCTCCCCTCCCCTGCTCTCCAAGGCCGATCCCCTGCCGACCTACCTACAAACATTGCAAGAGGCAGTTATCCGAGAGGAGTTGGAGAAGGGGACAGACATTCCGGAGCTGAGAGGGGTCGTTCAGACGATGTCCCTCTTGGAGGCTGAGGTCAGTATCCCTCTCATTTCGAAGCATCAGCTGATTGGCATGATCAACCTGAGTCACAAGTTTAATAAAGATGCCTACTCTCAGGAAGATCTGGAGTTGCTGGGAACCTTAGCGAACCAAGCCACCATCGCCATTGAAAACGCACGGCTCTATGAAGACCTAAGAAAATCGAAGTCCCATATGCGGAGAGCGGATCGTCTGGCCTCTCTTGGAACACTCACTGCAGGGTTGGCCCATGAGATTCGAAATCCGCTGGTCGCTATCAAAACGTTAACCCAACTGCTTCCCGAGCGTCTGGATGATGAGGAATTTCGGGGCCATTTCCTCCATATTGCTTCCGGTGAAGTGGATCGTATCTCTTCCTTAGTGAACGAGCTCCTCGAGTTTGCTCGACCTTCAGATCCTAAATTCGAGATGGACGACATCAATGGAATCGTGGATGGAATGATTCTCCTTGTCTCCACGGAGACGAAGAAGAAGCAGATCACCGTGATCAAGGACTATGCCTCAGATCTCCCGTCAACCACGGTCGATCGAGAACAGATCAAACAGGTCTTCCTGAATATCCTCCTCAATGGGATTGAGGCGACGCCTCCGAACGGGACGATTACCGTGAGAACCCGATCTTTTCTAAAGCCAGGCGGAGACGTTCATCTCCAGATCGAGTTCACGGACACGGGGTGCGGCATTCCTCGAGAATATGTAGAGGATATTTTCACTCCGTTTTTCACCACCAAGACCAAGGGGAGTGGATTAGGTCTTTCGATCTCGAATCAGATCATTCAGGATCATCAGGGATATATTGATGTGGAAAGCCGTCTGAACCAAGGGTCCTCTTTCTTTGTCAATCTGCCTCTCAGTCAGGAGCATCCGAAAAGAAGGAAGGTGGACCTGGATGAAAGCCGAGAGAGTACGAGCTCTGTGGACCCCTTATGAATTATCAAGAGTTGCTTCACTCTGCGTTGGTTCCATCGAAGATCGTTCCACTGGTTGAGAAAGCCAGTCAGAACGACGTTCCCGTGCTCATTTTGGGCGAACAAGGAACGGGGAGAGAGTTGATTGCGAAGATCATCCACCATACGGGAGAACGAAAGAATCTCCCCTTCTCCAAGCTGGACTGTAAGTTCTTGACCGAAGGATCGTTCAGGGAGCAGCTCTCGACCATCCTCCGGGAGGTCGATGAGGGAGGAGACCCGGGTACGGTGTATTTAAAGGAGGTGGGTTTCCTCGAAGAGGGAAACCAGCTCAACCTCCTTAGGTTGTTGGAGGACGGGATCCACCAGAACAGGACCGAGAGACGAATTCTGAGAGCCCCGAGGTTTATTTCATCTTCCTCAGAAGATCTTGAGGGAAAAGTGGCCCAGGGAAAATTTGCAGAGGATCTTTACGATCGACTCAACACCCTCTCCGTGCGAGTTCCGTCGCTCAGAGACCGACGGGAAGAGATTGGGGCTCTCGCCCGGCATGTGTTGACCCAACATTCTCAGAAGATGAAGATTCGGAGTCTCGCGATCTCCAAGGAGGCCCTGAAGTTGTTGGAGAGCTATTGGTGGCCGGGGAATCTTCGAGAATTTGAGCGGATCCTCATCCGGGGAGCTATCTTTTCAGAGGGAGAACAGGTAACGGAACGAGGCCTTTTAGCCGAGATTGGAAACGAGCGAACCTCTTTTGCCTCCTTCCTCAAAAGGGTGGAAGTCAAACCTCCTGAGTCACCGAAACAAGAGGCACCGTCGGAGACAAACGGTCCCCCCCTCCCTATCTTTTTTATCGAGTTGGTCCACCGGATCAAAAACCCCCTCGTCTCGATCAAGACCTTTACTCAACTCTTGAGAGAGAAATTCAATGATCCAGAGTACCGGGAATATTTTTACCGGATCGTTACAGAGGATATCGATAAAATTGACGCCCTCCTGGATCGGCTTCTTAACTATGTAAAGATCAATTCTCCGCTTCGTAAGACTAATACCGTCCATAGCCTTCTCGAGGAGGTTTTCAAGAAACATGAGAGGTGGGTGGAAGAGAAGAGGATTAAGATATATAAAAAGTTTGAGAAGGATCTTCCAGAAACCGTCGTCCACGATGAGCAATTGAGATATATCTTGAACTCCATCTTCCAGTATGCGATTCCTTCTGTTCCCCCAGGAGGAAGTATCGGATGTCTCACGCGATCCTTACTTCTCACGAAAGAGGCAGGGGAAAAGGAATCCTTGTCAACCCAGAATGGCCGATGGATTGAGATCATCTTTTTCTTTAACGGAGTTCGGAGAACGGCGGAGCCGTTTGAAACCACTCTCGGGGTTGACTCCTTCCCCCAGGAAGAGGCTATTGATTTAGAGCTCAGACTCGTGAAAGAGATGATTCAGAAGAACCGGGGAACGATGAGATTCGAGGTGAACGAAAAGAAAGCGAGGACTTTGATTTTTCTTCGATTCCCGGTGGAGAGACGGGAGGTCTTTTACTATCCCTCTGCCACGGGTTAAGCAGGACAGGACCTTCAATCCAGAAAGAGGATGAACAAACCAATCGATGAGGTGATGACCGTGCAAAGTGTATTAGTCGTTGACGATGAAGTGGGTGCAAGAGAATCCATTAGGATGATTCTCAAGAAGGATTACGAGGTATTCCTCGCCAAGAACGCAGAGGAGGCTTTTGCTCAGGTCAAGGGGCATTCTCCGGATGTGATCCTGCTCGATATCATTCTTCCTGACATCGATGGGCTCAAAGTGCTTGAGATTGTCAAGAAAAACGAGCCCGATGCCCTGGTGATCATGATCACTGCCACGAAGACCGTTAAAACGGCCGTCGAGGCGATGAAACTTGGGGCCTACGACTATGTTACGAAGCCCTTTGACATTGACGAGCTTCGGCTCGTTGTGGGCCGCGCCCTCTCGACACGGGCCTTGCAGAAGGAGGTGACCTATCTTAGGGAAGAAGTGGATAAGAATTCAGGGTTTGGCGAGATGATCGGCAAGAGCAAAGGGATGAGAGATATCTTTCACATGATCCGACAGGTTGCTGATTCCAAGTCGACCATTCTGGTCATTGGGGAAAGTGGAACGGGTAAAGAACTCATCGCCCGGGCGATCCATTATCAGAGCAACCGGAAGAATCATCCCTTTGTGACGATCAACTGTGCGGCCATTCCGGAGACCCTCATTGAGAGCGAGCTTTTCGGTCACGAGAGGGGGGCGTTCACCCATGCGATCGATAAAAAATTGGGTCGCTTTGAAATTGCGAATCAGGGCACCCTCTTTCTTGATGAGATTGGCGAGTTGAGCCTGAACACCCAGGCCAAAGTCCTGCGGTTCTTAGAGGAGAGGGAGTTCAACCGGGTGGGAGGGTCGAAGACGATCAAGGTGGACGTGCGACTTATTGCAGCCACGAACAGAGATTTGAGCCAGTTGATCAGAAAGGGGATGTTCCGTGAGGACCTCTACTATCGGATCAATGTGGTCCCCATGGTCCTCCCCCCGCTCCGTGAGAAACGGGAGGATATTCCGCTTCTCATTGACCATTTTATTGCCAAGTATAACGCCGAAAATAACAAACAGGTCAAAGGACTGAGCCAAGAAGCCCTGAAACTCATGCTGGATTATGAGTGGCCGGGAAACGTCCGCGAGTTAGAGAACATGATCGAACGTGCAATCACTCTGACATCCAACAACCACATTCAGCCCAATGAGTTGCCTATCTCCTTGATCCAACTGCCGAAATTCAACGGTCTCAAAGAATCGATTCTTGACGGAAAGCTCTCCTTGGTCCGCGGGGAGGAAAAATTCGAGAGGGAAATCATTCAAGACGCACTGAGAAAGACAAACTATGTCCAATCTCAAGCCGCGGAAATGCTCGGTATCAGCCGGCGAATCCTGAAATACAAAATGGACAAGCTGGGCATCGGCCCAGGAAAGGCAGAAGAGTCTTTGGAAGGATAACAAAATTGTCCTTTGGATGCGCACTTTTGTTTATATTATTTAGTTAATAATTACATGGTCTTAAGGCATATTCTCAAGATATGAAATGAAGTTAAATTGAGAAAAGACACGAACTCCGCCTGACTTACGAACCGGCCTCTTTTCCCATCCCGTCTAAATTCCTATTAAAATCAATACGTTATTGTTACCAAGATAGAATCACCTTCTGGCAACCTTTTTGCTTAATATCCCCAAGTATTATTGTGCCTGCGACCAGAGGAGAGACGATGGAGACGAAGACGAATGCACCCAAGATCCTAATTGTCGATGATGAGATTGGACCGAGAGAATCCCTGAGAATGATTCTCAAACCCCATTATAATATCTTCACCGCAGAGAACGGATATGCTGCGATCCAGATGGCGGGCCAAACAGACCTCGATGTCATCACTCTCGATCTCAAAATGCCTGGCATGGCCGGAATAGATACCCTGAAAGAGATTCGGGGCATCAACCCAGATGTTATGGTGATCATCATCACGGGCTATGGAACCCTTCAGAGCGCTATTGAAGGAATCCGTTATGGGGTTTTCGACTATATTTCCAAACCCTTTAGTGTTCCAGAGATTATGCAAATCATTGACAAAGCGGTGAACCGAAAGCGCCTCAACCTGAAGATCAATGAATTCCTCAAGACTTTCTTTGACGAGTCCTCGCCCGATTCTGAAGCCAACCCGAATCTCTTGGTCCAAGGAGGCATCCAGGGGCTCGCCAATTTTCGATGGATGGATATGGGTCTCTCTGACAATCAGAATTGTCTTGAGTTTGCGAAGGTCTTGGCGACGACTCTGGAGGCGAAGGATCCTTACACCTCAGGTCACTCGGAAAGAGTATGTTACTACTCGGATGTGATTTCAAGAAAGCTCTCTCTTTCCCCGAAAGATAGGACCGAATTGCAAATTGCCGCCTATCTCCACGACATCGGAAAAATCGGAATCAGCGACCGGTTCATTAACAAGAAAGAAACCCTCAATTCGACCGACTGGGCCGTCATTCGGCAGCACACACAGAAGTCCATTGAGTTGCTTGCTCCCCTCAAACTCTCGGGCAATATCGTCTCTTTTATACAGTACCATCATGAACACTACGATGGGACAGGGTACCCGGGAGGACTCATCGGAGAGCACATCCCTTTGGGTGCAAGAATCATCGCCCTCGCGGATTCCTATGACAGCATGACGTCTGCCCGACCCTATCGAAAGCCCCTTTCCCCAGGAGAAGCAAGAAACGAACTACTCAAATGCTCTGGCAAGCAATTTGATCCCAGACTGGTTTCTCTGTTTTCGGACATTCTCAAGGAAATGGAAGAGATCCTCTTTATGACCCATCACGTCAAAGACGCCTCTCTGTCCTACTAGGGGGAAGAGACAGCTCATGAATCCATTCATTCACTGCATCACCTGTAACGCCGTTTTCCATAAGACTCCGTACGATCAAGTGCCGGAGCACGAATGGGGGGCCAAAGACTCTCCCGATTTGGCTCGGACGGTTGAAAAAGACGATTACCAAGACTTTCTTCAGGATCACCGTGGACACCGGCTTGAGGAACTGCAGGTTGTGGAAGGGTCCTTCATGGGAACAGGGGACTACAGAGAGCCGCTGAAAACCTCCTACTGGAAGGCAACCAACGGGAAAGAAAGGTTTGTCATCAAGGGGTCTCGAGAGAGTATTCGTGACCCCCTGAGATATCAGCTCATTCGTGGAGATTATCAGGTGAAGTGCATCTCTATAGAGATTCAATCCCGAGAGATCACAAGGCAGTTAGAAATCGAATTTAGAGCCAACCCTCTGAGTCAGAAAAAAATCGCAGCCCTCCTCCATCTCTTGCAGGAAATTGCTCAAGGGCTGGATGCTGGCGATCTGGAGAGGGTTCCAGAAGAGTCTTCAAGTCCTCTCGAAATCTACTATAGGATGAACGATGTTCATACGGCCTTCCTATTGCGAAGGTCCCGAAAGATCTTCAATCGTGAAGAATTTGAGGTGATACAGGAATTCGTTCATCATCACAGAGAGGACGGAGTCTTGCTGTTGAGAGGGAAACACCAAATCCAAATGATGGAGGTCGCCAGAGCAGAAGAGGAAGTGATAGAAGCAACTATTTCCGCAGAAGAGCAACGCCTGGTTAAAAAACAGTAATTAATCCTTCCTATCGTATCTTCTTCCCCTTCAAAGGGTACCCTTCAAGAGTTGAAAAAGAACAGGCGGACGGGCCAGTGGGGTCTTCGGAGAAACCCTGTGCCTGCCTGCGCGTAGCCGCTTCGGCGAAGGCAGGGTGGCACCTTTGCCCATCCAACTGCAGAAACGGAACATTTTGAAGGCGATCTCGCAGTTCCGTAAGCCAGGTTACCCATTCGTCTGAATATCCGCCGTTCAGGGGTGAGCAGAAGACCACACGGGTCGGGTCGCCACCGGTTGTCCGCTTACCTTCCAAGACGAACTCAAATTGACAGACTCCCTTTCGTCTGTTATTTTATGCAAGAAGTCAAGTGCCGCACTGAGGGATAGCAATGAATCTCCCGTTCTCAAGTCTTTTGTTATTTAACGTTTCTATGGGGATTTACCTTCTTGGATTCGTCGGCTACCTTGTTTATGCGACCTCTAAGAATGTGACGGTTGGAAAAGTCTCAACCGGTTTGGTGACCACCGGTCTTCTCTTTCACTCCATCGGATTGATCCTCCGCTGGATGGAGACACACCAGACAGGATATGGATACGTTCCTTTATCCAACATGTATGAATCACTCATTTTCTTCTCCTGGACCATCGTTCTTATTTATCTCATTCTTGAAACCAAGTACCAACAGAAGGTGATTGGCGTATTTGTGACGCCCTTTGCCTTTTTGGCAATTGCCCTCACCTCCATCATTCCAGGCGTGAATGCAAAGATCACTCCCCTTGTTCCGGCCCTCCAAAGCAATTGGCTCACCCTCCATGTGACGACCTGCTTCTTTGGATATGCTTCTTTCGCTGTCTCCTTTGGCATTAGCCTTCTCTACCTGATTCGGGAGAAAAAAGACGCAGAGGGGAGCGGGCCCACGTGGCTCCCTTCCCTTTCGGTTCTCGATGAGATCAATTACAAAGCCATTGTGATCGGTTTTCCCATGTTAACCCTGGGGATTATCACAGGCGCTGCTTGGGCGAACTATGCGTGGGGAAGTTATTGGACATGGGATCCCAAGGAAACGTGGTCGCTGATTACGTGGTTTGTGTATGCGGCGTTCTTACATGCTCGTTTTACACGCGATTGGCGGGGGCGGAAGGCGGCACTCTTATCCCTCGTCGGTTTCGCAGCCGTCCTCTTTACCTACTTTGGAGTCAACTACTTGATTTCGGGACTTCACAGCTATCTCTAATCTCCTCACGGGCAAGTCGGCTGGATGCCCCGCCTTCCTGCGTAGGCAGGGGCGGGGAGGAATGCCGACCCTGTAATCATATCACCATCTCCCGGAAGCCCCGCCGTGCCTGTCCCGTCTTAACGGGATGGGCGGGGAGCTTCACATTTTGTAGAGTTCCTCATCAACCATGTGAACCCAGTTCTTCTTCAGTACCTGTATGGCCTCTTCCATTTTATCCACTCCCATAATCAGAACGGTCTTTTCTCCGGTTCCGAGGCAGGTGTAGAGATAATTGACATTGATCGAGACCTCTTTCAGAGGTCTCAGAACAGCGTTGAGTCCTCCAGGATGATTGGGAGTCTCGACGGCTAAGACGTCGTTCATTCGAATAACGTAGCCGTGGCTTGTCAGGACATTGACCGCTTTGTCCGGATTATTGGCAACGAACCGGACCGCACTGACATCTGCAGTGTCCACAACACTGAGGGCGATGATGTTGATTCCGTTCTCTCCCAAATAGTCACTCACCTCGGATAGTTTTCCAGGCACGTTATCGAGAGTCACAATAATTTGCTTAACAGGCATAAATCTCTCCTATCACTCCAGATAGTCGTAACCCCGCATCAGGGCGGACTTGTTGACTTTCACGATACCAGGATTTCGGCTGGAGAACGTATCTCTTAGAACGCGCACGAGTGTCTCGACAGAGACCATTCCAGACTTCTTGATAAGGGCCCCGAGCATCACCATGTTTGTCACCTTATCCTGACCGAGTTGTTTGGCAAGATCGCTGGCGGGAACCTCATAGATTTCCAAATCTCCACGAATCGGTCTTGCTTCGATCATGCTCGAGTTCAGTAAGATCGCTCCTCCGGACTGAACCTGGTTCTGAAAACGAATGAGGGATGGATTGTTCATGAGCACAGCATATTCCGGTTCTGATGCGACTGGCGAAGCGATTTCTTCGGTGGAAATGACCACCGTACAGTTGGCGGTTCCCCCCCGAACTTCCGCACCGTAGGAAGGGAGGCAAGTGACATTCTTATCTTCGACCATTCCAGCCGTGGCCAGAAGATACCCCATCATAACGATTCCCTGTCCCCCGAACCCAGAGAAAACCGTCTTAATCAGCATCTCTCTTATCTCCAACGTCCTTGAGAACCCCGAGGGGGAAACTGGCGGTCATGACCTCATCAATCCATTTCCAGGACTCGACAGGGCTCATTTTCCAATTGGTGGGGCACGGAGACAACACTTCAACCAGAGAGAACCCTACCCCGTCGAGCTGAATTTGAAAGGCCTTGGCGATCGCTTTCTTCGTCTTCAAGACATTCGAAGGACTACTCAGCGCTGTCCTCTCGATGTAGGCGCTTCCTTGTGCCAGGGCCAGCATTTCACTCAGCCTGATAGGATAGCCATCGCGCTGCTCTCTCCTTCCACCAGGTGACGTGGTTGTGTTTTGCCCGAGCACTGTGGTCGGGGCCATCTGCCCCCCCGTCATTCCGTAAACGGCATTATTCACAAAAATCGTGGTGATCTTTTCTCCTCGAGCGGCCGCGTGGATCGTCTCAGCTGTCCCAATAGCCGCGATATCTCCGTCTCCCTGGTAGGTGAAGATGACGCGATCCGGTAATGCACGCTTGAGCCCCGTGGCGACGGCGGCAGCCCTTCCGTGGGCAGCTTCCCCCATGTCAATGTCGAAATAGTTGTAGGCCAGAACGGCACACCCTGCCGGAGGAACACCGATGATCTCCTCCCGGAGGTCCATTTCGTCGATCACTTCACCGATTAATCGATGTAAGAGGCTGTGTCCACATCCGGGACAGTAATGAAAAGGCGTTTGTTTGAGAGATCTAGGCCGCGTGAAGACTTTTTTCATGACTGTTATCTCAACTTCCTCTGATAGTACTGACTGGAGATCACCCTGGCCAGTTCCATCGGGGGGAGAATGATCCCTCCGGGTCTTCCGTAGAAATGGACCTCTGCAGATCCCTCCAAAGCCAATTTGACGTCCTCCACCATCTGTCCCATGTTCAATTCAAACACAAAGAAGTGCTTCACCTTCTTCGAAAGCTCCTTGATGGACTTCGAGGGAAAAGGCCAAAGCGAAATGGGGCGAATCAGTCCAACACGGAGTCCCTCCTCCCTCACCCTCTTAATGGCCCCTTTGGCGATTCTCGCTCCGATTCCAAAGGCCACCACAACCATCTTGGCGTCATCACACTGGAATAATTCCCACCGTGTTTCCTCTCCTGCGATCTTTTCGTACTTCCTCATCAACTTCCAGTTGTGTTCTTCTTCTTCGGTCGGGTCGAGAAACAGGGAACGGAGGATGCGGCTTGGCCTTCCCTTGGCTCCAGACAAGACCCAATCCTTGCGGGGAAGCTTCTTCAGCGAGATCTCAGGTGGGAATTCGACGGGTTCCATCATCTGTCCAAGCATCCCATCGCCTAAGAGCATTACGGGAATTCGGTATTTGTCCGCAAGGTCAAAACCTTCAAAAGTCAGATTTGCAAGCTCTTGGCCCGAGCTCGGTCCGAAAACGATGTTGCGGTAGTCCCCATGCCCTCCTCCGCGAGTAGCCTGGAAATAGTCCGACTGGGCGGGTGCGATATTTCCTAACCCAGGACTCCCTCGGGTCATGTTCACGATGACCGCCGGTAACTCCAAGGCGGACAGAAAGGAGATCCCTTCCTGCTTGAGACTGATTCCAGGGCTCGAAGAAGAGGTCATGACCCTTGCCCCTGCCATGCTGGCACCAATCACCATATTAATGGCTGCAATCTCGCTCTCTGCTTGAATAAAGACGCCCCCCTCCACCTTGGAGAGTCTCTCAGCCATGTATTCAGGAGTTTCGTTCTGTGGGGTGATCGGATAGCCGAAGTAGTAGCGGCACCCTGCCCGAATAGCCGCTTCAGCAACGGTATGGTTCCCACGCATGAGGACTTTAGCCACGGTACACCTCAATGGCAATTTCTGGACATGACACAGCGCAAAGGCAACACCCCTTGCATTTTCGTTCTTCCTTCTTCGTCTGTTTTTCGACAAACTGAACAGGCCGATACCCTTTTGGGTTCATCTGATCCGAAGGGGAAATCAGTTGCTGGGGACAGACGGAGATACAGAGTTGGCAATCCTTGCACAGTTCCGGGTTGATTTCAATGTAGGCGGTGACCACGGCCCCTCCCTGGGATGTTTCGAAATCCTATTGACGCCCCCAAATAAATTCATTATAAAGTCAAATAGTCTCAAAATCAATTTAACCCAATGACTCCATCGCTCAATCGTCTCGACAGAAAACCCAAGCGTCTGATCATGATCGGAGGTAAAGGAGGGGTGGGCAAGACGACCTGCGCCTCTGCCATCGCCCTCCATTTTGCTCTCCAAGGAAAGAAGACCCTGATCATTTCAAGCGATCCAACCCCCTCGCTTTCCGATATCTTCGAGATGGAGATCGGCGATCATGAAACCCCCATTAAGGACCTCGCCAACTTGTGGGGAATCGAGATCAGTTCGGAAGCAGTTCTCAAGAAATGGAAGGAGCGGTTCGGACCTGAGATCTATGAGGTCGTTTCCTCGTTTGCATCGCTGGATTACGATTTTGTTGACTACGTTGGAGGAGCCCCCGGGATCGAAGAAGAGTACATGCTCAACTATATCCTCGAATTGGTCGAAAGCGGGCAGTACGAACTTGTGGTGTGGGATACGGCGCCGGCAGGCCATACCCTCAGGCTTCTCCACCTCCCGCAGATTTTTCTAAGACACCTAGAAGCGGCAACGAAATTCTATATGAATTTATATAGTTACTTTGAAAAACTGAAGGAGAATGTAAAGTTTAAGAAAGGGAAAAAATCCCTTCTGGAGATCATCAGTGGATGGGAAGGATTGGCAGAAAAGGTCGTCAATTTCATTCGGGACCCTGAAAAGACCGAGTTTATCGTCGTCACGATTCCCGAAGCCCTCGGCGTGAAGCAAACGGAGAGGATCCTAAAGGATTTCGATGAGTATCAACTCAAAGTCAACCACCTCATCGTCAACTACGTGATTCAGGAAGCGGATTGTGAATTTCACAGAGTTCGACGGGAGATGCAGCAGAGCTACATAGAGATCCTCAAAAAACAGTATTCCCATCGCATCCTGCTCATAGAGGTTGGCCTTTCTGCCTGCGAGATCAAGGGAGTGGAAAGGATTAAGAAGGTGGCAAACATTCTTTTTGCGACAAACCATCCATGAAGGAGGTACCATCAATGTCCATCCTATCCCATCGGGCCAAGGAACTGAAACCTTCAGCTACCCTGGCCCTCACCGCAAAAATAAAATCGATGCAAGCGCAGGGTATTCGCGTCATCAGTTTTGGGGCGGGAGAGCCAGATTTCGATACCCCGGCCCACATCAAGCAGGCCGCCATCCAAGCGATTCATGAAGGGTTTACGAAATACACGGCTGTCGGCGGCATCGATGAACTCAAGGATGCTGTCATTGCCAAGTTCCAAAGGGACAATCACCTCACCTACAAGCGATCTCAGGTCCTCGTTTCCTGCGGAGGTAAGCATTCCTTCTACAATTTGACCCAGGCCATCTTTGAAGAGGGAGACCAGGTCATCATCCCTTCTCCCTACTGGGTCTCCTATCCTCCCATGGTGGCGCTTACGGGTGCCACCCCGATCATCATCGAAACCCGGGAGGAGAACAATTTCAAGATGACGATCGATGATTTCGGAAAGGCGATCACTCCGAAAACGAAGGCCGTGATCCTCAATAGCCCCTCGAATCCCACAGGGTGCGCTTACACGGAAGAAGAGCTGCAAGGGATCGCAGACATCGCTATCGAGAAGAATCTCCTCGTCATTTCGGATGAGATCTACGAAAAGATCGTCTATGACGAGTTTCGGTGTGTGAGCATTGCTTCTTTGGGGGAGGAGATCAAGAAAAGGACGGTCATCGTTCATGGCGTTGCGAAAAGCTACGCGATGACGGGGTGGAGGATTGGTTTCGCAGCTGGACCTGAAGAGATCATTGCGGCCATGAGTAACGTTCAAAGCCAGAGTACATCCAATCCCAATTCGATTGCCCAGAAGGCATCCATCGAGGCCCTCCTGGGTCCCCAGGACGAAGTGACGAAGATGGTTTCAGCTTTTGCCGAGAGGCGGGCATACATTGTCGACCGTTTAAACAAACTTCCTGGTGTGTCATGCTACAAGCCGGTAGGGGCCTTCTATGCGTTTCCTAACTTCTCTTCCACCTACGGCAAAGCGGTTCAGGGGCAGAAGATTGGTAACTCGACGGGGTTGGCCAATTATCTGCTCGATACCGCTCGCGTGGGTGTAGTGCCGGGGATTGAGTTTGGGGCGGACAGATTTATCAGATTCTCCTTTGCCACCTCCATGGAGGAGATTCGCGAGGGAGTCGATCGAATAGAAGAGGTTCTCAAGAAACTGACCTGAAGTAGTCGTGCAGGATGGCGCGATGGTCAAAGGCAATCTCGTCGGGTAGGTCCGGCTCAGCAAAGAGTCCAATCTCGAGGGCGTCATCTCCCGCCCGAAGTCTTCCCTCCCCTTTCGCAATATAAACCGTTGAGATAGTGTGGTGCCTCGGGTCCCTCGCAGGGTCAGAGTACGTATGAAACTGTCTGATCAGCTTGACGTCAAGGTGGGTTTCCTCTTTTGCTTCCCTCCGAGCAGCTTCCTCCAAAGATTCTCCGTAATCCACGAAGCCACCTGGGATCGCCCACCCAGACGGTGGATTCTTCCGTTTGATGAGAACAACGCCCTTTCTGGATTCGACTTGAATCAGGATGTCGACTGTTGGAATAGGATTCTTATAAACCTCAATCTTCTCTTGGCATTTGGGACATTGGATCATTCGTTTTGACATCCCATGTTCTCCACGACCCTTTTGAAAAAAAATGAGCAGTTATCCTACTGCCAGGATACCGGAAGCTTCTCGGTTCTGGTCTATTTTTGACCCTCGCGTTTCAGAAGGTGTTTTCTCAGCATGTCTAATCCAATGATGGATGCTCGTTCCCTGAGGACGGAGAGTTCTCCCCCCAGGAGATGGTCTTCAACTTCTACGCCTTCTGTCGTTGTGATAGCAAGGGCGATCTTAAACCGATGTTCCCCACCTCCTTGGCTTTCTTCTTGCTGAGCAACAATGGACAAGCTAAGACCTGCTCGCGAGTCTTTCTGGACTTGTCGAGCAAGAGATTCCGCAAGAACCTTTGGGCTTTCTTGAAGGGTTCGGAATGGGTCCGGCTTGATCCCAAGAAAATTTCGCTGCGAATTCTCAGATGAGAGGACGAAACCCTGAATAAAGGCTTTACTCCCCGTGTCAGTGAGTTTGTTGGAGAGAACTCCTCCAGTAAACGCTTCCACCACAGCGAGCGAAAGGTTGTGCCTTTCCATCTGTCTGACCAAATTCGCCTGGAGGGTTTCATCATTTTCACCATAGATCAACGTTCCGAGACGCCTGCGAATCTCTCGTTCCATGTCGCTGATTAATCGCGATGCTTCGTCGGGGTTTTCGGCCTTGGCTGTGATCCTGATCTTGATGTCTCCGGTGGAGGCGAGAGTGCCCACTGAGGGGTTCTCGCTTCCTTTCATCAGGTCGCCGATCTGAATGCCGATGCCGCTTTCACCGAGACCGCACGCGCGAAGAACCTTGTACTGGAGCAGCTGTTGCCGGAGGTTGAATCGTTCTCTTAGAAAAGGAATGACCGTCGTTTTCATCAGAAATTTCATTTCAGAAGGGACCCCGGGGATCGAGAGAATGACATACCGTTTGCCATCCACGATGAATCCTGGGGCGGTTCCTTTAGGGTTTTCAATGGCGATGGCTCCCTCGGGGATATAGGCCTGCTTCCTGTTGTTCTCCGCCATCCGAAATCCCCGCCGCTTGAAGATCGCTTCAATCTGTTCCATCAGATGGGGTTGAAAACGAAGCGGACGACCGGTAACCTCGGCAACGGATTCCCGAGTTAAATCATCCTCTGTAGGGCCAAGACCTCCCGTGGTGATGAGAATCGGGGACCTCCCAATGACTTCCCTGATCGCGTCTTCCATTTGCTTTGGGTCGTCCCCGACCGCTGTCGTGCGAACGAGTTCGATCCCGTTCTCTGCAAGAGCCTGGGCAATGAAAGAGGTGTTGGTATCCACAATCTGTCCAAGAAGAAGTTCAGACCCGATGGCGATGGTTTCGGCTTTCATCTCACCCACCTATAACATGTTTCAGACAAAAATCAATTATCGACCGCCAGACTTTGGTAAGCATTCATGGGTGGCGACCCGACCCGTGCGGTCTTCTCCGCACCCCTGAATGGCGGGTCTTTAGAGGAATGGGTGACCAGGTCTCGGGAGCTGTGAGATCCCTTCCAGGACAATAAGTTTCTGCAGTTAGACAGGTAAAGGTGCCGCCCTGCCTTCGCCGAAGCGGCTACGCGCAGGCAGGCACAGGGTTGCTCCGAAGACCGCACCGGACCGCTCGCCTGTCCTA
>Ga0315288_10004685_pt1 | contig 17431 bp, 17 predicted proteins | sample YL17G11_20_MG_FD_203454 | JGI IMG/M metagenome (GOLD analysis project Ga0315288, IMG submission 203454) | Sediment microbial communities from Yellowstone Lake, YNP, Wyoming, USA - YL17G11_20 | ecosystem: Environmental > Aquatic > Freshwater > Lake > Sediment | place: USA: Wyoming | collected... | reverse complement strand
GCTGGCCCTGACGGACAAGCCGCAGACCTTGAGGAACAGGTCTGGTGCGCTACATGCTTGCGTTACCTCGCCGGATGGCGGCCTGCCCCCGCCTTGCCGGGAAGACCCGTGGGTCTGCGATTCTGCCCTGGCGCCTGTCGGCGCACAGCGCTGAAGCTCTGCGCCAGCCCGCGCAGATGAATAGCCAAGGGCAACCTGAATCCCCGAACCCTGAAAGCTCAACAAGGCCACCTGAATTGGCTTTGTTCGGCTTTGTTCGTTTTCCCGACCCTTTGTTTTCAATAACATAGTGGCTTCGTTCGTCAAAAATAGACACTCTTTTTTTCTGCGGATTTGCGGTGGCCTGTCTCGGCTTCGGCGGGAACACACCGTCTTATGCTGTTCGTAACCATGCCGCTGCTTTCACCACCAAGTCACCAAGACACAAAGAAAACATCTGAAAGCTCATATCTCCAACTCCTTCTCCCTCGCCCCCTGGGAGAAGATGTAAAAAACCTGAACCAACTCTCCCCTCGCCCCTTTTGGGGGAGAGGGGCCGCCGCTTCCCGCACCGCCCTCTCCGAGGGGAGAGAGGTAGAGACGGCCCGGTGGGCCGTCTCGAATACGAGACGTTCCGGCGGAACGTCTCTACAACGCACCGCCCTCTCCGAGGGGAGAGGGTGCCCGACGCAGGAGGGCGGGTGAGGGGTCTTTCCCGGCGTGCCGGGGCGGAAGTCCAGACCAGCGGTGGTCCGCCCCGCTGGCGCCGCCAGCTACACAGCCGCTCCCTTTAGCTTACCTGCCCGAAAGGAGACGATGGGTACGGTTTGGAATGGTGAGACAGATTTTTCGCGGCAATTCCCACACCCAGCGACCAGCGCCTTGGAAGCGCCACCCGCGAACTCACGGCATGAAGGTCATGCCGTGGCTATTCACTCCTCGTGGAGGTAGGTAGCGCAGAGTTTCGCATCTCAGAAACTCTGCGGCACTTGCAATGGAAAGGACCGCAGCGTTCGCAAAAGCCGAACTCTGCGCTACCCGCTGCCCACAACTCAGAGATCCCTGTTGCATTAGACTGCCACTTAACCTCCGAGTCAAGCGAGTAGCGCGGACCTGTCTTTTAGGTCCGCGGCTTTTTGCCGCTCCTGACGGACAAGCCGCAGACCTTGAGGAACAGGTCTGCGCTACGTCTCTTCACCATGGAAGCCTACTTCCGCCTCTCTAATGTCACCTCGCGCGTGAGCTTTTCTCCGTTGCGCAGCACGGTGACCGCAACCTTATCGCCGGGTTTATGCGCGTGCAGGGCGTAAGTGAAGTCATAAAGGTTTTCGATCTTCTTGCCATCGAACTCGATAAGAATATCGCCGGCCTTGAACCCAGCTTTGGCGGCGGGGCTGCCGTCGCGCACATCCGCAAACTTCACGCCGTGCTCAATTTCACCAAAATCGGGGACCGAACCAAAGTAGGTGCCATAGCCGCCCCCTCCGCCCATACCGGTGGTTGCCGGCGTAGCCCCGCCGGGAACCTCACAGCACGCGCAGAATCAGGCATTTCAGGTAGTGGGTCTCGGGCACGGTGAGCAGGATGGGATGGTCGCGCGATTGCGTCCGGCGCTCGACCACCATCACCGTGCGGTGGGCATCCAGCGCGGCGCTCGCAATCACCTCCAGAAAGTCGGCCTCACTCACATGGAACGAGCACGAACAAGTGATGAGGTATCCGCCGCCGTTGAGAATCTTCAGCGCGCGCAGGTTCAGTTCCTTGTATCCCCGTAGCGCTGAGTCCAGGGTGGATTTCTGGCGGGCAAAAGCGGGAGGATCGAGCACTACCGTGTCATAACGGTCGCCTTGCTGGTCAGCGGCTTTCAAGAAGTCAAAGCAGTTGACTTCTTTCCACACCACGTGGGCGAAGCCGTTCAACTCCTGGTTGCGTTGTGCCCACCGCAGGGCTTCGGCTGAGCTTTCAACTCCCAACACCGATTCGCACTGCGGCGCCAGGGTGAGGGCGAAGCCTCCCGCATAGCAGAAGCAATCCAGCAAGCGGCCGCGCGCGTATTTCCTCCCCGCCGCGCGATTCTCCCGCTGGTCGAGAAAGCCTCCCGTCTTCTGCCCGCCCATCAAATCGAAGCAGAATTTCACACCGTTCTCTTCCACTACCACTTCGCTGACTGCTTCCCCGGCCAGAACGGCCTTCTGCTCTGCCAACCCTTCCAGCGCGCGCACGGCCACGTCGTTCCGCTCCAGGATCGAGCGTGGCGCGAACTTCTCCTGAAGGATTTCAACCACCGTCGGTTTCAAGCGCTCCATGCCCTGACTCAGCGTCTGCAACACGAAACAGTCTGCGTAGCGGTCAATGATGAGCGAAGGCAGCCGGTCGCCCTCGGACGCCACCACCCGATAGGCCTGCGCTCCCTCCACTACCTGCGCGCGAAACGCGGCCGCCGCCGCGATCCGCTCGCCCAGGAAGTCGCGGTCAAACGGCCGCCGCTCGCGCGTTAGGAGCCGCAGGGTGATTTGCGATTGGCTGCTGAATAGCGCCTGCCCCCAATAGCGCCGCTTGCGGTCAAGCACCTGCACGATGGCGCCCGGCGCCACTCCTGAAGCATCCGCAATGTCCGCGCGATAGATCCAGGGATGGCCCGAGACAATCCGCTCGATGCCGCGCGCCGTGATGGTTACGGCAGGAAAGGTCATGGAGTCACTCTATCACAAGGTGCGGCAGGGTCCTTTGTCACTTGTCCTCTGTCATTGGTCATTTGTTCGTTCCCATGGTCGATCGTCAGTCGTTTCATTCTCGGTCCGCATTGTTAGGCTCCTTATCTTGTCCTCAAGCCCGGATTGTGGAGTTGCTGACAACCCACGACGAAAAACGAACGAATGACAAATGACAAGGAACCAATGACCGCTTTCATTGTTACAATGCTTACCTAATGTTGCGCAGCGAATTCGATTATCAACTTCCGCCGGAGTTAATCGCCCAGCGGCCATTGCCTGCACGCGATTCCTCGCGCCTGCTAGTGCTTGACCGCGCCACCGGGGCTCTCCAAGACCGCATCTTCCGCGAGTTGCCGGAAATCCTGCGCCCGGGTGACTTGCTGGTCTTCAACAACACCAAAGTCTTCCCTGCCCGATTGCTTGGACGGCGGCGCGGGATCACCTCGCAAAAGATCGGCAAACACAATCCCACTCTGCGCGAGTACCTGACCGCCGAAATCGAGCTGCTCCTCACGCGCCAGGAATCGGAAGACACCTGGCAGGCCCTCGTCCACCCGGGCCGCAAGCTGCGGGTCGGCGAAATCATCGTCTTCGGTGAGGATGAACTGGAAGCGGAAGTCCTCGAGCGGGGCGAATACGGCGTGCGCCTGGTGGGTTTGCGGGCGCGGGGCGGCACGGTGGAGGCCGCCATCGACCGCCTGGGCCATGTGCCGCTGCCGCCCTACATTCGCCGCGCTGATGAACCCGCCGACCGGGAGGCCTACCAAACCGTCTACGCGAAGCAGCGTGGCGCTGTGGCGGCGCCCACCGCCGGCCTGCATTTCACCGGGCATGTGCTGGAGGCATTGCGCGCGCGGGGCATCGAGAGTTGCGAAATCACCTTGCACGTCGGACTCGGCACGTTCCAACCCGTCCGCGCCGAGCGCGTGGAGAATCACCACCTGGAAGCCGAACGCTTCGAGATCAGGGAAGCAGCCGTGGCCGCAATCAACCGGGCACTCGACGAGAGGCGGCGCGTGGTGGCTGTGGGGACCACCGTCGTGCGTACGCTCGAGCATGGGGCCCGCGCGCACGGCGGCCGCATGGGGCCAGGCCGCGGCGAGACCAGCCTGTTCATCGTTCCCGGCTTTGCCTTCCAGGTGACGGGCGCTCTAGTCACCAACTTTCACCTGCCGCAATCCACCCTGCTCATGCTCATTTCCGCCTTTGCCGGCAAGGAACTGACCTTCCGCGCCTACCGCCACGCGGTCGAGAACCACTACCGCTTCTACAGCTACGGCGACTGCATGCTGATTGGGTGAGACGCGGCAGAACGGACCCCAACCGGCACAAGGTGGTAGAATCTCAGGGTGTTTTCTTTCCGGTGTACCGGTGCCACACAAGGAGGCATTCCCCCATGGCCTACTCCAAGCCCGCCCGGCGCTCCTGGGCAGAACCCTGGAAGATCAAGGTGGTCGAACCCCTGCGGATGAACACGCGCGCCGAACGCGAGCGGCAAATCGCGGAGGCGGGCTATAACACCTTCCTTCTGCGCTCCGCCAGCGTCTATATCGACCTGCTCACCGATAGCGGCACCAGTGCCATGAGCGACAACCAGTGGGCGGGCATGATGCTGGGCGACGAGGCTTACGCGGGCAGCCGTAATTTCTATAACCTGGCGGACGCCGTCACCCAGTATTACGGGTACAAGTACCTGGTCCCCACGCACCAGGGGCGCGGCGCCGAGCATATCCTCTCCCGGATCACGATCAAGCAAGGTGATGTGATACCGGGTAATATGTATTTTACGACCACCCGCCTGCACCAGGAGTTGGCGGGCGGCACTTTCGTGGACGTCATCATCGACGAAGCGCACGATCCGGCCAACGAGCATCCCTTCAAGGGCAACGTCGATCTCGGAAAGTTGCAGAAGCTGATGGACGAGGTCGGCGCCCAGAAGATCCCTTACATCGCCATCGCCGGCACGGTCAACATGGCCGGCGGGCAGCCGCAATCCATGGCCAACCTGCGCGCCGTGCGTGAGCTTTGCCATCCACACGGCATCCCGGTGGTGCTGGATGCCACCCGCGCCATCGAGAATGCCTACTTTATCCAACAGCGGGAAGAGGGCTACCGGGACAAGCCGATCGCGGCGATCCTGAAGGAGTACTGTTCCTATACGGACACCTGCACGATGAGTGCCAAGAAGGACAGCCTCGTCAACATCGGCGGTTGGCTGGCCACCAACGACCAGGGGCTGTTCGAGGAGGCGCGGAACCTGGTGGTGGTGTATGAAGGCCTGCACACCTATGGCGGGCTGGCCGGCCGTGACATGGAGGCGATGGCGCGCGGTATTGTCGAGAGCGTGGCTGACGACCACATCCGCGCGCGGATCGGCCAGGTGGAATACCTCGGGCAACACTTCATCGACTGGGGTATTCCCATCGTCAAACCGATCGGCGGACACGCTGTTTTCCTCGATGCCAAGGCCATTTATTCTCATATTCCGCAGGAACAGTTCCCCGCCCAATCCCTGGCGGCTAACCTCTTCATCGATTCCGGCGTGCGGGCGATGGAACGGGGTATCGTGTCCGCCGGTCGCGAGCCCAAGTCGGGCCAGGAGCATCACCCCAAGTTGGAATTGGTGCGGCTCACCATTCCGCGCCGCGTTTATACTCAGGCCCACATGGACGTGGCCGCGGAATCTGTTCTGGAGGTTTACGAGAATCGGGCGCAGGCGCGCGGTTTGAAGATGATTTACGAGCCCAAATATTTGCGCTTCTTCCAGGCGCGGTTTGAGCGGCTGTAGAGCCTGTCTTGAGGCAGCCTTTCCTTACTTACCAGCCGGAAGGCTGACGCTACACGGCCCAGGCGCAACTGCCGGCCTAAAGGCCGGCGCTACACATGAAAAGAGGGGCGACGCGTGTGCCGCCCCTGCAACACCCTGACGAATCTTACCACCGCACGCGCACGCGATACTTCAGCACCGACTCGCCATCCGCCGCCACGGGCACAGTGAATCGCGCGGCGAAGGCAGCCGTCTTCTCATACTTGAAGTTGGCGCTGAGCATCTGCCAGTCGCCGCCGATGGGCTCGTTCACCTCCACCGCAATCGGGTCCGGCTTGTGGTTCCGCACTGCAATTTCGAAGGCCATCTCGACCACGCGCGGGCTAATCTTCACGTAGTCCGTCTGCTTTCTCTCAGACACCACATCAAAGGCGTTCCCGATGTACAGCTTGATCGTCTCATCCTTCGGGGTGTGGTCGATCCGGTCCTCACCGATGAACTGCACGCGCCCCTTTGAATCTCCCTGGTACACGCGAATGGTCCCCGCCGGCAGCGGCACACCCAGAGAATTTGTCTCGGCGTTCTTGAACCAGAGGTTGACCTTGACCGGCTCCTTAATCGGCTCTCCGGGTGACTGTTGATTGTGGAAGTAGTAGTCCTGCCCATCGACGATGAAATGTTTGTCCACTTGCACGCCGGGGGCAACCAGCAAACTGATTTGTTTGGTTTCGTTGTTCTGTAAAGTCGTGCGGCGTTCAAGCGTGTAAAGATGGTACTCCGAGATAGCTTCCCGAGCGAAGGCCGGGGGTGCCGCAGCCTCGACGCGCATGGCCTTCATCTCCATCATGTCCCGGCCACCGCGCCCCCCGACGCGATGCAACTCACCCGCCACTAATTGCAGCAGCGCGTTCAGGTAGGCCGTGCCGCTGTTGTTGGTGACGGTGACCCAGCCATTCAGATCCGCCACCTTCTGGTCGGCGGCCACCGTCAGCACATAGTCGGCGTTCCAGTTCATGTCGTTAGTCAGGTAAGAAGCCTCCAGGGTCTGCTCGCCGGCGCGGCGGTTATCAAGCAGCCAGACCAGCGTGGGCTTGCTGTAGAGATTCTCCGGCAAGTCGGGAAAGACCAACCGGTCCGCACCCATGCCGGTGATAATCTCGTTGCCGACCCGCCACACGGGGCCCTCGTTGAGCGCCAGCAACGTGGCTTTGACGGCTTCTTCCCGGGTCGAGTTGTTTTCCGTCCGCAGACGAATCAAAGTGACTTCCTTGCCCACATATTTGGACAGGAGCTTCTGCGGACTGAGCAGATCGTATTCGTAGTTCTGTTCGAGGACCGTGAGATCTTTCGGCGCCGTCAGCGATACGATATGGACGGTGGCGGGATTCACGCGCGCGGCAATATCCATATAGCGAATGTCCAGCTTCCCGGCCGGCAGCCGCAGGCGGCGAACATCCCGGACCAGACCGATGTTCGAGTTATAGACGGTCACCGCCAGCTCTTTCTGATCCTGCTGGGTGGAGGTCAACGTGGTCTGGCTGAAAGCCTCCACCCCGCCCAGTAGAACTGTTAGGGCAACTATGGGCATCCAAAGACGCGCTAAACGAAGTTTCATCATGGCTCACCTTCCCGAGCAAAAGATTGTTCCTACGCCCTCTGAACGTCCAGCCTACCGTTTCTTGCAGGAAAATTAAAGACCCGTCTGTTTTGGGGCGCACCGCAAACATTTCTGCAAATCTTCGGGCCGGACACGTTCTCAGGGGTGAAGGACGCTCACGGGTTCGATTCCGGGGCATTACCAAGGAGGCGTGCTATGAGAAAAGAATGGGGAATTTACGCGGTATTGGCCGCATTGTTGATGGTTGCCCAACTCTTGGCGCAGTTTGAGCGCCCCAGGCCACAGGGGGTTCGTCCGGGAATAGACGTCGGGCGCTTTCGCGACAGTTGGCAGGTGCTGGAACCCATCACGCGGAAGAACTTGAGTATCTATCCAGTCGTTTCCACCCTCAAGGTGGATACTTCGGAGTTTCTCACGCTCGAAGACGGTCTGGCTTCCGGCGCCGTAAGGATTGCCGAGCGCGGTGACTTGCAGGGTGCTTTGCGTCGTCGCCGCCCCGAACAGGAATGGCCCCGACCCGTCGAGCCCTCACCCTATGCCGGGGCCAGCGTGAATGAACTGGTCCTGGTCAATAGTTCGTCCCGGCCATTGATCCTGCTCGCGGGCGAAGTAGTCTCAGGCGGAAAGCAGAATCGGATTATCGGCGCGGATGTGGTCGTGCCGCCGCACAGCGAACCGATCCCCCTCACGGTGTTTTGCGTCGAGCACGGGCGCTGGTCGGAAAGCGGAGGGGGATTTGGTTCCGCCAATGCCATGGCGCATCCCGGAATCCGCAAAGAAGCTCAGGTGCATCACAGCCAGCAAGGGGTCTGGGAGTCGGTCGCAAGGTCCGTGGCCCAACTGGGGGCGTCGGCGCCGACGGGGAGCTACGTTGACGCCCTGGAAAGTCCCAAAGCAAAGCGCGAACTCGAGCAATTCGCCAGCTCTTTCCAAGCCGATTATGAGCGCGAGTTGCGGGAGAAAATCCGGGGCCGTGATGCGGTCGGCGTGGTCGTGGCGATCAATGGTGAGCTCGTGTGGAGCGACGTTTTCCCGAACGACGATCTCTTTCTCAAGTACTGGCCCAAGCTCCTCCGCTCTTACGTCCTGGAAGTGGAGGGAAGCGGACGCGAGGTGAAGAATGTCCCGTCCGCCAAACAAGCCCTTGCCTACCTGCTCGAGGACCAGGGCCGCGTCAGCATCAAAACCGAGCCCGGCGCCTATCGCCGCACGGAAATCTCTGCGGACGCCTACAAGATCGTGGCGCTGGAGGCGCTGGCTAAGTCTGGAAATGGCGGCTTGCTCGCGCACTACAACAAGATGGCGCTGCGGTAGCGCCGGTCTACAGACCGGCCCATGCAAGTCCCGGATCGCTGCCCGCTCCGCGCCTCGGGGCGGGCGCTACATCGTTTCCCTTGCCTGCCAATATGCCGCCTAAAGGCGGGCGCACTATCTTACGAAATCGCTTTGGCGATGAGAAAGGCCGCCGTTGCTGCCAAGCCACCGATCAGTAAGGTTTGCAAACCGCTGCGCAGAGGCTTCGTACCGGTGAAACGGCCCTTGATATAGCCAAACGTGGCCAAAGCTGCCAGGGTCACCAGCACGGAGAACCACAACGCGGTCTTCACCACAGGGAGGAACATATAAGGAACGAGAGGAATCAACCCACCACCGATGTAAGCCCCCGCGATGGTCAGGCCGCTGGTGAGGGCGCGCTTCGGGTCCGGCTTTTCGAGACCCAGTTCGAAACGCATCATGAAGTCCACCCAGGCCTCCGGGCGCTGGCTCAGCTTTTCCGTGACCGTCGCACTTTCCTCTTCGGTAAGGCCGTACGATTGGAATATGGAAGAGACTTCGGCAATCTCCACGTCAGGCAGATCCCGAATTTCAATGTGCTCCCGTATGCGCTCACTCTCATAGTGCTCAGCATCGCTCCGCGCGGCCAGGAAACCACCCAGGCCCATGGCAATCGAACCCGCCGCGATCTCCGCCAGACCCGCCGTGATGATGACGCCGGTCGAGTTCACAGCGCCCGACAGGCCCGCAGCCAGCGCAAAGGGCACCGTCAATCCATCGGACATCCCGATGACAATGTCCCTCACTGCCGCGCTGGCCGTGAAGTGTTCTTCAATATGTGCCGTCTGCGGCATAGAACCTCCTCAACCTGTGCCCTGAACAGGCTCCTGCTAATTTACTCTAAAGTGGGCAAGCAAAGAGTGGGCTTTTGTGGGGGAGGGCCTTCATGGCCCCCCGGTGTTGGGCCGTAGAGACGTTCCGCTGGAACGTCTCTAATCATGGAGACGGCCCGCCGGGCCGTCGCCGCAACCACCGGGCTGATTCCGTAAGGGCGATTCACGAATCGCCCCTACCGCTACTTCAACTCTTCCATGATTTCGTCCAGAACGTGCTTGGGAGGACGGACCCGTGACTCCGGCAGCGTCGCCAGAGGCTCATCGACCACATTCAACAATTGCAGGAAGTTCGGCGCTTTCGTGTCGATATAGAAAAGGCCGGTGACGATTTCTCCCCTGTCGTGCGCTTCGGTCAACACGCGCAGCGCCTCGGTCTTGCTGGTGGGGTCATAGTCCGCGCCGAGCTTGCGGAGCAGGAGGCGCGAGCCGTCGTGCAGGGTCACGTCGACGGTGGTTCCGGGATCGTAGTCCACCGTGATCTCCTCGAAAAACGGCACAAAGCTGACGTCCTGCAGAGGCTCGTCATGATCCTTAACAAAACTGTAGCTCTTGGTGGAACCCTCGTGGTCGTTGAAGGTGACACAAGGCGAGATCACATCCAGCATGGCCGTACCCTGATGCGCCACGGCCCCTTTCATGAGGGCCGAAAGTTGCCTCTTGTCACCGGAGAACGACCGCGCCACGTAGGTGGCACCCAACTGAATGGCCAAGGCACAGGTGTCGATGGGCGGCAAATCGTTGATCACGCCGCTCTTCAGTTTCGAGCCGAGGTCGGCCGTGGCGGAGAACTGTCCCTTGGTCAAGCCGTAGACACCGTTGTCCTCAATGATGTAAATCATCGGTATATTCCGGCGCATCAGGTGAACAAACTGCCCGATGCCGATGGAGGCCGTGTCCCCATCGCCGCTCACGCCCAGGGCAATCAGGTTCCGGTTCGCCAGCATGGTGCCCGAGGCGATGGAGGGCATCCGTCCGTGCACGGCGTTGCACCCGTAAGCGGAACCCAGGAAATACGCCGGGCTCTTCGAGGAACAGCCGATGCCGGAGAGCTTTGTCACCCGGTGAGGCTCGACGCCCATTTCGTAGAAGGCCTCGATGATGCGCTCGGAAATTGCATTGTGCCCGCAGCCAGCGCAGAGTGTGCTCCGGTTCCCCTTGTAAGCACTCGAGTCAAGACCAAGGCGGTTAGTCTTCTTGGGCACTTGGGGAGGAATAGTGGTGGTGGCCATGTTACTTCTTTACCTCCTCGGAAACGATCGCGTCGGTGACCGTGCGCGCATCCAGCGGCAAGCCGGCGTAATACCGAACGGTGCGCAGTTTCTTCACCTCATCCGGGCCAAGTTCCAGCCGCAGGAGTTGATACATCTGTGCGTCGCGGTTCTGGTCGACCACATAAACGCGCGGGTGACGGCGGACGAAATCCGCCACCTGCGGGGCGAAGGGGAAAGCACGCAGGCGGCAATAGTCGGCCTTGAGCCCATGTTCCTGGTCTAATTGATCGACGCTCTCGGCGACCGCCCAGTGGCTGGTGCCGTAAGCAATAATGCCAAGGTCCGCCACGCCGTTTTCCTTGATGACGGGCCCGGGCACACGCTCGCGCACAGTTTCGAACTTTCGCGTCAACCGATCCATGTTATGGACGTAATCCTCCGGCCGCTCGCTGTAGATAGCCTTCTCATTGTGGCCGCTGCCGCGCGTAAAGTACCCGGCGGCGGGATGCGGCGTGCCCGGCAGCGTTCGATAGCCTACGCCGTCACCATCCACATCCCGGTAGCGTTCGAAGCCACCGAGCCGCTTAATGTCTTCCTCGGTCAGAACCTTGCCCCGCTGCATGGGCTTTTCGGGATACGGGAACGGATCGGACATCCAGACATTCATCCCGAGGTCCAAGTCTGTGAGCACGAACACCGGTGTCTGCAACCCCTCAGCGAGATCAAAAGCCTCGATCGCCATGGTGAAGCATTCTTCCACCGAGCAAGGGAAGAATAGCGGGTGCTTGGTATCGCCATGCGAAAGGAAAGCTGTCGAAAGGACATCGCCCTGCTGCGTGCGCGTCGGCAAGCCAGTGGAAGGGCCCACGCGCTGCACATCGAAGATCACGGCGGGAATTTCGGCGTAGTAGCCGAAGCCGGTGAACTCCGCCATCAGCGAAATACCCGGCCCGGCGGTCGCCGTCATGGAGCGCGCGCCCGCCCATCCCGCTCCCAGCGCCATGCCGAGTGAGGCCAGTTCATCCTCCGCCTGGACAATCGCGAACGTCGCCTTCCCCGTCTCGGGGTCGATCCGGTATCGCTTCATGTAATCAATCAGCGTTTCACAGAGGGAGGATGAAGGCGTGATCGGATACCACGTCACCACGGTCACACCGGCAAACATCGCGCCCAGCGCCGCCGCCGCATTGCCCTCGATCAGAATCTTGCCGCGCGCCGAGTCCATGCGCTCCACGCTGAAACGGTCCGCTTTGGGCAGATGCTTTTCCGCGTATTCGTAACCCACCCGGGCGGCGTTAAAGTTCAGATCGATGGCCTTGGCCTTCTTGCGGAACTGCTTCTGGAGGCCGATGCGGATCTCTTCCATGTCGATGCCCAGCAGCTTGGCCAGGACTCCGTCGTAAATCATGTTCCGGACCAGCTTGCGGAGCTTGGCCTCGGGACAAATGGGCGCCACCAACTGATCGAACGGCACGGAGTAAAAGGTCAGGTCATGGCGAAGCCGCTTCAGATTCAGGCGCTCGTCATAGACCACGGCAGAGCCAGGGCGCAGCCCGCGGACGTCTTCCTCCGCAGTCTCCGGATTCATAGCCACCAGGATGTCGATCTCGCTGCGGCGGGCGACGTAACCCTGTTTGGAAACGCGAATCGTGAACCAAGTCGGCAAGCCGGCGATATTCGAGGGGAACAGGTTTTTCCCCGACACCGGAATCCCCATCTGGAAGAGGGCACGGAGCAAGACGGTGTTGGCCGTGTTACTGCCGGAACCATTCACGGTGGCCACCTGAATGTTCAGGTCGTTGACGACCCTTTCTCCCTCCGCCACGCGACTCACTTCATTTGCCGTGACCGGTAAGATTGCCATAGCTTCCCTCTCAAACAGCTTCCTCGAACCAGATGAAGCTAGTCCAGTATTTCACTGCCGTCACGCAGCAACGGCTATGAGCCGTAACTGCAAAGGCACAACCCACAATGGTCATCAGGCCACCGCCACCAGCCAGCAGGTTTGTAAGGATTACCGCCCCAATACGAGTGCGCGCCGCCAGAGAACCCGGACCGTTCTGGAAGGAACTTTATTCTCTCCTCCACAGCGTTTATCATAACAGAACCCCTGCCCGCTAAGAGCTTCACCTACCGCGCCACACGATTGCTTGGCCCCAGTAGAATAGATGCTTAGCGCCAGCAAGAGATACGTGACCTTTGAAACGGCCACGCGCATTTGGCCCGTGCCAAGATGAAATACGGCCCGATAATTCAGCCTCGCGCGGAAAAGGGAAGTTTCAAAAATCTATGCGGACGGAGTTAACCGGCGACACGGGTCTCTGCGGGACGACGGTTTTCAGGCCCCGCGGCCTCGTCCCGGAAGTAACGCCGCCGGAAATAGAGGGCCACATTGACCAGGCTGATCAACACCGGAACCTCGACCAACGGGCCGATCACGGCGGCGAAGGCCGCGCCGCTGCTGATTCCGAAAGTGGCGATGGCCACGGCGATGGCCAATTCAAAGTTGTTCGACGCCGAAGTAAAGGAGAGAGTCGCGGCTTCGGGATAGGTGGCGCCGACGCGCGCGCTCATCCAGAACGAAACGAAGAACATCACGACAAAGTAAACGGCCAGAGGGATGGCGATGCGGACCACATCCAGGGGCAACTGCACGATCATCTCACCCTTGAGCGAGAACATCACGACGATCGTGAACAGCAGAGCGATCAGCGTGAGGGGGCTGATCTTCGGGATGAAACGGGTGTGATACCACTCCTTGTTCTTCACGCGGATCAGCACGAACCGTGTTAGAAACCCGGCGATGAAGGGGATGCCGAGGTAGATGAAAACGCTCTCGGCGATGTCGCGCATGGAGATGTTTACCCGGACCGCCGTCATGCCCAGCCAGCCCGGAAGCACGGCAAGGAAGAAGTACGCATACACGGAAAAGAACAAGACCTGGAAAATCGAGTTGAAGGCCACCAAGCCGGCACAGTACTCCCGGTCACCACGAGCCAGGTCGTTCCAGACGATCACCATGGCGATACACCGCGCCAGCCCGATCATGATCAGGCCGGTCATATACTCCGGTTTGTCGCGGAGGAAGATGACCGCCACCCCGAACATGAGAATCGGCCCGATCACCCAATTCTGAATGAGCGACAGGGCCAGCACCTTCCGGTGCCCGAACACGCGGCCCATCTCCTCGTACTTCACTTTGGCCAGCGGCGGATACATCATGAGAATCAGGCCGATGGCGATGGGGATGGAGGTCGTACCTACATTGAAGCGGTTCAGAAAGGGGACGATCCCCGGAAACAGGTAGCCGGAGGCGACGCCCACAATCATCGCCGCGAATATCCAGAGCGTCAGATAACGGTCCAGGATTGAGAGCTGCTTCGTAACACTGGATGGCATCGCTTGTTCTCCTTTTTGATCAAAATCCAGACACTCTACCAAAAGTGTCGCTAATCATCGGCGGCCTCCCACTAAAAGACGCCGAAGATGAACGTCAGCGAATAGTAGATTCCCACCACCACGAAAACCGCCCCCGTAATCCGGCGAGCCCACCACTCGAGGCGGGTGAGTTTGTTGAAAGCTCGACCCAGCGATTGCGCCCCTAAGGCCACCAGAATGGCGAAGAGCAACACGGGCAACCCCGTCGCCACTCCGTAAAGCGAAGGCAAGAGCACACTCGACTCGTATTTGATTGCCAGGGGCAACAGGCTGCCAAAAAACAAGGCGGCGGAAACGGGGCAAAACGAGAGGGCAAAAACCATTCCGAGCAGACCCGCTCCCCAGACGCCCCAGGTCGCGATCCGGTATTGCATCTTCTCGCTCAGACCGGGGCTGGCGAAGCTGAGGGTCAACATATCGAGCAGGAACATCCCCACTAGAATCAGAATCGGCCCCAGAATTTTGTTCATGTACTTCTGTAACAGTTGGGAGACAAGCGGCACGGAGGTAACACTGGCCACGAGGAGAATTCCCAGAGCCACATAAGTGAGCATCCTTCCCAGCGTGTAGACGACTCCCGTCCAGAACACCTCGCGGGGACTTCCCAGCCGCCGGCCGACGAAGGAGATTGCCGCGATATTCGTGGCCAACGGACAAGGACTTATCGAAGTCAGAATTCCCAGCCATAATGCGGTAGCGGCAGGGAGGAAGCCCTCCATCAAGCTCCTCCCAGATAGGCGCGGATTTCATCTTGCACGTACTGTATGAACGCCTCCTTGTCACCCACCAAGGTCCAGACTTTCTGCAGGTTCTTCCATCTGGTTTGCTTTGAACCTTCCTTCGCCACCAGCACCAACGACTTGGAGAAAAGCTGATAGTCCTGGATGAAATGCTCGTTTCCCGGCTCTTCGACATTGATCGCGCGCCACTCGAGCCGCCCCGCTTTCAAATCCTCGGGGAATCCACTCTCCACGGCCTCGCGGGAAAAGGCTTCGATCTTCCTGCACGTTTGACAACGGAAATTACCGTGGAAGTAATAGGCCACCACGGTGCGGTCGGACACGCTAGGCTGACTTTGGGCGGGCGCCGCCGTTGCGGTGGGGACTACCCTGGGAGTTTTGGGGCTCGCTTGCGATATCTTCGTCGCGGCGCTGTCTCCGCCAGGCGGAATCGTCGAGACAGGTTCCTCCGCCAGAGTGGTTTGGCCCACTGAGTTGACCTTCTCCGGCCTGGACCGAGTTCCCTTGACCACAAGGAATGCCACGCTCACCCCGACAAAAACCAGCAGTAGAGCGGTAGTGATGTGTTTAAGTTTCATTCTCGTGTCACCTCGTCCGATTGGGAATTTGAGAGTTACTTACTTTTTAGAACTGCCCGGAGGATACGGTCTACGGCGACCGTTCCTGCTCATCCGGCCATTTGGCGAATCCGGTCGGCTACCAAGGAGATGGTTTTCTTGGTGACCGGTGTCTTTCCTTTTTCCATGCCCAGGTCTTGCAGGCGCAACTGCTCGACTTGGTTGAATCCGGCCAGCTCCAGACACTTCTTGGCGCAATCCTGGTCGCAACCGTCGATCGCAAAGATGCGCGAAGCGGCTCTTGTGTTCTCGATGATTCCGCTCACCCGCCCGCCAATGCCGGCGAGGCAGTACATCTTCCCCACGCCGTCTTTGGTCAGCGCCCGCGCTGCCAAGTCAGAGATTCGCCCCAGGTTCGACGCGCCCGAACAGGCAAAAATCAATCGCGGAGCCTCACTGCCAGCACACTTTGTGTCGTTCGCCATTTCTGTTCTCCTCTCAGTCTGTCGTGTTCACGCTACAGTTTCCGCCGACAAGAGTTGGGGCCGGTGAGGGACAAGTCCCTTCTTGATGTCTGCGAGTGTTCGCGTGTCCAAAAGTGTGGGCGTGGCTCTTCATCTGAAATCCGGCCTTTGCCGACAGACCATACCCCAGCCTGTCTGTCCCACCCCCTAGCCATCTACCAGGTTCTGTTGCACTTCGGAGCGCAAGCACCGCAACGTAGCCGCCAACTCCTCCACATCCGGAAAGGTGATGGCATGATTTGGACATATCTGGACACAATTGTCGCAGCCCACGGTACAGTTGTACGGGTTGGCCACGATGATGCGCGCTCCGGCCTCATCCCAAGCGAAAGCGTTATTGGGGCAGAAGGCAAGACACTCCTTCGCGCCCTTGCACAGGTCGTAGTTTATCGATGGGAACCAGGGGATCTTTTCCCGGGGTAGCGAAGGATTCACCATGACTGTCTCCTTATATTGAGCACTCGCCTTTGGGGCATCGCTTCAAGCATTGATCGCCCCCCTGGCCTGCCAACACTGGAAATGGTGCCTGACGCTCTCGCCGCGCCTTCCCTCCACTACTGGAGATCGCGCCGGCGGGCAAAGACAGCTCGGGAGAAACCCTCAGGCGCGCGGGCGGAGGCGTCATCAAGCTGTGCCCCAGCCGTTTGCTTTCACCATCTCGTGAACCCTTTTCCTGATTTCATCCCGAATCTGGCGAACGCGTTCGAGCGATTGCCCCTTGGGGTCGGGTAAGTTCCAATCTTCCCGTTTTGCCCCGGGAACAACCGGGCAAGACTCCCCGCAACCCATGGTCACAAGGATATTGGCCTGCGAGGCCAGGTCAGTGGTGAGCAATCTTGGGGTCACACCGCCCAGCTCGATTCCCACTTCGCGCATGACGCTCATGACTTCAGGATGAATCTGCGCCGCTGGCTCGGTGCCCACGGAAATGGCTTGCGCCAAAGAGGGGTCGGCAATCTGATTGAAAAGGGCCGCGGCCATTTGCGAGCGACCAGCATTATGAACGCAAGCAAACAGGATCCGAATCATGACCAGCCTCCTCCATTCCACGTCACCGCCATCTCAATCAGACGCAGCAAGTTCAGCGCGCGAAATTACCCCCTGCAGTTCACACTAGCGCGTTCGTGACCCACGTAGTCACTTCCGCCACGGTAGGGATGCGACCGGCGCACACGACCTTCTCATTGATGACCAGACCCGGCGTTGCCAGAATCCGATACTTTATGATTTCAGGCATTTCCGTTACTTTCTCTATCTGGGCTTCCACGCGCAAAAAATTCACGGCCTGTTGCGCAAGCTGCGCCAACTTGACGCAGTTCGCGCAACCAGGACCAAGCACTTTGATCGATAACATTCAAGCCTCCCTATTCGGTCGTGCAATTATGATGGCGGTCCTCATTTGACAATCTCGATCAGCGGCTCGACCCGGACCTCGGATTTGACGGAATTGGCAACCAGACTGTACTTCTGCGCCGATTCGAGCGCCCGCCGCGCACGCTTCTCGACCGCGGGTCTCTCCTCGTCCTTCGCGCGAATGACGATTCTGGGACGAAGCACAACCGAGGTGAAGATTTCCGTGCGATCCAGCTCGACGAGTTTCGTGCCCTCCGCGTCGCAATCGTAGGAGACCAGGTCCAGCTTGAACCGCTCGGCAGTCCAGATGAACATCATCATGACGCAGGTGTTGACGGCGGCGACGAAGGCATCTTCGG
>Ga0315288_10004684_pt1 | contig 17432 bp, 11 predicted proteins | sample YL17G11_20_MG_FD_203454 | JGI IMG/M metagenome (GOLD analysis project Ga0315288, IMG submission 203454) | Sediment microbial communities from Yellowstone Lake, YNP, Wyoming, USA - YL17G11_20 | ecosystem: Environmental > Aquatic > Freshwater > Lake > Sediment | place: USA: Wyoming | collected... | reverse complement strand
TATTGGTTTTTTAAACTCAGAACTATCTCCTCGGTCCTCATCTTTCTTGATCCTTTGACCAATATCAGATCACCGTCTTTTAATTTCTCTAAGAGACAAAGAGCGACTTGCTCGTTGTTCTCGAAAGTTAGAATATCACGAGAGTTCATACCCGCTTCTTGTGCTCCCTCGCCGATGAATCGGGCAAGTTCTCCCACAGTGAGAAGGAGATTCACACTCACTTGAGCTGCCTTTCTTCCCACCTCTAAATGAAAATCTATGGCTTCTTCTCCCAGCTCCAGCATGTCTCCCAATACCGCTACTTTTTTTCCCGGAGTTTTCATGTTTTTCAAAGTCTCCAAAGCCTTCTCCATGGAAACCGGATTGGCATTGTAGCTATCGTTGATGACTCTGATATTTCCTATTTCTATAAGTTCCATTCTCAGCTGGGAAGGAGTGCATTTTTCCAAACCCTGTTTTATTTTTTGTTCGTCCAATCCCAGAAAGCTTCCCACCGCAAAAGCGGCTAAAGCATTGTAAACGTTATGCCATCCTAAAAGCATTAAGTTGACGGGAAGACTTCGGTTCACTTTAAAGCTGACATAACCATTCCCATTAGCTCTGATCTGGTCTGCGATAAAATCTGCTTTCTTTTTGATGCTAAAGCTTATTACCGTTTCGTCCGGCTTTTTTTGTTTTATTCTCTTTGCCAGAATCTGATCATCTGCATTCAGAACTAATGTCTTAGGGGAGGGCATGTTATCCGGAAGCTCGAATTTTGCCTTGGCGATTTTTTCCAGACTCTCCATGGATTCCAGATGTGCTGGCCCTATGTTAGTGATAACTCCCACACTGGGACTGGATATCCGGGTCAGAATTCCGATCTCCCCGGGACTGCTCATCCCCAGTTCTAACACTAAAGCCTCAGAATTGGAATTGAGCTGAAATATGGTAAGCGGCACCCCCACCAGGTTATTATAGCTTTGGGGAGATCTCAACACTTCATATTTTGAAGACAACACCTCTGCTATCATTTCCTTAGTGGTGGTCTTGCCATTGGTTCCGGTTACCGCTACTGTAGGGAGATCGAATTTCCGTCTATACCAGGAGGCCATATCCCTCAACGCTTTCTTGGTGTCGTTGACTACAATCACTGCCACTCTTTTGAATGTTTCTCGCTGTATGGAATTTTTCTTTTCCTTTGCAATAACAACTGCCGTTGCCCCTTTTTCTGCCACCTCACTGACAAACTGATGACCGTCGAGCCTCTCCCCTAGGATGGCGACGAAAAGATTTCCCTCGGCTATGCTCCGTGAGTCGATGCTTATTCCATGAATCATCCGGTCTGAAGCATAAGGACCAAGTTGAATCTCTCCACTAACTACTTTTATCAATTCATCTAAAGTTATCTGAAACATAAATATCGTCCGTAGTCCGCCGACCGCCGTCCGCGGCTAAAACCAAAGACTATTTTTCTTAATCCGTGATCCTTCTTAAATTCATGCCATTACAATTTCCATTTCTTTCCCCCTCACCCTCTCCCTCAAGGGAAAGGGAATTTCCCTTTTCTTAATTTGTCATTTACATTTTGCATTCTGCACTTTGCATTCTGCATTTTGCAATCATCTTTAACTCTTTATTCTGTGCTCTCTGCTTTTCTCTTCCCCTCTCATTCTTGCCCTCTCCCCCAAAGGAGAGGAAAGCTATCGTGCCCCTTGCCTCCTGACCCCAGACCCTTCCGACAACAGCTCCAACACCGTTTCCTTGTCCGAAAAATGTATTTTCTTATCCCCGATTATCTGATAATCCTCATGCCCTTTTCCTGCTAAAATTAAAGTGTCACCGGGTTTGGCAAGCTCTAATGCTCGTCTGATTCCTTCTTTTCTATCTATTATGATCTCGACCTTTCTTTTATCTTCGATCCCCTGCATGATCTGATCTATGATCGCTTTGGGATCTTCACTGCGGGGATTATCCTCGGTAAGAAAGATGCGATCAGCATACTGGGATGCCATTTCTCCCATCAGCGGTCTTTTACCTTGGTCCCGGTCTCCTCCGCATCCAAAAAGAAAAAAGAGATTCCCTTTGGTCATCTGGCGGGCGGTTCTTAAAAGTATCTTAAAAGCGTGTGGGGTATGTCCGTAATCTATCCATATATTGAAATCCTGTCCTGCCTTGATTCTTTCCATTCGGCCGGGAACTCCCTCCATCGCTTCCAATCCGGATTTTATCACCGGGGGATCGATCTTTAAGGCAAATCCCACTGCTACACTGGCTAAAGCATTATAAACGTTCATCTCCCCGATGAGAGGAAAATCTAACCTGATCTCTCCGGCTGGAGTTGCTATCTGGATTAGAGTGCCTTCCGGAGTACAGATGTAACTCTTGGTGTAGAAATCTGCTTTAGGGTCGACTAAAGAGTAAGTCAGGCATTTGGTTTCCACCTGATCGTAAAAATACCTCCAGTTGGGATCATCCATGTTTATAACCGCAACCCCTCTATCCTTTTTTATCTTTTTGAACAATCGTCCCTTGGCTTCCCGATATGCTTCCATAGTGTGATGATAATCGAGATGCTCATGATTCAAATTGGTGAAGACTGCTACGTCAAACTCCGTTCCATCCACCCGATACATGGTTAGAGCATGGGAGGACACCTCCATCACCACCGCTATAATTTTTTCTTCCAACATTCGAGAGAACATTCTCTGCAAATCCAGTGATTCCGGTGTGGTGTTTTTGGCATTTATCTTCTGATCGCCTATCCAATAGGCAATAGTGCCGATCAAGCCCACTTTTTTTCTGTCGTGCATCAAAATGGATCTAACCAAATAGGTAATGGTGGTCTTGCCATTGGTGCCGGTTATACCCACCACTTTCATTCTTCTGGAAGGGAAATCATAGAATCTATTTGCCAGAAGCGCTAAGGCTTCTCTGGTATTGGGAACTATGATCTTCACTTTAGCTCGATAGTCACCATCCTCTTGCACTACTACTGCTACTGCTCCATTCTTTATTGCAGATGGAACGTATTGGTGTCCATCCTCTGAATGTCCTTCCAAGGCGACAAAGAGATCACCCCGATTCACTCGACGCGAGTCATACTCTATCTTTTTGATAATCAAATTTGGGGTTCCGGAGACATCCAGAGTTGGCAGAGCTTTCAGAAGTTCTTTTAGATTTAGCATTTTAGTCTATAGTGTAAAGCTCATTCTTTTGAATATTTGGTTCTTATCCAGATCAGTTACTGAAATATAGCAAGATGATGACCACTAATGACTTGACTACAATCATGTTTTATATGCTAAGGTTTGCCCCTCACCTTGGTCCTCTCCCCGGAGGGGAGAGGATGACTTTCCCTCTCCCCTTTGGGGAGAGGGTTAGGGTGAGGGGGAATCCAAATTCATCTTTGAGAAACATTTTATAAAGGTTGACATTCTACTATGATGTATAGCGAATCTTTGTTAACGCAAGAGTCCGGCTTGGGGATTTGGTTGACCACTATGCCACTTCCTTTAATCATAAACTTCAAGTCTCTTTTGGCAAGAATTTTCACTGCTTCTCTAGCGGTCTTCCCTCGCAAATCCGGAATCAAAGTATCCTCAGTCGCAGAGGATTCAGCTCTGGATAATTTTCCGTCAACTCTATTATTCCAGGGACTCACTGTCTGGCTATCCAATTGAGCTAATTTTTTTTCGATGGAGCCAGCGGAGATTTCCACCGGGTTGGCGCTTAGAATATTCTTCACCACTCCTTTGAGGATAGACTCTCCCGCCATAGAAACGATTCGCTCGGTGGCGTTTTTGAACACTGGCGCGGCAGTTGATCCGCCCAAGTGTGCCGTCTTGGGACTGTCCAAGGTGATCAAACCGACTATCTGCGGATCGTTAGCAGGAAAGAAACCTACAAAAGAAGCGATATAGCTATTTTCCTCATAACCTCGACCACCCGGTTTAACCTTTTGAGCGGTGCCGGTTTTCCCGCCGATATCAACTCCTTCAATTTGTGCTCTCTTTCCACTTCCTGTGGTTACCACCCCTTTCATGAAATCCACCAGAAGATGAGCCGTATTTTCGCTGATTACCCGCCTGACGGGGGTGGGACCAAATGATTTCAAGGTGTCGCCCTTACCATCCAGGATGGCTTTAACTGCATAAGGTTTCATCAAAATACCGTTATTAGCTACGGCCGAGTAAGCGCAGGCTATTTGCAAGGGGGTGAGCGAAACCCCCTGCCCGAAACCGATATTGGCTAAGGCAACGTCCGACCACCGGCTATTAGTCGATGGAATAGAGCCACTTTCCTCACCCGGCAGATCGATTCCGGTTTTCATGCTTACTCCAAAATTACAGGCATAGTGGTGCAGTTTCTCTTTTCCTAACCTCATGGCTATTTTCCCCAAAGCAATGTTGGAGGAATACATCACACATTCCTTGAAGGTTAGCCAGCCATAAGAGTGAACGTCATGGATGATTTTTTTGCCGATCCTGAATTTCCCATTTTCAGCAAAGATTTTATCCTCCGGCTTAAATATGTTCTCCTCCAAAGCAGCCGCCGCAGTTATGATCTTGAAAGTTGACCCAGGCTCGAAGCAGTCGTTTATGGCTCTATTTTTTACCGGCAATGCGTCATCTTTCCCGCAGTAAGCCATTGCCAGAATCTCTCCGGTCTTAGGATTCATGAAGACGGCATATCCACCACCCGCCCCGGTCGAGTCTATCCCTTTAGATAGCTCCTGCTCTACGATGCTTTGCAGCTCTACGTCGATAGTCAAAACCAGGCTCTTCCCGTCTTCCGGCTTTTGGATGGGAAACTCGGTTATCTGATAGTAATTCTGGTGTCCGTCCATTTGAAAAATGGCGTTTCCCTCTTTGCCCTTAAGATAAGGATCGTATTCGTATTCAATCCCTGCCAGCCCACGATTGTCGGTGTCAGTGAATCCCAAAACCTCTTTAGCTAGATTGCTGAAAAGATAATATCTTTTGGTCTCGTTTTTTGCCCATACCCCATCCAGTTTTTTTTCTTTGATCCTCTGGCTTTCGTCTTTCTCCACCTTTCTTTTAAGCCAGACAAAATGCTTTCGGGTGGTTAGGTCTTGTTTTAACTGGTCAAAGCTGTAATTGGAGGATCTGCTGAAAGTTTTTGCTACCAAATCTATGTTTTTCACGCTTTCCGGAATGGCAAAGAACGACTCCACCGGCAGATTGATCACCAGCGCCTTCCCCTTTCTGTCATAAATTACTCCCCTGTTCGCTTCCAGTTTGATGTGCAGCTGATGCTGTTGTATGGCTATTTTTTTGAATTCAGCTGATTTAAGAACCTGGATGTGGAATAAGCGAAAGATAATCAGAAGCCACACCAGACTGCCCAGGGCAAAGGCAAGAATGGATCTTCTTTTGATAAGCTCCTTCAAGCGCGCTTGAGTCTGCCTTTGCAGGAATTGCTTACGTGATTTCTTGGGTCTGACGTTACCGCTCATGCTTGATCTCTTTAGCTTCAACTTTATCCCCAAAGAGAAGATTCTTTTTTAGTGCCCTCAGCTTGGCCCAGACGTTTTCCTTCTCCTCGAGCTTCTTTATGGAAGTGGAATCGAACGACTCTTGAATCAACCCGATGGAATTCACCGGAGGCTGAACAAATCCCATATCTTCGACCGTTTTTTGTATTCGATCAATAGAGCTGAGTTTGGTCTCCTCTATCTGCATGTAATTAAGGGTCCTCTCTTGTTGTTTGATTCTAACCTTTAGTTCTTTGGTTTGAGCAGAAAGGGTAATCACCGTCACCCTCTGCCAGATATAGAGGGACGACAAAAGAATCGGCGTTAAGAAAATCAGAAGGAATTTAAGCCTGAAGCTCTTGGATCCCTTTCCATTAAAGCGAGTTGCTCTTATCTTATTTCTGCTCAATTCTTCTCCTCTAACTATTGTAATTTAGAGATTGCAAAAATCTGTTCATTATTCTAACTGACTTTAGTCAGGCTTTGCTAATTACGCCGCTAAAGTGGCTGGGAATCTGAATCAAAGAATTAATTGTGACTTAGCTTTTCTGCCACCAATAGTTTGGCGCTCCTGGATCTGGGATTTTCTTCCCTTTCTTCAGCTGAAGGAACTATAGGTTTTTTGGTAATAATTCTCAAAGTAGCTTTGACACCGCAGCCACAAATGGGAAGATGGGGTGGACAGATACATCCCCGGCTTTCTTTTCTCATTTGCTCCTTGATCAACCCATACTCTAACGAATGATAGGAGATCACACCCAATCTTCCACCGGGAGCAAGAAAACCAATCGCGGTCTTGAGTCCCTCTTTTAACTCATTTAGCTCGTCGTTTACTTCAATCCGGATGGCTTGAAAGACTCGGGCTAATGATTTTATTCTATATCGGGGATTCACTACTGATTCCACTAAACTCCTCAACTGGGATGTGGTAGTGATCGGGGATCTGCGTCTAAGATTCTCTATAGCCCGGGCGATCTGGCGGGAGAATCTCTCTTGCCCGAATTTAGATAAAATCATGGTTAGCTCTGAGACTGAATAATTGTTGACCACCAGAGTAGCGCTCTTAGGTTGGGATTGATTCATGCGCATGTCTAATGGTCCCTCCGATTGAAAGCTGAAACCTCTTTGGGGATCGTCCAGATGCAGAGAACATAACCCCAGGTCAAAAAGAAATCCGGAAACCTCTTTTATGTTTAAACTCGAAAGAAAATCCCCCATCTGACTGAAACGCCGGTGACCAAATTTGACTCTATTCTTGAATCGGGCTAAACGTCTTTCTGCTATCTGCAGAGAGCTTTGGTCTCTGTCGATGCAGATTAACTTCCCTTTGAATTTTGATAGAATAGCTTCTGCATGTCCACCGGCTCCAACTGTGGCATCCAGGATGATCTTTGACTGCTCAGTGAGAAGATTCTCCACCACCTCTTTTACCAGAACCGGCTGATGCATGTTTTAAAGATAAGATGAGTTTTTTCCCCACAGATTAAACGGATTAACGAATATGAAAGCTCAAAGGATACTATCTGTTTATTCCTTTCATCTGTTGGGAATTCTGTTGGTAATTTCAAAGGAAAAACAGGGAGGGGTTCTCTGAAAAGTAAAAACCATAAAATCTGATCCACCCCTTTGGGCGGAGTCGGTGAACTATGTTTGCTTGTGATAAAGAATGGTTTTTCCCCTCCCATGTTTTCCTTTACTTTTACCTCAAACTCCCAAAACTCTTTCCGCAACCTCTTCATAACTATCTTTGTGCTCTTCTTTATATTTCTGGTACACCGCAGGTGCCCACAATTCGATGCGGGATAAAACCCCTACGATCAAAACGTCTTTTTTGATCTGGGCATGATCTAAAAGTCGCTGGGAGACGATAATACGACCCACCCGATCTATCTTCGTATCTTCTGCTTCAGGTGCAAACGCCCGCTCCAGAAAACGATGTTCTTTTAAATCCACCTTCAAGTTCTTAAGTTTCTCTTCCCGTTTTTCCCACTCATCCTGGGAAAACATGAAGATACAGCCATCATACCCGGGACCTATGACAAAACTGCCATCGGAGGAGACTAACACGGCTTCTTTTAACTTCTTGGGCAGCTTAAGTCGCCGTTTCTCGTCTATGGTGGATTCGTATGTGCCTTTGAAAGAAGCCATCGAGAAAATCCTTCAATAACCTGAAAACAGATTAATTTAACACAAAAGAAAAGAGAGTTCGGCAGATGAAGTCTAAATCACGTTACCTGCAAGCATCATTGGTGAAACGTCCTCCCCTCTATTATGCTTCTGATATCACTTAGACTGTTTATTTTAAAAACCTTTATCTGTCTTACCTCAATATGTAAAACTATTTATTCTGAATTGGTACCTTATCAAAACCTTTGAAACTCTTAATTCCTTGTTTTCCCACTTTAGTCCACTTATTTCCACTTCCATACCCAAAATATATACTTATCTGATCTTGTCAAGAGAAAAATCTCATTTTTGAAATATTTTTTTTCCTATTGTGGTTGTATCGCCCAGACACCACAAGTTATTGGGTATTCCCCATACTCAAAGTCAGCTGAGAGTTATTAAGGGAGATACTGTTCAGCTTCTATCTCTTAACGCTCCTAAGTAACTCATTGAAAAGAATCAGATTCGGGCGATAGTATTCGCACCATCAAAAACATATCCCGCTGGCATACAAGTTGCAAAATCAACTTCTGTGAAATTGAAATCCTTCTAAACTTGATTACACAAAGGGGGAAGGATGAGCAGAGGTTTAAGAGCTATTTTCTATTTCATTTTTGTATTGCCCGTGGTTATGGTAATTGCATTTTCCGACACCAGCGTAGCCCAAATCACCCATCAAGTGGTCTTCTCAGAGGATGACCTTATCTTTAGTAAAAAAGATAGTTTTGATCACGTCGGATTGAAAAGCGGGATTACCACACAAGCCATCGGAAATCCCGATCTTCCCATAAAGGTAATTCATCTTTTGCTTCCCCAGCATAGCGAGGCAACTGGTGTTTCCGTGTTAGATGAACATCACATACTTCTGTCGGGAGAATACTACATCGCACCATGTCAGCTGGATGAAAAAACGGATGGTTCCTACCCGAAGGAATTGATCGTACCAAACCCGCTGGTTTACGATTCGGATTCATCCTACCCTGGAAAATTGGTGGAGATATTGGATGAAGGGTATCAAGGAGGAAATCACCTGGTTACTCTGGCGCTATATCCCTTGCAATACCAGCCTAAATCACGACAGCTTTTCTTTTTCACCCAAATAGATATAAGGGTGGAAATGAGAGGATCGAATATCAGCCCGGTATCTTCTCAAATCCGGAGAAGAACGGACAAAGCAGAACAGATGTATGAAGAACTATTGAGTAAATTAGTTGATAACAAAAATGACATTCCCAGCTCTCGGTTTAATAGTTGTCAGTTGTCTTCTTTCAAAGAAAACGCTGATAGCTCAGTATATCCCTATTTGATTGTCACCTCTCCGGCACTTAAGTCAGCATTCTTGTCGTTAATAGAGTGGAAAACCAAGAAGGGAGTAAAATCTGCTATCGTCTGTATGGACAGCATTCTCTCCACTTATTCGGGAAGAGACGATGCAGAGAAATTAAGAATTTTCTTGATTTCAGCTTATCAGAATGGCACCATCTGGGTGCTTCTGGGAGGGGATGAGGACATCGTTCCGATAAGATACGTTTATCCCTCCAATACGTCCACTCCTCCGTCAAACACAGACCAGCAGATCTGCGATCTTTACTTCTCGGATGTGGATGGGGATTGGGATTTCGACCATGATGGCGTATGGGGAGAGCCGCAACAAGACCATCCCGATCTCTATCCTGACTTGTTCGTAGGAAGAGTTCCCTGCAGTGACACGACGGAAGCCAAAGCTTTCGTGGAGAAACTGCTTTCCTATGAGAAAAATCCAGGCAATGGATCAAACGATTATTTGGGGCGGTCATTATGGATGAGCTCGGATCAGATGAGAGACTGGAACTCAGGATCCGGACAACACTCTTTGGTTTCTCCATACATACCACCCAGCTTTACTCAAGACCTCTCTTCTCTAATAGAATCACCCACCGGAGGTTCAGAGAATCCCATCGGTCCTGATGGTGGAATCTGTGTAGAGACAATGAATCAAGGCTGGGGGATAATTGGGGTTTTAGCTCACGGGAAATCAAGTGGTTTTGTAGCAAAATCGAACTTAACCAACGGTTCGCCGAAGTCCTGGGTCTTGACCTCCACGGGAGGAGCTGATGGACATGGGCATCTGCCCAATCTGAGCAATGATCAAAAGTATGGAATAATGTATTCTATCGCCTGCAGTCAGAGCGCCATAGACGTGGATAAATATCCCTTTTTAGGAGGTGAACCCTGTGTAGGTGAATTCTATCCTTTGGTTCCTCAACAAGGCGGAGTGGCATTCTTAGGATACTCCCGTTGGGGTTGGGTGAGCTTATCCTATTTGCTTTTTGAAAAGTTCTTGGAATATCTGTCTTTTGGCAATCCCGAGCATCACCTTGGGATAGCGGAAGCTCTTTCCCGTTGTTTCTATCCCAGCTATAGGGACATTGATTATGGACACAATCTATTTGGCGATCCGGAGATGCCGGTGTGGACCGAGACCCCATCCAATCTGACGGTCACTCATCCGGATGAAGTGAAGATGGGATTACAGACTATTAATTTTTCCGTTTCTTCTCAAGGATCGGGAGTTCCCGATGCTTTAGTCTGTTTAACCCTAAGAGGAGAAATTATGTTTTTGGGGAGGACCGATCCGGATGGGCGTCTTTCTGCTGAGATGAATTTCAACGATGTGGGGGAATTGAGTGTGGTGGTGACCAAACCTAATTTCGTCCCCTATGAGGATTCTATTACGATTACGTTAGCGGCAGACGTGGATGATGAAGATGCCACTAGCAAAATCGAGTCTTTCGAGCTTTCTCAAAATTATCCTAATCCGTTTAATCCGGTGACCAACATCCAGTTTACAGTAGGCAGCAAGCATACAAACGCAGTTAGCAGTCGTCAGTCATCCGACATCAGTTTCTACTCCACCATCCCGGGGAAATCAGCGGACGTCTCCCCTTCTCACCTTGCCCTTAAAATCTACAACATTCTGGGGCAGTTAGTGAAAACGTTAGTGAATGAGGAAAAGCCGAAAGGTAATTATTCAGTTGTCTGGGATGGAAGAGATGACCAAGGAAAGGAAGTCTCCAGCGGAATATATTTCTATACATTGATGACAGATAATTATAGGATTACGAAAAAGATGACTCTCCTAAAATAATGCCGAATGAAAGCTAAGAGCAGAGATTTTAGAGTTTAGATTTTAGAGTTTAGAGCTTAGAGCAAAGAGCTAAAACTAAGAGCCAAGAGCTAAAAGCTAAGAACTTCTGTTTTCCATTGAAATTCATCACAAAAAGAAGATAATCGGAAGACTGAGAACCTCCACCTTGGGATTTTATCTTTTATTCGGCATTCGTAATTCGTCATTTGTCATTCGTCATTCATAATTCATCGTTGTTTCATTAAATTATTCTTGACAACCATCTTTTTCTTCGTATTTTAATCCAGACTTTAATTCCGGTCAGAGTTCATATGGTTTTATTCGTATGAATGTGGGATTGAAGTGAATTACTGCTATTGACGGAATTCCCGACTGGGGGTGTAGCTCAGGCGGTAGAGCATCTGCCTTTTAAGCAGGTGGTCGGCAGTTCGAGTCTGCCCACCCTCACCAAATTATTCAAAGGTCAGCTGGTTAGAAATCGGTTGACCTTTTATTTTGTTCGGAAAATTGTAATAAAGCTCTCCTGTTTCACGAAAACTATGTCAAGATTCTTCTCGAAATTTCCGATGAGTGTAAGCTCTTATGGGAAAACTGATTTTGACCAACTCTTATAGTCAGCTTAATCCACTTATTGAACCCAAATTATGCATTAGAAGCGAAGCGAACTAATGCATTAGTTGGGTTTAATTCCGACTTAGCAACACTTGGTTTTCACCACAAAGGTTTCTTATGATTCTGTGAAAACCATAGTGTTGCTTAGTCGCTGCGAAGCAGAAAAAATGCTATTGCATTTTTTGGGTTGAATAAGGAGGGAACACCGGGGTGGTTCTGTTAATTATATTTTTTTCCAACTGATCTCAAGACACAGAATTCGTGCTTTAGTCAGATTAGGTTCTATGGGTTAAAGTCCAGATAAATGTAGGAGTTCTTCACTTCATCCCACAACCTAAAGTGCGTGCTGAAAAAGTCCAAAATTGGAGTGCATCCCGCCTTGGCGGGATGCGGTTTTAACAAAAATTAAGTTATTGAGGGATTGGATTTCGTAGGGACAGGGCTTGTTGAGCTTGCGAAATCCCGCCTTGGCGGGGTCCCTGTCCTAACTCCAAGGATGACAGCCATCCCGCCAACGGCGGGATCCCTACCACAACCTCTCCCTGCTGATTTTGTCACAGAGGGGATTTTTTCAACAGTCCCTTCAGCCTGCGGTATGCACCAAATAGTGCATACCTGCGGGGGCGGGGATAAAAAAAATCGGGAAACTCCTCATAATTGATGCCTTGACAGATTTGGGAAATCAAGTATATTGATTCTGGAAAGGATAATAGCCTAAGTCAACATACTTAGGCTACATGCTAAGATGGATTTTAATCAGGAATGCAGGGCTGTTTCGAAATTAACCCTAACCGTTTTTAACCAAAAAGGAGAGAATCCCATGAAGTTAAACCGAAAGGTTCTCTTTAGTTTAAGTTTTTTGTTGGTGGTATTGTTTTCTGCCGCTTATTCCGCCAGTGGCAGCGGACCGGTTGTGCCTGCTCCCGGCGAATATTGGGCGGCTTCGACGCCTCCCCAGGATGCTGAAGAGTCGGGACAGATCATCGAGAATCACTCCCTGATTCAGCTCCAGAACGTTGATGCTCAAGTGAGCGCCTACCAGCGTCAGGGTCGAATCAAGCGACTCTATGGTCAAGCATTCTCTTTTGGAGCTAACCCGGAAGTAAGTGCTGAGACTTTCCTGCAAGCTAATGCTGGTCTTTTTGGCGTGGAGATGGCAGACCTCACCGACCGCTACTTACAGCCGGTCATGTATGAACAAAACACCGGCAGATACAAGTTCACCGCTATCAATTACTCCCAATCCAAAGACGGCATTCCGGTCTTTGGGTCACGTGTTGTTCTTTTAGTGCGGAATGAGGTGGAGTACCCGCTGGTGCTGGTTTCAAGCGATCTGCGGAATCTAAGCGGATTCACACCGCAGAAGGGGCAAGGGGGAATGAATCCCAACGCAGGGATAACCCGTGCCCAAAGCCTGTCGCCCGGCTTAGTCAGCTTCACCCAGCCGGAGATGATGATCTGGACGGGAGTAGACGACATAAGCTCTCAGCCGGTGTTAGCCTACCGCTTCGTAGGAGACAATGGTCCAGATTACGCTGCTAAACCGGAGAAGTTTCTATTCGTCACCGATGCGACCACCGGTGAGATTCTATATATCGAGAATCTGATCATATTTGTGGATGTGGAGGGCACCGTTCAGGGAAAAGCCACTCAGGGGAAAGCTGCGGATTATTGTGAGGAGGAGTTGCCGGAGGGGATGCCCTGGGCGCGAGTCACCATTGGGAGCACCACTGCCTATGGGGATTCGACCGGATATTTTGTGATACCCAACAGCGGTTCTTCATCGGTGACGGTGGAATCTCGACTTTTAGGTCGATGGTTTTCGGTCAACAACCAGGCGGGCTCCAATTCCATATTGACCCAGACGGTCACTCCCCCCGGACCAGCCAACTTCATGCACAATGATTTAAATACCGACGAGTTTGTTCGCGCCCAGGTTAATGGTTATCTTCAAGCCAACGTGGTGCGAGACTTCACGCTTAAATATAACCCTTCCTATCCGGGATTACAGCAGAGCGGATTCCCGGTGAAGGTCAATGATAACACCCTCTACTGTCCGGGCAATGCCTGGTATGATGGTAGCTCCATTACTTTCTGCCGAGCGGGTAGCGGCTATCCCAACACCGCCTGGTCGACCATAATCCATCACGAATATGGTCATCATCTGGTGGCAATGGCGGGGAGCGGTCAGGATGAATATGGCGAGGGTATGGGTGACGCCATGGGGGTGTTGATCTTAGATGAAGCCGGCACTGGCTATGGCTTTGAGGGCACTTGTAGCACCCCCCTGCGCAATGCCGACAACACTATGCAATATCCCTGCAGTGGTGAGATTCACTATTGCGGTCAGCTTCTCTCTGGCTGTGTGTGGAGCACCCGCAATCAGCTTTTGATCACCAATCCGACCACTTACCTGGATATCATCTCCAACCTGGCGGTCAATGCCATGTTGTTACACTCTGGTGGTGGGATTGATCCCAGCATCACCATCGATTATCTGACATTAGACGATAACAACGCTAACATCTACGATGGGACGCCTCACTATTACGAGATTGACGTCGGTTTTAGCGCGCATAACATGGATGCGCCGGAGCTGTCTTTACTTTCTTACTCTTTTCCTAATGGAATCCCTGAGTTAATCTCCCCAACCGGCGGAACCACAGTTCGAGTGGTGGTGAATGGCGTAGTTGCCCAGCCCAAACCAAACACTGGGGTGATGTTTTTCAACGATGGTGGGGGCTGGAACCAGCGTCCCATGACCGCAATTGATTCGAATACCTATGATGCTGTTTTCCCCCAGGTTGAGTGTGAAACCCAGGTTTCGTTTTACTTCCGGACCGGGACCACAGATGGACGGAATCAGTTTTATCCCTCAGATGCACCCACCGAAGTGCTGCATGCTGTTTCCGCTACCGGCATAGATACCGCTCTCTCCGATGATTTTAACCGGGACCTGGGTTGGACCGTATCAAATGGTTCCGGTCTCACTACGGGTGCATGGCAGCGTGGCATTCCGGCTGGAGGAGGCGGTCGTTGTGATCCACCTACTGACTTCGATGGCTCCACTTACTGTTATGTCACAGATAATAGAGCTGGTGATTATGATATAGATGGTGGAATCACCTGGTTGATCTCACCCAACATGGATTTGAGCCAGGCTAGTAATGCTTCAGTCCATTATGCTGTGTGGTATAAAAACAACTGTGGAGCCGATCCGAACAACGATCTGTTTAAAGTATATGTCTCTAATAACGGCGGCGCCAGCTGGACGTTAGCTCAGACTATCGGGCCGACGAGTTTAGGTGGATGGACAGAGTATACGTTCATGGTAGCCGACTTCGTCACTCCAACCAATCAGATTAAAGTTCGTTTTGAAGCTTCTGATCTTAATTCGGGCTCGGTGGTGGAGGCGGGCGTGGATGCTTTCGACGTTAACGTCTATGAGTGTGCCACCTACATTTGTGGTGACGTCAGTGGCGATGGGCTGGTGGAGCTTGCCGACGTGGTTTATCTGATCAATTACTTATATAAAAACGATCTTCCACCCCAATGTGCCCCTACCACTGCTTGCGCCGATCCTAATTCAGATGGTGTGGTGGAGGTAGGCGACGTTGTTTATTTGATCAATTATCTCTATAAGAGTGGAACGCCACCCTGCAACCCTTGATCATAGCATCCATTGAATCAACCAAGTAATGATATTCCATGCCTGTCGGGTTATCCAACCCGACAGGCATTTTTTATAAAAAAACTATTCGATTCGCTAACGGTGGGTATTCTTCACCCACCGTTATATTTCCCGTTGGTGCGGTTTGATTCCGCTTACCGTCCTGAGCTTGTCGAAGGAAAGAACACCAACGGGAAGCATGGTGTTGTTGTCGTATTCGCAATACGCGCCAATGGTGACATTCCCCCAGGCTTTGTCGTAGGTCAGCTTTGGTATGGCATCACCATTACGGTAGTGCGTTACTTTCAGATTCTCTGCCATCCAAATCTGTGAACCGATAGTGACAGTCCGATATACATTGCCGTCAATATCTGTCACTACGTTTCCCTTTGCCTTTTGTTGATTCAAGCGTATGCTAAACAAATTCTTGAACCACATCCTAGGAGCACACCTCTCTTCCCTCGATTATTCACATTAGCTTGATTCGCAGCTCACGTCTTCCTGCAGCTTTACAAAGGACTCGTATCCCACTCAATGACAAACTGCTTCTTACAGTGAGAACACACCACATTCAGAACGTACGCGGCATTAGGATTCTCTTTTGACTTGTTGCTATACCAACCAAAGTCATGTCCTCGCCTCGGAAAATTTACATTGTTTGGCTGATGGCACCAAGGGCAACGCGGTTTCTTAGGATCAAACATGCACCTTTCCTCCTCATATCAAGTCTGACAATCTAGCGTTTCCACAGTACGGTCGAGTTCCCGAGAGATAGATACTCGTTGATCTTGTCGCGTGACTCGCAAGTCCCGAACAAGACTTCTCCTCCGGCTGCCATCTGGAATCGCACTACAGCTATCGCCCCTTCAGCGAGGCCAATAGCAGCTGCCAGCTCGTGATCGTCTGATTTCCCAGGGAAGTGTGATAAGAGAAATGATCTTTCGAAAGTCGCCATTTCTTCCTCCTTAACGATAAGCAGACTCTTCTTCACAATTCTCAATAGAATGACAATGTTAGCATACGCAGTACCCGCCGCCGTTTCCATTACATAGCGCAAGACACTATGCTTCGCTAGTCCTTGACACAGCGAACTGAGAAACCATTCTTCGGATTGAGGCAGATGTTCAGCGAATCTGAATTTGAACTGCGCCAAGATAGTATTCGGTTCCCCGCACCATCAGGATTCCATGTACAAGACCAGAAGTAGACAACCTCACCCATTTTGCTAAAACTCCCAATGCTGTCACGCCCCCCTCCTGGCAGCGCGGAAAAGCCACTTCGATTAGTGGCTCCAGTATTTGGGCTTTTCCAATGCCCAGTTCCGACTTCCTTCATTTTGCCGCCTGCAATTTCATTTCCGCCTAGGCGATCAACTAGAGTTCGCCACTCATTATCACTTGGTACATGCCAACCTAGGGGCGCCAAATGCCGGCTATCGTTTACTGCATACCAGTTATACAATCTGCCATAAATAGCAGCATTTTCTACATCGTTACAGTATTCGCAATAGGCACCTGTGGTAAGACCTTCCCAAGTAGCATTGTCGGATACATTGGGAATATCTTCTCCATTGCGGTAATGCTTGACCTTCAAATTCTCCGCCATCCAGATCTGTTTACCGATCTTGACGGTTCGATATACATTGCCGTCAATATCCCTTACTGTGTCTCCCCCGGTTTCTTGTAGTTGCTCACGTCCACTGAACAATCTCTTTAACCACTCCGTAGGTGGCCTCCTCTCTTTCTCTAACTATCCACATGAATTTCATTCGCTGCACCACGTAATCCGAGCTTCCTATTGTCGGACGTCCGACAATTGAGGCTCTGGAGCCTCAATCAGCTGATTTAGTAGAACTTTTTTGCATTCTCCGGTGCGGAGATATTGGCCTGAAGCTCTACCTTCTGGTAATTAATCTTTTCTCCCGAAGGATCACGACCATTCTCCCGCTTAAACCTAATCCTCCAGAGCCAAATATATCAAACTCTCTGTTCTGGCGCAAAGGAATTTTGTCATATGCTAGAATCGAAAAATCTATGCAGTCTAAAATCTGCGACTAAAAGACCCTTACAAGGTCAGCAGGTATTGATGTATATCTTTTGCAGCTTTTTTGCCAGCGCCTGCGGCTAAGATCACGGTGGCTCCGCCAGTGACTATGTCGCCGCCTGCCCAAACTCCCTCCCGTGATGTTTTGCCGGTTTCTGGATCGGCGACGATGTTACCCCATTTGTTCACCTCTAATCCCGGAGTGGTCTGAGGCACTAAAGGATTGGAGCTATTTCCAATAGCAACCACCACGGTATCAACATTCATAATGAAGTTTGATCCTTCAATGGGCACAGGTCGTCTCCGCCCGGAAGCGTCTGGCTCACCCAGCTCCATCT
>Ga0315288_10004683_pt1 | contig 17432 bp, 16 predicted proteins | sample YL17G11_20_MG_FD_203454 | JGI IMG/M metagenome (GOLD analysis project Ga0315288, IMG submission 203454) | Sediment microbial communities from Yellowstone Lake, YNP, Wyoming, USA - YL17G11_20 | ecosystem: Environmental > Aquatic > Freshwater > Lake > Sediment | place: USA: Wyoming | collected... | reverse complement strand
AAACGAGTGATTCCGTCATTCGTGTAATAATGAAGAAGTGGAGGCGCGTGAGGATAATCGGTTGGAAATTCAAATTTGAAAAAATAATAACCGTCGCGGTAAAGCGAATCTTTAGGACCAATAATTAATGCCCAACCCTCCAAAATGTCAGTTTCGCTATGTTTATAATAAATACCTTGGTCATGAAGCGGCGTTTTTATAATTTCGCCAATATCTTTCAAAAGACGCTTGATTGCATCTTTTGAAATACTGATCGGTTTGACATTGTCGGGGGGGGCTTCTGCTGCTGCTGCTATTGTTGCTGTTTTTAATATTACATTTGTTACATTTGAAGACATCACGGCTGGATTGTGGTGTGGTGTGATTAGTGGTGTGTGATTATATTATCATGTCTTGTAATGTTTATATCATATTAATTATAAAATATAAATATGTACAAGTGTATAAAATATGTAAATATGTAAAATTTTATGAAAATCACTTTTTATAAAATTTAAAAAAATGTTTTTTAGGGATAAACAATAAATAAAAATTGAATTAAACTTATCTCAATATATAGTATTATCAATGGCTATGGCAAAGGCAAATGTCAGCGCAACGTATAACTTTGCATCATATTTGTTATCATTATATATAAAACAGGATGAAAAATGCACGCACACGCGGCTAAAGAATGTGGAATTGGGAATCAAGGGTGGCGCGTATTTGATACCGGATTCCGAACTTGACGAATTTTATAAGAAATATTACAACCACGCGTTTGTGGAAGGAAAGCAGGAATATTTGACTGAAATTCAGCTACATGATGCGGGACCTATCCTAGTAGATTTCGATTTTAAATATGATGTTGGTGTAGAAGAGCGCCAACACACAAAAGATCACGTGGTAGACATGGTGCTGCTTTACGTTAATACTTTAAAAAAACTACTGAAAATTGATGCGGGTGTAGAAGTGCCAATATTTGTATTTGAAAAAACAACAGTGAATTGCAAGACGGATTTAACCAAGGATGGAATTCACATGATCATTGGAATTCACATGGAGAGGAAACAGCAAATGTATCTTAGAAGCCTGATTTTGTTGGAATTGTCAAGTGTGTGGGGTGACTTGCCTGTTACGAATTCGTGGGAAGACATCATTGATAATTCGATTACAAGCGGGAAAACTGGTTGGCAACTCTACAACTCTAGAAAACCAGGGTGCAAGTCTTATCTTTTGAAATATCATTTTATACTAAAGTTGAATAAATCAAAGAGGGAGGGGGAAAACGTAGTTCCCTTGTTGGATTGGGAGTTTGCAGAGAAAAAAGCAACCGAATTCAAGTTTGAAAAAGATTTCAAGTTACTTACGGCAAGGTATAGGGGTCATCAGTCATTTCAGTTGCTTGATGAGTATGTGCCAAAAATAGAGGAAATGTTCAAGACGAAGAAGGTTGCGCCGGCAACATCGGCATCATCGCGCGTGAGTATTATAATGGCATCCTCATTGTCATTATCGACGATTGACTATAATTCAATCACAAATTTGGGCCAGCTGGAAGCGTCAGTAAAGGCAATAATGGAAAATTTGGAACCAAGGGAATATGATATTCAGGAGACACACAAGTTCACAATGTCGCTTTCAGAAAAGCATTATGGACCGTATGAAAAGTGGATTCAGGTTGGCTGGGCTCTAAAAAATACCAGCGAAAAGCTGTTTTTAACATGGATGCTTTTCAGTTCAAAAAGTGAAAAATTCAGTTATGATAAAATTGGGGAATTATATAAGCAGTGGCAGAAATTCAGAACGGGGAAAAGCGAACTTTCAAAACGCTCAATTATGTTTTGGTCAAAACAAGACAATCCGTTGGAGTATAAAAAGATTTCTGAAGAGACGGTTGATTATTATATTGACCAGACGTTGATTACACACGTGGGAAAGACTAAAATTACAGAGGCGTCTGATGTTGATTTGGCGAATGTGTTGTTTCACTTATTCAAGGGGCGCTTTGTTTGTGTCAGCATAAAACACAATGCGTGGTTTGAATTCAAGGACCACCGGTGGTCTGTATGTGATTCGGGAACATCGCTTCGTTTGCTAATTTCGACTGAAATGCTCGGCATTTATTCGGAAAGAAGCATGAAGTTGCTGGACAGTTTGAATGAATATGACAGCACTTCAGAAGAGTTTAAAAACATTCAGGAACGTTCCAAGCGGATGACGGAGGTTTGTAATCAGCTTAAATCAACATCTGTCAAAAATAATGTGTTGCGCGAAGTTCGTGAGATGTTTTATGACAAGGATTTTATTGAAAAAATGGATTCAAAAACGCATCTCATGGGTTTCAATAACGGTGTTGTGGATTTCAAGGAGAAAATTTTTAGACCAGGTCAACCGTATGATTTAATTTCAAAGTGCACAGAAATTGACTTTCTAGAGTCATATTCAACTGGGTGTGCCGAGTATGAACAAACAGAACGCGAAATCCATGCGTTTATGGAGCAGCTCTTTCCATCTATTGAGCTGCGCGAATACATGTGGGAACATCTTGCGTCGTGTCTTATTGGTGTGAATCGCGACCAGACATTTAATATTTACAATGGTTGCGGAAGCAATGGAAAATCGAAACTAGTTGAACTAATGTCGCATTGTTTTGGAAAATATAAGGCAACTGTTCCAATTACTTTAATTACAGAAAAACGGAACAAAATTGGCGGAACTGCATCTGAAATCGCGCAATTAGTTGGAGTGAGGTATGCGGTAATGCAAGAGCCGTCAAAAGGGGATAGAATTAATGAGGGTCCATTGAAAGAACTTACTGGCGGCGATCCGTGTCAAGCGCGCGCATTGTATCAGGACATGATTACATTTGTTCCTCAGTTCAAGCTCATTGTCTGCACGAATGTAATGTTTGATGTAAAAAGTAACGATAATGGCACATGGAGGCGCATTTGCAAAGTGGATTTTGAGTCTTTGTTTTGTGATGAACCAGTTAGTGATGACCCTGAGATGCCATACCAGTTCAAAATGGATAAGCACTTGGATGAGAAACTTGAAGGATGGGCGCCCGTATTTATGACAATGTTGGTTCAAAGGGCATATCAAACAGGCGGAACTGTCAACATTTGTGATAAAGTACGATTGAGCAGCAACAAGTACAGAAACAGCCAGGATTATTTGTCAGAATTTATTCGAGACAAGATCAAAGTAACTCCTGGTATAAATGATAAGACCGGAAAGGCATACGACATAAAACGAGACGAACTCAACCAAGAGTTCAAAGATTGGTATACAAACAACTATGATAAGAATGTGCCCAAATTTCAAGAGCTGCACGAATACATGGATAAGAAGTTTAAAAAGGTTGCCAGGGGAGGTTGGTCTGGATGTAAAATAATTTATCCAAATGATGAAGAAGATGCCGAATTTGATGACATTTAGAAATTTCAAGAACTTAAGAAGGTATAATATAAATGTATGTCATCATCCTCAACATTTGACATTCTTCTTATAATAACGTTAAATATATATTTTTTATTAATTATTTATTATTTATTTACAATATATAAGAGTATATATAAATAAATAATAAATAATTATGAACCCTTCTTCTTCTCTTAATGTTGCTTCTTCCAACTCTGTTATGGGAAATATATCATACGCAATCAAAATATGTGCGGCAATGTCGGTACTCGGTTTAATAATTAAATTTGCAGTATCGTCATACGAAGCTTCAATATTAGGATTGGGACTAATTGGAGTATCATTATTTTGCTCCATGATGATGGTGTTGAAATATTATTATAGCACGGGGAGCGAGAAATCTTTTTTCACCGGAGCCATTTTACCTAGTTTAGTTCAGTTGATACTCATTTGCATAATAGTTGGAATATTGCTTTATCAAACAATAACAACAGCGTCTCAAAATGTAACATCATCAGAATATACAACATTTTCTTCAATTTCAGCCACACTGACGCTTATACAAATATGTATTACATTTTATTATTTATTTATAAATATGAAATGTCTAAATGGAGGAAAATGTAACCTTTCAAACAAAGACAGTTTTGTAAGTCTTGGATTAATGTATTTCAATCTAATATTGACGCTGTTGAATGCCTGCACGCTTGGAATAATCCAAGTAATATTAAATAAATTTTACATTTGTTGAACCCGTCCATATAACAATAACATTATGGAATTATGAACATTATGAATCTATGAATTTAAAAGTAATTCCATATTCCTTTAAATTTTCCCAAACTCCTGAAATCTTCAATATTATATTACATTCTTGTTTTCGTTTATCAATGTCTGAAAATAATTTAATGCTCCCAGATTTCAGTTGATTCAATAAACTATAAACTGGCTGTTTAAAGGGTTTATTAGATGAATTTGAAATATATTTTTCAAGAATTAATGTTTCTAATTTGCAAATATTTGAAATCATTTCTTCATTTGAATGTAAATCATATATGATTATATTTTTATTAAAAGATTTTGAAATAGTAATAAAAGATAACTGCATTGGTATCATTAACCCTGTTAAAGAAACATCATTGTCAGAATAAAACATTCTTATAAAATAACTATCATGAATAATTGAATTTTGAACAGGTTCGTTAAAATACAAATGTTTCAAGTTTACGCCGCCGAAATCATTTTCATTGTTTGCATCAATTTTAAATATTAATTTCATTTTATTGTTTTTTTATTTGTGTATAATGAATGAATGATGCTGAGTGTAATATAATAATAATATTATTGTACAATATTATTATATAGTTGTTATTTTGGTTTATATTCTTTTTCTTGTGTATTGTCTATTTTGTCTATTATGTATTTCAATGAATTGAAGCTAGAAAACAAATATTTGAAAATATTTGAAGGGAAGGTTTATAAACAGTAATGCTCTATGAAAATATTAATTATTGTTTTAAAAATGGAGAGAATTGACATGAATATTTTTATTTCAATCGCATTCGTGTTTGAGCTTTTTAAATGTAAAGATGATAACAATGATGGAATTTTTAAATAAAAATTATAAAAATACAATAAATAACAAAATAAAAATGATACAGCATAAAGTATTTTATTTTTCACAATTGTAAAAAATCCCCAATTATCAATATAACTGCACATTGATGTCTCTCTACATCCTATATGAAAGAAATAATATGTTTCTAGTATTCCACTTATTATTTTATGTGCGCCATTTTTATCATCTTTTAAAACAATGGATTCTTTTATTTTGTCTTTTCCAAGCATACTTATAAATAATTGTTTTCTATTAGAATTTTTAAAAATATAAGGTGTGCAACCGTCCATGTATTGATTTTTATACAGTATATCACTCATGGTAAAAAATGGTATATAACAAGATTTTTTAATTGATTCAAATACTTCGTTTACCGATTTGTATTTTTTTTTAACAATTTTTCTACAACGTTTTACGTCAAAATAAGTTATGTATAGTTTTTTATTAATTAATTTAAGCGTTGTTTCATCATTATCGTGCAATGAAGATTTGATGGTCTCAATTATATTTTCAAGTGTAGACTCTGTAAAAATAAAATATTTGTTATTCCTGAAACTTGCTACCGCCATTTCGTATAACTTTTCTTGAAATAATTCAAGATTGTTTGTTAAAAATAAAAAAGCAATCAAAGAGCTTATACTACATGATGATAGTCTGTGTATACGAATTTTATTTTTGTCTTGCATTTCGCGTAAAAAATATAAACATCCAACTAAATAATTGGCATTGAATGCTCCACCGGTCATTGTTATGTCTACCTCCAATAATTCCAAACAATTGTTGTTGTTGTTATTGTTGTTATTGTTGTTATTGTTGTTATTGTTGTTATTGTTGTTATTGTTGTTGTTATTTGTCATGTAACATGTATTATTCATGTTATCAACCATGCTTGATATGACTTCTTGCAACTTCATTTTTTGTGGTATGCAAAAAAATAAATAATTATTTAATTATAATGTTATAATGTTATAATTAAATAATTATTTATAAAATACGAAAGAGTATAAAAGTATAAATATACATTTTTAATAATATCCATTCTAATTTTTATTATAACAAACATATGAATATGACGAAAATAAATGTAACGAAATCGCATATATATCATTTTGACGACTACTTGCAAAAAAATAAAAAATGTTCCATGCATCCAAAACTTTGCGCGCTGTATAAGAAATTTCCAAGCACAATTCATAATTTAAAAAATTTAATATTTTATGGTCCATCAGGTGTTGGTCGCTATACACAAATGTTATCATGCATACAAAAATACAGTCCAAGCGAACTAAAATATGAAAAACGGTTAACAGTAAATTTCAATAAAGAGCAATATTTAATAAAGATGAGCGACATTCATTTTGAAATTGACATGTCTCTCTTGGGATGCAATGCAAAATTATTATGGAATGAAATATACACGCAAATAATAGATGTCATTGTTTCCTCTTCATCTCATAACCAGGTTGGCATCATCGTTTGCACACAATTTCACAAAATAAATAGTGAACTGCTCGATAATTTTTATAGTTATATGCAAGGAATAAATTCAACACGATTGAAATACGTTTTAATATCTGAACATGTCGGTTTTATTCCAGATAATATAATGCACAACTGTAAAATTATTCATGTTCCAAAACCGACTGCTTCAAATTATAATAAATGTGCATCCGTTGTTTCCGTTGCTGTTGCTGCATACAATAAAAATATTATTTTACCTGTCAAGACTACTACTGCCAACACCACAAAGGATTCTTTTCCTCACGAATCACTATGTAATGCCATACTTGTTCACTTGAAAGATCCAGACAGTTTAAAATTTCTCTCTTTTAGAGACGTGTTGTATGACATTCTTATTTACAACTATGACATTGGAGAGTGCATGTGGTATATTTTAAACAACCTTGTAAACTGCGGACTGTTACAAGTAGAAAACTTGTCAGACATTTTAATCGACACATACACATCCTTGCAATATTTTAATAATAACTATAGACCAATTTACCATTTAGAAAATTACATGTATAATATTATATCAAGAATACATGGTTACGGAGTCATCAAAAAATAAAATCAAAATAAAAAATGCAAAACAAATATTAGGTTTGACCCAAAACAAAAAATATACTTTTACAGAAATAAAAAAACACTACAGAATTGCTGCTTTGAAAAATCACCCCGACAAACACTTTAACTCGGATGAATCAACTGCTAAATTCAAAGAAATTAATGAAGCGTATGTGTTGCTAGCCGGTGATTTTGAAAACAAACATGATGAAGAAGAAATAAAAAAAGATTGTAGTGGTTGTAGTCAAGAAGAAGGAGAAGAAGATTATAATTCTAATAAATATAAATATGGTTATATATTTTCTGCATTTATAAGTTCTCTCATGGTTGGATTATCAAATACAAAAATAGCAGAACTAAATGTGATTTTAACGGCGATAATGGATAAATGCAAAACATTAACAACAGCAATGTTTGATAATATGGACAAGAGATCTATCTTCTTCATATATGATTTAATTGTGAAATATTATACAATCTTGGACATAAGCGACGAGAGATTTGATGGAATCATAAAAATATTAAAAACTAAAATGAAAATTGATGATGTCATCATATTGAACCCAACCATAACTGACTTATTTCATGATAACAATATTCAGGTAATTGAACACGAACAAAAAACGTATTACATTCCAAATTGGCATACCGAATTATATTATAATATGAATGAAGAGAGAGAATTAATTGTGAAATGCATTCCAAAATTACCCGAATACATATACATTGATGAGTTGAACAATATTTATATTGACGTGAGAACACGTGTTGAAAACTTATTTAATCAGCCCAACAGCGCGTTTACAATTGTAATGTATGAAAATGTATCAATTGACATTCCCATTCGTGATATAGAATTTAAAACACACCAAACAATTACGTTGCATAAGCGCGGCATCCCGATGATAAATACAGAAAACGTTTATGACATAACAGAGAGAATGGATATAATTGTTAATTTAGAAATTATTTTATAAATTATGAATATATATAAAATATATATATGACATATGAAAAATAATCTTCGCATTGCTGTTTTATTTATTATAATTAATTTTTGCGTGTCTTATGTTTCTGATAATGTTTTAAATGATTTATCAAAATATACGCCATTAAAAGCATTCACGTCTCTCGCCCCATATTTTAAAAATAAATCTATTGTTGTTGCCGGAATATACGCAGGACTAACCGTGGTATTTGCAACAATACTTTTGCTGCTATTTAATCGCCTATTTTTAAATACTTATTTTCCGGAATCAAGGAGTGAGTTTATTATAATTATTTTTGCTGCATATGTCATTGGATTTGCGCTTGATGTGTTTATTTACAAAATGAATATTTTCGACAACTTGCAGCTATTTTATAAAACGGTTGGTGCCGGAAATGGCGGCGCTCTCTCGTTTCTTTTTTCACTTATTATAAGTTTTATTGTTTTGAAACTAGTTTTTTTTTTAGTTGAATAATTAGGTGAACCAAGGTTCTCTTAGACCCCTTTCCTTATTTATTTGATTTTATTTATTTAATATATTCATTATTATGATAACATTAATCTCTCTTCTCTCAAAGAATCAAACTATAAATTTATGACATAATATAAATTCAACTGTTTATATGGTCCATTTGATATTATATATATTGATGGACCAGTTGGTGCAAATGATATTACACCAGGTAGATTACTTCCAATATATTGGTCAAAAGAATTTTTATCAAAAAAAGGTACTTTAATTTATATTGATGATTCAAAAAGACCTTTAGAAAAATTTTGTATAAATAAATATTTTGTAGATAATAAAAAAACAGAATTTAATATTCGTGGCGGCTGTATAAAAATAATAATATAATAATATATAAATGTATAGTATATATTTTATATATAATAAATGTCTAAATCATAATTTGATATTAGAAAAAGGGTACGGTAATTCTGAATTTAAATTTTATAGATTAGCTAAAGAAATCGCAGATAAAAATTATAATACTATAATTTGTAATACAAGTGTAATTAAAAATGATACAGAATATATAGATAATATAACATATAAATCATATAAAAGTCTAATTAATGGATTAATAAAAGTTGATAATCACGATATTTTCATAATAATGAGAGATTTTAGAAATGTTCAACTATTACGAAAATATTATAATAATAAATTTATAGTTTGGACAGGTGATTATTTTACACATAAGCAACCGTGTCATTTTATGAATAAAGATGATGCATTATATATTTCAAATGATATTAATACAACAATAGTAGCAGTAAGTAAAATTCATAAAAAGATTATAGAAGACTATTTTAAAAGTTATAATATAAATAAATTTAATATAACATATATTTATAATTGTGTATTTACTAAACATTTTATTAATAAAAAATATGAAATAAACAAAAATGATATTATTTTTGGTTCATCTTGGAGTAAAGGTCTTAATAAGATTATTAAATTATTTGATAAATTAATAAAGAAACATCCAAATTTTAAATTATTACTTATGAGACCTAATTATAATTTATCGGTTGTTCCTGATAGAGATTATATTAAATTATTAAACACAGTTGATACAAAACCTGAGTTATCTAAAATAATAGGTAGTTCATTATGTGTTTTAACTAGTGAATTTTTTGAAACATTTGGTAATTTATTTGCAGAATCATATTATTTAAATACACCTGTTATAGCAACTCATAAAAAAAATGGTCTTCACGAAATAATTGATAATTCACATATATGTAATTTAAATAATTATGATGAATTTGAAAAATTAATTTTATCATTTTATAATAATAGACCTTTTGTAGAATTAAATTCACAATTTTATGAAGAAAATATAATTAATGAATGGATTAATTTATTTAATAAATTATAAATATTACCAATAACAACCATCTTCAATTTTTTCCCATCCTTCTGGTCTATTATATTTCAGGTACTCCATTTATTAAATATGTTGTATCATTGTATCATTATTATTTTAGAATACTTATATTAGTTTAGGGGAACCTAGGTTCCCCTAGACCCCTCTTTATTTATTTGATGTTTATTTATTTTATGTTATTAAATCAAATAATAAAAAATTCCAAATTTATGTAATATCTAAAAATAACTTAAATGGTTGTCATGTAATTGAATTATAATAAGTATTTAAATAACATGACAACCACATACGTGCACGCATTTACAGAGAACGAGGTTGCCGCGAACGAGCGGGACGCCGCTAAGCGCGCACAAAAGTGTAACGAGTGCTCGCAGACGGAGTACGATGTTAATCCGTACGATCAGCAGAGTGAGACATACTCACATATCTTTACCGCTGCCACCGCAATGGCCGCCAAAATTGAACGCCGCACTGAATTGGACGCCGAAATAACCGGATTAGAAGCAGAAATCGCCACAGCCAAAACCAAACACGCCGATACTCTCGCTGCCAAGTACGCAGAAATAGCCGCATTAATGGTGGAAATTGCCGCAGCCAAAACCAAACGCAACAACAAGCTCGCTGGTATGGACGCAGAAATAGCCGCATTAGAGGCAGAATTAGCCGCACATCGTCGTCATTGATTATATATCCACCTTGATTTCCCTAATTTTGTCCCTGACTGTTGTAATTGCAGCTAGCATATGCTTTTTCGCGTGACATTTCGCGGGACGGGATTCCTCCGCGAACCCACCCGTCTGCTGCGACACCTTCAATTAAATTTGACGGATTTGTCACGGTGGAAGCAATGGATGGAATAAGCGGATAATTGAGGTAACTGGAATAGCATTGTTCAGACAATAAATTAACGCTTCTTTTATTTATTGTAACATCTCCTTGAATTAATTTTGATTCTAAAAGTGGATTGCACTCGCCTCTACCTAAATACGGAACAGTAATAAATGGTCTCTCATTTAATGAAATTTTACATCTCGGGTGCGTACTAATGCTTCCATTTAAAAGTTTTGAGTTTATGTCAATATTGCATCCGCCTGCACCGGTTTGGTGCCCGCCCTCATAAAAAATTCCAGGTTGGCTCGTTGCAAATTCAATTGGTCTCGCCATTGTACAATCGGATGAAAAAAAATTCTGTACCATGTAGTTCCCAGCATTAATGTTTTGAACATTCTTTTGACTCAACCCGCATGAGTCATTGCCGATTCTAGCCATTTTATCAAAAACATAGTCGTTTACCGTTGCCATTTGTTATTATTTTTATAGTATATATAAACATAATAAAAAAATGAAAAAATACAAATGTTATTAATTCTTAATTATTTTCCATTAAATTTTCCATTAAATTATCCATTAAAAAATTTGCATTTAATTTAATTAAGAACACCACCTAAAACCGGATTAAAACGCTGGCAAGCCATTTCATTTCCTTGCTTACATGAAATCATGTCTCCAAAACAAAATTCGGCAAAACCTTTTTGGTCATTTGGAATTGTGGTGCTCGGATTCGTGTAAAACATCCTCATTGAGTCATCAAATTCGTATTTATCTCCTAAATCTGCAAATAGTTTTTTTCGCAGTTTTTCAGCTTCTGTCATGTTTCTTGGTTCAAAGTCTAAAACAACATACCCTTCGGTAGAATGATTAATATCCTTTTCAACTTCCGGATTATATGCAGGCGCAGCTTCATCGCGCGTGGGATTATAAGAAATTTCAGGCAAGAGCACATTCATCATTGGATTTTGAATCGTGGGTGTTGTCAAATGCGGTTTCAACATGTTGTACATTTGTGAATTGACAAACCCTTCCTTTTTAGATGGATTTGCATCTGCACCAGAAGATGAAACAGAATTTAGATTATACTGCGTTTTATATAAAATAACAAATATAGCTAAAGTAATAAACCCTGTAAAAATAATATTTATATTATTAGTAACCAAAAATCCTAAAACAGTCAATAATAAAACAAGTCTTGTAATTGCATTCAACTTTTGTTCTACTGACATGAGTGGCATTGGCCAAAGGTCTGCAATGTCATCCCTATCTAAGAGAACTGACGGTTGGTTAATCCAAAATTGCGTGGTGTTAATGGATGAGATGTGTTTATTGTTATCATTATTATCATTATTAGAATTGGAATTATCACTATTTGCCGGTCCAGTTGGATTGTTGGAAACATTGGAAGCCGCTTTTGATAACGTCGTATTTGATGCGGGTGTTGTCATTATTATTGCTATTGCTTTTTGTTTTTGTTTGTTTGTTATATATAGTTTATATATTTATTTATAATATTTATTTATTTTTTAGATTTATTCTTTTTATTTTTTTTTTTATTTTGGACAGATGCCGTTATTGGAGTTCTCTCTACAGTTTCTCCAGTACTAAATACTGTGGGTTGAATTTTTGTTTGTACAACTTGTTGTTGTTGTTGCTGTTGTTTCAGCTCTTGTTGTTGTTTCTCCTGCTGTTGTTGTGCCAATTTCTGTTGCATTCTTTCCTTCATTTTAGTCATCTTCATATTTCTTTGCAGCTGGCTCTGCATGGCGCCCACATTTACTTTTCCTCCGCCGCCGCCCCCCATTCCACCCATTCCACCCATTCCCATCTTGTTCAACATGTCTGTTAAATTACTCATTCCTGGCATGTTTTTCATTTTACTCAACAAGTCGCTGGCCTCCTGCATAAGTTCGCTCTCCTTTATTTCTCCCGATTTAAATTTTTGGTCTAATTTTGAACCGACATTTTTAACCAGTCCCATGAGTTTTCCAGGATTTTTGAACATTTTCTGAAATACATTTTGGAAATTAACATTATCGCCTTTTGATTCGTCGAAATCCATATCAAAATCAACATCTTTTGCAGTTTCTTCTGCAATTTCTTTTGCAAGTTTTCCAATTTTTCCATTCAAAATATTCGAAATGTGCTCGTGAATTGACTCTGCATTGGCAGAAGAAGAAGAAGAAGAATCCTTTGCACCTTCTTCACCTTCTGCGCCAAGGTCCTTAGCCCAGTCAAAAAAATTAAAATAAGGTTTTTTCTTACCACTGGGATCATCGGCATGAGAAGACGAATCGGGTGTTGCCTCGGTCTCAGCATTGTCAGCATTGTCGGCATTTGTTTCAAACATGTTGTACATTTGTTGGATTGTCTCTTCCAATTTACCGCGTAGTTCATTCTCATTAATTGCCTCGAACAAATTCGCAGCATCTCCAAACGATTTTTTATCTTCAATGTTTGTGATAATTGTCATTAAAATTAGTTGAAGGTATTTCCAAATCGTCTCTCGTGTTGCATCGCTTATTCCCTCCGTATTCCACAGTGCGCAAAAATCAATATTCGGCAGAAAATGCGTATTCACATTCACATTTGCTGCATCTCCTTTATCAAATATTTTGTCATTCTTGTATAAAATGTCAAAAAATCTCTCCGGATATACTTTTGAACAATATTCGTATAAAATCGTCACAACCTTTGACGAATCGGCTGACTCGGCAGAATTTTCCCCCAAAAACAAACGCAATGTATCTTGATATTCGGGAAAAGTATTTGAAATATCTGCAACAAAATCAAATATTACTTTTTTAAATTCATCTGGAATACCTTTTTGAACACCACCATTTTTCATTTTTATTATGATTTAATTACTTTTAATCAAATTATAATAAAATATGGTATAAAGTATTTAAATGGTGTTTTTATAATTTAATATTTTTTGATTTTCTTTTATTTCGTAGATATAATCATCATAAATAATAAAGCTTTGTCAAGTTGCACAAATTTCTAACATACTGCATTGACTTTTGTTGATTTTGTTCCGTCATGTTTCGCACATACCCTCGCAAACGTTCTATGAATTTTGAAATATTGTCTGTGATCACTATATTCAACTCCGTATAGTCTTTATTTATAAAAAAAGAAATATCAGACTTTTCAATGGGTTCTCTGTATGGAATCGTTATATATGAATTCCAAGTTTCTAAAATTAATCGCGGATTTGTTTTTTTGATTATATAAAGTAAATTTTTCATTGTTTTTACTTCGTCATCATCTGGAAAAACGCTTTGAATATCTTCTATAAATTCTTCAAAATGCTGATTGAATCCTTTTATAATAACCGATTTATCTATAGACTTATCCGCTGTTGAAACATGTGCGGCGGCATCTCTTTCAACCTGATGATTTTCATTTTTACTTTTATTGTCCATATATTATATTATTTTTTACAATTTCAATAACAATAATAATATAATCAAATTCATATTTTTAAATTATTTTAATATATATTAATAATATTAATATTATTAGAGTATTTATATAATGGATAACTTGGATGAAATTATGAAAAATCAAATGATTTTTTCATTTGAGAATAATTTGTCATTTAGAAATCAATTAAGTAATGTATGCAATGCATACCATTTACAAAATAGTAAATTTCATTTAATGTGGTTATTTTTTCATTCATTTTCTTTTGCCTATCCTGATATTCCTAGCGATGAATATAAAATGGAAACTGTACATTTTATTACAAATATTATTCCAAAAAATTTGGGCGGTTGTGGTGGATGCCAAAATGATTACAAAATATATATTGAAAAACTTAATATATTTCGAATTATATCTTCAAAACAAGATATTTCAACTTTTTTTGTTGACCTTCATAACTATATAAACAATAAAAAGTTTGAACAGAATAACAAAACTGCTATTTCATCGAAATTTAAAATTAATTTGAATAAAAGTATAAACAATCAAGTTATATTTTGTGATTATGAAACAGTTAAAACTAAATACGAACAAATAGATTACATTTCTCTTCTAGAAACAAAATATAATATCAACATGTTTAAACTTATCGAATCTAAATCATTAGCTACTTTTTATGAGCTATTTAATAAAATTAAATTTGATTCAAATGTCTTCAATATTGACATGACAATTATATAAAAATAAAAGTTTGTAAAAAAGTATTAAAAGTTTATCAAAAAATTAAATTATAATATTGATACAAATCTACATTGTTTTAATTAAATCAATTAAACCAATGTAGATTTGTTGTATCAATAAATAAAAAATATTTTATTTATTTTATTTATTTTATTTATTTAAATCTGATTATGACTTGGTTGCGATAACAATAATAATATAATTAGATTCATATTTTTAAATTAATTTATATATATATTATAATTTACTTATTTAATTAATTATACGACATGGAAGAAATTAAAACATCTAGTACCAATTTTTTACTTATTGATGAGGATTTGATAAGTTGTGCTGAAAATGATTTTTTATTAAAATATCAAATTAAAAGTATCACGTTAAATAAATTTCTACAAAAAAAAATATATCATTTACTTTGGCATATTTTTCATTCTTTTTCAGTCATGTATCCTGAAAACCCTAGTGAAGAGGAAAAAATAAGAACTAAAAACTTTATTAATAAAATAACAACAGATTTATCAATTATTTGCTCTTCGTGTAGCAGAAAAAAAGACACATTTATACAAAATTATGACATTGATTTAGCAGTTAGTTCTAAAACAAATATTATACAATTCTTTTGTGATTATCATAAAGAAGTTAATATAAAATACAGACCACAAATAGTTACTACTAACGCAAAATATGATGCGGATTTATTTACAACAGATTTTATCATTGAACGATATACAAAAAATGATTATATTTCTTTGATTGAAACTACCTATAATTTGAACTTGTATAAAAATTTTCAATTAAATTCTATGGATAGTTTTTTTCATTTATTTCATAGTTGTTCTAAACTAATTTATAGATTAGAACCCGATAAGTATGATTTTCAATTCAATTTTTCTCCCATATAATACCATACCAATTCATAAATATAAAATATTATTTATTTTTATATTTATTTTTATATTTATTTTTTATACATTGTGATTTGATGGATTAAACATAGGAATACCATATGCAGTCGAAATGTATGAATTACTATTGTTTCTCCATGTATTAAATATAAAAGACGCGCTTGCGCAAAATGTGAATTTTCCTGTAATATAATGAATAATAGAAGCAGAATCAGAGTATTCAATTGCCCAAAACCACTCAATAAACGCATCTTCTGTTGGGAAGCCTGGTTGTGTACCACCTGGACCATCTATTATACAACACGAGTATCTTGCTTTTCCGCAAAAACCAAGAGATGTTATTACTTGTATTTCGCATGTGCCGCCCGCGCCGTCTGGCACCCCGCTAGGACTGCCATTTAAGTAGTGTGTACCTACAGCACTGGCAGTGCTGGCGCAGTCAAAAATAGATGGATCAGGGTTACATTCTATCAAATAGTATGTGTAGTTATTAACCCCACAAAAAAAGCCAGGAGTCGGGGGGACGGGGAGAGGAGGGACTTGATAACACGAATACTGCGAAAACGCAGATGAATAATATATGCCAGTATTATTAATTACATTTGGTGGATTTGGGATTAACCCTGCCGCAACATTTGGAATTGTTTGAAAATCTAAATAATATGATGCTCCAATTCCTGTAGCACCCTGAGCACCCTCAGCGCCTTGTGCGCCAGTAGCGCCTTGTGCACCTGTGGCTCCTTGAGCGCCTGTTGCGCCTTGTGCACCTGTGGCTCCTTGTGCGCCTGTAGCACCTTGTGCTCCTGTGGCTCCTTGAGCACCTGTGGCTCCTTGAGCACCTGTGGCTCCTTGTGCACCTGTAGCTCCTTGTGCACCTGTAGCTCCTTGTGCACCTGTAGCTCCTTGGGCTCCTGTAGCTCCTTGGGCTCCTGTAGCTCCTTGTGCACCTGTTGCGCCTTGTGCACCTGTAGCTCCTTGGGCACCTGTAGCACCTTGAGCGCCTGTAGCACCTTGTGCGCCTGTAGCTCCTTGGGCTCCTGTAGCACCTTGTGCGCCTGTAGCACCTTGTGCGCCTGTGGCACCTTGGGCACCTGTAGCACCTTGTGCGCCTGTGGCACCCTGAGCTCCTGTAGCACCTTGTGCGCCTGTTGCGCCTTGGGCACCTGTAGCTCCTTGGGCACCTGTAGCACCTTGGGCTCCTGTAGCTCCTTGGGCTCCTGTAGCTCCTTGTGCACCTGTTGCGCCTTGTGCACCTGTAGCACCCTGAGCTCCTGTAGCACCTTGAGCGCCTGTAGCACCTTGTGCACCTGTGGCTCCTTGGGCACCTTGAGCGCCTGTAGCACCTTGTGCACCTGTGGCTCCTTGGGCACCTTGAGCACCTGTAGCACCTTGGGCTCCTGTAGCGCCTTGTGCACCTGTAGCACCTTGTGCACCTGTAGCACCTTGTGCACCTGTAGCACCTTGTGCGCCTGTGGCACCCTGAGCTCCTGTGGCTCCCTGAGCTCCTGTAGCTCCTTGAGCTCCTGTAGCTCCTTGTGCACCTGTAGCACCTTGTG